>CEUN01047819.1_pt1 | contig 66526 bp, 63 predicted proteins | sample 361501 | NCBI WGS metagenome assembly CEUN01 (sample SAMEA2622801, study PRJEB7988) | marine metagenome | biome: marine biome (ENVO:00000447); feature: marine epipelagic mixed layer (ENVO:xxxxxxxxx); material: "saline water (ENVO:00002010), including plankton (ENVO:xxxxxxxx)" | depth 120 m | reverse complement strand
GCATTAAGTGCCCTCGGAGCTGAAAAAACTGTCACTGATATCGAAGCAAGTGCTTAACAATAATAAATGGCATGAATAATTCGGAGGAATCGATTAAAGTTAAGGAATTTGAGTTCAATAAACTCGCCGCCAAAAATCATGTTCGCGGAGTTTCTGAAGCTTCCGGTAGCTCCTTTTTATCTGGCATAAAAATTCTCGCTAATGATCGCCGTGAGGCGATGTTTGCTATATACGCATTTTGCCGAGAAATTGACGATATTGCCGACGGTCCTCTGAGCGTAGATGAGAAGCGACTCTTGCTATCGGATTGGCGACAAGAGATTGAAGACACCTACGCCGGCAATCCCACAAATTTAACCGGACTTGCATTATCAACAGCCATCAAATCTTACGGACTGCAAATGCAAGATTTTCATGACTTAATCGATGGAATGGAGATGGATGCAGATGAAACGGCAACCCACGGGCCGTCAATGGAAATCCTGGAGACCTATTGCGACCGGGTCGCAAGCGCTGTCGGGCGTCTTTCCGTAAGAGTGTTTGGTGACACCAGTAAGTCGGCACAAAAAGTCGCTTTCTCGCTTGGCCGTGCACTCCAACTAACCAATATACTTCGCGATATCCATGAGGATGCAGAAAGGGGTCGCCTTTATTTACCAGCTAACTTCTTAAATGAATTCGGCATTGAGACAAGAAAGCCAAAAAAAGTTATTTTGCACAAAGCCATTCCATACGTCTGCGAAGCATTAGCAGAAGTTGCACTTGAGCATTACCGCGATGCCGCGTCGGCTATGACCAGCTGTTCTCGCCGAAACATGCGTCCCGCGCTCATAATGATGCTTGTATACCAGCGGGTTCTCGAGGGATTAATGAACCGGGGTTGGAACGATCTGAACAAACCTGTCAAAGTTTCTAAACCTGTAAAACTGTGGATCCTGTTACGCCACGGTTTCTTCTAAGTCTATATGACCAAGATACACATCATTGGTGCCGGAATGGCAGGCCTATCAGCAGCTGTTCGACTCGTGAACTCTGGGCACCAAATACACTTATACGAAAGTACAGGACACGCCGGTGGACGTTGTCGTTCCTTTTACGATGATCGTCTAGGCTGCCGGATCGATAACGGGAACCATTTGTTTTTAAGTGGCAACCCATCAGTGTTTGGGTACCTCCAAACTATCAATGCAACTAACGGATTGGTTGGCCCAGACAAGGCCATTTTTCCATTCATCGATTTGTCATCAAAGAGGCATTGGACTGTCGAAATCTCAAAGACCTCTCTACCATTCTGGTTGTTACAGAAAGGGCGCAGGATTCCTGATACAAAGATCTTAGATTATCTCATGGCTGCCAAACTCTTATTTGCCAAGGAGTCGCAAACGCTTGGTGACATTGTAGATACGCGCTCCCCCCTCTATCAGCGATTTTTTGAGCCATTGGCGGTTGGCGTTATGAATACCCCAGCTGAAATTAGCTCAGCTCGCTTACTAGGGTCCGTCTTAAGACAAACATTCGCCAGTGGCGCAGATGCCTGTATGCCCCGAATGGCCAAACAAGGGTTATCAGAAACTTTTGTCGACCCCGCATTAACATATTTAAAGAAGCATGGGGTCTTTTATCATGAAAACGTTCGTTTGAGAAAAATTGAAACTGCGAGTTCTAAAATAACACAACTCAGATTTAGTGATGACAAAAAACGACTGTCCCCCGGCGAAATCGTCTTATTAGCGACGCCGGCGACCGTTACTGCAAATCTAATCCCAGAACTTATCATTCCAACGGATACCTTCCCGATCGTAAATGCTCACTTCCGTTTACCAAATGGTTTTCAACCAGTTAACAATGCCGGACTCATCGGAATTCTTGGCGGAACTGCCCAATGGTTATTTTTTAGAGGTGATATAATTTCAGCAACCGTAAGTGCGGCAGAAAACATCGTCGACGTCCCTGCGAATAGTATCGCTCAGATGATTTGGTCTGATATTGCACAATCTGTTAAAGCTTTGCCAAACAATATCCCGTCGGCGCACCGCATCGTAAAAGAGAGAAGAGCAACGATCTCGCAGACACCTGAATCGAATCGACTACGTCCGAATACAATTTGCCATCTGGACAATCTTCTTTTAGCGGGCGATTGGACCAATACTGGCCTACCAGCAACTGTTGAAGGCTCAATAAAGTCTGGAAATGTGGCTGCTGAAGCTATTTTGAAACTCTAATTGCCATTTACTAGAAAAATCCACCAATTTGAAGGGTGTTTACTTGACAAGCGAGGCGTTCATGAGAAACGTTCCAGTTGGTAAATCTGAATTTTAAATGCAATAAAACCTAGAATAACCGTTAAATTTGGCTCAAAGGACTGCCGTCGGCATGGATGCCTTGTTAAATGAACGATTGGAAGATGATGGGGCATTTTTGTCCGAAGTCGAATCGACCATCAAGGATGCCCGCGCAGACTTAAAAAAGATGCAGCTCAGTGATGGGCATTGGGTTTTCGATTTGGAAGCTGATGCGACGATCCCTGCCGAATTCATTCTACTTAATCACTATCTTGACGAAATTGATGATAAAGTTGAAATAAAGCTCGCAAATTATCTCCGCAAGATTCAAGGTGGCCACGGTGGATGGGGGTTGTTTTTTGACGGAGATTTCAATATCAGCGCAAGTGTAAAGGCCTACTACGCGCTGAAGCTCGTTGGAGATTCACCGGATGCACCCCACATGGTCAAAGCTCGGACTGCTATTTTAGAGAATGGCGGTGCGGCAAACGCAAACGTATTCACACGTATTACCTTAGCGCTTTTCGGACAAGTCCCCTGGCGCGCCGTGCCGGTAATGCCAATAGAAATCACATTATTGCCCAGCTGGTTTCCATTTCATCTGAACAAAATATCATATTGGTCTCGAACGGTTTTGGTACCTCTGCTAATTTTAATGACACTCAAACCGCAGGCTCAAAATCGAAAAAAAATCAATATCACTGAGTTATTTACTAAAGATGCAAACGAAGTAAAAAAATACTTAGCTAATCCAACAGGCTCTGCTTGGGGTGAAATTTTTCTTGGTATCGACAAGGTCTTACGCAAGGTTGAGCCTATGCTACCTCGTTCTGCAAGAGAACGAGCTATAAATGCGGCAGTAAGCTTCATTAAACAGCGACTGAACGGAGAAGAAGGTTTGGGCGGTATCTTCCCGGCAATGGCAAACACTGTCATGGCTTTTGATGCACTGAACTATCCAAAGGATGACCCGGACTTAATGATAGCAAAATCCGCTATCCGCAGATTGCTTCGGATCGATGAGAATATTGGGTTTTGTCAACCATGTCTCTCTCCAATTTGGGATACTGGCCTTGCAATTCACTCATTAGCGGAAGCAAATGGCTCGGATGAAACTTGTGACCTCGCTCGGGCAGCTGATTGGCTTGCTGAAAAACAGATTCTGGATATTGAAGGGGATTGGGTCAATAAGCGGCCAGGATTACAGCCGGGTGGGTGGCCCTTTGAATATGCGAACGATTACTATCCTGACGTCGACGACACGGCAGTGGTTGCACTAGCGCTAGACCGCATGGACCGAAAAAAATATGCGGAGAATGTTGATCGGGCTGCGGCATGGATCGTCGGAATGCAAAGCAGGAATGGCGGATGGGGTTCATTTGATGCAGATAATACATATTTTTATCTAAATCATATCCCATTTGCTGATCATGGCGCTTTGCTGGACCCACCGACTGCAGATGTTACTGCCCGTTGCGTCGGCTTGCTTGCTCAACTTGATCCGGCGAAATTTTCGGAACAAATAAAGAAAGGTGTCGCATTCCTGAAATCCGAGCAAGAAGAAGACGGATCATGGTTCGGCCGTTGGGGAACAAATTATATTTACGGAACCTGGTCGGTAATGTGTGCCTTGAATGCTGCTGGTGAGAATGCTCAAGCACCCTATATCCGGCGCGCCGTTAAATGGCTCCGGGACCATCAGAGGGAAGACGGGGGATGGGGCGAAGATGGGGCCACTTATTGGGACGAAGCCAAGGGTAGAGTAAAAGCAAGCACAGCATCCCAAACAGCCTGGGCGGTTTTAGCACTTATGGCCGCCGGAGAGACTGAAAGCCCATCTGTCGAACGTGGTATCCGGTTTCTATTGGAAGCCCCTCATGATGGTTCAAACTGGGAAGAGCCATGGCATACAGCCGTCGGCTTCCCAAAAGTTTTCTATTTAAAATATCACGGCTATAGCGTGTATTTTCCACTTTGGGCACTCGCGCGCTTCCGAAATTTAAAGAAGGGGAATACAGGTAACGTTCCCTATGGCATTTGAGCTGTATCGGTTTTGTCACCGGTATGCAGTCAGAGGCTACACGCCTTGCTGCAGTATTGAGTTCATCCACGAAAAATGAAGATCTAATTGCATGTGCGGGAGGGCACCCCGGTCGCGCTTATGCCGAAGCTGAAAAATTAATTTCAAGAGGGGCAACTCGGTTAATAAGTTTTGGAATTTGCGGCGCACTAGATCCAAAAATTCGACCCGGTGATATCGTGATGCCGACCTATGTAAAGAACTCGCAAAACGATTCCTTTGCTGTTGACGTGGACTGGAGAGATAGGCTTCTCAAAAAATACCCTGCTAACCTCAATATCCATACCAAAACACTATTCACCTCCGAAACGGCAATAGCGACGATTTCAGAAAAAAATTCTTTACGTAAACACACCAACGCTTCAATAGTCGACATGGAGTCATCCGGCCTCGCCGCTAGGGCTACTTCAAAGAAAATATCGTTTATAGTAATTCGAGCTGCGGCAGATCCTGCGGAACGCCCACTACCAAAAAGCGCGTTAGTAGGAATGGATACCAATGGCCAAGCACGACCTTTTGCCGTTTTGAGTCAGCTCTTTTTTCGGCCGTGGGAACTTCCAGGACTTATCCGACTAGGTAAGGATAATGCTAAGGCTCTAGAAGCCCTAAGCCGCGTCGCTTTGATTGGATTTTGAGGGCGTGTCGCTATTGGAAGGCGAGACAGTCAATTTTTCGACCATCCTTTCGAACATATACTCAGCCGGACGCTGTGCCGAAAGATCTATCTCAGACGCCATCTCCCCCTCCGTCCGCACGCCCCGAATAGATGACAACAAGGCTTTAATTGGATGCGCTAATGCATCAGCCGCCGCCGTAGGCTCATACCCGCAATGCGCCATGCAGTCTGCGCATTTCTCGTAGTTACCGGTCCCGTATTGTTCCCATTCAGTTTCTTCCATTAGTGTCGTAAAGCTAGGAGCATAACCCTCACCCAAAAGATAGCACGGTCGCTGCCAACCAAAAATATTGCGGGTTGGCATGCCCCAGGGCGTGCATTTATAGGTCTGGTTTCCGGCTAGGAAATCGAGGAACAATGATGAGTGACTGATCGGCCATTTTCGTCCTTTACCACGTGCAAAAATGTCTCGGAACAATTGCTTGGTCTTCTGACGGCTTAAGAAATGCTCTTGGTCTGGCGCGCGTTCATATGCGTAACCTGGAGAAATACTTACACCGGAAATCTCATTATTTTCGCAAAAATCCAAAAAATCTGCCACACGATCTGCTGGCGTCCCATCAAAAATTGTCGCATTCACATTTACTGTATGTCCCGCTGTCTGTGCCGCCTTTATCGCTTTAACGGCGCGGTCGAAGACACCCTCCTGGCACACGGATTTATCATGTTCTTCCTTCAAACCATCGAGGTGTACAGAAAAAAATAAATACGGTGACGGCTTGAACAGGTGCAGCTTCTTCTCAAGCAGCAATGCATTGGTGCATAATGAAACATATTTCTTCCGCGCGACCAGCCCTTCGACGATCTCACCAATTCCTTTATGCAACAACGGCTCACCACCCGGAATGGCAACCATTGGCGCACCGCATTCGTCTGCAGCCGCCAAACATTCATCGACGCTGAGGCGTTTGTTTAATATTGGATCCGGGTAGTCTATTTTACCGCAACCGGCGCAAGCAAGATTGCAACGGAACAAGGGCTCCAGCATAAGAACAAGTGGATAACGTTCACGGCCTAAAAACTTTTGTTTTAATATATAGGCGGCGACCCGTGCTTGTTGTCGAACAGGTACTGGCACTATGTGTGTTCCTCAATTTCGAAAGTATAAACTCGCATAATCGTATAGAATACGTTTAAAATTTTAAGCGGCAACAACTTGCAATTCTACTGGTAGCTTAAACGTAACATTCTCTTGAATGCCATCAAAATCAACAAATTCGATATCATCCAACTCACTCAGACGTGCAATTAACTCTTGCACAAGAGCTTCAGGCGCTGATGCACCAGCGGTAATTCCTACCGTCTCAGCATCTTTCAACCAATCCGCATCAAGTGCCTGCGCATCGTCGATTAAATAGCTCGGCACGTTCAATTCCGCACCAATTTCCCGCAAACGATTCGAATTCGAGCTGTTTTGAGCTCCGACCACAAGTAACACATCAACCTCTTCAGCTAATCTTCGCACTGCGCTTTGCCGGTTTTGCGTAGCATAGCAAATATCCTTCACATCAGGCCCTACGATCTTTGGGAACCTTTGTTTCAGCGCTTCAATAACATCACGTGTATCGTCGACGCTTAACGTCGTTTGGGTAACATAAGCAAGTTTATCCGGATTTTTCACTTCAAGTTGTCCAACATCATCAGCAGAAGAAACAAGGTACACCGTGCCAGGAATTCGCCCCATTGTGCCTTCCACTTCTGGATGCCCCTCATGGCCGATCAGTACAATATCGAAATTATTAGCCGAATAACGCTGACCTTCCTTGTGGACTTTAGCAACCAATGGACATGTTGCATCGATGACCGGCAATCTTCGTAATTCAGCTTTATCCGCGACTTTTTGCGAGACACCATGCGCGCTAAAAACTGTTATCGCGTCGTCGGGAACTTCGTTCAACTCCTCGACGAAGACCGCGCCCTTAGCCTTTAGATCTTCAACAACACGCTTATTATGGACAATTTCGTGGCGGACATAGACTGGCGGTCCATACTTTTTCAGAGCAAGTTCGACAATATCAATTGCCCTTACGACACCCGCACAAAAGCCTCGCGGCTGAGCCAAGATAATTCGCATACCAATGTCCTCCGGTTTTACGGATTTTTAGTTTACGCGCTAAAAGCCCCGGATTGGATTTCTGTAAACCGCAAGATCAGTCTCTTAGCAAATTCACTGCATAAATCCCAGTCTTACCTTCTTAGAAGTGTCACTGGTTTAACCTCTTCCGAAGAAAAGTGACAAAAGTCCAAACGAGATAACCCATTGTGCCTGCGCCATAAAGCCAAAAAAAATAATTTAAACCACCAAGCCAAGTTATTGGCCCGATGAGATAAATGAAATCCTCTATTTCAAAGCCACTGCTGCTCGGATGTTCAACAGCATCCGGTCCATATTTCAATTCCAAAGTTAACCTTAACAATACGATAAAAATATTGGAACAACCCGCAATTAATCCAAATAACAACGCAGTTTCAGAACCACTCCAACGAAAAATTGCAATGCCAATTGAGCAAAACAGTATTGCATAGTTTAGTGAACCGACGATGTAATCAAAAAAGTGACCAAACCGACTCGTCTTACCTGAGATTCGTGCCAACTCACCGTCCATGTGATCGATAAAAACTGCCAACATGAATACCAACACGGCAATATTTTCGATGCCCGGCTCGCATAACACGAATAAGGCACCGCATCCGACACCTAGCAATAGGCTCAATAGCGTAAGAAAATTTGGATGAAGACCCGAATTTACAAATGGCTGGATAAGAAAACGGGCAAACCGCTGATCATATGGGGTCTTAGAAGGCATCACGATGGTTTTCTATTTCACATATCCATTAGTGGTGAACCAATCAACCGCATCTCTCAGTGCTTCCGATGCTGGTCGGGTGACATAACCCAACATTTCTCGTGCTTTTGCAGACGAAAAATACATACGTTTTTTTGACATTCGTAAACCGTCAACTGAGAGCATCGGTTCCGAACCACCACGCAAACGGGCTATGAACTCACTTAAGTATGCAAACGGAAAAAGCGGAGTTCTTGGAAGGCTGATCACCGGTGGTTTCCGGCCAACAATTTCAGCAACCTCAGCTAAAATTTGCCTCAGAGATAAGTCCTCGCCGCCTAATATATAACGCTCACCTATCACCCCATTCTTGAACGCTTGTAAATGCCCAAACGCCACGTCATCAACATGCACAACATTCAGACCTGTATCGACAAAAGCGGGCATCCGGCCCGCTGCCGCCTCAACAATGATTCGGCCGGTAGGCGTCGGCTTAACATCGCGAGGGCCAATCGGTGTTGATGGATTTACAATAACAATAGGCAAGTCTTCGTTGCTTATTAAACTCATCACCGACGTTTCCGCGTCAAACTTTGACCGTTTATAATGCCCTACCATATCAGATCGAGAAACGGGCGTGGCTTCGTTGGATGGCTTTCCATCTGAACGAATTCCCAGGGTCGCAACACTACTAGTATAAACCATTCTCTCAATTCCAGCTGCCGCTGCAGCACGAAACAGTTCAACTGTACCAAGATCATTCGTCCGATAAAGTTCGGATGGATTGGGTGTCCAAATGCGATAATCAGCGGCCACGTGATACAAGGCATTACAACCGGCTACGGCCGTCTGGAGTGAAGCGGTATCATTAAGGTCACCTACTGTGATCTCGCAGGCCACCTTTTCAATATTACGCCGGTCTCCATTTGGTCGAGCCAATACACGAACATTTTGACCGTCATCCACCAACTGTCTCAAAATCGCAGAACCTAAAAACCCCGTTGCACCTGTAAGCAACGTGGTCATAGGTTTTCGCCTTCTCGATTTCGCCGAAAAAAATCAAATATAACGTAGATCAAAAATATCGGCGCGCCGATACCGGCCAATACAATGAAATATTCCATAAACCCAATCCAGGTGACGGGCCCCACTATATAAAGGGTGTCTTCTATCTCAAATCCCGCCTTGGGTGACTGCTTCATCGCATCTCGGCCAAATCGTCCTTCGCAGTACATCCTAACAGACATGATCAGGATAATGCTGACACCAGCAGTGATGCCCAAAAAAATAGAAGAAACACCGAGAAATTCAGTTTGTGCCCCGATACCTGCACCAATAAACATAGCAACATAGTTCGTCATAGCCGCGCAATGATCAAAGTAATGACCAAATGTGCTCGAACGATCGGTCGCACGGGCCAATTCACCATCCACATGGTCAAGCCATACAGTAACTATGAACAGAACTGCCGCGATGTGAGCCAACGCGCCGCCCTGCCCAAACAACCAGGCTACGAAGAGGCCTAGAACGATGCTAAATAACGTGACCTGATTGGGCGTAATCGGCGTTTTTGAAAGACCACGAACAATGAACTTTGCGATCTGTTGGTCAAACGCAAGTTCAGGCTGTTCCACCTTCAGCTTCATTTAAGGGAGCGCCTCCAGCTTAGGCAGAATCTCATGGGTTGCTGCAGCAACATCTGCCTGAAAATCAATTTCGATCCAAGGTAGGCCGGAAATATCGCAGATTTGGTATTTTTGGGGTTCGACATCAAGCAGCCGGTCTCGAATAGCGACTTCATAGATTTGGTCAGTATCACCCCGGGAAATATAGGCCTCTACGTATCGGAGTAGCGCCTCTCCCTCCTCCGCAGAAAACTTTGTAAAACCGACCCATTCTCCAAATGTATCATGCGCGACGGTAGGTTTTTTTCCAAAATCAACTATTGCTCCGTCGGACAGACAAATCTTCACCGGTTCTTCACCCGGTTCGATATTAAAATCGAACAAAAGCGAATTCGGGTGCGGACTATCCTGAAGAGCTGCCATTAAACGACGGTCATATAAAACGTCACCGTCCATCATAATAAAGGGATCGCCCTTGGCAAATTCATGGCGGAGAGACCATAGGGTCGTGATCGCACCAAGTTGATAGTCGGGGTTTATAACGGTTTCGACAAAGTCACTTGCGCCGATGCGTCTAATCTCTTCGTAAACCATTTCGGAATTGTAGCCGACACCAATGACCAATCGATTTATGCCGACGTCTTTCAAAATGCGAATATGACGCTCAAGCAAAGATAATCCATCAAACTTAAGCAAAACTTTAGGTGGAAATTCAGACCCACGTTCAAGTCGCGACCCAAGACCAGCCGCTAACATTATGGCTTTCATTCAAAATTCTTGCGCATAATTGACAAACTAAAGCGGCTCACGCTCTTCCCCCTATTGAAGTTAAATACTCGGATAGCCTTGGATAGTCGGTGTCGCACAAATGAGCTTGGTTTCCAAGATCCTGAAGATCATTATTAGAATCACGGCCGAAAATATCTAGAAAGATAAATCTGAAAATTGCGTAAGGATACTAAATTCAGTGTTTCCTCTAGTAAGACACATCTCAAAAAAAACGACGGTAGTCCTTCTCAAAACACCCCTCACGCCAAATCAGCTAACTTTTTTATCATTAATCTCAGGCTTAGCAGCCGCATTGCTGTTTTCTGTAGGGAATTACAAATACGACATTACCGCCGCCATACTTTTTATCATTAGTTACATTTTCGATAATTGCGATGGAGAAATTGCACGGGCTAAAGGCAATACATCCGAATTCGGACGAAAATTCGACGACATATCAGATTGGTTGGTACATGCTGCGGTTTTCTTTGGCATCGGTCATGGGGCAGAATCACAGACCGGTAATGGGATTTGGTGGTGGTTTGGTATGGCGGCAAGTATCGGCGCGACAGTAAATTATTTCATTGTGAAATTTCTCGACCGCAATAAAAGCGACAAGCACCAAGTCCAAAAAAAACTCGTTGGTAACGAATTTTCGGAAACACCAAAAGAGCTCATCCCACTTATTATTTTTGTATTTCGTGAGTTATTCCGAGCGGATTTTTGCTTTCTCTTGCTCTTGCTAGCCATAATCAACGTTCTTTGGCTTATCTTGCCAGCTGCCGCGATCGGTTCACAAATATATTGGTTGATCGCGTTTTACAAAGAAAGTCAGAATTTCCACGTCTGATTTTAGCCTTCAAATTACGTACTTCATAGATGTCAATAAAACTGTATTTATCCAGACTATTGGCGTGAATTAAGCCAAGTCATCATCGCCGGCAGAGCCACCAGAGTACAAATCAACGTAAATCCAATCGCAATCGTTAACAGTATTCCCATACTTGCAGTGCCACGATGTGCGGATAGAGCGAGACTGCCAAATGATAAAATTGTCGTTAGCGCACTGAAAGTAACGGCCCTTGATGTGCTTGTTTGTAACAATGAAACGGAACCCAAATTTCCACGCTTACGGATGACCATGTGTATTCCGCTAGCAACGCCAAGCCCCATCAAAAGTGGCAGGACAATGACGTTCGCGAAGTTGAAAGCCAAATCTAAAAAAACTGCGACAGCGACAGTGAAGAGAGCCGCCAAGATTAGCGGGTAAAAAACTAATAAAGTATCGCGAAGGTCTCTGAGAATTACCGCCAATAAAATAATAATTAATATGGCAGCAATCAATGTAGCTTGCACGATTGCGTCAACGACTGCTCGGCTTGCCTCCAATATAACAACAGGGCTACCGGTCGCGTCCGGAGCAACAGCTTGTACTGCCTGTATAAATTCTAACAGCGCAGAATTTGTCTCCACACTAAATGCTGGCGTCACCTCGACCCTCGCCCTGCCAGTTGCTGACAAATAGCGATCACGAAGTTCTTGCGGAATATCAGACAATGTGAATTGCTGAGCCATGAGGGCCGTCCTCAATTGATCAATTTGCATCTGAAACAATCCGAGTAACCCAACTCGTAAATTCCTAAGATCCGAGTTTTGGCCGCGGAGTGAGAAAAATTTCTTAATTGATTCGCTCAACACAACAGAGGTTCTAACAATTTCTGGCGATATATTTTTTGTTACAGAAAGTTTCTCCAATTCACCTGCAAGCATAGCTAACGCAGCCCTTTCAGAGCGCTCGCTTATTACGTTTTCCATGCTGTCAGTCATAAATACAGGCAACATCACAAACCCTAAGTCCCGAATGATTGAGATTTTTTCATCTTGATATTTCGGCAAAAAATTCATGACCGATCTCGCATTTGAAACTTCTGGTAGTTCATTCAATCTTTCTACGAGTGCAGCCGCGCTCCTCATATCTTCTCGAATTATTGAAATCTTCTTTGGCGAAGTCTCACTATCCCGAATCAAATCAAGAGTCGTTTGCAACGACTCCGTGCTGGGATCATGGAGATTTAGCGGATCAAAATCGAACCTGACACTTGGAATACACGCGATCGAAGTAATTGCGATTACTATTAATATGATAGAGATGGACCTAGCATTCCGATAAATTACCCTCGTTGCCCCCTCTAGCAACGATACAGGGTTTTGGGGCTGCCGCCGAACGGGCAAAATCTGCAAGATCGCCGGAAAAAATGTCATGCTCATAAACAGAGCGATGAACATACTAGTACCCGAAATCAGACCTAGCTCCGCGAGGCCGAGATAATCGGTGGGCAGGAATGCGTAAAAACCAATAGCTGCAGATATTGCACTCAGCGCCATCGCACTCCCTACAGATCGAACTGCAATCTTTAAAGCTTCTGACTTATCAACATCATTTTGAAATTCTTCAGCAAAACGCAGCGCAAGGTGAATACCAAAATCAACACCGAGCCCAATAAACAGTACTGCGAACGCAACGGATAGTAAGTTGAGGTGTCCAACAGCGGCAGTAGCGAAACCCGCGGTCCAAATGAGACCACATAAGAGCGTTACAACTGTCGCAAACACGAGCGTTAGCGAGCGAAGACCAATTAACAAGCAGATCGAAACAAGGATTAAAGAGAGCAGGCTTGCAAATTTTGCCCCTGCAAAAACACTGGATAATTCCTCCGTTGATAATGCCAAGCCACCCGCCAATCGAACACGGATGCCATTATCTGGCGTCAAACCTTCTTCTTTAGCGATGGCGCGAATGGCCTGCATTGCCGGTGCAGCAGGTGACAAACTCGTCCAATCAGCTTTAGCTCTAACTTGTAAAAATCTTCGCAATGCACTCGGGTTCGCTTCTTCACCCAAAATCAGCGAGCGCCAAGATAATTCGGACTTTTTACCATCTGCATGTGCTTCAATGACTTTGGAAATCTGCGTAAACACAATGCTAAGATCGCCAATGGGTGCATTACCCCCCCGCAAATCCTCGACGGCAAGACGCAAGACATTGGATAGGCCACGAATACTGACGTCACTTGCCAGCGAGCCAAGCAGGCCCTGAGCTTGTGAGAGCCTGTCCGCCAATTCTTCTAATTCTTCGACATCCTGGTATAAAAGTCCGTTTCTGCGGAAGAATGGCTCACCGGCGAAGTCATAAACCGTATCTATAGTTTTTGACTCGCGTCGTAAACGGTCCACAAGCTTCAAAGCAGCAAAATCTGCGCGGTCCGCGGTTTCAGCTTCCACAACGATCGTCAACAATCCCCTCAACTGAGGAAAGGCATCCCCGTATTCAATATACCTTTGTCGGAACGGCAGCTCTTCAGAGAGCATATCCGTCGTACTCGTGTTGATCGACAAATTTTCAAAAGTGTAAGTAAATAGCCCATAAGTAGTCACCAAAACACAGGCGATTACACCCCATGCGAACCGGCGAACGCCGTCAACCCAAGTCTCTAGGAAACGTTCAACAAAGAGCAATTGTGTAGACTCTACAGTTAGTACGATTTTGTAATTACATAGACGGCGCGACGATATCTATCAGAGTGTTATCATACAAGTTTACCGCATTACCTTACATTCATTTCGCTAATGCCATAGAATCGACCCAATCATTGCTATTATTCGTTTTGCGAGACCAATACGGAGAAATTTATGCAATATTTTAAACTTGGAATTTGTTGCCTTTTAACTGTCTTGCTTTCCGTTGAGGCCACAAATGCTGACACCCGTTCTGCGCGCTCCACAGTTAAAAGCTTTAACGCCACTCTTTTAAAAATAATGCAGAATGCTTCAACGCTGCGTTTCTCTGGCAGATATGCTTCTTTGGAGCCCGTGTTGCTGGACAGCTTTGATATTCAATTTATGGCTCAATTTTCAGCGGGCCGCCATTGGCGAACACTCTCAGAAGATGAAAAGAACAAACTTGTCGGAACTTTTGGCCGTTTATGGGTATCAACCTATGCCGACCGCTTCAACGGGTACAACGGCGAAACCTTCGAGATCGTTGAAGAAAAACCGGCTCCGCGGGACACGATTTTAGTCAGAACAAATATTATCAAGAATAACGGCAAAAAAGTCGCTATTGACTATCTCTTGAGGGAAAAAACTACGCAATGGTCAGTAATCGATATTTTCCTCGCCGGAAAATATAGCGAGCTCGCGAAACAACGCGCCGAATACACATCTGTGCTAAAGCGGAAGGGTTTTATCGGCCTTGTCGATATTGTTGAACAAAAGATAAAACGCATGGCCCAATCGGAAGACTAACACCGTGCTCCCACCAGATACCAATAATTGCCCCGTCCATTCGCGCCAAAGTACCAGAGAGAGAATAGACTAATTAAAGGTAGGCCTAATAGTTCGACAACACAGACCGCAGAGTTTCAAAAATTCGATCAAAATCGCTATCTTCGCATATGAAAGCAGGAGAGAGCATTACAGTGTCGCCCGTTACTTTAACCAATACGCCTTTGTCGTATAGGTCCATAACCGCCTGGTAGCCACGTATCCCCGGCGCACCGTCCACCGCCAGATCAATGGCCGCCAGCAGACCTACGCCACGCATATTGGTTATGATTGGAATACCTTTCAGATCGAAGAAGCGATCAAGGAACGGGTTCGACAAGGCTTTTGCCCGACCAAACATATCCTCCTTCTCAAAGATATCGAGTGTGGCCAACCCGGCAGCACACGCGGCCGGGTGGCCCGAATAAGTATAGCCATGGAAGAAATCGACGCCCTTCTCCGGCGCAGCGTCAACGATCGTCTTGTAAATGTGCTCACCGACACCGACCGCACTCATCGGAATAGCACCATTCGTCATAGCCTTCGCCATTGTAATCATATCTGGCTGTACATCGTAGGTATTCGCCCCAAAGGGATTGCCCGTCCGTCCGAATCCCGTGATGACTTCGTCAAAGATCAACAAAATGCCGTGATCATCACAGATTTCTCTAAGACGTTTCAAATACCCCTTAGGCGGCAGATAAGCACCTGCCGACCCACCCACAGGCTCGACAATACATGCAGCAATAGTATCTCCACCGTAAGTGTCACATAGTCGTTGCAGATCTTCTGCCAATTCGATCCCATGCACACCCTCGTCTCGTGCGTATTTGTTATCCGGAATGTTTGTATGTCGCATATGCACGACACCTGGGATACCAAGACCATACATCTCGCGGTTCTTCACCATACCGCCAACAGAGAACCCACCAAAATTTACGCCGTGATAACCCTTCTCGCGCCCAACGAGGCGAAGGCGCTGGCCTTCACCTTTAACACGATGATAGAGCAATGCTATTTTCAGGGTTGTTTCGACTGCCTCGGAACCTGAATTGCCGTAGAAGACGTAGTCAAGGTTACCCGGCAGCAATTGCGAAATCCGGCGTGCCAACTCAAATGCAGACGGATGTCCATGCTGGAACGGTGGACAGTATGACATCTCCTTGAGTTGGATGTGGACAGCATCGGCGATTTCGGGCCGCGCATGCCCAAGAGGCGAACAAAAAAGGCCAGACACCGCATCAATCAACTCATGCCCCTGATAGGTCTTATAGACGATCCCCTTGCCCTCGGTCATCATCCGGGTATGCGTCGTCTTAAAGTGCTTATTCGATGTGAATGGCATCCAATGAGCTTCAAGATCGTTCGGCATAATGCGCATGACTATGTTCCTTTTTACAGCGGCTATTTATCGATCAAATTAGTCATTAAAACCTATCTTATATCATGATTGAAAAATCTGCCTTTCGCCAGCTCTGGTTTCATTAAAGGCCAAACTGGTGGCCAGACTTCTAAGCTCGTATTATCAAACTAATGGACCAACAAAGCCTCTATCTTTTATTCACCTTTTCATTTTTCGTTGGCTCCGTTGTGGGCGGCACTGGCATCGGTGGCGTTCTCCTTGTGCCATATCTTGTTTTCGTCCTCGGCTTGGATGCCCAAACGGCCATCGCATCAACCATGTTTGCATACATCTTCAGTGGGTTGGCCGCGACATTCGCGTACGCCTGGATGGGATCGATTAATTGGCCAATGGTTTGGGCTGTTTGCGGTGCCGCGGCACCGGCGGCCTTTATCGGTTCGCTCACCGTCTGGATTGTCCCGGGACAATTTCTTCTCGCCGGCATTGCGGTCCTAACCATCTTCTCCGGCTATCGAACTCTCCGCCCACCGCAAAATGCAATCAATGACAACCACGATATTCGAGCACCGACGCTCGCAACGGTCGGCGGTATTTCCGGGTATATCAGCGCGCTTGTGGGCGCGGGAGGCGCCGTAGTTCTCATCCCTCTCCTCTTTGCTATGGGCGCGCCTGCGCTGCTCGCCATCGGACTTTCGCAAGCCATACAGTTCGTCATCGCTTTTACTGCCACGATTGGAAACCTATCTGTCGGCGAAATAAATTATACCGTTGGCAGCGTTATCGCAGCTGCACTTGTCATCGGCATCTTTATCGGCACACGCATTGCCCATGCCCTTCCGGTTGACACGCTTCGGAAAACCGTCGCATGGGTATTGACGCTTGTCGGACTGTATATCGCCTTTCAACTCGTCCAAAATGCAATAGTTGGTTAAAATGAGCTTTGAGAGGGATTTGATATGGCAGCAGCGCTAGCTCAGGACCGAAAACGAGACGACGTTACACGGCGACAAGACGCCCGTCGATTACGGGAAAGAATACGCACCGGCGACCATGATGGACTAACAACCGGACTCGCTCCAGGAATGGTGCAGTTAAATCTCGCCATCCTGCCAAATGCATGGGCCTATGACTTCCAACGTTTTTGCGAACTCAATCCAAAACCCTGCCCCTTAGTATCCATGACAGAGGTCGGTAACCCTATTTTTCCGAATAAAATCGGAGACGACTTAGACGTCCGCACCGACACCCCTCGGTACCTCGTCTTTCGGGACGGAACGTTAGTGGATGAAGTAACTGATGTCACTGAACTATGGCAGGACGACTTCGTCGCCTTCGGCATGGGATGTTCATACTCGTTCGAAGAAGCGCTCGTCGAAGGCGGACTTTCGCTGCGACATATCGAGCAAGGGACGAAGGTTCCACTCTACATCAGCAACATCGAAACCGAACCCGCCGGACCGTTCCGTGGCCCAACAATCCTCTCCATGCGTCCATTCCTGCCGGAAGACGCCATCCGCGCCATCGAGATTACCGCTAAATACCCACGCGTCCATGGCACCCCTTTGCATTTCGGAAACCCGGTAATGGTCGGCATCGACGATATCGCGGACCCCTATTCGGGGTCACCACCGGTCATGCGAGAGAATGAGGTGCCGGTCTTCTGGGCCTGTGGGGTCACTCCACAGATCATAGTCGAGCACGCCAAGCCACCGATCTGCATCACTCATAAACCGGGCCACATGCTGATAACGGATCGATTGAATACGGAATTGGCTGGCTAGCTTTTCGGCATTAGTACCATTTGGGTCTGCGTAACCACAGCACAAAGCTTGCCGTCATCTCGTTTAATGTCCGTCCGCCAGACCATCGTGCTTCGGCCTTTATGCAGCGCGGTCGTCTCGGCGTAGGCCGTCTGCCCCATCGGAATCGATGATAAAAAATTCGTTTTGCTTTCCAACGTCGTCGTCGATGCTCCTTCAGGCAAATTCAATATACAGGCAAGCGCACCTAAGTTGTCCGCAAAAGCCATGATCGCGCCGCCATGCAAGACTTCTGGCCGCGTGCATAATTCATTGCGAACTTCGAGCGTCGCCTTGACACAGTCAGGCGTCGCTTCGGTTACGATTAGGCCTAAGAGATTTGAAAACCCAGCACGCCGTGAATTGATAAGCTCTACCGTATCAGTTGTTGAATCGCTCATTTCATTCCTCTTCATACAATCCCCAACTCGGGATAGGGCTCGTTGTTTGCGACACGCGCGTAACCGAGGCGGCCCAGATCCATCGTCGAGAACGCCCCATCCAGGATCAATTCCGATAGGGCACATCCAGCACCGGGTGCCTGCATAATTCCATGGCCGGAGAAACCGCTCGCGATATAGACATTTTCCATTCCGCCGTTCCAACGACCGATGATACCGTTCTTGTCGAGTTCGTTACGTTCGTAATGGCAGGCCCAGGTTCGCTCGAGTCGAACCTCTTTCATTGCCGGCACGCGGTGCGCCAAGGCAGGCCAGACCTCGCGCTCGAACCAGTCCGGTTCATAATTCCAATTGAAGCCGGCTCCGACAGACCAATCCGGTTTGCCCCCCGTATATCCCGAACCCTCCGGTCGGAACGCCAGATCGCTTTCGGATTTCAGGAACGGCAGGGGCTCTATTGCTGCCTTACACAAAAAATAATGGGTCTGACGCGACATGGGTCGGATCGGCACTTGCCAGTCCAGCATCGCCGCAATCTCACCAGACCAGGCACCTGCTGCCAAAACAAACGTCTTCGCCGACAACGTCTCCCCAGATTCTAATATGACATGTCTAGCCGCCTCTGCGTCGCCTTGCCAATCAACGACACGGTTATTCCGATATTCAACGCCGAGATGACGGGCCATCCGACGAAATCCCATCAATGCCGCATGAGGGTCGATCCACGCGTCGTCCGGTGTCAATACACCCATTTCGACATCGTCGAAATTGACGGATGGGAAGCGGTCTTTCAGATCACTCTGTTCAAGCAGTTCGGCCGCAACACCGTTCGCAGTTTGCGTCTCGTAGTTGGATCGCATTTGGGTTGAATTTCCACAATCTGACAGAAAGAGGTAACCCTGCGCTTTGAACGAAATATCCGCCAGCTCGCCATCGACGGCCATCGTTTCCTTAAAGCTGCTATAGAACTCAAGGCCATAACTCCCAAGCGCCACATTTTCCGGGCGACTAAAAAGACGACGCACGCCGCCGGACCCTTTCGGAGTCGTTGCGAACTCGTAGGTTGGGTCGGGCTCGAGCACCACGACGTGACCTGCCTTGCCCGATTTTGCGAGGTGATAAGCAACGCTCGAACCAATCAAGCCTCCGCCAATAATCAAAATATCTATCGCCATAGCAACCTATCGTCCCGTACCGGCAATTTCCGCGAACGCCTTCTCCCAATTTCGTCCATCGAATATCCGAATGCTAGGCGCAGCGCTGTGTACATCCCAGTCGTCGAGCGTATTCGCATTGACGACAAACTTTTCCGGCGCAGCACGCGGATGCCCAAACGTGTGAATGCCACAATCCGGACAGAAGTAATGCTCCGCCACCATTTCGTTGAACTGATAAAGCTTCAGATGTTCTTCCCCTTCGGTGATCCTGAGTTTATCCGGCTCCACGCGAGCAAGCAGAATTCCTTTCTTAGTGCAAATCGAGCATGTGCAACGCGTCAACTTACTCAAATCCGCCTCAATCTCGTATTTGATCGCGCCGCAGTGACAGCTTCCGTGATAGTTTTGCATCTAACGGCTCCTCATATCCAAAATTTCCTGATAAAGTGCCGCTTGACATTCAATTCCTTCTATAGCCGAACGCCGACGATTCGCGTAGCGTCGGTCGCCTGGTATACGTGTTCCATCCTGCGCCAATATTTGATCAAACAATCCCTCGACGCGTTGAAGGAAAGTCGTGTGAAAACCCTTGGGATCGATCAGAATGAAAACCTGCCCGGCACTCGAAGGCCCTGCGTCATTCGCACCAAATTTCTCGATTTGTTCTTGTGCCTCAAAACAAAAATTCCCTCCGGTCAGGCCAGCCGCCAACAACTCCACCATAATCATAATCGCGTTACCTTTGTGACCGCCAAAAGGAAGTTGTACCCCTTCAAGTGCTGCCGCAGGGTCAGTCGTATCGTTGCCGTCTTTATCAAGCGCCCAGCCCTTTGGGATCGAATGTCCTTCGCGCGCGGCGACTTGGATTTCGCCCCTGGCGGATGCACTGGTGGCATAATCGAAAACCATTGGCGGCTTACCATCACGCGGACAAGCGAATGCGATCGGATCGGTTCCAAAAAGTGCGCGGCTACCACCCCATGGCGCCACGAATGACTGCGATGTCGACATCGTGAGGCAGATCAGTCCCTCTTCGCCAAACCTTTCTGCTTCCCACCAAAGGGCATTGAGATTTCCGTTATTACGTAAACCGAGCGCTGAGATGCCTTGTGATTTCGCCTTCTCGGTGGCCAATGGTTTCCCGGCGAGAATTGCGGGCGGCGAAAACCCACCTCTACTATCGACAGCCACAAGGCCGGGGGATTCATCATTTACTTCAGGCACGGCTTTGCCGTCCATTCGACCGCTTCGCATCGAAGACACATACCCCGGTATACGAAAAAGGCCGTGCGAATGCGTACCATCGGCCTCGGCCTGCGTCACGACATCGGCAACCACATCCGCGTTCGTATCCGACATCCCATTCGCGATTAGAACTTCCGTCGAGAGTGAGCGCACTTCATCAACTGACAAATTTACCGTTTCGGCCATTATTCATTCCTCTTTACAGCAGGCAATGCATCACCCAACAAATTACAAATCACAATCATCTCCGGAATTTTCTGGGTCATCGTAGAGAGTATCGCCGACATTTCTTCAGCTTGGGCCGGCGCCGGTGGCGGAAGACCATCACCTGCAACCGGCAACCTAGAAACAAGTTCGTCAGCTGCTTTCCCAGCCGCATCAGCGATACTCTTACTCGCCCTTAGAATTTCGCCGGTTTCAAGATACGGCCACATCACGGCACCCACATGCGCCAAATAAGCCGGCCAATTGGCCAAATGTCGATAGACGCCCGGTAGGAATGCGGTACCTTCAGGAAACCCCCATGAACCAACGGTTTGAGCGAGGGCCAGTATTTCCGGCGCCATTTCATCCGCTTGGACCATTCGAACAAGTGGCCGTGCCTCGATTGGTGCTTCCCAACCGGTGCGCTGGGGCACGTAGATGTCGGCAGTCGCCGAATTCTTTAGTAGGCGTTGCAGGACGCTGACGAAAAGCAAATTTGGCCGATTATTGCGATCGTATGCCATAAAAACATTTTCGATTTCTATCTGCGCGGATACATCAACACCCATGGCGCGAAGCGCCATCTCGGGGAGCGGTATGAGTGGAGCGGTCGCTAATGTATCAAAGATCGATAGCGCGGTTTCCTGGAAGTCGCCGCATTCGTTGGCTGGCCCGATAATCGACCAGTACCACTCCAGTGCCCCCGATACTGCGGCAACGTGCCGGACGATCGTTGTCACATTGGGCACCCCCCAAAGACGGCGTATCTCGGCGTAGATATCAGCGATGTCGCCAATCGCGTCTTTTTCGAGAACTTCGGAGATAAGCTGTCCGTTCATTCCGTCCCTACCGGATTTGCAAGCGAACTAACCGCGCCCGTCAAAAACAACGGCTGTGCTTTCATAAAGAACCGGCAGCGGTTTTTTGCCTCCAGCCATTCGGCGATTTTGGTGAAGCACCAAATCACGCTCAAATGAACCCCAAGTTTGAAAAAGCAGGGGCCGAGGATCGGCAAACCCACCCCAAACTCGCCCCAATTCGACCTAGGTGGCCGATTTTTCCATTTCTGCAGCATCGTTTTAGCTCCAATCCGGTTTCCGCTTCTCAACAAAAGCCTCCAGCCCTTCTTGCGCATCTTCAGTGTCAATGATGTGGCAAATTGTGTCGACAACGTACTCGATGGTTCGTCGGTACTCGTTATCGTTGGCGCGCATGAAACTATCACGCCCAATTCGCATGACCGTCGGCGACTTCTTGGCCATGTCCTGCGCCAATTCACGTGCTTTCTCGAGCACTTGATAGCGCGGTACCGCGTAGTTCAACAAGCCTCTTTCGTGTGCTTCTTTCGCGGCGATCGGTTTCCCCGAAAACAGTAGTTCGAACGCTTTGTGACGACCGATTTGCCGCGGCAAGTGAACATAATGCATGGCCGGAATGACGCCGACGTCGATTTCAGGATAGGACAGATCTATATCATCAGCCGCAACGATCATATCGCAAGAGACCGCCAAAGTGACGCCCGCTGCCCGTGCCGGCGCCGTAATGGCCGCGATGCTCGGTTTGGCTAATCGATACTGGGCGTCGTGCATCCCGAAGTATAACACTTCCAAAAAATTCCGGAGGTCGACACCTGACTTTCCGCGGATCATTTTTAAATCCATGCCCGCACTGAATGCAGCCTTGCAGTCACTCGTTAGGATGACCGCGCGGACTTCCGGATCATGGCGTACCCGCGTATAGGCGTCGACGACCTCTTGCGCCAATAGCATGTCGATGGCATTGACCGGTTCGCGAATCATTGTGATTTCAGCAACCCGGCCCCGTACTTCATAGCGGATACGTTTATAGTTAGACATAAGTCGGCACACTCCCGAATTCTTATTGTTCTTTGCACCGAAGATATAGAGCAGCTTAGGTGAAGCAAGCAGCATACTGTATCTATCCCTACCATCAACGGATGGTCGGCGTACCATATATACCCCTCACGCTGATTTAGAGCTCTCATGACCACCGATAGTGCCGCACCGACGTCCTCTAACAGAGGCATCCTTTTGATGCTGCTGTCGCTATTCATGCTGACATGTTCCGATGCTACGACGAAATGGCTTGGCGCAGATTATCCCGCCGGCCAAATCATTTGTTTTAGAGCTATATTCTCTCTCATCCCCATCCTGGTCATGGTCGTTTTGCAAGGTGGCAAAGCGAGCTTGCGGATCGTTGATTGGCGCGGGCAAGCCTGGCGCGCATTCTTCTTCGCCGTCGGAACATCTTTAATTGCCATTTCTATGATCGTCCTCCCAATTGCCGACGCCGCTGCAATTCTTTATGCCGGGCCATTGATGATCACGGCCATCGCCATCCCCATGTTGGGCGAACGCGTCGGATGGCGCCGATGGACGGCCATCGCCATCGGTTTCGGCGGTGTGGTAATCATGCTGCGCCCAACACCAAATACAATTCAATGGCTTGGCCTTCTGCCACTAGCAGCCGCTTTTTGCAGCTCCATGCGCGATATTTACGCGCGCCGCTTGGCGGACTCGGAGAGCGCTAATTCGATGATGTTTTGGTCAGCTATTGCGACAATCCTATTGTCCCTCTTCTCCCTCCCTTTTGGGTGGACGACACCGAGCCTTTTAGATTGGGGACTTTTTATCATGGCCGGGTTTTTCATCGGTGTCGCTCATTACTTCATGATCGAAGCCTATCGGATATCCGAAGCTGCCGTCGTGGCACCCTTTAAATATTCGGGCATTCTGTGGGCCGTTATTTTCGGCTATTTCGTTTGGGGTGATATACCGGACGCCTTCATCATTTGCGGCGGCACGTTGGTCATCGCCAGCGGCCTCTATATTCTGCATCGCGAAACAAAACGAAAGCGAAGCTCATGAGCGCGCCACAATCCGCGCCTAACATTGGCATGTCCCCTGCCACCAAAGGTATTCTTTTGATGGTGTTGGCCATGTTCTTCATTTCAGTTATGGGTGTCGGCACTAAGTGGGCCGGGACTACCTATCCCATCATGCAAGTTGTGTTCATCCGGAATTTTTTCGTCCTGGCCGTTGTCCTCGTCATGGTCTGGAGAAAGGGCGGGGTCGAAAGCCTGCGGGTGAACAACCGGAAAGATGTTGGGCTTCGGGCATTCTTTCAATTCGGCGCCGCAACCTTCATTTCGACAACCGTTATCCTCCTGCCGCTGGCCGACGCCGAGGCACTGTTTTTTGCTGCCCCTCTGATCATCGCATTCCTTTCAATGCACTTCCTTGGCGAACGCGTGGGATGGCGACGAAAAACCGCTATCATCATTGGGTTTATTGGCGTTATCATTATGCTGCGCCCGACGCCCGACTTGATTCAACCCGCCGCTCTTTTTGGAGTCGTGGCCGCTGTCTTTATTGCCATGCGCGATATCTGGACACGAAAATTACGGGAAGGTGAAACCGCGAATGCGATCATGTTCTGGTCGGAACTCGGAGTCATCGTCGGCTCCCTGCCTTTCGCCGTTTACGTCTGGCATCCGCTTACACTGCCTGACCTCGGTATTATCGCCTTCGCTGGTATCGTCCTAGGTGCCGCACAGTTCACTATGGCCATCGCATTCCTCACCGCCGAGGCGGCAACAGTGGCGCCATTCCGATATACTGTCATTCTACTTACCACATTGTTTGGTTATCTGTTTTTCGGTGATATTCCTGACCTCTTCGTCATCTGCGGTGTCGCTATAGTCATCTTGAGCGGCCTTTATATCCTGCGGCGTGAGACGCAAAGATCGGCAGGCGACACTTGAGCGATACCCGCCTCTCGTCGCTCAGGGGCATAGTCTGGATGCTCGTCGCTATGGGCCTCTTGGTACTTTCCAACGGAACGACAAAATGGATCAGCGCAGACTACTCAGCCGGTCAAATTATTTTCTTTCGGAGTCTTTTTGCGCTTATCTTCCTTATCCCTGTTGTATGGTGGAGCGGTGGATTTTCGACGCTCCGCGTGACGAGTTTGCAGGATCAGTTCCTTCGCTCCTTCTGCCATACGATGACGGCGGTTTTGATCGTCGCCAGCGTCATTATTCTTCCGCTCGCCGATGTCGAAGCGTTACTATTTTCTGCGATTCTGTTCACTGTACTACTTTCCGGGCCTCTCCTCGGTGAACATGTCGGATGGCATCGCTTGCTGGCGGTGCTACTTGGATTTATGGGCGTCGTCGTCATGCTGCGTCCGACCCCCGAGTTGCTGCAACCGGCGGCATTCCTCAGCATCGCGGCTGCGCTATTCTCGGCATTGCGTGATATCTGGGCGCGGCGGATGCGGGAGACCGAGACGACCAACGCGATGATGATGTGCGCCGAAGGCCTACTTCTTATCGCGATGGGGTTCGCCGCATTCACCGGCCTTTCCATCACAGAATGGAAAGCTGTCTCAAGCGACGGTTCATTTTTTATGGCAATGAATGGCTTGATTTTTGGCGGCGCTCAATACGCTATGATCCTCGCCTTTCGAAACGGCAAAGCCGCTGCAGTCGCCCCGTTCCGATACAGTGCAGCTATCTGGGCCATTTCATTCGGCTACCTCATGTTCGGCGACTTACCAGATGTATTCGTCATGGTCGGGGGCGTCATTGTGATCGCGAGTGGCCTCTACATTCTTCATCAAGAGACGAGAAGGATCGCAACATGAATACGGCCGGCCATCACGATTCACCAGGTCGCGGTATTGGGTTGATGACTGCTGGGCTCCTGCTTCTTACGATCAACGATGCGACAGCAAAATGGCTGACCGACAGCTACCCCGTTCCCCAAATAATTTCGCTACGAGGCATTACAATTTTACTGCCCCTGGCACTAATACTTTACTTCCGCGGCGGCCTGGCCGCCTTTAAACCTCATCGGATCCGCAACCAGGCGTTACGCGCGTTGTGCTTTGTTGGATCGACATTCTTCATCATTACTGCACTCAGCTTGATGCCGCTTGCCGACGCCGTTGCTTTCACTTTCACAAGCCCTCTGATCATCGCTGCATTGGCACCCTTTCTATTATCGGAACATGTCGGTTGGCGGCGTTGGAGCGCCGTCCTCGTCGGGTTCGTTGGAGTTGTGATCATCGCGCGGCCGACGCCAGACGCGTTCCAATGGACTGCCTTGGTCGCACTTGGCGCTGCCTTTTGGGGCGCCTTGCGCGATATGGTGACCCGTCGGATCAGCGCAGAGGAGTCATCGGACCTTATCCTTTTCTATTCGACCGTGGCCGTCATGACCGTCGGTGCATTTGCGGCCTATTTCTTTCCATGGCGAATGCCGGACGCAGAAGATTGGGCACTATTCGCATTGCTCGGCGTGTTGAACGGCGCGGCCCACTACATGATGATTGAAGCCCATCGCTGGGCCGAAGCATCGGTTGTCGCACCCTTCCGCTATACTGCTTTGGTCTGGGCATTTATTTTAGGATACTTCTTATGGGGGGACCTACCCGATGCTTGGCTTTTATCAGGCTCGGCTTTGGTCGTCACTTCGGGTATCTATATTCTTCATAGGGAAACACGTGCCAAACGAAGTTAGGGGCTCGAGATGCAGACCGTTGAGACATCATCCGGTTCAATCGCCTACGACGTGACGGACCTATCGCCAAATTGGCGCGAGCCGCAAGAAACGGTCTTATTCCATCATGGTGTCGGCATCGACATGGATATCTGGGCGGACTGGCTGCCAGTTCTATCCACGGATTTCCGTTGCGTTCGTTTCGACATGCGCGGATGTGGACGCTCCACGGAGCCGCCTGCCGATTATAACTGGGCCATGGACAGCATGATGGCCGATCTCCTCGCAGTGGCCGACGCCGTCGGCGCTGAGCGATTTCATCTTATTGGGGAATCGGTCGGCGGGACCATATCACTCTATACCGCGATCAATGCACCTGACCGCATTCTCAGCGTTACCGCACTCTCGACCGGCCATCGCGGAAATTATATCCAGCAAGTCGGTGCCTGGCGGGAAATAGTTGAGAAAGAAGGATTTTCTGCGTGGACCAAAAAAATGATGGCACACCGTTTTTATCCGGGTGCCGTTGACGAGGATGTCTATGATTGGTTCTCCGAAACGCAGGCGGGTGCTAGTCCCGAGACCACGTTAGCCTTGGGAGAAATGCTGATGGCACAAGATCTTTCCGGCGACTTGAAAAATATCCACTGCCCGGTCCTTCTCATTCACCCGGACTCCAGCCCATTCCTACCTGTTACGATGTCGGCCGAAATCCACAGTCTTTTACCGAATTCAGAATTGATGGTCATCCCCCATGCCAAGCATGCCATCGCCTGCAGTCACGCAACGGAAGGATCTATTGCCTTCATGGAATTCGTCAGTGAGCGGGTCATCTAAATGCATCTAAGAAGGGTCTATATATGCAATATGAAAACATCGAATATGAGAAACGCGGCGCCATCTCCTATGTGACTTTAAACCGACCCGATAAGTTGAATGCCTTGTCGCCTGACCTGCAACTCGAGGTCCGTCATGCCCTGGAGGACGCCGGTTGGGAGGACGATGATATTCGGGTAATCGTCCTTAAGGCGGCCGGGCGAGCATTCAGTGCCGGTTTCGACATTACGACATCACCGAAAGCAAACGCCGTCGAAAGACGTGCTAAATTTTTAAAGGGAAAGTCATTTAGTGCTTCCGGTTGGTGGGATGTATTTTGGAACAATCCAAAGCCAATCATCGCACAGATTCAAGGTTTTTGCATCGCGGGCGGATTGGCGACCGCCACCTTCTGTGACCTCCGCATTTGCTCGGAGGATGCAAAATTCGGAGCACCTGAAATTCGAACCGGTGGGCCATACATTCCCGCTGTGTGGCCATGGGTCGTCGGCATGACCAAAGCACGTGAACTGCTCTATACAGGCAACTTAATCGACGCTAAAGAAGCGAAACGCCTGGACCTCGTTAACGAAGTGGTTCCCACTGAAAAGCTAAATGCCGCGGTTGAGCGCCAAGCCGGAACCATCGCAAAACTGCCCGCTGCAACGGTTGAGTACAATAAGAAGCTTATTAACGCGTCGTATGAAATGATGGGGGTCCGCCAGGTCATAGAGCGGTCGATGGAACTTGAAGCAATTGCGTTGGCGAGCCGGGAATCTTCGCCCGAAATCGACGAATTCAACAAGATACGGGAGAAGGACGGTCTTAAGGCAGCCTTGACTTGGAACGCAGATCGCTTTGTCGATGAAGATGCTTGGTTCAAGAAATCTCGCGAACGGGGTTAATACGGCAACCCTACATAGTTTTCCGCCATCGCCGTCATCGCGGCTTTAGAACCAGTCAGATAATCAAGCTCGGCTTGCTGAACCTTGGTACTAAATCCATCGTCATCTGACAGCCGGTGCATTAGCATCGTCATCCACCAAGAAAATCTTTCGGCTTTCCATATCCGACGTAAGGCTTTGCAGCTGTAATCTCGTAATCCGCATTCATTTCCGGACCGATAATAATCGATCAAGCCTTCGGACAAGTAGTGCACGTCAGAAGCCGCAAGGTTCAGACCTTTGGCGCCTGTTGGCGGGACAATATGACCGGCATCCCCCGCCAAAAACAACCGACCGTGGCTCAAAGGTTCTACAACGAAGCTTCTGAGCGGTGTTAGAGATTTTTCGATCGAAGCACCTTGTTCGATACTGCCGGCTACATTGTCTGGCAGCCGTTTACGCAGTTCTGTCCAGAACCGCTCGTCACTCCAGTCGCCGACCTCTTCATCGGCCGAGACCTGAACATAATACCGGCTGAGACGCTCCGACCGCATGGAACACAAAACAAAACCACGTTCATGGTTGCCGTAAATTAATTCATGATTGGCGGGCTTCGTGCGCGACAATATTCCTAGCCATCCAAATGGATAAACTTTTTCGTAGGTCTTAAAAATTCCGGCGGGCAAACTCTGCCGCCCAACACCATGAAATCCATCACAAGCCGCTACAAAATCACATTCTATCCTGAATCTATCTTCACCTTTTCGATAACTTAGCGACGGTGTATCCGTTGTAAGGTCGTGCGGCATTACATCTTCCGCTTCATCCACAATCGTGCCGCCCATCGCATCTCGGGCTTCATACAAATCACGAGTCACTTCAGTCTGCCCATATACCGTCACGACCTTACCGCCCGTCAGTCCTTCGAGATCGATGCGTTCCATCCGACCGCCGAACGCCAGGTTGACGCCTGCGTGGACTTGTCCCTCCCGATCAAGCCGCGCACCGACTTCAATGCGGCGCAACGTATCTGTGAGTCCTTGCTCCAGTACACCCGCGCGAACGCGGCCCATCACGTAGTCGCGAGTTTGTTTTTCTAAAATGACGCTCTTAATGCCATTTACATGAAGGATCTGGCTCAACAAAAGGCCGGCCGGTCCGCCACCAATGATGCCGACTTGCGTCTTAATATTGCTCCCCCTTCTATAACTTTCTATCTTCAAAGTTTTTCGCTATGCGGTGTAGGTCAACTCCAATTGCGAATCTACGTGACCCCTTGCATGTCAGGGTCTAAGCATTCGGGATGAGACCAGCAATACATATCGATTCACCCTGGCGTGCAGAAATTCGGGCGACATCGCGGCTTGCCGGACCGCTTGTTATCACACAGCTGGCCCAATTCTCACTAAGCCTGACCGATACCATTTTGATTGGACGCCTGGGTGGAGAAGCCGTGGCGGCCGTGGGCCTCGCATCGACTCTCTATATAATTGTCTATTTGCTGTGCATGGGAATTCTCGCCGCCGTCCCACCTTTAGCGGCGCAGGCTTACGGCGCTCGAAATCCTCGGCTCATGCGCCGGACAATCCGCCAAGGACTTTGGGTTTCTGTGATGCTCGGCATACTCGCCATCGGTGCACTATGGCCTGCAGAACAGATTTTTTTGGTGTTAGGCCAGGCACCAGATTTAGCCGCCGTCTCTCAGGAATATGTGCGCGCCGCAATTTGGGGAATCGCGCCAGGCCTTTGCGTCATTGCAATGCGTGGTTTCATCTCTGTAATGGACCGCCCGAACTTCATTCTTATTGTCATGTTAACGGGCTTTACCGTGAACGCTCTGGCTGATTACGCATTTATATTTGGTGCATGGGGCTTCCCAAAACTAGAGGTCATGGGTGTTGGGCTGGCAACCACATTCACGAATTTCGCTATGTGCGCCGCCATTATGTTGATCTCCATGAAGGCAAGCAGATTGCGCCGTTACAATGTGCTTAGCCGTTTTTGGCGACCGGACTGGTCCGTATTACGAGACATTTTAAAAGTAGGTCTACCAATTTCCGCTATGATCATGATGGAGCACAGTTTATTTGCGTCCGCGACATTTATGATGGGAAACCTTGGTACCGCCGAAGTCGCAGCACATACCATTGCGCTTCAGCTTGCGGCCACAAGCTTTATGGTTCCACTTGGCATCGGCCAAGCGGCCGTAATACGGGTTGGGTTGGCAGTCGGGCGTAATGATATCGCGGGCGTTCGCCGCGCGGGTTGGCTAGCAATCGGATTGGGTTTTGCCTTTATGTTTGGGCCGGCTGTCTTGTTCGCCATCGCACCGAAGTTTCTGATTGGATTATTCCTCGATATTGGAGATCCAGCGAACGCTGATGTTTTGGCATTGGGAATTTCCTATCTCCTGATTGCCGCGATATTCCAACTCTCAGATGGAATTCAATGCATTGCGGCGCATGCCTTACGCGGCCTATCCGACACACGTGTTCCAATGCTAATAGCAGGCTTGTCCTTTCTGGTGATCGGCTTTCCCTCCGCGTTCTATACCGCTTTCTATACGCCTCTTAGAGGAGATGGAATTTGGTGGGGACTTTTTATCGCGCTTAGTCTTGTCGCGGTCCTACTCAGCATGCGTTTCCATCACCAAACGAAAAAGCAATTGAAATGACCAAAGCCTCAAAACGCGAAAGAGCGGACAAAGTTTTAGTCACGAACGACTTAGCGGAAAGCCGTACCCGGGCGCAAGCAATGATCATGGCTGGTAACGTATTTATCGGAGAGCAACGTGTCGACAAACCAGGCGATATGATACCGACAGATGCAGAAGTGACGGTTCGAGGACAGGAACACGCATGGGTATCACGCGGCGGGATGAAACTGGACCACGGCCTAGAGCACTTCGCGATTGACCCGTCGAACTGCACCTGTATCGATGTTGGCGCCTCCACGGGTGGGTTCACGGATGTCTTATTGAAAAAAGGCGCGGCAAAGGTATACGCCGTCGATGTCGGGCGCGGTCAGCTTGATTGGAGTTTACGTCAAGATGATCGCGTGACCGTTCTTGAAGGAACCAACGCGCGACATCTGAAATCCGGTCAAATACCTGAAACTCTAGACCTGGTCGTCTGCGACGCGAGTTTTATAGGACTGGAAAAAGTGCTGCCTGCATCTCTTGCTCTGGCTAAACCCGGTGCACGTTTAATTGCGTTAATAAAACCTCAATTTCAAGCCGGCCGAAAAGACGTCGGTAAAGGCGGCGTTGTCCGAGACAGCACCGTTCATGACCGCGTCTGCGAAGAAGTTCGTAATTGGCTAACATACTCCGGATGGCATGTAATAGGTATTACCAAGAGCCCAATTACAGGTCCAAAAGGCAATGTGGAGTTCCTCATCGCCGCCCAGAAATAAACATTCGAGATTAGTTTGTAATCTCGAATACCGCTCGAATAATGATCGAATAATTGTCGAATTACCGAAAAGCAGATTGGCATGCATGTGATTTCCAATAATTGGAATTTATTGCAAACCCAATCCATAATGAAAATACCTGTGGGCTAGCTCCACCTCTACGATGGGAGACCAGAGTGCTGAAATTTTACTATAATACCGGCCCCAATCCGATGAAGGTCGCGCTGTTTCTCGAAGAAGCAGAACTGGAGTACGAAGCCATCCCTCTCGACACGCGAAAGGGTGACCAACACCAAGCAGACTATTTAGCGATAAATCCGAATGCAAAAGCGCCTACGCTCGTCGACGACGACACCGTCATTTTCGACAGCAATGCGATACTAATCTATTTGGCGGAAAAAACCGGCTACTTTGGTTCAGGCACTTCATTGGCAGAACGAGGCGAATTGCTCTCTTGGCTCATGTTTATCGCAAGCGGTGTCGGGCCTTATTCGGGCCAAGCCGTTCATTTTAAAGTCTATGCACCTGAAGAATACCCCTATTCGCTAAATCGGTATGACTTTGAGGCGAGACGGCATTTTCAAATTCTAAACGAACGCCTCGCAACCCGCCGTTATATGCTTGGAGATAATTACACACTCGTCGATATGGCGGTTTGGGGCTGGGCACGTATCATAACACGGGTAATCAGCGAAGAAGCAGCCCATCAAATGGTGCATCTCAAACGTCTGGTGAACGAGATTGATTCGAGATCCGCAGCGGGGAAAGTGCAAGAACTGCTGGCGCGCCACTCTTTCAAGACCGACATGGATACAGAAGCTCATCAACATATGTTTCCGAGCAACGCTCCCTTATTATCGTAATAGGAGGATATAATTCCTGTTAATGGGGAATCCTTCCACGATACGAAAAAGCCGAACGTTTGGACGGCCCGGCATACCAGCATCGCAAATCTTTGGATAGAGACGTATCCCTATCCTGGCACAGGGCTCAACGAATAGAGACTAGGGAAATGCGCAATCAAAGGTGACGCGCTCGGCACCAACAAATCGCCGATGCCGGTCCAATTCTGCTTCGAGAGCGGCTATACGTCCTTTGCCACTCTTGACGCCGGCCTCCAGCCAGATATTAGCGACGCGCAGCGTGCCCTTCACATGCTTCATATCGATCCGTCCGATAAAACGATCGCCTTCCAGCAGTGGAAAGACATAATAGCCGTATTGTCGTTTCGCGGCCGGTACGAAAATCTCAATCCGATAGTCGAAGCCAAATAATCGAAGGCAACGTTTACGATCTCTAATCAATGGATCGAACGGCGACAAGACGCGCAATCGACCCACTGGTTTAATGGCATCGGCACATGTATCCGGCAAATTCGGGACTGCAAACGACCTAGTTGGCCGTCTTTCATCACAATTCTCGATAAGTATTTCCGTCAATCGACAGCCCTTAAGCGCGCTTCGGCACCACGCCGCGGCTTCCGCCGGGGTCACTAAATCCCAAAAGGCAGCAATTTCACCGGAGGTTGCAAAACCAAGCCGTTCGATAGCTGAACGGCATGCCCAGTCGATAAAAGCGTCCTCGTCGACCCGCTCGTTCAAATACCTTTTCGGTATGACGTTCTCTGAAAGGTCATAAATCTTTTGGAACCCATCGCGACCGGAAATCGCCAGTTTCCCCGTCCGCCAATGGAATTCCAAGGCCGTTTTTTCCGGATGCCAATCCCACCAACCACGGCCCGTCTTTCGCTGCGAGCCAATATCACGGGCCATGGTCGGGCCGTTCCGCCCAATCATTGCAAGCAACTCTTCAAAAATTTCTTCAAAGCCCTCGTGCCGTGCTTTTCGCCAACGGTCTAGTAACACTTTCCGATCACGCGTGAAGCGATAGCGCCAATAAGGATAAAACTCTACGGGGATGATGGATGCATCGTGCGTCCAATGTTCAAAAAGCGCCCGTTCACGCTCAAGCAATCGGGTCAACTGTTCCGGCCGGTAGGTCTGGTTGCGCGCGAACAAAATCATGTGATGCGCACGCACCACTGTGTTGATGCTGTCGACCTGAACAAAGCCAAGCGATCGTATTATCTCCAAGACGCCGTCGTCAGACAGTTTAGCGCGCGGTGGCGAACACAAACCGTGGCGCTCCAAAAAGATGTGCCGCGCGTCTTGATTGGATATGATTGGTAAACTTTCCGACATAACGTTCTACACCGAACTATTCGACAGCGAATCGAGTTCGGTCAACACGAACTTTCACTTCCACCCTTGACCTCTCGGCCGCCTTGCAGACAATCATTGCCATGGGATACAGAGTCGGAGTTGATATCGGCGGAACGTTCACGGATTTCTGCGCTTTTAATGAAGATACGGGACTCGTGCATACGCTTAAGGTTCTGTCGACGCCCGACAATCCGGGACAAGAAGTCGTCGACGGAATTCGCGCGCTTGAAGCGCGCTACGGGATCAAACCGTGCGACATTATGTATTTTACACATGGCACGACTGTCGGCGTAAATTCAGTCATTCAACGCAAAGGCATCAACCTTTGCCTTTTCACAACGGCAGAATTCGAAGACGTACTCGAGGTCGCACGCCTGAAAATGCCCGATCCGTATGACTTGTTCTCCCGCCGCGCCGCACCGTTGGTCAGCCGTGAGAAGGTCTTTGGCGTTAGAGAGCGTATCCTTTTCGATGGTTCGGTTGATGAGCCACTCGACGAAGACAGCGTGCGCACCGCAATTCAAGGCGTACGTGAAATCGGTGGCGATGGCATCGTAATCGCACTCTTGCATGCATACCGAAATCCAGCACACGAGCGTCGGGTCGCTGAAATCGTCAGCAGCGAGGCGCCAGAACTCGCTGTAACCTGTGCCGGGGACGTCTGGCCCGTCATTCGTGAATACGAACGAACTATAACTGCTGTGGTCGCCGGATATGTTCAACCGCGTGTCGCCCACTACCTGAGCGCATTCCAAGACGCTCTGAAAAGCGTCGGTGTGCCCGCCGAGCCGATGCTGACCAAATCGAACGGTGGCGTGATGACCGCGGAACTCGGCAAGACCGAATGCGCCCAGATGCTACTCTCCGGGACCGCATCCGGCGTGATCGGGGCTGCGAGCATCGCCTGCGGTGTTAAATCCGAAGCGACTATGAGCCTGGATATCGGCGGGACCAGTGCGGACGTCGCAATAATAAGAGATGGCGCTCCCCAGTACGGCGTTGGCGAAATGATCGGCGAATTTCCGATTCATATTCCAACCGTCTCTGTCACATCAATCGGAGAAGGTGGTGGTTCCATCGCTTGGGTCGACCCCCAAGGCGTTCTCAAAGTTGGGCCCGAAAGTGCCGGTTCCACTCCAGGGCCTGCCTGTTACGGCCGCGGCGGCGATCGTCCCACGATCACCGATGCGTTCGTCATCAACGGCTTCCTCGGTACCGCCGCGCTCGGTTACAGCGCCGTCGAAATCGACAATGCCCGAGCCGAAGCTGCCATCAATACGGTCGCTGATTCGCTCGATCTCAGTCGAGAGGCGACTGCTGAGGCTATAATCCGCGTCGCGGTCTCCGGCATGTATCTCGAAGTCAGTAAACTTGTCTCGCGTCATGGCATAGATCCTCGCGACCTAGACCTCATCGCATTTGGCGGTGCCGGCCCGATGATGGCATGCTTTCTTGCGCGCGAACTCGGAATGCGGCGCGTTATTGTGCCGGCAGCACCCGGCGTGCTCAGTGCTTATGGTGGCGTCATTGCCGATGTACGGAATGATTTCATCCGGACGATCTACACTGACTTGGATAATACGATAATCGCACATTTGCAGAACAGCCTGAATGAATTGCGGGAGCAAGCGCTTCACTGGCTGAAGGTCGAACAGGGATTTGACGGAGAGGCGCTCCTGACCGTATCTGCCGACATGCGCTATCGTGGTCAATCCTACGAAATAGAAACGCCACTTGAAGCATCTTGGGTAGAGAGCGGAGACACAACGGCACTTGCAAACGCCTTTCACAAGGAACATGCCCGCATCTACGAATATGCGGACGAGACGGCTGCACTACAGGTCATTAATTTACGCCTAATCGTGATCGGCATCCCGCCGAAGCCGGAAATTGCAAAGCTCGAAGAAAGTTCAGAGCGACCCAAGCCTGTCGGAGAAACACCGATCTATTGCGACGGTGAACCCATGACAGCCAAGGTCTTTCGGCGCGCTGATCTTAAAGCCGGGCAACAATTCGACGGGCCAGCCATCGTGACGCAGGACGACACCACAACATGCGTGCTCAATGACTACACGGTTAGCGTCGATACACTCGGCAATCTCATTCTGAATTTGAAGGCTTGAGCTATGGCTATCGATAAAATCACGCTCGAAATCTTAAAAAACCATTGCTGCGCGGCTGCCGAGAGTATGGCGTACACGCTCTACCGGACCGCCCATTCCACCTTTGTGAAAGAGACTGAAGATTTCACCACAGGCCTGACGACGCCAGACGGTTTCACCTTCGCAACGCCGACAGAACTCGGCGCCACTTGGTTCGTCGGTATGAACTACGGTAACGTCATCCAATCAATCGACGATTACGAAGACGGCGACATCTGCATCACCAACGATCCTTATAGTGGCTTCGTCTGCACCCACACACCTGACATGCACATCTGGAAGCCAATCTTCTATGAAGGAGAGATTGTCTGCTTTGCCGTCGGCCATATCCACAATACGGATGTCGGCGGGGCGGTTCCCGCCAGCCTGTCACGGACCTTATCAGAAGTGCACCAAGAAGGTATCCGGATCCCGCCAACCAAGATAATGCGACGCGGCGAGTTCAATAAAGATGTCCTCGACATTCTCCTAACTAATGTCCGTATGCCGGAACAAAACTGGGGCGACCTCAAGGCGCAAATTGCGGCGGTTCACACAGGCGACCGGCGGGTCAAAGAGATGATCAAGAAGTTCGGAAAAGAAACCTTCTGCAACGGTATCGAAGACCTACTCGATTATGCGGAAACGCAGGCCCGGTCAATCATTTCGAACCTACCGGATGGTGAGTATTTTTTCGCCGATTATATGGATGAGGACGCCGTCGACGGCTGGCCATGCCGGATTGCACTCAATCTAATTATTGAGGGTGATGCCTGCACATTCGATTTTTCGACTAGTGACCCGCAACTGGAATCCTCGATGAACATCCCGACGGGCGGCGAAGAACGGCACGTCATGATGCTCGTAGGACTCGTCTATGTTCTCTATACCCTCGACCCGACCCTATTCCTAAATTCAGGCGTCACGCGGGTCTGTCGCTGCATCCTCCCGAAAGGCACTATCGTCAATCCGGAATTTCCAGCCGCTGTTGGTATGCGCACCTTATCATCGATGCGCCTGCAAGAAATTACCTTCGGTGCATTCGTGCAAGCTGCCCCTGACCGTCTCCCCGCTTCTCCATGCAGCGGCGGACCCATCATGAACGTCAACAGTGTCGACAACCGAAGTGGCCGACGTGTTGTTGCTTCCATTGGGCCGATCTCGGGTGGTGCCGGCGGCAATCCAATGGAAGACGGAGCTGAAGGCTCGGGTGCCAATAGCTCATTCCTAAAAAACACGCCTGTCGAGATCAACGAAGCCGAAGTGCCAATAAAACTACTTCGCTACGGGCTGGCACAGAATTCCGGTGGCCCCGGAAAACATCGCGGTGGGTTAGCCACCGAAATGCGTTTTCAAGCATTTTCACCCAACACAAAGATCACGGCGCGAAACCGTGACCGGACGCGCTTTCGTTCATGGGGCGTAATGCACGGCAATGCAGGCGCCAATTCAATCTTTCTGCTAAATCCCAGCAGCAATCACGAAGTCAATCTCGGGAATACGGACGTGCTAACGATTGGACCCGGCGACGTCATTCATGTGGCGTCAGGTGGTTCCGGCGGGTGGGGTGATCCTTTAGAACGCAATCCAGATTCGGTCGTACGGGATGTCAAAGCTGGCTTCGTCACGCCAGACAAAGCCGAACAGGATTACGGCGTGATACTGGAAAACGGTGGCTACGATGCTATCGCGACGGCCGATCTGCGACGACGCCTCGCCCTCGAGCGCGACCGTAGTTTCTATGATTTTGGCCCAGAACGGGATGCCTTTGAAGCTATTTGGAATGAAGACAACTATCGCGATCTCACCGAGCTGCTGGAAGAAATGCCGGTTCACTGGCGATTTTTCCTGAAGCACCGGATGTTCGAAGCAGTAGCCGACAACACCGGCACACCGTCAGGCTCCCCTCTCACAATTCGCGACCAGTTCGAAAAAATTGCTTCCGAATATCCCGAGCTGTCACACAGTCTTGGATAGCCTTTGAAACTTAAAAATGAGTTATGCTCATGCCTCGTATCAAGGAACTTGCTCACACGGTCATCTATGTCAGTGACCTCACGACCTCTCGGGATTGGTATTGCAAACACCTCGGCATGACCGTAGTCATCGACAGTCCAGAGCGAAAAGGTAGTTTCCTCTCCTTCGGCGAAAGCGACCATGACATCGCACTATTCGAGAACCCGGTGGCCGCGGGTGAAGAGACGATCCACCACATCGCCCTCCGGTTCGACGGCACACCGAGAGAACTCGGCCAATTTCGGCAATCCTTAATCGACGAGGGCGTCGACGTTCATCGTACCGTCGATCACGGCATCTCCTATGGTGTTTATTTCAAAGATCCCGATGGCCATTGCTGGGAAGTATTCGTCGACCGAGAACGCCCCGAAGCCAATAGGGTCGAAGCCATGCGCACTACCGGCGCCATGGCGGAACCGGTGAATCTAGAGACTGTCGACACGTAGGCCAAAAGCCTTTTTCTAAACCGTAATGCTCTAGTTCCACTGCACACGGCTAAACGCGAGGGTCGAACAGTAATAGATATCGCGATCGCACCCAGCCGTTAGAAACATTCCGTTGGCGACACGGGAGCCAATGCTGACCTCGCTCAGAACTTCTCCTTTCTTGATATCCACTACGATCAGTCGGTCGTCGCCCGTTCGATAGTCATTAATTACTAGCTCCCCGGTGTCCGGAAAGACAACAGGCTGCATGGACGGGCGAGCATCCACATGCCAGGCAACCCGGAGCGCGCCGTCAACGGTGGCAATTCCGGCAAGCCCAGCATTAATACTATCCCAAGCGATACAGATGTTATATTCCGGCACATTCACCGGCGGCGCGATGATACCACCACCCGGCACGCCAAAAGGAGCGATCGCATCAATGTCACCCGTTTTAAGGTCAACTTTTAGAAGTCGCTGCGGTCCAGACCATGGCGCACGGCGCCGCCAACTCAACATGGCGTTTGGTTGTTCGAAACGGCCATTCGGATGAACGCCATAAATTGCCCGAAGGCTATCGATATCTCCGTTGTCCATCAGCCAAAGCGCACCATCCGAAATGCAACCATCCCAGGAAAGGCCCTGATCCCCACCTTGGAGGCGGTATATTGGTGACCAATCGTCATCGACCAAAAGTCTGTTCGGTTCGACCCGAATTCGCCACACGCGTTCAATTCCCGGTATGTAAATGAACTCGCCGTGATCGGTCCGGTCGCTGGCAATGCGCCCCATGGACCCTTCGGGCAGTTGAAGTGGCTCGCCTAGCGATTCAAGTGTTTCCGGGTCGAGGCGTGTGATCGTCGAGACACCCTGCCCGGCCAATCGCAAGTCTTTCGTAACTAAACTACCATCGGACAAAATAAGCATACCGTTGTGCGCCTGGTCGACCGGCAACGCCCGTTCTGCCACAACTTGGCACTCGGGATCGAGACGATGCATATACGATCCATTAACCTTGTACATGTCGCCGTTTGCATGAGCCGCAATAGCCCCGCACCAAACATGGTCTCCGCAAGGTAACGGCGGAGACTCAGCGAGCACATCCAGCGTCTCGGGGTCGAGACGCTGCAACCATCCGAAAGGTGGCGGTCCGCTAAAGGCTGGCTGTGTGCCACCCATATACAGCTCTGCCGGCCCCCGCCAAACGGTCATGACGTTCCAACGACCGTTGGTAACAGTTGTTACGTTAGGCTCCGCGTCACGGGCATTAAGTCCGCCCTTGGCGGCCTTTTGACGACGATTTCCACCACATTCCACAGGCCAATGTGAAGGATAGTAACCAGGAAGGGTATTGGTTCGGTCGAGGTTTGTCATTTATAGGAACTCAAATAGTGACCCGCGCACCGCTCTCACTCGAATGGTAAATTGCCTCCTCAATACGCAAGTTCGTGAGGTATTCCCGAGCGGTGTTCATGGCGGGTGCACCGGCAAGCACATGTTGGACGACATGGCGCAACGTCATACAGACACTATCACCGGCGAAGCCCTTATTCTCCCAATTGTAATCGACGTCGACTTCAACATCGTAGCCGTGCTTACGTAGGAACATGTGACCATCCCCATCAAGGCGCAGAACCGCCTCTGATCCTTCAATGAGCATCTCACCCATAGTAAGCCGCCGGTTCTCTGCCGCGTGATCGACCAAGCGATTTCCATCGAACAACCCTCGTGCACCGTTGCGGAACTGGAATACGATATACCCCGAATCTTCACCCTTAATTGCCGGGTTAAAACGGGTGAGGTCCGCATAGACGGATTCAACTTCGCCCATCAAGTAACGAAACACATCAACGAAGTGGATCGCCGTCTCGTGGACCAAAAACCGCTCCATCGTTTGAAAATAAGGCTGCCTATCTAGATATGCCTCTGGTCCTTGACCGTCCCCCGGACGCATACGGAACGAAATCTGGTAAATCTTACCGAGGCTACCTTGGTCAATGAGTTTACGTGCCTCACGATACCATGGTTGAAAGCGAAAATTCTCGTGGACAATCAGAGGCACACCCACGTCCTCCGCCAACGCAGCCATTTCTTTAGCTTCTTGAAGACTTCTAGTGAATGGTTTCTGACATACCACTGATATGCCCCGCGACACGGCCGCCTCAATAAATTCCCTATGTGTGGTCGGTGGCGTTACGATGTCCAAGAGGTCCGGCTTTACTGCATCCAGCATATCGGAGACAACGGCATGCACTGTTTGGATATCGAATCGGTCCGCTATGTTACGTCCCATCGTTCCATCAAGCGTGCAAAGTCCGATCAGCTCAACATTTTCTATCCGGCTCCATGCCTCGTAATGGAATTGCGCAAAATATCCAGTGCCCACCGTCGCTAGTTTAAGACTTTTTGCCATTCTTTTACGTAGTCGGCTTAAGTTTGTAGCTCAACCATTTTCTATGCCGGTTGTCCAATCGCCCTTTCCTTAATTGGCCAATGCAAAGCCGCAGCCATAAAGCCGGCACACGCAGTCAAAATCCAGATCAGGTCATAATTTCCCGTGAGATCAAACAGATAGCCACCAATCCAAATTCCGAGGAAAGAGCCTATTTGATGCGACAGGAAACACACGCCAAACAACAATCCCAAATTCGTTGGTCCAAAAATTTTAGCAATGACCCCACTAGTCAATGGGACTGTGCCAAGCCACAAAGCCCCCATCCCAACCGCGAACGCCATCACGGAATACTCCGACTTGGGAACGAGAAAAAAGATCAAAATAAAAATGCCCCGCAAAATGTAATTACAAGCCAGCAAGTTCTTCATTAAGAAATGCGTTCCCAACACACCGTGAAAATATGTGCCGATCAAGTTAAAGAACCCAACGGTCGCAAGTGCAGTTGCTGCGAGTGTTGGTATGTCAATGTGCGTCGGTAATCCACAGTTCAGTAAATAAATCGGCAAATGCACGCCGATGAACGCAACTTGAAAACCACAGGTAAAGAAACCAAAAGTTAGAAGGACGAAACCTGAATGAGCAACTGCATCCCGTAAGACATGGGATAAAGCCTGCGATGGATTGGTTGCAACTTCAGATGGCGTTTCAGCAGGTTTTTCGACCATCGGAATAGCGAGGGGAACCAAAATAAAAGCCAGTGCAGCCATAGAGAGAATTGAAAACTCCAAGCTGTCATAAGTAATCAACCCTTGTGCCAAGGGCACGATGGCCATCTGCCCAAACGATCCGCCCGCTGATGCAATGCCTAATGCCTTGGGCCGCTGTTTCTCATCGACATTTCTGCCAATCACACCGAGCACAACTGCGAAAGTGGTGCAGCTTTGGGCGATACCAATCAAAATTCCCGCACCAAAAATAATCATAATCGGGTTTGAGAACGCTATCGCGATAATAAGTCCGAGACCATAAAGAAGGCCACCAACTACGATGACGCGTCGGGCGCCCTGGCGATCCGAAATCGCCCCCGCAATCGGCTGTGCCAGTCCCCAAAAAAGGTTCTGCAAAGCAATTGCCAAGGAAAGCATTGTAATGGACACGCCGTGTTCAGCCGATAATGGCTGCATGAAAATACCAAAAGTATTCCGCACACCCATCGCAATAGTGATGATTGCAGTGCCGGCGATTATCATCCAGGCCACTTTAGAGATGCTCAAGATACCTTCCTAATTATGCTTAATTGTAATTACCTCTCTGCCCTATATAAGACAGTGATCTGGAAATAAACATACGTTCGGCTCAAATGAAAAATGATGCAGATTGGATGTGATTTCCTCCTCGCTTTCGGCGGTGTTTCGCCTATTTACTAACCCAGACTTGAACCCCGAGGAGATAATCATGTCCGACCGTTATGCTAAATACGATGCCTTTGACATCGACTATCCAGCAGATCGCGTGCTGCGTATAACATTCAATAATCCGAAAACATACAATTCGCTCGATGCGAAAGGTCATAACCAGATCACCTATATCTGGAAGGACATTGATCTCGATCCTGATATCGATGCAGTCATCGTAACCGGAGCAGGCAAGGCATTCTCCTCCGGCGGCGACTTTGGCATGATTGATGCCAACATCAACGATGAGACACAACGCATTCAAGCATGGAAAGAAGCACGGGACCTTGTATACGGCGTCATTGACTGTAACAAGCCAGTGATTTCTGCCATCAATGGCGTTGCCGTAGGCGCCGGCCTTGTCGTCGCAATGCTCGCCGATATCTCGATCGCTGGTAAATCAGCACGTATCGTTGATGGGCACGTTCGCCTTGGCGTGCCAGCCGGAGACCACGCAGTGATTTGCTGGCCGCTACTCTGCGGTATGGCAAAAGCGAAATACTTGCTTATGTTGAACGAGCCGGTGAACGGTGAAGACGCTGAAAAGTATGGTCTTGTCTCACTTTGCGTCGAAGACGATGAGTTGGAGGCAAAATCACTTGATATTGCCAAACGTCTCGCCAACGGCGCACCGAGCGCAATCCGTTGGACCAAATATGCGCTTAATAATTGGTATCGAATGATGGGCCCAACTTATGACGCGTCGACTGCGCTTGAGATGCTGGCATTTGCTGGTTCAGAAGTTAAAGAAGGGCTCAAGTCACACCTTGAGAAACGACCTCCGGAATTTCCAAAAGGGTCGCCTGTCTAAGTGATACAATTCGGGTTAAGCCTGGATGCCATTCTCGTCATCTCGTTGGCATTCTTGCTAGCCGGTCTCGTCAAAGGCGTGGTCGGCGGCGGCCTCCCGGCAGTTGCAGTACCCATCATGGCAAATGTTATTGCCCCAGCGGTCGCCGCTTCAGTGACCTTAATGCCAGTAATAGTGACAAACTTTTGGTTGCTCCTCCAAGGGGGCCGCCTTAAGGAAGTGCTACAACGCTATTGGACCTTCTTACTACCACTCGCCGTCGGATCACTTATCGGTGCGCAAATTCTGGTGACTGTGCCACCCGCGACAATGGCACTTATTATTGGGGGTTTTGTAATAATTCTCAGTCCCTTGCCCTTTATTCCAAAGAACTGGGCCATACCTGAAAAAACCCAAAAATGGCTAAATCCTAGTGCTGCCGGAATAATGGGCATTGTAGGCGGCGCAACAGTTATGCTTGCCCCGGTCATCGTCTATTTCGTCGCTTTACGGATCGATAAGGACCTATTTGCCGCATCAATGGGCGCCGTCGCCTTGTCTACTATGGTACCACTCTTTCTAAGTCTTGCAGTTAACCAGTTCATTGGCCTAGATGAATTTATGATCTCAATTGCTGTGCTTGTCCCAACCCTCATCGGCATGAGGGCTGGCACCTGGCTTCGCGATCGCATATCGCAGGCCGGTTTTCAACGTGTCCTGTTTGCAGCATTACTGGGGATCGGGCTAAACCTCGTATTCAAAAGCCTTAGCTGATACCGGCCCTTAAACGATTTGATTATATAGTTCTGTTTGACCACGCCACAGGCGGTCTAAATTTTCCAAGAGAATATCGATGACATTCTCTTCATAGTGCCGCGTTTCTCCAGCGGAATGAGGAGTCAAAATAACATTATCAAAATCCCAGAGCGGGGATAAGTCACGGAGTGGCTCCTCAACAGTGGTATCAATGCCAGCGCCTGCGATCTGGCCGGAGTTCAACGCCTCAATTAATGCCGCTTCATCCACACAACCACCCCGTGCCACGTTAATTAGATACGCAGACTTATCCATTGCTTCCAGGACCTTGGCATCCACAATATTCGCCGTTTCATTCGTCAGTGGGCATGTCAGTGCGACGAAATCCACTTCGCCCCATAGTGACGGTAGTTCGTTTGGCGGGTGTACTTCATCTGCAATTCCCTTAATCTCCGCCGTATTACGCCTGACACCAATCACTTTCATTTCGAAAGCCCGCGCCAGCCGAGCGAGACGTGAACCGATCGCACCCATGCCAATGATAAGAATAGTACGTCCGGCCAGCTCGTCCTCGCGGGCCGATAAGTCCGAGATCATGCCCCGCCAATGATGTTTGCGTTGATTATCCCGTGCATAATGAAGCTGTCGTATCAAACCTAACATTAACGCCATTGCATGATCGCTAACCGCATTCACGTTGACGCCACTGGCATTGGCCAGGCGCACCGCGTTCCGTGATATTGCGCTCTGATTGAATTGATCGTAGCCCGCCGCACAGACTTGAACGAAACGTAAGGCGCCTAAATTATCGATGAATTCGTTCCGCCAAAAGCCGGAAACCACCAAGGTACTTGCCTCTCCAACATGTTCCAATGTTTCTTTCGGAGACCAAGTCTGAAAACAGGGGATACCCGTTCCACGCGCCTCAAAACGCTCCGCAAATCGATACGCGGGATGAGCAAAGTGGATTTTAGTATTTTCTTTTTTCGTAAAATCAGTCATCGGAATGCCTTCAAGCGTCCAAATTTTAAAGCGAATTAAAAAACCAAGGTGTTACCAGTTAGGTGGTATCCAAGTGGTTTCCGCATCCAAAGGATAAATCGGCCTCTTAAAGCCCTGCCAATCGAAATTCTCAAGATTTGGTGATGTAAGACCAGGCGCATCGCACTCGAAGATTTGTTCCGGTTTGAAATAAACGGAAAACCCAGCCCGAAAGTGGCCTCGGGATTTGACAATTACCGTTCGTGCCGAACTCACACTCACACCAAATTCCTCGAAATGGCCAGGATCGAAACATTGCTGTCGTATTGAGATTACTACAACGCATACTGTGCCAATCCGAAGAACCGCGGTAGGCCCAAGGTCAATTGCCATTCCAGCACGAGAGCCCGGATCACGCCCAATTATCTTGCCATCCGAGAGATTGAGGATCTCAGCCTCCGCGGTGAAAGATTCTGAAAACTGGCTCGTTTCAACGCGGTTAAAAGTTGCATCAAATTTATCACCAACCCGTAAAGTGTGTGCTTCCGTCGCCAACGGTGCATCGAAAAAAACGCCAAGAATGACACCCTTCGCCTTCGCCTCATATAGCCCTTTGAGCAACCAGGTTGTATTGCCCCGGCCTCCACCCCCAGGATTGTCTGCTACGTCGGCGATAACCGCAGGCGGTTTTGATGTGTCCGTGCCAAGGTCAACCGCCATTTCGATGCAAGACGAGAGGGATGTCAATTCTGGCAGCAGCCGGTCACGGCCCTGCCAAACCATTTCCGCCAAATCCCGACAGAGCCCCTCCGCACGTTGTTTATCACCTCGTGTAGTCACGATAAAACTCATACCATTAAAGGGCGTGTCTCCATAAGTGAAACCGCCGAGAATGGAGACATTCATCACCACATTATCAATGTGCCTCTGTCCATACTGAATGGCCTCAGCATAAAGGCCCGACGCCGTAAGTTGTTTTACCTGGGGCGCAACAATCGGGAGGCGAATAAAGGCTACCTCTGGACGAACGCCGTCCAGCAGCTCATGCATCACATGCGCGCATTCTCGTCCACGGTCCATTTGGTCTATGTGTGGGTTCGTTCGATATGAGACGAGTACGTCCGCCATCTCTACCATCTTCTCCGATACGATCGCATGTAGGTCAAGCGCGGAGATAATTGGAATTTTTGGACCAACTATCTCGCGGACCATTTGAAAAAGTTCACCATCTGGATCAGGGTGTTCCGTCGAAACAGCGGCTCCATGTTGCGGAAAGTAGACACCATCGACAGGCATCGCTGCCAAAAGCCGCTCACGCATCTCTTCTCGCAACTCCAGAAAAAAAGAATGCTCGATTGGTCCTGCTGCGCCTTCATCGGCATAAACCAGCGGCGCGGGCGTCCAGGGTCCCATATCATCCATCTCGCGGACAAAACCGCTCAAAGAGGCGCACGCCTTGGGATGCGAGCCCCGAGCATCGTTTATTAGTTCCTCGTCATACCCGAGAAACTTTTCGGCAAAATCAGCACGCCCAACGGGCGGCGCAAAACGATTACTCTCAAGATGAACACCAAGAATGGCAATTTTCGGTGCATTCACCATTTTTTTAACTTCCGCGACGTCATTACAGTACCTCTTGCTTCGAAATCAACTTCAATAGCAAACTTGTGCATGTCCAAGCCCCCAAAACAATCCGAGTGGATGCGCCGTCGTCTAGCTCAATCTAAAGAGCGTTCCAATAGAAAGCGTTGGAAGCCCCCCAAACAAATCCGTACGATCGTTTCGACGGTTATCTTCGGATCAATTGCTTGGATATATTTTTATATCCAATTTGGTAGCTATCAAATCCAGTCATTAGAAGAATTTGAAAGATATCTCCAAGGCGAAAACCTTCATCAGAAATACGACGTTATGCGCATCACCTGGGATTGTGGTTCATTGCGCACACAATACCAACGGAAATACTTGGGAAAGGCCCAGAAAAATATAACCCAAAATGGTCATACATTGGTTCTTACCAGACCTGCTCTAAGCTCAACAGAATTTGAGCAATGGATCGAACAAGCCCAAAAAAATCTGGATTTTAGTCGAGAACGCCGGGTTACAAGTCCAACCAACATCACGACAGCGCTCATCGTCCGACTATTCAACAAATTTGAATTTAAAACTGACAAATTTAGTCGCACGATAATCAATGACTACTACCGAAAATGTGACACTTAAGTTTGGGCATTAAAATTTATAAATCTACAAAAATCCTATAATAATAAAATTTATTTATAAATATAATTTTTATTATTTTTAATATTTACGCAATTATTTATATGAATATATTTTTATATATTTAATTACATATGTTCTTTTAAAATTTTTAATTCATCTACTGTTTCAGGATTCACCAGAGATGATAAATCCCCCGCTGGTTCACCAGTAATAACAGACCGGACTACACGCCGCATAATCTTCATATTACGTGTCTTCGGTAAGTCAGAGACAAATAGAATATCACGAGGTCGATAAGAACGACCCAACGCATCTGTGACTGCTGAGGAAAGCCGTACCCGAAGCGCCTCATCATCATTGACACCTGGCATCGGCACACAGACACAGCAAAGGGCCGTGCCCTTAATGTTATCTGGCACACCAATTACCGCCGCTTCAGATATGCTACCGGTTGACATCAAAGCACCTTCGATTTCAGCGGGGCCAGTCCGCTTACCGGAGATATTCAAAGTGTCATCAGAGCGTCCTAGCACATACCAAAACCCATTCTCATCTCGCATCGCCCAGTCGCCTTGTTGCCACTTATCACCGAACGTGGACCAATAACTTTCCATGTACCGCGCATCGTCTCGCCATAAACTCCGTGTATTACCGATGGCCGGCAGGGTCATCACCAATTCGCCAAGCTCGCCTGGTTTAGTCTTCCTACCCTCCGCGGAAATGATATCCGCCCCACTCCCCGGCATCGGGCCATTAAAGGAACCAGGCGTGATCCTCTCTAAAAGATTGCTAGAAGCAATCCCGCCAAAACATTCAGTGCCACCAGTATAATTCAAAATGGGTACACGCTTGTCCCCAACTCTCTCGAATAGCCAAAGCCAAGCCGCATCAGTCCACGGTTCACCCGTCGACGCAATCACTCGTAGTTTCGAGAAATCAAAATCGTCTACCTCATCACCATAACGCATCATACCTCGAACCGTCGTTGGCGCCACACCAAGAAATGTAACGTCATTTTCCTGCATCACCCGCCAATGTCTTGTCGTATCTGGATAATCGGGTGTCCCCTCAACAAGCATAAGACTGCCACCGGCAAAACTCGTTGATACAGCCGTCAAGGCGCCAACCACCCAACCCATATCGCTGATCCAAAGCATTCGGTCATCCGCGCCTAAATCGAAGGTTACACAAATATCAAGGGCAAGTTTCGTGACACTACCAACATGGCTCATCAAGACACCCTTCGGCTTACCCGTCGTACCCGACGTATAAACGAGAAAGCCTATTTCCTCGGCGTCTGTTCGTTCGGTCTCCGCTTCTGATGGATGCAGAGCCAACGCCTCATGCCACCAATGATCTCGTCCAGTCAACATTGGACAGTCGACCGCAGCACCCATTCGGCGCACGACAAATACGTCTGTTACACTCGGGCAATCAAGTAGTGCTTCGTCCAGAATACTTTTCATCGGAGATGCTGTCCCACGACGCGGCCCACCATCCGCGGTGACTACCGCTCGTGCCTCACTATCGCCAAGACGCACACGAAGTGGCTCCGGCCCAAAGCCTGAAAAGAGCGGCAGCACAATAGCGCCAACTTTCAAAATTCCGAAGAAAGAGGTCATCGCCTCCGGTATCATAGGAACAAACATTGCTACCACATCACCGCGCCCTATACCCTGCGCCCGCAATGCCCCTGCGAACCGACACACCTCGGCATCAAATTCGGCGTAGCTGAATTCACGCTTTTCGCCATCCTCGCCTTCCCAAACCAAATAAGTCTTGTTCCACACAGACGTACTACGATGCTTATCGAGACAATTCAGGACAACGTTCGTCTTTCCACCAAGGCACCACTTCGGATGTTGAATTCCATCAGATAAATCCAGAACCTGCTGATATGGTTCGTAGAACTGAACATCAAGAAACTTGATAGCAGTACCCCAAAACCAAGCCGGGTTAGCCGCTGTCTTATCATGAAGCGCCGCCATATCTTCGACGCCACAAAAATCCAAAAACTGACGCAAACGGCAATTGCTAAAATTGGGGCCAGGCGTCCATTCGATTTTTTCAATATCGGACATTTAACAAACTCTCTTATTATCTTTGGTAACCTCGCCGTCTAAAATTAGGAACTTAAAATTCCTTCAAGCCAAGCGGCAACCGCTATTAAGTGTTCATCGGTGCCATAGGCTGAAGTGAGCTGAATTCCGACAGGTAAACCGTTACGGCCAGTCATATTTGGCAAGGTAATGCATGGAACACCAATAGTCGTCCAAGGCCGATTAAAAAGTGCATCGCCCGTAGTTTCAAAGCCTTCCGGTGCCTCACCGACGGCACTCGGGACCAGGACAGCGTCATAACCTTCCGCTAGCAAGCCAAATTCGCGGCGGCATCGTTCTCCCAGATCAATAGCTTCTCGATAATCAGAAAAGGGTATTCCAAGCCCAGAGGCCATGAGGCCTTTTAGCCTATCGCTCAACAAATCTTCATGCCGCAAAAATTCATGCGCAAGCGAACGACGACCTTCGTACATCATTATTGTGAAATTCGCTTCTTCCAACGCTGCAAATTGTGCGGGCAGTTCAAGCGTATCCAACATCCCACCTGCGTTTGATATTCGGTCGGCGGCTGCCTTTACGGATCCTTGGCTTGAGGCGTCCGCTCGGTCCCACCAAGGCGTTTGGCAGATGGCAATGCGCGGTGCCTCAGCTAGTTCCATAACATCCGCAGGTGCACCTAAGAGCGCGGCCCGGAGTAAGGCAAGGTCACCTGCCCCGCGCGCGAAAGCGCCAAGGGTATCGAGTGAACGGGCCAGCAACTTAACACCCGCATAACTAAATTGACCGATCGATGGCTTGTACCCGACCACCCCGCAGAAAGACGCCGGCCGAATGACCGACCCCCCAGTTTGAGTCCCAAACGCGAGTGGTGTCATATTCGCTGCAACGGCGGCAGCTGATCCGCTCGATGATCCGCCTGGCGTATGCGCCAAGTTATGTGGGTTCCGCGTCTTGTTTGGATTGACGAAAGCAAATTCCGTTGTTACGGCCTTCCCAAAAACTATTCCGCCAGCTTCTTTAATAAGCGCGACACAGGCAGCGTCCACATTTGGCCTATATCCCGGATAGATTTTCGACCCATACTCGGTGGGTATATCGGCCGTATCGATAACATCCTTAAATCCGACAGGAAGGCCATATAGTGGTGCCTTTGGACCAGTTTCATCGATCACTGTGGCTGCCTCAATAGCGCGATCAGCGTCCACGTATGCCCACGCTCGCACGTCATCTTCACGCGCATCGATAGCGGCTAGATTTGCCTCCACAATTTCTAAGCAACTCGTCTCACCCGATCGGATCGCCTTAACCATTTCGACAGCGGTCCATTCGTTCACAGCTTTCTTTGTCATGATGTTCTCGCTCGTAGGCGGATTTGTCCTAAGTTTGAGTTATGGCGCATGCTTGTTCGAACAACATCTAACTGCCAATCGTTACACGTGAAGACACTTTTGCTATAGTTGTGCCGCGCCCAACAAACGGAGCTTAACCATGGCCTCGAAATTGACCAAAGCCGAAATAACCAGCTACCACGACGATGGGCTACTGTTTCTGCGCGAATTATTTGATCCTCAAGAAATCGGCCTACTGCGCCGCGCCATGGAAGAAGACCCGGAAATTCGAGCACATTCTTTGTTACGCGCTGATCAAGAAGGTGGTGCCACACGCATCTCCCTTTGGAACCGGGCAGGTAATAGTGTCTATGGGCTTGCCGCACGCTGCGAGCGGATTGTGGATGCCGCAGAGGCACTGATCGGAGAACCTGTCTACCACTTTCAGTCTAAGCTGACAGCGAAAGACCCAAAAATCGGGGGCGCATGGGAATGGCATCAAGACTACGGTTATTGGTACTATAACGGCTGCGTCGCGCCAAAAATGTTAAGCTTCATGATCGCACTGGACCGCACTGATACCGAGAACGGATGTCTCAAATTAGTCCGACAATCCCATAAGCTTGGCCGGCTCGATCACGTCCAAGTTACGCCGGAACAAAACTGCGCAGACCCACGGCACATGGAACGAATTTTACAGACGCATGAAGTGGTCGATTGCATCTTAGATCCAGGTGATGTGGTCGTCTTCCATGCTAATACATTACACCGTTCAGAACAGAACCTATCAGAAATGCGTCGCTGGACATTACTTTGCTGCTATAACGCAATCAGCAACGACACGGTGACGAGAGACGACGACCGGTATTACGTCCCGCTTGACAAAGTGCCAAATAGCGCAATCAAAGCCGCAGGGCTCAAATTCGCCAGTTCCGACAATATGGAACATTTCACCTCCCAACCCTATGTCCCAGACGTAAAAAAGGCTTCGTGATCTCGCTGTGACCGGTAGTGTCCTTTTTTCACCTCTACAGCTTCGCAGCGTCAAATGTGCAAACCGAATTGTTGTGGCGCCAATGGGACAATATAGTGCAGATAACGGGGCTGCGACTGACTGGCACCTGATGCACCTCGGCCAGTTCGCTATTAGTGGCGCTGGCCTTCTCATTACCGAAGCAACAGCCGTTTCGCCAGAAGCCCAAATTACTCCAGATTGCCTTGGCCTATATAACAAAAGACATGAAATAGCCCTTAAACATGTTGTCGATTTTTGCAAAAAACACAGTCAAATAGCATTGGGCATACAACTCTCACATTCAGGTCGGAAGGGTTCAACATATCCTCCGACTGCGGGACGCAATCGTCCTCTTACCAAAGAGGATGGCGCTTGGGAGACAATGAGCTCCTCAGGTATCCCCCGCGCAAATGGTTGGCCAAAACCAAAAGCGGCCACCGAGAAAGACTTAGCCAAGGTTATTTACGATCATACCCAATCAGCTTTAAGGGCGGATCGGGCCGGGTTCGATTTAATTGAATTAACAGCGGCGCATGGTTACCTCTTGCAAGAGTTCATGTCACCCAGTGCAAATACGCGTGATGACCAATGGGGCGGTAGCTTCGAAAATCGGACGCGCCTTTGCATCGATGTGTTTAAAGCAATTCGTGACGTCTGGCCCGAGCATAAGCCAATTGGTGTTCGTCTTTCCGCAACAGACTATCTGGAAGGCGGATGGAACCTTGAGGATACAACAGAGCTTTGTCGGCGATTAAAATCGCTCGGCTGCGATTACGCGGCTATTTCAAGTGGCGGCCTCTCACTCGACCAAGAAGTTCCAGTCGGAGAAGGTCACCAAGTAGAGTTTGCAAGAACCGTTAGACAAGGGTCAGGATTACCCGTCATGTGTGTCGGAATGATATTCCGTCCAAAACATGCGGAAAAAATCATCTCTGAACGAGATGCCGATCTCGTAGGCCTTGCTCGAGGTATGCTACAGGACCCCCACTGGCCCTGGCGTGCCGCAGCGGAACTAGATGCCGAAGTTACGTATCCACCTCAATATATTCGCGGCTATCGTTCTAAATGGCACAGAAGGCAGAGATATTGATGAAACCCTTTGTCTTTAGAAATTTTTCTTTCTTTGCATCTCCCGATCTAAAAAAGACTAATTTTTAAGAATTTGACGCATCTTCCCTCGAAAGCGCGCGGCGATACGCTCCTCCTCCAAGTGTTTTCCTCTGGATATCACCTTTCGACCTCGAACGAAGACATCTTTAATTAATCGTCTATTCCCTGAGAATACAAAAGTATCCGTAATATCCACTCCCGATTTACCAAAAAAGATTGGTGCCTCGCCATCAAGCACCACCAAATTAGCTAACTGACCAACATTGATCCCCTTGGTATTCCGGCCAAGCGCCTGTGCGCCACCTTCTACAGCGTCGAGATATAAGGACGTGCCAGTTGAGCCACACCCCTTCCTTACAAGTAAATTTCGCCGGAGACTTGTGAGCCGCTGACCGTATTCGAGAAGACGCAATTCTTCCACCGCATCGACAATTACATGACTGTCAGATCCGATACCAATCCGCCCACCAGCTCCCAAATAATCAACCGCAGGGAAAATACCATCACCCAAATCTGCTTCCGTCGTTGGACAGACACCCGCAACAGCCCCAGAAGTCGCGAGGCCAACCACCTCATCCTTCGTCATATGCGTCGCATGGACCAAACACCACAGCGGATCAACATTCAGATTGGCCAATAGCCATTCCACTGGACGTGCGCCACACCAGGCCACACACTCTTCAACCTCACGCAATTGTTCTGCAATATGAATATGTATCGGCCGATCGACACCAACTTCGCCAATGATCTGTACAACATCATTGAGTTCCTCCGGACCAACTGCCCTCAGCGAGTGCGGCGCAATACCAACATTGTAAAAAGTGCCCGCCCGAGACGCCTTTTCCGCCCCTTCAACAATGCGAGTAAATTGATCAATATTACAGGCATAGCGCTTTTGACCTGGCTCTATTGGAATTCCTCCGAAGCCGCCTTGCGCGTAAAGAACCGGCAATAATGTTAATTCAATTCCGCACTCCTGTGCCGCCGCTGTTACACGATGGGACATCTCCGCGGGATCATCGTAAGCCTTCCCATCTGCAGCGTGATGAAGATAATGGAACTCACCAACCGCTGTAAATCCGCCCTTCAACATATCTACATACAACTGGGCTGCAATCGCTCCGACGTCATCTGGCGTCAATTGCGAAACGAAGCGATATAACGCCTCTCGCCATGACCAGAAATCATCGCCGTTGGGTCCTGTTCTCTCTGTAAGACCAACGAATGCCCGCTGAAACGCATGGGAGTGTGTGTTCGACATACCAGACAAAACAGGCCCTGTTGCCTTTTCAAACTCATCGCCAATCACTCTTGGACGAACATCTGTAATCACGCCATTAATGTCAAAAATTATAACCAAATCCCGCGCCCATCCTGTGGGCAGCAGTAATTGTTCACAATAAAGTCCATTTGATTTCGGCATTTTCGATCGATGTTGTTTTTAATGGAAGAATTTGAAGTTAGTGTAATCCCCTAATAAGTATCATTAAAAGGATATCGCCATGCCCGCACCTCGCGTCGCCGTCATCGGAACAGGCGGAACCATCTCTTCCGTCGGAAAACACGGCCTCGATCTCGTCGCCTATCTGGAAAACAACAAGATATATGAAGTTGATGAATTACTTAACGCTTTTCCGGAGACATTGGATCAAGGCGATGTTATTCCTGTTCGCCTGCGTGCAATGCCAAGTACAGCGATTGGACCTACCGAATGGCTGGAAATTAATTCAAAAATCCATCAGCTTGTTGAAGAAGACCCTAGTCTTGATGGCGTCGTCGTCACTCATGGCACCGCAACACTCGAAGAGACAGCGTATTTCCTAAATTTAACTGCAAAGGTAGAGATACCTGTCGTTCTTGTTGGTGCCCAAAGGCCCGCTTCCGGGATGGGCACAGATTCAGGAATCAATTTGGTAAATGCAATCCGTACTGCAGGGCATCCGGATTCGCGTGGGCGGGGCGTCCTTGGTGTGCTGAACGATGAAATACACTTCTCACGTGACATGACCAAGACCTCGACATTACGGCAGCAAACTTTTAAGAGCCCCGACTTTGGCCTCCTTGGTCACGCGGATTGGGACAAGGTCGCCTATTATCGGATGCCAGAACGTCGCCGGGCACCAAATACCGAATTCGATGTGCGGGGAATGAAGGATTTACCACGGGTCGATATTTCGGTTACTTATGCTGGTACACATGGAACAGCAATCGATGCCTTTGTCGCCGCAGGCGCCAAGGGTATCGTTGTCGGCACGATGGCACCTGGCTATGTGCCGCCTGTTGAATTCGAGAAGCTTCAGGCCGCCGCCGAAAAAGGTATCATCATTGTTCACAGCACGCGTGCGGGTAGTGGCCGGGTCGCCGACGTCGCCTCACGCCGAGTGGCTGGCACCGTCCTCGCCGATAATTTACCGCCTCAAAAAGCGCGAATTCTTCTCACTGTCGCTTTAACAAAAACCAGCGATCCGGTCGAATTACAGCGTATTTTTGATGAATACTAAGAAGCACTAAGGAGTATCAAAATGCCAAAAATATTTCTTCTAGCGATTACTATTCTTGGCTTGAATTTCAATGCTGCAAATGCAGCTTGCGGGAAAGTTACTATCGCCGACATGAATTGGCCTTCAGCAACTTTGATCGCGCATATCGACAAAATAATCCTAAAAAATGGTTATGGATGCGATGCTGAACTAGTTACCGGCGATACTATGCCGACCGGCACCTCAATGATTGAGAAGGGCGAGCCAGATATTGCGCCAGAGTTATGGACTAACTCGTTCGCTGCAGCACTTAAGAGAGGGATAAACGAAAGGCGACTTCGGATCGCTGGAAAATCCTTATCTGACGGAGGTGAAGAGGGTTTTTGGGTACCAAAATACATGGTCGATAAAAAGCCAGAGTTGGCCAATATCACTGGCATCAAAAAACATGCAAAGCTATTCAAACATCCGGAAGATCCTAATAAGTCAGGTTTCGTCGGCTGCCCTGCTGGCTGGAATTGTCAGATCTCAAGCGGTCACCTATTTAAAGCACTTAAGCTTGCTGATGCTGGCTTTGAGCTGATCGACCCAGGTTCTGCGGCGGGCCTCGATGGCTCTATAGCCAAAGCCTACGAACGAAAACAAGCCTGGTTTGGTTACTACTGGGCGCCAACGGCGATCCTCGGTAAATACCAAATGGTGAAGGTTGATTTTCAAAGCGGTGTCGATGAATTGCATTTTAAAAGTTGTATCACGCAAGCAGAATGCGAAACACCAAAACCAACGATGTACCCACCCTCCCCCGTCCATACAGTCACGGTAGAGAATTTCGCTAAGCGGGCACCGGAGGCGTTTTCCTATCTCACCCGGCGGGCTTTTTCTAATAGCCATATGAACCAGCTTCTTGTTTGGATTGAAGAAAACCAGGCCGATGGTGAAACGGCTGCCACCTACTTTCTGAAAAACCACGAGGCGATCTGGAGCACATGGGTTTCGGCAGACGTAGCCAAAAAAATTAAAACTGCTCTTTAGCTCCCACATTAAATTAGGAGCCAACCAATGGCTGACTCCAATTGGCTGATGCAATTCCCAGCAATGGAACGAGCCGACCTGGTCGGCTTACGTAAAAGTCTCGATAGTACGTATAGAGAATTCACACGAAACTACGGAGATGTGATCGAAAGTTTCTTCGACCCTCTGCTTTACTTTTTGGTCTGGTTTGAAAAGTTCCTGCTTTTTGCGCCCTGGCCCATCATCTTGGCTATTATAATCGGCCTAACCTATGCTGCGAGCCGGTCTTGGAAACTCTCGCTTGGCGTCTTCGCCGCCTTCTTTCTGATAGGTTATTTCGGCATGTGGGCGGACACGATGCGGACACTCGCAATCATAACAGTAGCGACTTTGCTCTCGATCGGCTTAGGCGTGCCCATCGGTATTGCTATGGCGCGTTCGGATCGGGTGCAGACGCTAGTCACTCCGATCCTAGATATCATGCAAACTATGCCAGCCTTCGTTTACCTAATCCCAGTGGTGATGTTGCTCGGCATCGGCAAGGTACCGGGCATCCTCGCAGTTTTGGTTTATGCCATTCCGCCTGTAATTCGTCTCACTAACCTTGGTATCCGAATGGTCGATAAAGACGTACTCGAAGCCGCCATCGCCTTTGGCGCAACGCGGCGCCAACGTCTTTTAGAAATACAACTCCCATTAGCACTCCCAACCATTATGGCAGGTATCAATCAAACGATAATGATGGCCCTCGCCATGGTCGTTATCGCTTCGATGATCGGCGTGAAAGGATTGGGGCAGCCGGTACTGAAAGCCATTACCAACCAGTATTTCACGATGGGGCTCCTGAACGGTCTCGCCATCGTGGTAATCGCCATTGTCTTCGACCGCGTAAGTCAGGCCTATGCAAAACGGAGCCAAAAACATCTTAAAGGTATGTATGGTGCCTGAGCCTTTAATCCAAATTCAGAGCCTCTACAAAATATTTGGGCAAAAACCCAACTTAATCTTACCGCTAGTTCGTGAAGGACAAACAAAAGAAAAACTTTTAGTAGAGAGCGGTCATACCATCGGACTTCACGATATAAACCTTGATATCGGTTATGGTGAGGTCTTCGTCTTGATGGGTCTCTCAGGTTCCGGAAAGTCAACCTTAATTCGCACCTTAAACCGCCTAATCGAACCGACGGCAGGATCAATCCATATTGGTGGTACCGACGTCCTCGCGCTCGACCAGAGAGCCCTCGAAAAATTTCGGCGCCAAAAACTCTCTATGGTCTTTCAGTCTTTCGCATTACTTCCTCACCGGACAGTTATAGACAATGTTGGCTTTGGTCTGAGCATACGCAAAATTACGAAGGATGATCGCTATGCGAAAGCGCAGAACTGGATCGAGAAGGTTGGTTTGAAAGGTTATGAAAACCAATTTCCCGCACAGCTTTCTGGCGGCCAACAACAGCGGGTCGGTCTGGCCCGTGCCCTATGCACGAACCCACAAATTCTATTGATGGATGAAGCCTTTTCCGCTCTTGATCCGCTGATCCGTTCCGAAATGCAGCAACAATTAATCGATCTGCAAAAAGACCTTAAGAAAACAGTCGTCTTTATCACGCATGATTTGGAAGAGGCGCTCCGCATCGGCAACCGCATCGCCATCCTAAATGACGGAAGAATATCACAAGTTGGAACACCAAAGGAAATATTGGAAAACCCGGCCGACGAATACGTAACTGCGTTCGTTCGAGATGTGAAACGCACGTTTTAGCCTCTCATCCTCCACCAGTCGAAAAAAATAATGGTCAGCCTACAATCGACCATCGTCCAACCTTCAACCGACAAACAAAAACGGTATTTTACATCTATGTCGCTGATAAAATTTCGAATTCCAACGATAAGGCAAATTAAAGATTACCAGTAATTGTATAATCCAATATTTTTACAACCTGCTCAGGCGTTTTTGCCACAGCCTGTGCCGCACCATCTACTTCCTTCAATGCGTGTGTTAGTGCATCGTCATGCAGCGTAATGATTGGTTTACCAAGTGCTGACGCAAAACCGGCGTCAAATGCCGCATTCCATTGCCGATACTTGTCTCCAAACCGCACGACAACAACGTCAGAACGTTCGATTAACGTGCGAGTCCGGATCGCGTTGACCTTCGCACCTTTGTGATCTTTCCAGAACGATTTATCCTCCCCCCCTAGGATATTCACCCCACAATCATCTGAAGATTCGTGATCCGTCACTGGTGAAACAAAATCAACTGGCAGTCCAGCTCCTTTCGAGCCTTCGCTAATACGTTCGCGCCAATCCGAATGTATTTCGCCGGAGAGATAAACCGTCCAATTTTGTTGTACCATGCCGCTACTCCCAAAAATGCGGATTAATGCCGGTTTTACCCCTTGCCTCCGGCTACGAGACGTTATCTTGTTCATAATCGCCGAGTATTAAAGGGGATAAGGGAAAGAAAATGAATGGATTATTGGAAGAACAATTAGCAGTTGTAACGGGCGGCGCCTCAGGGATTGGGCGTGCTATTGCGATCGGCTACGCGAAACAGGGCGCGCATGTTGTCATCTTAGACGCCGATCTTGAAGGCGCAGCCACTGTTGGTAAGGAAATTCTCGATGCGGGAGGCGAAGCTTGGAACTTTAAGCTTGATGTGACCAATCGTAAGCAATGCCAAGAACTCGCAATGCAGATAGAGGAGAAGATCGGTAAAACATCCATTCTCGTAAATAATGCCGGCATTAACCGCCGCAATGCTTTCACAGCGAATGCAGATGATGTTATCCAGGATTGGGAAGACATTATTTCCATCAATCTTACTGGCGTTTTCAACGTCACTCATTCCTTTGTCGATCAGCTGCGCGCGACAAAAGGTCGGATCGTCAATATAGGCTCAATCCAATCATTTATGCACGTGCGTACCCCAAACTCGCCAGCGTACACAACATCAAAGCACGGCGTGCTGGGCTTCACGAAGGCACTGGCAGCCGACCTCGGCAAGGACGGCGTGCGCGTCAATGCTATCGGACCGGGTCTTATCGAAACGCCACTCAACGAAACGGCGCGCGCCAACAACCCGGGTCTCATGAAGACATTTATGGATCATACGCCTCTCGGACGCGCCGGAAAACCGGAAGACATCGTTGGTCCAGCAGTCTTCCTCGCCTCCGACATGTCCGCTTACGTCTCCGGCGGCATCATCATGGCGGACGGAGGCTACCGCACGGTTTAACGAATATTCAAATCAAATTTCTCAATCACGGCAGGATGCGCAATATTCGCGAACAGCGTAAGCATAATCAATTGTGCATCCAGACTGTCGCCGCTGTTGATGGCGAGACTTAGGCGTTTCTCGATCTCGTCTGCCGCTTCGCCGTTATTTACTTCTTCATAGTCTTCGCGGCCAAGCATGCAGTAAACCACCATAGGCGCCGCTTTCTCGCAACTGGTGACAATATCTGTAAAATTCCCACCTTCGGCTTCTCGCAAGAGTTTTATAACGGAAATCTTCACAGAATCAGCAACCAGAGACGGTTGAATACCGACTTTACGGATAGCGTCATTAAGATGATGTACTTCTTTGGGCCGACCGCGAATTCCAAAGATGCTTAGAATATCCATGATGGAAGAATGCGATAATCAACCGATTAAAGCTACAGCGATTAACTTCCCATACAATCAGCCGCGGCAATGCCTACGCTATTGTGTTATTTCCCCGCTTCGACTTGTTGTGCGGCCTGGAGCAGCATTGGGCCACCTTCTGTGAGTGCATGCATACCCAAAACACTGACGCATTCGAAGACTTCCATGATCTCTTCCTTGCTTGCACCGTGCTCAAGCGCATTACGGATATGAATTCGTGCACCTTCTTTATGCAAGTGCGTCGTCGCGGTATCGATAGCGATGTAAATAAATTCCTTGATCTTTGGCTCCAATGTGCCGGTCTTCCAGGGTACCGAGGAGAATTCAACGTAAGCCTCGAAAAAATCCGGACAAAGCTTCAACATGTCGTCCCAAAACGGACTCCAATAACCGCGATTTTTGACGAATTCTTCTTTCAGGCCGTTTTCGTAATCACCAAACTCAATATTATCAACTTCATCGCCACGTCCCATGTCGCGTAACTCTTCCATTAGGATTGGTACGCCGAGAGTACAGGTATGAATACCAAGGACGCTGGTAAGTTCCAGGACCTCCATAATTTCGTCCCGGCTCGCCCCGAGTGCCAACGCATTTTTAATATGAAGATCAAGGCCTCGCAGGTAGAGATGCGTCGTTGACGCATCAACCGCAATATATAAAAACTCACGAATTTTGGGGTCTAGATGGCCATTTTTTGACGGCACGGAGGAGAACTTTGAATATGCAGAAAAGAAATTCGAATCAAGCTTGAGAACATCTTCCCAAAAGTCGCTCCAATAACCTCGATTTTTGATAAACTCATCTTTCAATTCTTGTTGATGCGGGGTGAGATTAGCCAATTTCATTACTCCATAAGGCGTTGCTAAGCTAAGGCGCCAAAATACCTTTTGAATTAGATACAATGAGATGAAAATTGGCCAAGGCAAAAAAGGTAAGACGTATGCCTGATGGGAATCGTGGTCCATTATTTCGGCCCAGAATGATAAAAATTTCTGGTTTTGAATTGGAAATATACGAAGCGGGTGAAGGGCCACCCATCCTATATTTGCACGCGGGCGATGGCTTTCGATCTTCTCACCCCGCAATGCTTCTTTTGGCGGAAAATTACCGGGTCATCGCGCCTTCTCACCCGGGCTTTGGCCGTTCCGACCTTCCAGATTGGATAACCTCTGTAGACGACTATGCACATGTCTATTTAGAGCTAATTCATCGCCTCGATCTCTCCGGCACTCTGCTAATCGGTGCCTCGATCGGCGGATGGGCAGCCGCCGAACTCGCAACTAAAAATTCATCACGCCTCTCCCGCATCGTTTTGATTGGACCATCTGGCATAAAGGTTGGATCGCGTGATCAACTAGATATTCCCGACCTATTCGCTATGCCAGCCGCTGAACTTGAGAAGCGAATATTCCAAAACCCGGAAAAGTTTCACGCAAATTTCTCAGATATGAGTGACGATGACCTCGCCATTATCGCCCGCAACAAACAAACTTTAGCGCTCATTGCGTGGGAGCCATACCTACACAACCCGAAGCTCAAGCATCGACTGCACATGATTAACGTGCCCACCTTGGTAGTGCGCGGTGAGCATGACGGATTGATATCACCAGAATATGCCTCGGCTTTCTGCCAACGAATTCCAGACAGTACCTATCTCGAAATTGCTGAAGCAGGACATGCGGCGGATATCGAACAACCTCTCCCCTTCATTGCGGCCATATCAAACTGGATGGAGAGTTAAGATGCGTATCTGGCATTTCAGCGAAACCGCCTACCCCCATCTACCACCAGAAGACGACTACGAATCCATCCGTGTTTCGTTGCCGAACAAGTATTACGACCCAGAAATCGGGTATAAACTCTATCAAAATCGTATCGACGAATGGTGCCTAGCGGACGAGCTTGGCATCGACATAATGGTGAACGAACATCACCAAACACCAACTTGCGTCGATCCCGCAGCCCCTATAATGACCGGTGTCTTGGCTCGCCTCACAAAGAATTCACGCCTCTTGATTCTCGGTAATCCTATTGCCAACAGGCGCCAGCCCGTCCGCGTGGCGGAAGAGATGTCCATGGTCGACGTACTCTCAAAAGGGCGCTTGGAGTGCGGGTTCGTTCGAAGCGTGCCTTATGAGATCGCACCCGCGAACAGTAATCCGGTTCGGATGGTCAAGCGTATGTGGGAAGCCCACGATCTCATTGTGAAAGCTTGGACTAGCCATGATGGCCCTTTCACCTTCGAAGGCGACTTCTTTCATCACCGAATGGTCAATATCTGGCCACGCCCATACCAGCAACCGCATCCGCCAATCTGGGTAACCTCACTCAGTACTGGTAATTCAGCCGAAATTGCGCGGCGTGGCTATACACTTGGCACTTTCCTGACGGGCTACGAAAAGACGCCAGATATATTCAAAGCTTATCGCACTGCCTACCGTGACGCCGGGCATGGTGATGATGTACCTCTTCAGAAGCTGGGTTATAGCGGGCTTGTTTTCGTCGGTGAGACGGAGGAGGAAGGACGAGCCGGCGGGCAGCACCTGCTATGGTATCTCAGCCATAACAAACTACCGATGCATTTCCGTAATCCCCCGGGATACGCCAGCATTGATGCTAATGTCATGGCACTGAAGGGCAAACAGATTGGTGTTCGAAAAGAAGGGTGGGTTCCCGACCTCGATGACCAAATGGAAAAGGGAATTGTTTTCTGCGGCACTCCAGATCAGGTCTTCGATCAGTTAAAAAAGTTTTATGACCATGTAGGTGGCTTTGGAAACTTGCTCTCAATGGGACAGGCAGGCCACCTATCACACGACGATACCTGCAAAAGCTTAAACCTCTTGGCAAAAGAGGTATATCCGCGCCTTAAAGAACTCAGCGCACCCCGATCTATTGCCTCGTTCTAGCCATCAACAGAAAACTTAGAAGCTTCACCCATAATACACTGCGTATTAGAATAGCGAGCTCCCAAAATCGCGATAATGCGAACCTTAATAAAGTTGAATATCTATTTTTCTTTGTTTAATCCGAGCTCAATTTCTTATACTGGCATCATTACAAAATCAGCATCAAACAATCATAGGCTCTGAAACGTGGAGACTTCAAAATCCGCCATTAACCCCGGATCGCAGACACTGGGTCCAACAACCAGTCCCAGAGTGGCTGTAATAATGGGTAGCCAGTCAGACTGGTCAACAATGAGCGAAACCATCGATATGCTCAATCTTCTGCAAGTTCCCTCAGAAACTAAGATCGTTTCAGCGCATCGGACCCCAGACAGACTTTATAGTTTCGCAAAAAATGCAAAAGCCGAGGGTATTAAAGTAATTATTGCTGGCGCAGGTGGAGCGGCTCATTTACCGGGTATGGTCGCCGCAATGACGACACTCCCTGTTCTCGCAGTTCCGGTTAAATCTTCAAGTTTGAGTGGACTGGATAGCCTTCTATCCATTGTTCAGATGCCGGGTGGTGTTCCTGTTGGCACGCTTGCCATAGGACCTGCTGGTGCGAAAAACGCCGCACTCCTCGCCTGTCAAATTCTCGCACTGGACGACGAAGACTTAGCAAATCGTGTTAGCGAATGGCGCCAGCAGCAAACCGAAAACGTTGCAGATTTGCCCGTAAAGTTGGCGACTGAATGACGCAAAAATCCAAACCCGGTGGCCCCAGCCTAATGCCCGGCGCTGTTGTTGGTATCGTGGGTGGTGGACAATTGGGACGAATGATGTCCATTGCTGCCAGCCGCCTTGGATTTCATAGCGCAATTTTAGCACCGGATGATGATGCGCCTGCAGTTCAAGTATCACACCATCATATCAAACGTGGATACGACGATCCGGTCGGGTATTTAGAACTTTCCGATATTGCCGACGTTGTTACATACGAACTGGAACAAATTCCGCTTAATGGTCTGCAGGCGATCGCAGACAAGGCGCGCATCTCGCCAAATTTATATGCGCTCGAAGTGTCACAAGACCGCGCAAAAGAAAAACAGTTTCTTAATTTAAATCAAGTACCGACAACGGCGTGGAAGGAATGCCGAACCATTGCAAACGTCGAGACCAACCTCAACGAATTTGGTTGTGATAGCATTCTGAAAGTTGCATTCGGTGGATATGATGGAAAAGGTCAAACACGGATACATTGCAATGCGAATGCATCGGAAATTTCAAAGATCTGGGAAGACCTTGCTCAGGGCAACGAATTGGTTACCATTTTGGAGGCTACTGTTAAATTCAAGTGCGAAATCTCCGTCGTCGTTGCCCGCGATGAGAGGGGGCGTATAGAGGCCTATGACCCGGTCCGAAATCATCACAAAGACCACATTCTTGATAAGACGATCATACCCGCAGGAATTGACACTGAGGTATCAATTCGTGCTCAAACCCTAGCATCAAAGGTCGCTGAGGCGCTCAACTATGTTGGCGTAATGTGTCTTGAGATGTTTATCACCCAGGATGATAAACTACTTGCAAATGAGATTGCACCGAGACCCCATAATTCCGGGCACTGGACACTCGACGCCTGTTACACAGATCAGTTCGAGCAGCACATTCGTGCTATCTGTGGATTGCCACTCGGCAGCGCCCAGCGCTTCGCCGATGCAAGTATGCAAAATATTCTCGGAACCGAGCATGCCGCCGTCTCAAAACACCTCTCAGACCCAAACGCCCGTATCCATCTGTACGGAAAGAGTGAATGGAGAACCGGTCGAAAAATGGGACACGTAACCATTCTAGAGCGGTTTCATAGCAATACCGCGAATGGCAAGTCTGCGGAATAAAAAATTTAAAATTAAGGCACTTACATTTTCAAATCGCTCAACCTGCCGCCTTGATCGATATCGATATCACACGAGACGATACGCAAAATTAGATTATTTTCTCACTCATTAATTTCGTAACACAGTCGATATCTGAAAACCGAGCGCGTTCTGTGAGCTAAACTCAAGAACTATTATGTCCCATAACGATATTGTTGCGTTCGTCCCTGCGAACTTTCCAGCTAGGCGGCACGACAACGGTTGAATCATATTCCTCTATGATTATGGGCCCGGAAAACGGCTCGGAACTTAATGCGGTACGCGTAAGAATTTTCGTATCCAACAATCCCATTTTCGGGCCGAAATAGACTGAACGCATGCCAAGGTCTGTCACGGCCGACATGCTATCCTCATCCCATTGACCAGCATGGTCCACACCCCTATCAAGGGCCGCAATCACATGGACATTTACCAATTCGAATGCACGATGATCCGCGCGATGGCCAAATAATCGTTCGTATTCTTCCTCGAACGCTGTCTCCGCGAGGCGTATCACCTCGTCGTTCATCTCCAGTGCAACGAATGGAACCATTAACTCTGACGATTGACCCAAATAACGAATATCGGCGAGAGCTGAATACGATACTTTTTCGTCTTCAAAACCCTCAGCGAGAATGCGTCGCCGCAAACTATCTCGCATATCATCAATAACAGATTGAAGGGCTTCAAATTCAGGTTTGCTTAGATCCGTCAAAACAGTACGCGCTGTGTGATGTTCCACCTCGGAGCGAAGTAAGCCAAATGCGCTAAACAGACCCGGCGCCGGTGGCACCAAAATGCTTTTGATGCCAAGCGACTCAGCGACCCCAGCCGCATGGATCGGCCCAGCTCCGCCAAAGGCCATCATCACGAAGTCAGCTGGATCACGGCCTCGCTCAACTGATACAGTTTTGATCGCGCGCACCATGTTCGAATTCGCAATGGTGTGAACGCCATGCGCACCATCAAGCAATGACATATCAGCGGGTCCTGCCACAAAATTATTAATTGCGTCTTCCGCCAATTGCTTGTCGACCGTCAATGCGCCTCCTGCAAGCGAACCATCATGCAGGAAACCAAGCACCAAATTGGCATCCGTAACGGTTGGATCATTGTTACCCTGCCCGTAACAGGCCGGGCCAGGGGATGCCCCGGCACTGCGCGGTCCAACCCGCAAGGCTCCACCTGTATCGATTGATGCTATACTGCCCCCACCAGCACCCACCTCTGAAATATCAATGACCGGAATACGGAGCAGATAGCCGCCGCCCCGCACCAAACGGCTACTGACCGACACGGGTCCACCAACTTCATAATCGCGGGCCCGAAGTATTTCGCCGTTTTCAATAATTGAGGCCTTTGTCGTCGTACCACCCATGTCGAGCGTAATAACATTTTTCTGTCCCGCATCGAGCGAAGCACGAAGTGCTGCGACTACGCCTGCCGCCGGACCGGATTCAATGATCGACACCGGGCGTTCCGATGCTGTCTGAGACGGCACCAACCCACCATTCGATTGCATTACTAGTATCGGTGCCACGGCTTTAATGTTGTCGAGTTTACGTCTCAAATTAGCCAAGTACTCAGCAATAAGGGGTGCGACGTAAGCGTTAACGACAGTTGTGCTTGCGCGTTCAAATTCTTGTAATTCTGGCAAGATTTCTGACGACAGAGAGATATGAACATCTGGAAGTTTAGGGGCAATAAAATCTCGAACCTGCCGCTCGTGATCGCCATTGCGGTATGAATGCAGAAAACAAACAGCAATTGCTGTCACTTTCTCAGAAATGCAACTCTCGACTATTTTATCCAAGCCGGAGAGATCGAGTGGTGTAAGTACAGCACCAAAATTATCGAGACGCTCTTTAACTTCAAATCGCAACGCCCGTTCGGCGAGAGGTGGCGGCTTCTCCCACTCAAGATCATAGGATAGCGGGATCCGGATACGCCGCAATTCAAGAATATCACGGAAGCCTGCAGTTGTGATCATTGCAGTGCGAGCACCACGCCGCTCTAAAATGGCATTCGTGGCCACAGTGGTGGCATGCACAACTTCATCGATAAATGTATTCTTACCGTCAAGCACATCCAAAACACCGGCGACAATGGCCTCCGCGTAATCTTCTGGTGTAGAGGACACTTTCCGTTTCTGTAGACGTCCGTCGGGCCTCAAAAATACGAAGTCTGTGAAAGTGCCACCGATATCAACACCAACACGAATTCCGAATGCGTCGCCTGTCACTTTCTCCGCCCCACTCTAAGTTTGATGGTCTCCGCATCATTTACACACCAGGGCGGTCCAGACACCACTACACCGTA
>CEUN01040505.1_pt1 | contig 66766 bp, 61 predicted proteins | sample 361501 | NCBI WGS metagenome assembly CEUN01 (sample SAMEA2622801, study PRJEB7988) | marine metagenome | biome: marine biome (ENVO:00000447); feature: marine epipelagic mixed layer (ENVO:xxxxxxxxx); material: "saline water (ENVO:00002010), including plankton (ENVO:xxxxxxxx)" | depth 120 m | reverse complement strand
CCCGGCCCGCCGGTCCTGGGTGTGGAGAGAGTATCAGCCAAAATAACAATCGGCGCTTGGAGGCCTTTCGCTCCATGGACCGTCATAACACGTACTTCGTCACGGTCGGTTTGCTCGAGGTCACGTTTTACCTCTGTTTCTTCGGCGGCGATCCAATGAAGAAATCCCTGTAGGGAAGGTGTTTCCGATTGTTCGTAATCCAGTGCCAAGTTTAAAAACTCGTCAAGTGGATCTTCAGCTTCGGCGCCGAGACGGGATATCATTGCCTTCCGGCCGCTTTCGCCATTAACGGTCGGACGTGTCAAAATGCCAGCAAATAATTCGTAGGGCGCGACATAATCGGCGCCACCCAACATATCGCTGAGCCAACGACGCGTTTGCTCGAATTTACTGACGTTTGGTGCCCGTTCGATCAGGGCCTGCCATAGGCTTCGTTCTTCGCGATCAAATGCTAAATCAAACAGATCGTCGTCGTCGAAGCCGATCAAAGGGCCCTTAAGTACCGTCGCTAGGGTCAGGTCGTCATCGGGTAGTAGTAGGAAGTTCGCGAGCGCCACTAGATCCATAACTGATAGTTGTTGTGTCAGAACGAGCCGGTCGACGCCGGCGACCGGAACGTCGACATCTTTTAGCGAACGAACGAGACGATCAACGATTCGACGCCGTCGGCGGACGAGAATCATTATATCACCCGCTTTTATCGCTCTTTTACTCCCATCCTTCGACGTCAAAGTATCATGGTTGATCCAAGAGCGAATTTGCGTGGCGATGACCGTCGCAAGGCGAGATTCGGGGTCGTCGTGATGGCGCCGCACTACAGGCGGTTCCCAAGCCGGCGCTGCGCGTTGTTCTTTTGTATGAACCACTGGCCAAAGCTCGACACGACCGGGTGCGACTGCGCGGTGAATTTTATGTTGCAGTTTTTCGCTCGCGTCTACTACACCAAGCCGAGCGATGTCTCCATGGAATACGGCGTCGACGACTTTCAGCACCGCGCCCGTGGACCGGAACGAGGTATCTAATTGAATTGAACGCCAGTGCTGAGACGCGGATTCTGCACTTAGTTGGAGGTGGTCTCGGGTTTGATCTCCGAGCTTTGGGTCAGCACGCTGGAAACTAAAGATTGACTGCTTCTTGTCGCCCACGGCAAAAACTGTGCGCGCCGTATCGGTGCGGGCACCATCGCCAGCGAAAAATTCGCCAGCAATAGCCCGCATGATCTCCCACTGCTCAGGGTTTGTGTCCTGAGATTCGTCAACTAAAATGTGGTCGAGCCCGCCGTCGAGTTTAAACAGGACCCAGGGTGTCATGTCGTGGTTTGTGAGAAGATCGCGGGCGCCGTAAATTAGGTCGTCGTAATCTAGTTGCATCCGAGCTGTCTTGAGTCCGCGGTACGCCTCGACCATTGCGATGCCTAGGTGGAGAAGAGCTGCTGTGCTGCGTGCAGAAGAGACGGTACAAATTTCTTCATAGCATTGCGCCAGACGCATAGCCTCCGTTCGCAAAATCTCGTCGACCCCAGGTAGGGCATTGATAACGCTTTTAGTCGCGAGACGGGAGCGCGGTTCCCGCTCATCTTTTGTCAGAAAGACATCGACGTAGGCATCAAATGTGTTGCGCTGGTCTCTCGCATCTGTTGCTAACCAATTTGATATTGTGGTGCCAGATCGTTTGTCCGTCGCACCCGTTCCACTTAACAAGGCTTCGGCGGCTTGACGAAGCGCTTGGTGGTCGAAGGCGTCCTCTCGGCATGCGGCTTCGATAACGGCCGAGACCGTAAGATCTGGCGGAACACCAAATTTTCTGAAAATTGCGTTGGCGGCACCTTCATATCCCCCTTCGCTCATTAATAACTGAGATAGTCGCCCTCTTTCGCGGGATACCTCGGACATTAAACGGGTAAATTGGTCTTCTTGGATTTGTGATGTGACTTCTGCCAATGCCGCTTCCAATGCCGGCATGCGTTGGGCTGCGATAAGAACAGCATCCCTCGAGGTCTGCATGTGTTCTGCTGCACTTCGCTCATCCATGACTTTGGTTTGCGGTGTTAGACCGGATTCGACAGGAAACCTTGCCAAGAGCGATTCGCAGAAGCTGTGGATTGTCTGAATTTTGAGACCGCCCGGCGTATCCAACACTTCTGCAAAGAGCCTCCGCGCTGCTCTTAGCCGATCCGCATCCGGGTGTTCTGCCAGTAGATCGGTCAAGCGGTTGGTCAGTATCTGATCCGATGAGATCGTCCAAAACGACAGCTCATCATTAATCCGGTTGGCCATCTCCGCCGCTGCCGCCTTGGTGAAAGTTAAACAGAGAATTCGGTAGGGTGGGGTGCCGGATAGCAGAAGAGTTAGCACGCGGTCCGTTAAGACTTTAGTCTTTCCGCTGCCGGCTGATGCGGAGACCCAGACGCTGGCCTTAGGATCGGCGGCTTGGCGTTGCGCATCATAGGGTGAAATCGTAGGAAGAGACATACTCATTCTTCATTCAGGAAACCTGCCCACTCGGCAATTCGAGCCAAATGTGCATAGTCGTTAAAACGTGGTGCTCGGTTATTGTCTGGTACGGCGTTATATGGTGTTTCTGGATTGTCAAAAGACCTGACAAGCGCCAAGAGACCATCGCTTGCCTCCTTAGCGATTTGTTCAAGATTGCCCTTTATATCTTTGATTGCACCGGCGGGGGCGCCGCCGGATAGACGCCAAAAAGCGAGGTTCATCACATCATTGGCGGCAAGTCCTTCGAAGCCACCAGCAAATGCAATAGCGGCCTCCAATGGCAGTTGTGGCGCAAAGCCGTTCTTAATGTCCAAATCCGTCGGCGGGGCGCCGGTCTTGTAGTCGAGTATCGCGTAGCCGCCTTCAGCGAGGCTATCTATCCTGTCAGCCACTGCCGTCAATGTGAAATCGCCTGCTGGTGTGGGTACTGTCAGAGTGCCACGTACCTCTGTTGACGAAGAGCGCAACATGTGGCGCCGCTGCTGTTCGACCCCGATAAACCAAACGGCAACGCGCAAAAACCGAGGCCACCAAAATGCTTTGACAACCGGATGGCCGGCGATCGATTGGAAGACATCTTGACCAATCTCGATCAGTCTTTCTTCTGCATCGGAAGGCAAGTTTCTGGGCGCCGATTGGATGAAGCGGTCCAATATTTCATGAATAATATTACCGCGCTCGGCTGCCGCTGGGTCGGCTTCCAGCGGGTCCAGCGGCTTTAATCCGAGGATGTGCCGTGCGTATATAGCGTAAGGATCACGCATCCAAGACTCGATCCGTGTCACAGATAATTTTCGCGGCCTTGCATACAGAGGTGGGCGTGGTGCGGGTGGCCGAATTCGACGGTGCAAGTCTGGTTTATCAAGCGCCCGCTCCCAAAGCAGCCATTGCGACGATAATTCAGATGAACCTTTATGATTTGACGCCATTAGTACTGCCTGCATGCGGGCTAACCATCGTGACGGAACTGTGGGTGAGCCACTCGACTTCTCCGCGCGCGTCATCAGGACATTTTTCGCGCATGCCATCGTTGAAAAATCGTGCGCTGCGAGCCCAATACGGCGTTCCGGCAGTGGTAGCCCAAAAGAGGTCTGCATGGGACGGCTCAGCCATGGATCGGGATTGGGATCGCGCGGCCAGTTTCCCTCGTTCATTCCGCCAAGAATAAGTAAGTCGGCATTTTGCAGGCGCGCCTCCAAGGGTCCCCAAATATTTAGCCGTGGGTGTCGGCCATAACGGGGACGGACCACACGAGTGCTCATTAGTGTCGATAACAACGCCGGATAAATCTCGGGCTCGACTGGTCCAAGGACGGCTGCCGCCTGATCAAATTCACCAATGAATTCGGCCAAGGCCTCGCCGGCGTCTTTTGCCCAAAGTTTTGTTTCGCCAGAGGCCGCTGGATCGGCGGATAATGCCTCCGCTGCAGCAATGTGGGTTGTTAATACCTTGCCGATAGAAATTTTGGAGCCGGACATTGCGTTGGCGAGGGGATCAGTTGCTTTCTTAAGCATACTCAGAAGAGATACTGCGTCGGCAAGCAATTCGGAATTCGTGTTTGCTGGCAGCGAACGCATTAATCCTTCCAAGCCCGGTTCGGGTCTTGGTCCGCGCAGAGCTAATAACTCCCATTGACGAACCCGACGGAGGAAAGAGTTTCGATCTAAACCGCAACAGGCAAATGGATGCTTCAAGGCTGCAAGGGTTGATATGGGGGCGAAGTTTTTTGCGACCATCTCCACGAGGAGCTTTAGGAAGAGGCCCGGTGGCGTTTCGGCCAGTGAAACTCCGGCGGAGTCATCGATTCTGATATCCCATCGATTAAGCTCCGCGGCTACACGGCGGGCGAGTTTACGATCTGGTGTTACAAGCGCTGCTGTTTGCGTGGCTTCTTCAAGGGACTGCCGCAGCGCCAAAGCGATGACTTTCGCCTCCTCCGCCTCTCCGGCGCAGTCTATCCGAGTGAGACCAGAAAGCGCGCCTTTGGGAATTGCTGGTAATTCACGCCACGTATCAGTCGTCGATGCCGGTCGCATGATTTGACTGACGAGTTTGCGGCGTTCGGCGCTCCTTTTGATACGATGCCGTGCTTCCTCATCAAGCGGCCAATCACGAACCCCAAACTGAGATACGTCCATTCTTTGCAAAAGACGAAGCATGCCGAATTGTGGATGGGTTTGATCTTCCAGCGCCGCCGCTGTGGTGTCGTCATCCATTAATGTGTCGAATGCCGGCAGTACCACAGTTCCGTTCGGCAACTCAGCAACGCAGCACAAGAGCTCGGCGACGGCTGGTATACTTCCTGTCGAGCCGGCTGCAATAATGCGCCGTTCGGTTGGTGCAGCTTTCCATGCTGCGATTTGTCTGTGAAGGAGGAGGTTGCGCCGCTCGGCGGGATCAACACAACCTTCCGCTGCTAACATTCCAGGCCATCGTTCCGTAACAACGCTCAAGAGATCAAGCGTTTTTTGCCAGTGTTTGGCGTATTGATCAGGAACAATGTTTTTAAGTTTGTCGAAACTCAGATTTTCAGTCTGCACCTGGTCCAGTAGTTTACAGAGGTCGGCTGCGAGGTATGTTGCATGCTCAAGCGTGATTTTATCTTTTGCTGGTGACTGATGCCGAATCGTACGTGCTAGAAGTAATTGTCGGCGCAATGGCGGTATCGCTGGTGCGAGTGGTGTGCCCTCTTCTGGCGGCAGATCGGAAAGCAATAACTCATCCTCATCTGCCTCACCAATTGGACGCATTTCAGGTAACAGTAGAGGTTGTCCTTCAGTGATACGAAGGAAAGCTTCCCGCAAGGCACGACATGCTCGGCGGTTTGGAAGTAATATCAGACAATCCGAAAGTGCAAACGGATCGGTGCCAATGTCGTTTATAACACCGTGAGCGAGGGCATCGACAAAAGAAAGGCCGGCAGGAATTGTGAAGACCGATTTGGCCGTCATAGAAATTCGCTCTTAGGTATGCATAACGCCGTCTCAGCGATGGCCAGATCGTCTGGTGTCCCGACGTGATACCAGGCACCATCATGAACCAGGCCGAACAGCCTATTCTGTGCCAAAGCTCTATCATAAAGTCGGTTAAGCGAAAAAGCCTCGACCTTTTCGCCGTCGAACAACCGTGGGTGCAAAACTTGTAAACCCATAAAAACGTATGGTGCTATGCTTTGATTGCCGCGCCGTTGGATTCGCCCGGTCTTGTCCTGCGAAAAGTCGCCGTGGCCGCTATACCCTATGGCTCTCTCAATCGGTTGTAGCAGCAGTATCGCATCCATTTCGTCGTTGCGCCACGCTTTTCTTAATCGCGACAGGGTAGATCCGCCAAAATCAAGCCACACGGAATCACAGTTTATAACAAAGAAGGGTTCTGGACCCAGTAGTGGCAAGGCTTTGCAAACTCCGCCGCCGGTCTCAAGCAATTCTTTTTCCCAAGAAATCTGAACATCAGGGATCCCGCTCAAATGGCTTCGGATCATTTCACCCTTGTAATGTGCGTTAACAGTGATCGAGCTAACGCCGGCGGTGCGGCACTGTTTCAAAGCGCGGTCGAGCAAAGTTTCGCCGCAAAGTGGAACTAGAGCTTTTGGCATATTGTTCGTGATGGGTCGCATGCGGACACCCCGCCCGGCGGCCAGCACCATCGCTTTGGCGATCGCGCTCATCCTTTGGTGCTTTCAGGGATTGCGCGGTCTTTTGGTGGGATCTCGAGAGCGAACCAAACTTCCAATTCCTGTAATGCCGGATGCACCAGGTTGTTTGCCAGCCAATTGAAGACCCGTGGAATGTGTTCGAGGTAAACCGCTTTATCGTCGCGGCGGTCAAGTCGAGTGAAAATTCCAATAATTTTGGCACTTCTTTGCGCGCCTAGAACGGCATAGGACCGAAAGAAGGCCTCGCGGTCGATTGTGGGGAATGCATCCAAGTAATGGGCCGTCAGCATTTTTGCCAGTTCGGGTGATACATCACGGCGGGCATCCTCGAAGAGTGATACGAGATCATAAGTAACGGGCCCGTTGACGGCGTCTTGAAAGTCCAACAGGCCACATGCAGCGATGCCAGTGCGGCCAGATAAACGCATCAAATTGTCGACGTGGTAGTCACGGAGGATCAAGCTGTCTGGAACATCGCGGGCAGCTTTCAGTGCTTCTTGCCACAGTTGTAAATAATCATTGCGGGTATTCGCCGGCGTTTCGCTACCGCGGATAGCCGGAAGGTACCAGTCGACCAATAAGGCGACTTCATCTAACAGACGTTTGTCGTCATAGGGTGGTATGTCGTCGAGGGGCGTATAGCTTCGATGGAGTTTGATCAATGTATCAGTTGCTAGCTGGTAAAGTTCCAACTCATCGGCACCGTCTTTCAGGAGTCGTGTATAGGTGTCATCACCAAAGTCTTCTAGCAGAAGAAATCCGGCTTTGGCATCGTATGCTATGATGCGCGGCGCACTGAGGCCAAGTTTCAAGAGTAGCTCGGCGATCCGGATAAAAGGCTGGACGTCCTCTTGCGGCGGTGGTGCATCCATTAACATCGCACGCCCACCGCCGTTTTGTATTAGCCGAATATATCGCCGAAACGATGCATCTCCCGGCAAGGGCGATTGAACAGCATGTGCCCAATCAGTTTTTTTTAGAAAATTCTTCACTAGTGACTTACGCATCGTCGGACCTTAAAGCATTGAGTGCCGCTCGCCATCGCAGATTTCCACTCAGAAATATCCGACGTAAATTCTCGTCGGCTGATTTAACGTTTTCCAGGCGGAGGTGAAGCGCATGTTTTGGCAACGTAGCTCCGAGCTTACTCGGCCATTCTATCAACGTTACAGCTTCTCGGTAGGCTTCGTCTAAACCAAGCTCAAGGGTTTCTTCGGGATCTTGCAGGCGATAGAGGTCGCAGTGCCAGATTGGCAGTCTTTTACCTTCATAGATCTGAACGAGTGTGAAAGTTGGACTAGGCACAACTATCGTCTCTCCGTAGATGGCACGAATGATGGCCCGCGCCAGTGTTGTCTTGCCACTACCAAGGCTGCCTTCTAAGGCGATGACGTCGCCAATGTGCAACCATCGGGCAAGGCGGGCACCCCAAGCCATCAGTTCTGACTCCGAATACATAACGATGGACCATGCGTTGTCTTCGGTGCTGTTTTCGTTCATCTTGTTTGCAGCTCACGCGGTGTTTCGATTTACCATCTTTAAATAGGCAGGATGGAATGCGAGGTTTGCAGTCTCGTATTTTGGCGGTATCTGGATTAAATCGGTTTGAAGCTGCCTACTGAGTTCAATTTCATTATGACTTGCTGATAACGGAATTTCCATTTTCCTCGTCAGTGCAGTGAGTCCTTGGTTCTTTTCACCAGTAATCGCGGCATTAAGTGTGTTGCCTTTATTTAGAATGGCCTCGGTAACCGATTTCAATGAATCGTTGCATATTCGGCGGTACTCAAACAATATTAAATCCTGGCTAAGCGGTTAATTTGGCATGGGAATGACGATAAGCATCACCATCGGTTGACTGATTTCAAGTGGTGTTGGGAAAAGTTCCTTGGACTGCTGGCACAATTGATGGTTTACCCAATTAACACCGCGTCTGAGGATTTAAATTTTTACAAAGAACAACGACCAAGCGCCGGGCTTAGGTTAACAATAGCAACCAGCCCTATAAAAACCGCCGCAGTTTTGCTTTTCGCACCTGTGACCAGAAGGTATAATTTGTATAGCCTTGGAGGCAGATAAAGATAGACGGTCTTTACGCAAAGAAGTCTATGATTAGCCTATTTGCCAGGCGAGATAATCGATATAGTGTTAGAAAACTGTCCGAAATTTAGTAGCGGTAATATTCCGGTTTGTAGGGCCCTTCCGTTCCGACGCCAATGTAAGTAGCTTGCTCCGAAGACAGTTGTGTCAATTGTGCGCCTAACTTAGCGAGATGCAGCGCAGCGACTTTTTCGTCGAGGTGTTTCGGCAATACATAGACTTTTTGATCGTAATTTGCGTGATTCTGCCAAAGTTCAATCTGCGCCAGCACCTGATTGGCGAAGGAAGCGCTCATTACAAAGCTGGGATGTCCTGTGGCGCAACCGAGGTTAACGAGCCGGCCTTCCGCCAACAGGATCAGTTTCTTTCCGTCCGGAAATTCGATTTCGTCAACCTGCGGCTTGATTGTGTCCCATTTGAGATTGCGGAGTGCCGCAACTTGTATCTCTGAATCAAAGTGGCCGATGTTGCAAACAATGGAGCGGTCTCTCATTGCCCGCATGTGGTCAAGCGTAATGACGTTGATATTGCCTGTAGCTGTTACGAAAATATCACCGCGGGGTGCGGCGTCTTCCATTGTAACAACTTCGAAACCTTCCATTGCCGCTTGCAAGGCGCAGATCGGATCTGCTTCGGTCACAAGGACGCGGCACCCTGCGCTGCGAAGGCTTTCTGCTGACCCCTTTCCTACGTCCCCGAATCCTGCGACCACAGCCACCTTGCCAGCCATCATAACGTCGGTTGCGCGCCGAATGCCATCCACCAGGCTTTCGCGGCAACCGTACTTATTGTCGAACTTTGATTTTGTTACCGAATCGTTGACGTTAATTGCTGGCACCAACAGTGAGCCGTCTTTTTCCATCTCGTAGAGTCGATGAACACCGGTGGTCGTTTCTTCGGAGAGGCCCCTCACGTTTTTCAAGAGCTCTGGCGTTTTTTCGTGCATGACCTGTGTTAGGTCACCACCGTCATCCAAGATCATGTTTGGATACCAACCACTGGGGCCTTCGATGGTTTTGTCGATGCACCACCAAAATTCTTCTTCAGTTTCTTCCTTCCAGGCGAAGACGGGGACACCAGTTACCGCAATGCCGGCGGCGGCATGGTCTTGCGTCGAGAACACGTTGCAGGAAGACCAACGAACCTCTGCACCAAGCGCTGTCAAGGTTTCTATCAAGACGGCGGTTTGGATTGTCATATGGAGGCAGCCCGCAATGCGGGCACCGGCCAACGGTTTTGAAGCGCCGAACTCATCGCGCAATGCCATCAAGCCTGGCATCTCTGTTTCCGCGATTGCAATCTCTTTGCGGCCCCATTCTGCAAGTCCGATATCCGCAACTTTATAGTCTTGGGTTTCGCTCATTTCTTCCTACCAAATTGGGTTGGGCCCTAGCTTATTGGTTCGTATCTAAGCCTTGTCTATCGGGGGTATAGCAAGCTAACTCGGACCTCACAAGCGACGGCACCAATTTGCAGCAAGTTGTCCGATCAAGTGAGTTCATTGAAGTCGTCCAATAACAATTCAATGCGCTTGGAATCCGACTGATCCATGATCATATCTACGCGTCGGATCGATGCCATTAGATCAAGTGCTCGGACTCGCTCCTTCACGCGCGGTAAAGTGACGGCAGACATTGAAAGCTCACGAATGCCTAAACCCAAGAGTAAAGCCGTATAACGTGGGTTCCCTGCCATTTCGCCGCAAATGCTGATGGGGATTCGAGCCCTTAATGCTGCCTGGGCAGATAACTGCATTAGTCGGAGAACGGCGGGATGCAGTGGATCATAAAGATGTGCGACCTGCTCATCCGCTCGATCGATTGCTAGTGTATACATGATAAGGTCATTGGTGCCGACTGCAAAAAAATCAGACACGTCAGCGAGTGCATCAGCGGCTAGTGCTGCACCAGGAACCTCGATCATGATTCCGATTGGCGGCACATTTCCTGTCTCTATCCCACGCCGTTTCAATCGACGTTGCACACGCGCCGCTGTAGTGCGCACTTGCTTAACTTCGTCAACCGTTGAGATCATTGGCAGCAATATCCGGATGGGCCCATGAAGAGCTGTGCGTAAAATTGCCGCTATTTGTGACTCGAAGAGTTTTGGCTGCCGAAGTGAAAAACGTATGGCGCGCAACCCGAGGGCCGGATTAACTGCGTCGGAAATATGATTTCCAAGCGAATAGGCAAGTTTTTCGCCACCGACATCCAGCGTCCGGATGGTCACGGGCTGACCGTTCATGCTCTCAACTAGGCTTCGCAAGGTTGAATACTGTTCCTCCTCGTCTGGAGGCGTGTCTCGGTTCATGAACATGAATTCCGTTCGCAGCAAGCCAATACCCTCCGCGCCAGATCTAACTGCGAGGTCGACTTCTCGCGGTAGTTCTAAATTGGCATGAAGTGCGATACGTGCGTTGTCTTGTGTAACGCTTGGTAATGTGCGCAACCGTTCTAAACGTTGCCGTTCGCGCGCTAACCGGCGCCGCCGGACGCGATAGAATTGAAGGGTTTCTTGTGTTGGGTTGACGACGATGCGGCCAGTAGTGCCGTCTACGATTACTATCTGCTCACTTTCTATAGCCGCCGTGAGATCAGGGATACCCAAAACGGCGGGTAGCTCCAACGACCGTGCCATAATTGCCGTATGTCCTTCAACACCGCCCATGCCGGACGCGAAACCCGCTATTTGCCCGGGTTCCATAAGGGCAGTGTCCGCCGGGGTAATTTCGGTTGCGACAATGACACTGCCCGATGGCGCCATTTTGAAGGCTTGATAGGGCGTTTCCGTTAGACTGCGTATTATGCGTGCACCAACATCGCGTACATCCTGCATTCGCGCGGCCATATAGGTGTCTTTGAGCTTAGCGAAGCCAAGGACAATTTGAGAAATTTCTGCTTGAACAGCGGCTTCGGCATTGCGCTGCTTTTTTTCAATGCGCTGCTCTACACCGCGGACCAAGCGTGAGCCAACTAACATCTGCTTGTGAGCGTCGAGCAGGATCGCAAGTTCTTCAGCTGCGGCAGGTGGTAATTTCCGGGTCTTTAGTCGGAGTAAGTCAATTTGTTTTTCTGAACTTTTTAGAGCGGCCGTGAAACGCGCGATTTCGCCGGCGACTTGACTTCTTTTGATACGATATTCGGGAACATTGAGCGCCCCGCTTTCGATAACATGAGCCGGTCCAATCGCAATGCCTGCGGCCACTCCCACACCGTCAAAGAAGAGTTCCTGTTGTTGGCTATCTGGCTCAGTCTTCATCAAATCGATTGCTCACAAGGGTCGCAATGGCCTCGATCGCGACTTCAGCTTCCTTCCCTTTTGCACTTACTGAAATTGTCGAACCTTTACCTGCCGCGAGCATCATTAAGCCCATAATCGACGTGCCACAGACTTCAGCACCACCATAACACACTTTTATTTCCGCTTCGTAATACGATGCCGCATTTACGAATTTTGCCGCGGCTCGCGCATGCAGGCCGCGTTTGTTCGAGATCATTAGATTGCGATGGACCGCACTCACCCGAGACCGCGCCCCGCCAAAAGCGTTGAGGCTACATTAATGTATTTGCGTCCAGCCTCCTGCGCACAGACGGCGATTTCTAATAAGCCGCCGCCATCTCGGCTAGTCGCTAGCTTGATTAGCATAGGCAAATTAATTCCTGCGACCACTTCTACATTCGCTTGTTCCATTATGGAAATCGCTAAGTTCGACGGCGTTCCGCCGAACATATCCGTCAGTAGAATCACGCCGTCTCCCGAATCCACGTCTTTTATCGCTGCTAAAATCTTTAATCGGCAGTCCTCCATGTCATCATCCGATTCGATACAGATCGCTGCTATTTGATTCTGTTTTCCAACAACATGTTCAAGCGCTGAGATGAATTCCTCAGCTAGCCTTCCATGTGTGACGAGAACCAAACCAATCATTTGATGAACTCCATCTCATCTGCCCTCTGAAGTCAGCTCTAAATCGCGATGGTACAACTGAATTTGTAAATCTGGTGAACTAATAGCATCGTAAAGACGTTTCGCGGTGAATACGGAGCGATGTCGTCCACCTGTGCAGCCGATTGCAATCGTTAGATAACTTTTCCCCTCGCGTTTAAAGCGCGGTAGCAACAAGGCCATCATGCTCTCCAATTGATTCATGAATTCCGTAAAGTCAGGATCTTTGGAAACGTAATTTCCAACACGTTGATCGTGTCCCGTCAATGAACGGAGTTCGTCTACATAATGCGGATTACGCAAGAAGCGAACGTCGAAAACGAGATCGGCTTCACGTGGGGCCCCTTCGCGGAATGAGAAGGAAATTATAGATACACGGAGGCTAGGTCTGTCCTGAGGTGCGAAGCGTCCAACAAGCTGACTTTTCAGTGCCCAAGGTGAAAGATGACTTGTATCGATGAGAATATCCGCGTCACTTCGGACCATCCGCATTGCCCGCCGTTCTAACTGAATACCGACAGCCAATGGCCTTTCGTTTGCTAAAGGGTGACGCCGTCGTGTTTCTGTGTAACGCTTGATCAGGACATCGTCGTCGCAATCCAGAAAAATGGTTATTAGGGGGCATCCGATTTTTCTGCGCAATCGTTTGAGTTCTGAATGGAAAGCACTGCCAACGAAATCGCGATTTCGGATATCGAGTCCAATTGCCAATGCGCGATCAGCTACTCCACCTCTTATGAGGTCCTCCAATAACGAGAAGGGAAGATTGTCTACTGCTTCAAACCCCAAGTCTTCGAAAATATTTAAGGTCGATGACCGTCCAGCGCCGGACATGCCTGTAACGAGCACGACTTGGGCAAGTTTTTTTTCTGCAGTCATCTTTCAATCTTAATGGGGTTCAGTGTCAAAGCCATTTTTAATTTTGCAACGGCAGAAGATTCAAATGGGTTTAGCAAAATCGCACGGACTTTTCGCCCCAAGACTAAGGTAGTATGATTTTCGGGAAGACGTTCAATTTGCCAACCGTTTACAAGGTCGGCAATCAACTTGATGGGGGCTTCTGATACATAGGATACCTGAACGATACCAAAACCACGCACCTCAAGCTTACCGGCAATTGTCTCTGGCACCCGCGCTACAATGCTGTCGTTAAGCACGCTTAATTCCACGCGGTCATCACTAATTAAGATACCCCCGGCGTCCAACAGTCGTAAGGCGAGATCAGACTTTCCCGCGCCGGAGGGCCCTCGTAGCAGAACACCGTTTCCATCAAATGCAACCGCTGTCGCGTGTACAGTTTTCATCGCAGTAAGCCTGCGGTGCGACATGCGTTCTGTCAATCTTGAGTAATAGGTAAAAGAATGACGAAGCGGGCGCCTCGGGGGGTGCCATCTGTTGTATATCGATTTTCGGCGTGGATTTTGCCGCCGTGTGCCTCAATGATTTGTTTTGATATGGATAGGCCCAACCCGGAGTGCGTGCCAAATTTTTCGCCCTCGGGCCGTTCCGAATAAAACCGGTCGAAAACCGCAGCTAGTTTACCCTCTGGTAGACCACGCCCCTCGTCGAGGACATCTATTTGCACAAAATTTGAATTACGAGAGAGGCTTAGTTGGACGCTGCTGCCAACAGGGCTGAAGCTGATAGCATTTTGAATAAGATTTCTAAATACTTGGACAAGGCGATCCTCCATCCCGTTGACGCGGAATGGAGGTTTGCCGATCACGTTGACGATCACTGAAATGTCGTTTTCTTGAGCAGCATAAATCTCCGTTAAGGCACCCAACATTCCGGCGATGTCGACAATGTCCGATTCCGCACGGCTTAGTTCAGCATCGAGGCGGGATGCATTTGAAATGTCTGTAATAAGACGGTCGAGACGGCGGACGTCTTCTTGGATGATTGCCATGAGTTTTTTTTGCTGTTCCGGGTCCGAAATCCGTGCAGCGGTCTCAACGGCGCTTCTCAGGGAAGTCAGTGGGTTTTTGATTTCGTGACTAACATCTGCGGCAAATCTTTCAATTGCATCCATTCTCTGGTCAAGAGCGTTGGTCATTTCCCGCAAGACACCAGAGAGATCTCCGATTTCGTCATTCCGTGAAGTGAAATCCGGAATTTCGTCTACACCTCTTCCAAGACCGTGGCGGACACGTTCCGCAGCAGTCGCCAAGCGCAGAATCGGTCGCGCTAGAGTACCAGCGAGGTATAAAGACAGCATCGTCGTTAAAATTAGAGCTATTGCAAAGACTGCAAAAACGGTCACTCGGACAGATTGCATAGCTGCTTCAATCGCAGTGTCGTCTTTCGAAACCATAAGCGCACCGAGAACATGCCGATAACGTTGAACGGGAACTGCTACGGACAATAATAATTGGTCCGATTGCGTGACGCGGACATATCCAGTTGCTTCTCCTGACAAGGCATGGCGAACTTCGATAAAACTCTCTGCATTTTGAACGTGTTGTTCAACATAGCGGTCCAAATTTCGCCATCCAGGCATCAAATTGGAGACTGTTTTGAGCCCATTGGATATGATCTGAAGTATCCAGTGCGGATCATTTAATTCCTGAACGGATACTTCGAATTGTCGGCCCATGAGATATCGGCTGTCGGCAATCAATGTGCCGGCAGGTGCAAAAAGCCGGGAACGGATAGTGCCAGGTGCGCTAAGCCGCCACATAATTTGCCGTGCAATGCGAAGGTTTATTAGCTGTCGGCTAGTAGGGGAAATTTCGGTAGCTCCTTCACCGATTGCGCCGGCAAAGGTTTCTGCTTGGAGGCGAAGAGCATCAAGTTCTGACTCGATTAATCCGTCTTGATAAGGGCCTAAGTAAAGAAGCCCTGCGATTGGGACAACCAACGCAGCGACATTGATGGCTAGTATGCGCCGGGTTAATGGCGATATTCGTCGTCTTATACCATTAGCGGAAGCGGTGCCTTCAGAGGCGCGGGGTGTCTTTTTGTTCACGATTCGCGAAATCTGTAACCCACTCCGTAGAGTGTTTCAATTTGCGCAAAATCTGAATCAAATTGGCGAAATTTAGCTCTGAGCCGTTTGATATGGCTGTCGATGGTCCGATCATCGACATAGATACTTTCGCCATAGGCCGCGTCCATGAGTTGATCTCGCGTCTTCACGTGCCCCGGCCGTTGTGCAAGGGATTTTAATAGTAGGAATTCTGTGACTGTTAACTGCACTTCACTGCCGTTCCATTTGCAGAGATGGCGCTCCGGATCGAGGGCGAGATCACCCCTGACTATCGTTCCTTCTCCCTTGGAATTGTGGTTGTCACGAACTTCGCTACGCCGTAAAAGCGTCCGGATACGCTCGATTAAGAGTCTTTGCGAGAAGGGTTTTTTAATATAATCGTCAGCACCCATTCGGAGACCAAGAACTTCGTCAACCTCGTCGTCTTTTGACGTCAGAAAAATCACTGGAATTTGAGTTGATTTGCGGAGCTTCTGGAGAAGCTCCATACCGTCCATCCGCGGCATTTTGATATCCAGTACTGCGAGATCGACCGGTTGACGACTCAGGCCGCGCAAAGCGCCCTCTCCATCCGTGTAGGTGGCTACCTGGAAACCTTCCGCTTCGAGAGCTATCGAGACGGAGGTCAATATATGTCGGTCGTCGTCGACCAGTGCAATTTTATGATGCATTGTATACTCCAACCCAAAGTTTAGCAGTTCATGGTCCGAAGCCACAATCGTAATGAGTCAAGACAATAATAAGGCAAGATTAAGGCGATTTCGCGCAGCGAGATAATAAAAATTTACGATAATGATTGTTTTGGGTCTCGGAGCTGCGGCGATTTGTCTACTCGCGCTTCTATCTCAGGGAAAGATATCACGTGATTTGTATTTGGACACTCTGGATACGGCTAATGAGGCGTGCACCAAATGTGGCTTTGATAGGCGTTATGCTGGCCGCGCTAATAATAATTGCGGTCGTCGCATATTCGGCTTGGATGCGTCTGACGTTGCCTGGAAATGATGCAACAGTTGTAAGCGCCGGCTTTAAGGCCGCTGTTAAAATTGGTGGTCCGTTCGCTTTGACGAATCATTTTGGCGAAAAGGTGACGGCTTCGACCTATCTGGGGCAATATCTATTTATTTATTTCGGTTATGGTTATTGCCCTGACATTTGTCCAACGGAGTTGGCCAACATGGCGGCAACACTTGATAATCTAGGTTCAGCTAGTGCCCAAGTGCAGCCGTTGTTTATAACGGTTGACCCGGAACGGGACACCGTTGAATTCCTCTCTGAATATGTTGCGCAGTTTCATCCGAACTTCGTTGGTTTAACAGGCACGCCAGCCGAGATTGCTTCTGTTGCAAAGAATTATCGGGTTTTTTACAGGAAAGTGGAGAGCGAAGATTCTTCGGAATATTTGATGGATCATTCCGGTTTTGTCTATTTAATGGGTCCGGATGGTTTGTTTTTGACAATGTTTCGTGGTGGGACAAATCCGGAATCAATTGGGAAAACAATTGCTACCTATATTCAGAAGGGGAAAGCGGGACCCTGAAAATTGGTCTGTGCACCTAAGTAGAAAAATAATTTTCAATTAGACATTAGGTGACTGTTGCTTTCCGCTACGAAAAATAGGTATCAACATCATATTGGAGGGATCGTGGAACTTACCCGGTCCGTGCGCAAGAGGAATGGGACAGTTGCAGCAACACAGTCAATTTGGCCTGGAAAACCACGGCCTAAACAACGGGGCTTCAATTCATTGGAATTTAGGCCCGGAGGCGCTTTATGAAGCGACGATCCGCGAAGGAAGTGGAATGGTATCGCAAGGCGGCGCTTTGGTCGTTGAAACTGGAGCCTATACAGGTCGTTCCTCGAACGACAAATTCATCATCGAGGAAGAGACCTCTCGCGATGATATTTGGTGGGGTGCAGTCAACAAGGGCAATACAGAAGACCGTTTTAATATGCTTCGATTGCAAATGTTGGCGTATCTGCAACGGCGCGAGATCTTCGTTCAAGATCTCGTTGTGGGAGCCGATCCGTCTTTCCAATTGAAAGTTCGCGTAATCAGTGAAAGCCCTTGGCATAGCCTGTTTGCGCGTAACATGTTTCGTCAACCTAGCGTAAAAGAAAGAGAAAAATTCGTTCCTGAACTAACGATCGTGAATACGCCATATTATAAGACCGATGGGGAGCGTGATGGCGTTAACTCTGAATGTGCGATCATGATGAATTTCAAGGAGCGGATGGTTTTGATTACCGGCACGCAATATGCCGGCGAGATCAAAAAGTCGGTGTTTAGTTATCTCAATTACGTTCTGCCAGATCGAAACGTATTGCCGATGCATTGCTCGGCAAATATAGGCGATAAAGGGGATGTTGGTATTTTTTTCGGCCTTTCGGGCACTGGGAAAACGACACTTTCGGCGGATGGTACACGTACCTTGATTGGCGACGATGAACACGGTTGGACTGATACAGGCGTCTTCAACTTCGAAGGCGGATGCTATGCCAAGGTAATAAATCTATCAGCAAAGGCGGAACCGGAAATTTACAAAACTTGCAGCATGTTTGGTACCATTCTCGAGAATGTCGTAATGGATCCAGATACGCGGGTTCTCGACCTTGATGATAAGTCGTTAACGGAAAACACTCGTGCGTCTTATCCGTTGTCTTTCATTCCTAATGTGGAGATGAGTGGCGTGGGCGGACAACCGGAAAATGTCGTCATGCTGACCGCAGACGCTTTCGGGGTTATGCCACCGATTAGCCGCCTCTCGGCTGACCAGGCTATGTATCATTTTCTCTCTGGTTACACCGCTGTAGTCGGTGGCACAGAGCGGGGCTTGACCGAACCGAAAGCTACATTTTCTACGTGTTTCGGAGCAGCATTTATGCCACGTCATCCTGCAGTTTATGCCAAGATGCTTGGCGAGCGGATTGCAAAGACCGGCGCCAAATGCTGGCTGGTGAATACCGGTTGGTCCGGCGGTGCCTACGGCACCGGCAAGCGCATGGATATCGCTTATACCCGGGCGATGGTTCGCGCGGCGCTTGACGGTCGCTTGGCCGAAGTTGCTATGTCGGCCGACCCAAATTTTGGTTTGAACATTCCGCAAAATTGCCCGGACGTACCAAACGAAGTCCTACAACCAAGGGAAACCTGGGGAGATAAAAGCGCATACGATTCTGCGGCGCGAGACCTGACGCAACGTTTTGAGGCGAACTTCAAGCAGTTTGAAGAATATGTCGACGCCAATGTAAAGGCTGCGGGTGTCTACGCTGCATAATTAACGGTTTGTCGACAGGTGTTTTGGTTGATCACTTTATATGAATGCTCTTTCCATTACGAAGGCGATAACGATATAGCGCGCCGTTTTCCCAGCTGCGACGAGAGGCAAGAACCAGACCAACCTTACCTTTAAGATGCCGGCGATAGCCGTCAGCGGATCGCCTATGATTGGAACCCAAGAGAAAAGCAGAGTGTATACACCGTATCGGCGAAACCAACACGCACGGCGTTCCAATGTCGCGGCAGATATTGGGAACCATCGATTATCTTGCCACCGAACGCAGTAACGTCCAAGTCCCCAATTAACACAGGCGCCGAGAGTGTTTCCGATGCTTGCGGTTGCGATCAATAGCCAAAGGTGAAAGCCTTCTGCCATGACCAGGGTCGAGAGAACCGCCTCTGATGAGAGCGGCAAAATAGTCGCCGCGGCGAACGCTGCGACGAAGAGGGAAACATAGCCTGCTGCCTCCATTTGGATCTACTACGGCTTTTTACTGAATTTGAGGCACGAACTTGAAAAATGGTACTTTTTGGCGAAGGTTTTTGATGTCCCAGGTATAGATAACAAGTTTACCCTGCGGTCTAAAGTTCTTGGAATTGTGTTTCGTCGGCAATGCATTCGTCCAAACCCGTAAAACGCCATTAAACTTTAACCCAGCTTTTTCTAATTGCACTGCGTGGCTTTCGTTCGGCTTTCCACCTAACACAGTGATTTCGCCAGTGTTTTTATTATATTTTAGCGTAAGAAATCGAGAGTTAAGTCGAACAAAATCGAATGACCGCTCACTGATAATATATCCTTCGCGTTGATAACTAATATTGAAGCGCCCATTTTCCTCGTACTGGACCTTCTTGAACGCATTGTCCCGACGTATATCCCGTTCTGCGATCTCGACGCGTTTCTGGATGTCGGGGTTTTGCAACCGGCCGAGGACCAATTGCTGTGCCATCGAAACGTCAGTCAACTTGCCAATATAGGTGAATCGATATCGGCCTTGCCGGTCTATCTCGAGGTCGGCTGCAAAGTTGCTCGGGAAATAGCAGCCGCTGATTGCTGCGAGACTTAATAAAAGTATGGCAATTCGTTTCAGAACTGATATCCGTCGTTAGACACTTGGCGATTTGGCAGTGGAAACACCAATCATACTGTCACGGGTCACCAGCTTAGCAAGCTCTTCTTCACTCATATTTTCCGCGCCTTCGGGGCATTTTGGTATGACCAGAAACCGAAGGTCGGCCGTGCTATCGTGAACGCGAACATCGATGTCGCTCGGCATTACGGTACCAAATTCGGCTAAAACTTTACGTGGCTCCCGCACAGTGCGGCTTCTATAGGCGCGCGACTTGTACCAATCTGGTGGTAGACCGATAAGCGACCTTGGGTAGCAGGAACACAGGGTGCAAACGACTACGTTGTGAACGTCGTCGGTATTTTCCACCCCGCGGATTGGGATATCACCTGCGTCAATATTCATCTCGGCGGCCGCGCCGTTGACGTCTGCAATTAACCGTTTTTTGAATGCTTCGTCTCTCCAGGCGCGCGCGATGAGTTTGGCTCCGAAGATTGGTGAGCGTGAGTCCTGCTCTTCCATCTGGATGCGCAATTCATCGGCCGAGAAGACATCTTTCTCAACCAATAACTCTGCAAGGGCTTCAGTCATCACTTTATAATAGGTGATCGGCTGATCTTCGAGGTCTGGCTGTTTGGGATGGTGGTGACTGTGTTCGTGATCACCGTGTTGATGTTTGTTCATAGTCCTGCTCCTTATGCGCGCTCGAGCCAATTTTCGTAGAGATCTACAAATGCCGTATCTTTAGCTGAACCTTCGTAATTGGGCCAAATGTCTGTTTGGCGAAACTGGATCCGGTAAAGGGTTAGGGCTGGCTGTCCATCACGGCCATAGGCTAGCTCTTCTGGGTTGGCAAATTCTCCAACGACTTCGTGAACGATTCCTTGCCGTCCTCTTATAAAATAGGGGGTGCGTACATGACCGGGCGGGTAAGCGCGGCGCACTAACACAGCGTTGCCAACCGCGAACTTTGTGCTCATTTCTGGCCCTCCGCCTCGGTGCGTAACCGGGCTTCCACTTTTTCCATCCGGCGGCCTAATTCGTCGATGGTTATAATACCCTTTTCAAGCAGTACATTCGTTGTAGAAGCGGCCCAACGTTCGTAATACGACATCTCGTCATAGGCCTTGGCGCCCAGCTCTTCGATGCCGCGTCGCATCTCATCGACAGTAAACATTTGGCGTTTTTCGTCCGCTAAAAGTCTGCGGACTGCATCAATCTTTTTCTCCCAAAAGGCGTAGTCATGCTCATGCGCTTCCACCAGACCGGCTTCTTGCCCACCCATATCGTGATGGCGTCTTCCGAAATTGCTCAACTTTTTTCCTCCTGTAAACGACTTCTAGGTAGTATGGATACTATCACGGCGGCGGCGCAAGAGTCCGTGTTATCAACTCAATGGATTCATCGCGTGGGTTTTGTATGCGTTGCGCTCGCCAAGTGAGGCATACCAACGGTCCAAATGGGGCATTGCGGGCCGATCGTCGACTAGTGTGTAATATCGGAACGCCGCAGCTCCGGCGGGGATGTCGCCCACTGTTAGGTCGCTTCCGCCAACGAAGTTTCTGTCTGCCAAATGTTTGTCTAAAAGTGCCCACATTTTACCGGCTTCAACCTTGGCGGCATTGATTGCATCCTTATCGCGATCTGCTTCCGGTGTACGCACTAATCCCCAGAAGATTGTTGTCATAGAAGGATGTAAATGTGCAGTGTACCAATCCATCCAAAGGTCAGTTTTTGCGCGCTCGCCCAAATCTTCGGGCATCAGCGAGCCCATGCCGTACTTGGCCGCAAGATAACGCACGATGGCTTGTGATTCCCACAAAATGTTTCCGTCAATTTCGACCGTCGGAACGCGGCCCATTGGATTTTTTGCAAGATAGTCCGCCTGATCGTTGCCCCCAAAGGAGCCGCCGATATCGGTTCGCTCAAATTCGAGCCCAAGTTCCGTTGCGCACCACAGAACCTTGATGACGTTGACTGAATTGTTCCGTCCGAGAACTTTCATCATGTCATTCGCTTCCTTCGTCATGAATTTCGGCTACCTTTTGCCGCGATAGGCCGACTGATTCTGCTGCGTCCATCAAAGCTTCCCAAGTATTCTCTTCAATTTCGATCCCGTTCTCGATCATGGCCGCTCGCTTGATGCGCTCCGGCTCACCCGCAACCAGGACCGGCGCATTTGGGTCAGCGGGTGGCGAGCCTTTTGCGTAGGCGATCATCGCGTCCACTTCATGTTTCATGTAGCTGTCTTTGACGAAGCGATTTGGATCCATCACGATGGCGAACATATTATTCGTCGTTGTATCGGATGTCTGGTTTTCCGGCTGCAAAGTGCCTCCGCCAGTGAGCATACCGGCAAAAAACTCACAAACCATGGCGAGGCCATACCCCTTGTGCTCGCCCATCGGTAGTAAAGCGCCGCGGGGATCGGCCCACATGACGGCAGGATCGCGCGATGGTTTGCCGTCTGCGTCCAGAACATACCCGTTGCCCAATTCCTCTTCCTTCATCATGGCGACCCGTGCCTTCCCCATAGCGATCCGACTGGTCGCCATATCGAGGATAAAGGGAGGATTGTTTTCGGTCGCGGGAATGGCGAAAACCATGGGGTTGGTCGAAAGCCGCGAATCGGTCCCGCCAAAGGGGGCGACGATTGAATTTCGCCCGATTACGTTCACGAAATGGATCGAAGCGAGGCCTGCATCTGCACACATCTCGCCATACGTCCCAACACGGCCAATATGGCATGAGTTCCGCAAACCGAGTATCGCAAATCCGTCTTTCTGCGCCCTGGATATTGCCATCTCGGTTGCTTGGCGAGCCACGGCTTGGCCGTAACCGCGGTTGCCGTCGACGATCAGTAATGGGCCGCTATCGGTAACAACAGAAATCCTCTTGTTCGGCCGCAACTCGTTTCTATGCAGAGCTTCGTAATAGCGGGGTATCATGCCAACACCGTGGCTTGGGTGGCCCTTCAAGTGCGCTTCGACCAAATGGTCACAAACGATCTTCGCCTCGTCGGCGTTACTGCCAGCAGATTCCAGGATGGCGTGTGTTACATGACGTAGGGATTTATGGTCGATTAGCATCGCGTTTATGTCTTCCTTCTATTTTTTGGAATAAAGGGTGTTGTTCTGGTGAGCGCCGCCATTGAACTAGGTCATCAGTGCGCCGTCGCCCAATCGTCTCCGGTACCGGCATCGACCACCAGCGGCACCTTAAGTTCCAGCACCGGCAGCGCTGCGGTTTCCATCGTTTCCGTGACCACATCAATTGTCTTCTCGATTTGTTCCTCGGGCACTTCAAATAGTAATTCGTCGTGCACCTGCAGCAGCATGCGGGCGTCGAGACCAGCGGCAGTTATCACTGGTGGCACCCGGATCATTGCGCGTTTGATGATGTCAGCGGCCGACCCCTGGATCGGTGCGTTGATGGCTTGGCGTTCCGCATAGTTCCGTTGCATTGGGTTCTTGGCGTTGATCGCGTCGAGATGAATGCGCCGACCAAACAAGGTTTCGACCAGTCCCGCCTTGCGGCATTGTTCGACCGCGCCGTCCATGTAATCGCGGATGCCTGGATAGCGCTTAAAATAGGCATCAATATAGTCCTTGGCGTCACTCCGCGTGATGCCGAGCTGGCGTGCGAGGCCGAAAGCGCTGATGCCGTATATTATTCCAAAATTAATTGCTTTTGCCTGGCGGCGGATCATTGGGTCTATGCCTTCAACCGACACGCCAAATACCTGGCTTGCGGTCATCGCGTGGATATCCTGACCGTCGCGGAAGGCTCCAAGGAGTGCGTCAATGCCAGCCATATGAGCCAGGATACGGAGCTCGATTTGGCTGTAGTCAAGCGACAATAGCTTCCAGCCATCACGGGCAATGAAGGCACCTCTGATCTTGCGGCCTTCCTCAGTGCGGATGGGAATGTTCTGCAAGTTTGGGTCAGTTGAGGATAATCTACCTGTCTGTGCGCCTGCCATGGAATAGGAGGTGTGAATACGTCCGGTTGCTGGATTGATTTGCTCGACCAGGGCGTCGGAATAGGTGCTCTTTAGCTTCGCGATTTGGCGCCATTCGAGCACTCGTATCGGCAGGGCGTTGCCACTCGCTGCCAGGTCCTCAAGTACATTGGCGTCAGTACTGTAGCTGCCGCTTTTGTTCTTTTTCCCACCCGGCAGGTTCATCTTGTCGAAGAGAATTTTGCCTAACTGTTTTGGTGAGCCAATGTTGAATTCTTCGCCAGCTAACTCGTGCACCTCAGCCTCGAGACCGGCAAGCCGCTGAGTGAAGTCTCGGCTGAGACCTCGCAGTTTCTCGGGATCGACCTTGATGCCTTCCTTCTCCATTGTGGTGATGATTGGGACCAGCGGGCGCTCGATAGTTTCGTATATTGTCGCCATCCTTTCCTGGACGAGGCGCGGCTTTAGGGCTTGGTATAGCCGGAGCGTGATGTCCGCATCTTCCGCCGCATAGTCCCGTGCCGCCTCCAGCGGCACGTAGTCGAAGGTGATCTGTTTTTTACCCGTGCCGACCACGTCCTTATATTTGACAGTGGAGAGGCCGAGATGCGTATCGGCCAGCACATCCATCCCGTGGCCGTGCAGACCACCGTCGAGGACGAAGGATAGCAGCATTGTGTCGTCGACCGGCGTCATGGCAACACCGTAGCGTGACAGTATCAGCGCGTCGTATTTGATATTCTGCCCAACTTTGAGGACGGAGAGGTCGTCCAATAGAGGAGTGAGGATATCTAGTGCTTTCTGGCGCGGTATTTGCTGTGGTGCTTCTTCTGCTTCCACATCACCACCGTCGCCAAGATCGAGGGCAACTTGGCTGCTCGCCGTTTTGTGGGCTAATGGAATGTAGCAGGCTTTCCCTGCTTGGACAGAAAGTGAAAGGCCTACCAGCTCGGCCTGCATGGCGTCGAGCGACGTAGTTTCAGTGTCCACTGCGACTATGCCAGCCTCCTTGGCCTGATCTACCCAATTCTGCAGCGCCGCCTCGTCCTGAACCAGCTCGTAGGCAGCGGTGATTGGAGCGGTAGTCCAATCTTTTGGCGTGCTAGTGAGGCTGGCTCCACCGATTCCCTCGATAGTGGTTAAAGTCTTGCGCAGTGCCCGGTCCCGTTTGTCGGCTGGCAGTGTATCAAAGGCCTTCGTGAAATTTTCGTCGAACTCCGTCAGCTCATTCTCGCTGAGAGTACTGCGGAGTTCTGTCAGGATTGCGTCGAAGCCTTGGGTCGCGAGCCACGGCACCAGTTTAGCCAACTCGTGCGGTGGCACGCCCAACTCGTCCACCGGCAGGTCAATTGGTACATCGTCCTTTAGGGTCACAAGCTCCAGCGAGATGCGGGCCATTTCAGCGTACTCGATAAGGTTCTCGCGCCGCTTGTTCTGTTTAATTTCACCTGCCCGGTCGAGCAGCGTGTCGAGATCGCCATACTCATTAATTAAGAGCGCAGCGGTTTTTACGCCGATCCCGGGCACGCCTGGCACGTTATCAACCGAATCGCCGGCCAGGGCCTGTACCTCAACGACCTTCTCAGGGCCAACGCCAAAGCGTTCGATTACCTCATTGCGGCCGATGCGCCGATTTTTCATTTCGTCGAACATACCAACCTTGTCATTGACAAGCTGCATAAGGTCTTTGTCAGAGGAGACAATGGTGACATCCGCCCCGGCCTCGGTAGCTTGGCGGGCATAGGTTGCGATGATGTCGTCTGCTTCGAACCCTTCAATTTCGATGGTGTGGAGATTGAAGGCCTTGCTCGCCTCCTTGATAAGGGGAAATTGCGGCACCAGTTCTTCTGGGGCGTCCGGCCGGTGTCCCTTGTAATCCGGGTAGATGTCATTGCGGAAATTGCGCCGAGCTGCATCGAAGATAATGGCAATATGCTCGGCTTTCGTATCCCGCAGCAGTTTCATCAGCATACGGGTGAAACCAAAGACTGCGTTGACTGGCGTGCCATCCGGCCTGTTCAGCGGACGGATAGCGTGAAAGGCTCGGAAGATGAAACCAGAGCCGTCGACGAGATAGAGATGTTTAACGGGATTCGCTTCGGCCATAGCGGTCTTCCTGCATAGAAAAAGGAATATGCAGGATGCCTAATTGGTCCATTCAGAGCAAGAGATAGGGCGATAGTGGGGCGGGAACTTAATTTTTTACGAAAACAAAATTATGCAACTTTCACAAAGTTGGCATTCTTGGCGGTAAACCGGCTATTCCGCACAAAGAATAAAGACATATTGTCTATGTTCAAGTCACCTTTGCTCAACCCTTCAAGGAATACAGATAGGCATGGAGGTATCGCGAGGTGGCCTAATGTTGGCCGGGCACGATCGCGCCTTCTCTCAAGATGAACCGACGGCCACAATAGGGGCAGTCAACAAGGCCACCTTCTCCGAGGTTGAGATAAATCATTGGGTGGCCCATAGCCCCTCCGCCGCCGTCGCAGCTCACGCGTGTATCTTCGACCTCAATCGTCTCCGCCGGTTCCATGCTTGCTCCCACCTGTCTCAATGGCACGTCGTGCGGTTGGACCGCACCAACGGTGGAATGATACCGAAACCGGGCTGGTAATCAACACACGGAATTCGTCGGCGTGCAGCCTTTGCGGACTAATCGAAGGACGCCTAGCTAGTTGGGGTCGAACAAGCTACTGGCACAAGGTTGCCCCTTGCCCTAAATTGCGGAACGCCAATAGCTGCGCGCCCGTAGCTCAGCTGGATAGAGCGTTAGCCTCCGGAGCTAAAGGTCTCAGGTTCGAATCCTGACGGGCGCGCCAATTTTATGTTGGCCCGGTTGCGCGAAACAGATGATTACCTTCTTTTATAGGCCTTTAAGTACAAGGTATTGCTATTGTCGTCTTTGGCGGGTTGTAAATGACCCTCTTGCAAATCAACCATGCGCCTTGCCCCGTTAATTTTGACTGCAAAGACCTTCGAACTTTTACCTTAAACTTTTAGCTCCTCATGCGTAGGGTCGGGTTCCAGCTCGACGCCATTCACAGTCATCGCCAGCATGCAGTAGTACCCGATACAAGTGGTTAATTGGACGTACTCGTCGGCGCCTAGGCGTTTCATTACAGCCTTAGCAAGGCTTTCTTCGACCCTGTTGTTCCGCAAGAGCTGCCGGGTGAAGTCGATGATCTCAAGGTCTTCCGGGGCAATGCCATCATAGTTTTCATCGCGGATGGCGTCGATGGTAGCGCGCGGCACGCCGCGTTCATCACCGATCACCCCTTGGATACCCCATACGTATTGTGCCTCAAAATGTCGTCCAACCACGAGGGCTGCCAGCGTGCGGGTACGGAGCTCGAGCGTACCTTCCCAGCGCACTAGGGTGCCAAGATGGGCTACTCGCTCCGCCCATTCGGGCGCGTGCATCCATACGGAGAAGGGTCCATCCAAAGACTTTCGGGTGTCAACGATCTTCTCTGCGATCTCCTGGGCCTTACTCGAGAGCTCGTCCGTGGATTTATAGACGCGAACGCGTGCCATTTCGCTCTCTCCTTCTGCTTTATGGGCTGGCTAGTTGCCGGTGTGGGTTTTTAAGAAGTTGCGTACGCGTTCGATGGTGCGCACCTTTAGCTCTACCGGCTCCTTCCAGGGGAAAACGGTAATCTCAGAGTTAGGTGCCAAGGAGGCAACGTCGATAGAGGTTTGGTGTGGGTGGGCTGGGGTATCGTCCGGTAGCACCAGGATCGGCGTCTTGCAGCTGCTGATGAAATCGCGGGAGACGCTATATAAGAAGTCTGGGTTCACCCGGTAGAGATTATGCAGGTATTGGTCGACCTGCTCTTGGCTGATGTCAGGCCGGTTTGGCAGTAGGGCTGGCGCCCAAATATCCTTTCCCGAGCGGTACATGACATCTGGGTCTTCCGGCCAATGGCCGACAGACTGGCAGAAGATCGCGGTCACGAGGCGTTCCGGCGCTTGCTCTAGTAGTTTGCCAGCGAAGCAGCCGCCGATACAGAAACCCATGAAAGCAAATTTATCGATACCGAGATGGTCCATAAGGCCAAGTTGGTCTTCCGCAAAACCACCCCATGGGTCGTCAATGGCTAGTGGGCCGGTGCTTTCGCCCTCATTGGCATTGCGCTGGTCCATGGTAATACAGCGGAAATCTGTTTGAAACGCTTCCATTGCGTTGATTACTGAGTTTGGCCAGTAGTTAAGCCGGGAGTTGAGCCCACCGCCGGGCGTGACCAGTAGAGGAAAGCCGTTACCGGCCTCTTCGTAGCGGATACGGACGTCTCCTCTTTCGTAAAAGGGCATGGGGGCCTCCTTGATGTTCGCTAATCAAATAAATTTATTTCATGGAAGATAAGTCGGTATCTTGGGTTTGGTCACCCCTCCGAGTTGAATTTTCTCAATTTGGTTCCTCCTTCCCCTAGGGGGCTTCACTGAATTTATTCTAATGTATCGAGGCTAGACATAGGTCGCCCAAACAGCGGCCCAATTAGTGTTTACCAGCGATAACGCGTGCCCCGCAGGTTTTCGCGGAGCGCGATGTAATTAATTATTAATGTGCAAAGAGCAAAAATTCTGATTTGGGGAACCTGTGCTCGGCTCTGTAGTCTTTTGCTTAAATTCCGGCTATTCTAAATAAAGCTCTTTCAGCCGAGTGCGTTCTTCCTCCGTGAGGCCAACCTCCTGTTTGAGATAGGCGTCGATTGAATCGTATTGGACGATTAATTCGGCGAACCCTGCTTCAAAATATTCTTCCCGGGCAGCAAAGATCATAGCAACAGCCTCCGCATCCATACCGGGGCGTTCGCGCCCACCGCGGTCCCAGTATTTGTTTGTAAGCAAATAGTCTGAAAGAACAACATGTTTGGGAACGCCGAGGGCGCTCAGTACCATCGCGGATGCCATCCCTGCCCGGTCCTTGCCAGCTGTACAGTGAATGATGATGCGGTCTTCAGCTAAAAGCCGGTCGAAAATCCTTCGATATGCTTTCGCATAAATGAATGGATATTTGCGGTAGTTGTCTATTAGATAATTACGTGCTGCATCCGCCGCGCCTTCGAATGTTTGCAAAGAATCGAGAAAGGCTTCGCCAGGGCGCTGATCGAAGCCAAGTTCCATGACTTTGATGTGTGGATGACCGCGCAGACGTGACGGCTCATTGGTCCGTTCGTCACCATAGCGCAGGTCACAGGCAGTCATTATGCCCAGATCCTCCAAAGCGCTAATATCATTATCAGTGAGACCAGCCAAGGTATCTGAGCGGAAGATACGTCGCCATTTGACAGATTTGCCGCTGTTCGTCTCATAGCCGCCTAAATCGCGAAAGTTGGTCAATCCCTCAAGCGAAATCCGGCGTTTCATTTTAAGGCGGCCCCTATTCTCATGCAAAATGAGTTAGGTTAAAGGATGATTTTGGCGAGGTAAAAATTTGCGATTTGGCCGTGGTGTATCAGGCAGCAGCACATTAAAGTGATGCGCTATGAGCAGCGACCCGAAAGATGTTATCATCGTCGGTGGCGGGCTGCACGGCAGTTCGACCGCGATCCATCTTACCCGCAAGGGGATGCGCGTCCAGGTGATAGAGAAACGTTTCCCCGGACGTTTTGCGTCTGGCGTGAACGCGGGTGGTGTGCGCCGCCTCGGCCGCCATCCGGCAGAAATTCCTCTGTCGGTCGCTGCCATGGAAATTTGGCATAAAGTTGGATCGTTTGTTGGCGACGATTGTGGTTTCCACAATGTTGGCCAGGTGAAAATGGCTGAGAATCTTGTCGAAATGAAGCAACTTGAAGAGCGGGTGGCAAGCGTCCGTGCACTTGGCTTCGAACACGAAGAATTAGTGGGCGGAAACGAATTAAGAGAACTGGTTCCGGCGGCGGCGGATCATTGTGTTGGGGCCATCGTGTGCCGTGATGACGGAGCAGCTAATCCAATGCTCACCTCACGCGCCTATTGGCGCTGTGCCCTTGCCGAGGGGGTCGAATATCATCTTGGTGATTCTGTCTCGGGGATCGAACGCGTCGGCGACATGTGGAAAGTGCGTTCTGGCGAGCAAAACTTTGAGGCACCGATCCTAATCAATTGCGCTGGTGCCTGGGGTGACCAAATTGCGAGCTATTTTGGTGAAGAGGTGCCCCTGACGCCTAAAGCCCTCACTATGATGGTTACGGAACGCATCCCGCATCTTATAAATCCAGTATGCGGTCTTGCCTCTGGCGGCCTGTCGTTCAAGCAATCGCCTGAAGGCACGTTGGTGATCGGTGGCGGGCATTTGGGATTTCCGAACCGGGAGGCTGAGACGGCAGTTCCTGACCCTCTGTCTCTCGCGGCCAGCGCGCGGGTCGTTACCCGTGTTTTCCCACAATTGAAATCTGTGCCGGTGGCGCGGACCTGGTGTGGCCTCGAAGGGTTCTTGCCGGATGAGATACCGGTAATTGGGCCAAGTTCGACAGTACCAGATGCTTATCACGCCTTCGGCTTCTGCGGTCATGGTTTTCAGTTAAGCCCTATTGTCGGCAAGTGTTTGGCGGAGCTGATTGTCGACGGGAAGTCCAGCCTGCCTATTAAACCGTTTTCCATCACACGTTTCGCTGATACGAATATAGGCACCTAAATAATATTTCGACAAAAGCCGACTATTGAGGGAGAGAGAGAAATGCCGGGACCCCTGACAGGCATGACCGTTATCGAGGTGTCGGCCTTTATCGCCGCCCCTTATGCTGGTTTGAATCTAGCGCAGTTGGGCGCTGAAGTAATACGCATTGACCCAATTGGCGGGGGCTTAGATTATAACCGCTGGCCGGTTACCGATGACGGGAAAAGTCTTTACTGGGCGGGGCTCAATAAAGGAAAGAAATCGGTGACACTGAACGTCCGAGATCCTAAGGGACAGGAGTTGGCCCACAATCTAATGACGATAGCTGGTCCCGGGAATGGGATTGTTATAACCAATCTTCCCGCACGCGGCTGGCTCGACTACAATGGTTTAAAGGCCAAGCGAGAAGACCTGATTATGGTTAATATAGTGGGCCGCCGCGACGGATCCGTTGCTCTTGATTACACGGTCAATGCCCGCGCCGGTTTTCCGTTGATCACCGGCCCGGTCGGAACGGAGGGGCCCGTCAATCATGTCATGCCGGTCTGGGATGTTGTGACAGCGCAGGCAGCATCAAATGCAGTATTGGTTGCGGATCGCCATCGCCGCGATACGGGCGAAGGGCAATATGTTCGCATCGCGTTGGCTGATTCTGCTTTCGCCGTCTTGAGCCATCTTGGTTACATTGCGGAAGCGCAAATCAATGGGACGGACCGGCCCGCCACGGGCAACCATGTCTTCGGCACATTTGGCTGTGATTTTCCGACGGCAGACGGCCGGCGCGTTATGATTACCGCCTTCACCTTGCGGCACTGGTCGGCGTTACTCCAAGCTACCGGCCTTGAGGAGCGGTTTGCGGCGCTTGCGTCCGAACGGGGCGTCGATCTCTCAAGAGAAGAAGAGCGATATGCGTTACGTGAAATAATCGAAGCAGAATTGGCGCCTTGGTTTTCTGCTCGTCCTCTTGACGAAATTGGTAAGGCACTAGATACGGTTGGTGCATGCTGGGGCCCCTATCAAACAGTTCGGCAGGCGGTTGCGGAAGACCCAGATCTTTCAGCTGAGAACCCGATGTTCGTGGAAATTGAACAACCTGGGATTGGTAGTTATTTGGCAGCCGGCTCGTTCATTGATTTTTCTGGTATCCCGCGCGAGCCAGCGGTCCCGGCACCAACACTTGGAAGCACTACAGAAAGCGTTTTAACTGAGAAACTCGGTCTTACAGACAGAGACCTGAGCAGACTGAAGGACAATGGTGTAATCTAATTGATATTGAGGTTGCACCCGAGCAAATACTTTGCGGGATCAACTGTTCACATTCTAAGGTCGACGTTATGCCTAATTACACCGACTTGTTAGAAACATGGATGGATTGGATAAAGAATGACGCTGTCCGAAAGCAAATTTTTTAGATAATCCAGCAAAACTGTATAGTTTTCTAAATGACTGAAAAACTTTCCAACACTTTGCCGGAAATGCTTGCAAAATCGACCGCCTTAGATACCGGTGCGGCTATCATCTATAACGGTAAAACTTTGTCCTATCGGGAGCTCGAGGCACACTCGAAGCGCGCGGCCGCTGGGCTCGCAGCAAATGGCATCGGCATTGGCGACCGCGTTGCCTTTTGGCTACCAAATACACCCGCATACCTGGTGCTATATTTCGCTTGCGCGCGTCTTGGTGCAATCACGGTTGCGGTGAACACCCGATTCCGCGCAAGTGAAGTTGAAGATGTGCTTGGCCGCACGGGTGCGAAGGCACTTGTTATGTGGCCTGGTTTTCGCGGCATAGATTTTGTTGGGATCCTTGAAGAGGTTGATAAAGCGGCTTTGTCTATGTTGGAGACTGCGATTTTGTATTCGGAAAGTGGAGAGTTTGCTGGCCCATTACCATGCGCTACTAAAATTGTGAGCTACTCTGAATTACTTGATGCAGGTAACCAAGAGCTTGATGCCGCGGTTGCGAATTTGGGGTGTAATATGTTCACCACATCTGGAACGACCAAGGCACCCAAATTTGTGCTGCATTCACATGCTAGCATGGCAGTTCATGCCGCCGAGGTCGCTATGGATTTTGGATATGCTGATCCGGCGACTGTTGTTCATCAGGATATGCCGCTTTGTGGCGTTTTTGGCATTACTGGTGTGCTAGCAACGATTGCTGCGGCAAGACCCCTGATCCTAACTTCCTCCTTCGATGCGGAACGCACAGCGGCTCTCATGGGGAAATACAAGGTTACGCATTTCGATGGTAGCGACGAAATGATTGACCGTTTGATGCGGGCAACGGACGGGGATGAAATTTTTGAGAGAGTAAATTTTGCGGGTTATGCAATTTTTAACTCCTACCTTGATGATATTGTTGAGCGGGCAGAGCGTCGTGGCCTTTATGCGGTTGGCCTGTGGGGGATGAGCGAAATGCAGGCCCTTGTGACGCGGCGAGATCGTGGTGATCCTGTTGATAAGCGGAAAAGGGGCGGTGGCCGGTTAGTTTCGCCGCGGGCGGTGGCGCGGGTGCGTGATCCGGAAACGGGCGTGATTTGTGCTGAAGGCGTTGCCGGCGAGCTCGAAATTCGCGGACCAAGCCGGATGACTGAATATTATGATGATCCGGAAGCGACTGCCGACACCCTGACTGATGACGGTTTTGTGCGTACTGGTGATTTAGCGCAGATGGAGCCAGGGGGTTCCTTCGAATACCTAACGAGGATGGGAGACGTTTTGCGCCTTGGTGGATTTTTGGTTAGCCCTGCGGAAATTGAGGCTGAGGTGCAGGCACATTCGTCGATTAACGGGGTCCAAGTGGTTTCTGCACCTTTTGGCGGTGCGGATCGGGCAATCGCTTTTGTGGTGCCAGAAGCCGGTGCAACGATCGAGGAGGCCCAAATACAAGTTCATTGCGCGGGCAGGCTTGCAAAATATAAGGTGCCTGCCAGGGTTGTCTCGCTGGACGCATTTCCAGTGACTGAAAGTGCTAATGGAATTAAAATTCAGCGGGCGAAATTACGGCAAATGGCGATTGATATACTGGCATCTTAGGCGAGCATGGGTTTGCTGCCGCAATTCGTTACTGACCCTGCTGGTTGGGTGTGAGGTGCAGTAAAAATTTAATAGTCTTTCATCTTTGAGCTGCTGCGAGCTATGCTGAAGCTGTCCAGAATGAAGCTGCATGCGTCGTGGGAAATACATAAACTGCATGGGTTGACGCTTGCCGGTCTTCATGGTGCGGATTATGAATCCTTTTTAGCATTAATCAACGCAGTTAGCACTATGTCGACATTTGAGCGAACTCCTTCACCGCAACGTGTTCTCGATCTCTTTGCCACGATGTGTCGTATCCGCGCTTTCGAGCGTATGGTAATTCGTGGAACCAAAGAAGATTTGGTGAAGGGAGCAGCCCACCTATCCATCGGACAGGAAGCGGTCGCTGCCAGTGTCTGCGGCAATCTACGTCGGACAGACCAGATTGCCAGTAATCATCGGGGCCACGGTCATACGATTGCTAAGGGAGCTGATCCTGAAGGGATGATGCGCGAGCTTTTCGGGAAAGAAGGTGGTGTCTGCGGGGGTAAGGGTGGTTCTATGCACATCGCTGATTTCGACGTCGGCATGCTAGGGGCAAATGGAATTGTTGGTGCTGGTATCCTAATCGCCGTCGGTGCGGCGAAATCTAAAAAGATGTTGGGCACTAATGACATTGTTGTTTGTTTCTTTGGCGATGGCGCGGTGAATCGGGGTCCATTCCTCGAAGGCCTGAATTGGGCAAGAGTTTTTGATCTACCGGTCCTCTTCGTTTGCGAGGATAACAAATACGCGGCGACTTCGCGCACTGATCAATTGACGGGCGGTGACGGCCCAGTCGTGCGGGCCGCGAGCCTTGGTATCCCAGCCCAGACTTTTGATGGCAATGACGCGCTTGGGCTTGATGTTCTGGTTGGCGAGTTAGTCGAGGAGATTCGGAGCGGTGGCGGTCCGCAGCTCCTTCATGTCGAGACCTACCGGCATATCGGCCATACGGTAGCGGACGCCGCCACTTACCGCCCGGATGAGGAAGTCGAGGAGGCAAAGACCCGAGATCCGATTGAACGAGCAAAGGCCTTCTTACTTGAGAACGGCTCGGTCAAAGGTGATCTCGATCAAATTGCTGCAGGTGCGGAGGTGGAAATGTTGGCTGCCTTCGAGGTGGCGCGGGATGCACCCTGGCCGAGCCTCGCTGCTACTAGACTAGATGTCCAAGATGTAGGAGCGCCGTCATGACCCAGATGACTTATGCTGATGCGGGCAAGGCTGCGCTTGCCGAATCGATGCGCGCGGATCCAACAATCTGGGCGGTCGGAGAGGATTTGGGACGGGGTGGTGTCTTCGGCCAATACATGGGATTGGAAGATGAATTTGGACCGGAGCGCATAGTTTCTGCACCGATTTCGGAAGCGGCGATCATGGGCTCTGCCGTCGGCGGTGCGCTGACGGGCACGCGGCCCGTGGTTGAATTACGCTTCGCTGACTTTGCACTTTGCGCGGTGGACGAGATGGTGAACCAAGCGGCTAAAGCTCGCTATATGTTTGGCGGTCAGGCAAAGGTTCCGCTAGTCATCCGTCAACCGAGCGGTATGTGGCGATCCTCTGCCGCTCAACATTCGCAGATGCTTGAGGCCTGGTACGCCCATATCCCGGGCATGGTCGTAATCATGCCATCGACACCCGCCGACAATTACGGCTTGCTGAAGGCGTCTATCGAATGCGACGACCCGGTTGTGTACATGGAGCACAAGGACCTCTGGGGTCTTGAAGGCGAAGTACCGCCGAACCACAAGGTTGAAATTGGCAAAGCGAGCGTGGTCTCGAAAGGTTCTGACGTGACCATTGTTACCTGGTCAAAAAGCCGGCACGTCGCTGTTAAGGCCATGTCAAAACTTACCGGTGTATCGGTTGAGTTGATAGATCTCCGTAGCCTATGGCCCTGGGACCGTGACTGTGTTTTATCCTCCGCGGCGAGGACCGGTCATTTGCTTGTGGTGCACGAGGCGGTGCGTGATGGTGGTTTTGGAGCCGAGGTTGTTGCGACGGCAGCGGAAGAAATACCTAGCGTAAAAGTAGCACGCCTTGGAGCACCGCGCATTCCGATTCCCTATGCACCGCCGCTTGAAGAAGTAGTATGTGTGACGGCAAATGATATCGTGGCTGCTGTCAAACGGATAGCTAGCTAACGCCTTTTAAGGAGACTGAAATAATGAGCGAAGGATTGCAGCATAACTTTTCCCAACCCATGAATGGCGGCTTGGCGTTGGCAGAGATGCTTCGTGCACATGGTGCAGATACTATGTTCGGCATGGGTGGTTTCCAACTTTCGCCGTTTTATGAGGCGGTGCGAATTTTGGGAATGGGCCACAACCTTATCAACGACGAACGTTCCGGTGCCTTTATGGCCGACGCCTATGCACGGGTAACCGGTCGGCCTGGCGTCTGTGACGGCACCCTCGGGCCCGGTGTAACAAACCTGGTAACTGGCATGGTTGAATCTTTGAATGCGGGAGTGCCAATGATCGTTATCGCTGGAGACGCCAATCGCAGCCATGCATGGAAAAACATGACCCAAGAATGCCGCCAGGTTGATATTCTGCGCCCAGCGGCGAAGGAGCTGATACGGATTGAGGTGGGTGAGCGAATTCCCGAATTGGTCCGGCGCGCTTATGCGGTAGCCACGACGGGCCGTCCTGGTCCCGTCGTGCTCGACGTGCCTGAAGATATCTGCCACGAAGAATTCTCCTTCACACCGGATGATTTTTGGGTCGATCGAGCGACTACCCGCATTCCAGCGCGGCGTATCCGTCCGTCCTCGGACGACGTCGAGAGGGCCGCCCGCCTTTTAGCTGGGGCGAAACGGCCGCTTATTCTTGCCGGCGGTGGCATTCACCTTTCGGAAGCCTGGGATAGCCTTACGAATTTTGCGGAAAGCCTGAATGTGCCTGTCGCTCATACGATGAGCGGCAAAGGCAGTATCTCATGTACCAGTGAACTCAATGCTGGTTTGTTCGGGCGCTATTCGAGGATTGCTAATGATCTTATTGAAACTTCAGATTGTCTGTTGGCGGTGGGTTGTAAACTTGGTGAAATTGCAACGAAACGCTATGACTTGTTGCCAAACGATGTACCGCTGATACACCTTGATGTTTTAGAAGAAGAGTTGGGCCGCACATGTCGCGCCGAAGCGGCTCTTTGGGGCGACGCTGCGGCGGGGCTTGACGCTATTTCGGCTGAGTTGGCGGATAGCAGCGAGACGCAGAAAATGGCGCGAGCTGACTATGTGGCGGAAGTTCCTATCCGGATGCAGAAATGGACCGACGAGGCAGCAGACCGGCTTCTTTCGAAAGAAAAACCGATTAACATGGGGCGCGTTATGCAGGAGCTTAACAACCACATGCCGGCGAATTCTGTGTTGGTCGCCGACGGTGGTTTTGCAGGCCACTGGACAGGTTTACTATACAACACCAAGAGGGCCGGCCGGACCTATGTGCCGGACCGTGGACTTGCGTCTATCGGTTATGGATTGCCGGGCGCCATTGGGGCGCAACTTGGCCAGCCTGACCTACCCATTGTTGGGCTGACCGGTGATGGTGGCTTTAACATGGTTATCGGAGAGCTTGAGACGGCGATTCGTGTCAAGGCACCAGTCACAATAATGGTCGTGAACAACGCCGCGTCTGGCTACGTGAAGGCCCTGCAGCATGCGATGTACGGCGGCTATCAATCAAGCGATTTGGTTGAGATGGACTATGCTAAGATCGCAGAAGCATATGGTTGCCAGGGCATTCGTGTCGAGGACCCGGAAATGTTGGGCAATGCGATCGATGCGGGTAATGCGGAACACGAACGCCCAACAGTCATCGATCTCATTGTTACCCGCGATCCCGCCAAGATGCTACCGGCTGTCGACAGCCGTGTGCTGAAAGTCGAAAAAGGCGACCGCCCGGTGTAGATTTTCCAGTAGCAACCAGCCTTCTAAAAGTTCAGTGTTAGCTATTTATTCTATTCGGCCGCTCGTTTGTCTGCCAGTTCTGTCAGAATTTCATCGGTATGCTCGCCGTGCATCGGCGCTGGGCGGCGCACCGCGCCAGGAGTGCCTCGAAGTTTGATATGCACACCCAAGGTTTTAGTCTTGCCAGCGCTTGGATGATCTACTTCAGTAACCATTTCGCGCGCTAAGGTCTGTGGATCGTTGTAAACTTGTACGTGGTCCATTACTGGACCACAGGGGATGCCTTCGGCATCGATAAGATCGAACCAATGATCGTTGGTATTAGTCTTGAAGTATCCAGCAAGAATTTTACTGAGCTCATCGTTGTTCGCAACTCGATCCTTCTTCGTCCTAAAGCGCTCATCCTCGATTAAATCTTCGCAGCCGAGCACCTTGCAAACTTTCGACCAGAACCGTTCTGAAGCTGCGCCAATACAGAAATGGCCGTCTTGGGTCGGGAAGATTTGATAGGGTGCGGAGCCGCGGTGTTTTTGGCCAAGCTTTGGCGGTTGCTCACCCGTTGCAAAGTAGTAGCCCGCTTCATAGACGCCGAGTGCGATGCCCGATTCGAAGAGAGAAACATCAATCTGCTGCCCCTCACCCGTTCGCTCTCTTGCCGCCAAGGCGGTTAATACGCCAATGCATCCATTCATTCCTCCGCAAAGATCGGTAATTGGTATCGGCAATCTGTGTGGGCCTTCATTCTCATGCCCGGTGACCGCAGCTAGGCCTGTCATCGATTGGCTGATCAAATCAAACCCGCCACGTGGCGCATAGGGCCCTGTCTGCCCGAAGCCTGAAATCGAGCAATAAATAATCTGGGGGTTGATCGCTTTTATCGCTTTATAGCCTATACCGATGCGGTCGGCAGTGCCCGGCTTGTAGTTCTCGACAATAACATCAGCATCCATTGCCAAGCGTTTAAAGTTCTCCAGGCCCTCCTTTGATTTTAGGTCTAGGATCATGCTTCGCTTGTTGCGGTTCCAGATCATGAAGGGGGCGCTTTGTTCACCTACAAAAGGCGGGGTAACCCGCATGTCGTCACCGACATCTGGGCGTTCTATTTTGATAACATCAGCACCCTGGTCTGCGAGTAACATCGCACAATAGGGTCCGGACAGGTTTGATGTCAGATCAAGAACCTTGATATGTGAAAGTGCCATTTCCATTTCTGAATTCCTTTTAATCCGATTATTCTAACAACGCGTTGCGGTTGTTATCAGATAATTCGCTTTTGCCGAAGTTTGGCCAAGCTGTTCGTGTCGTAGCCGAGCGCGCTGAAGATTTCCTCTGTATGTTCGCCAAGCTGTGGTGCTCTGTGACGAATCTCACCTGGTGTCTTCAAAAGTTTTATGGGCGTAGATGTGATTGGGGCGGATTTTTTCATCCCCGGATAATCAATATCGGTCAGCATACCGCTGGCCTTGATATGTGGGTCTTCTAGTGCTTGCTGGAGATTATAAACGGGTCCGGCGGGAATACGGTGTTCTTCGAGAATTTCCATGGCTTCTTCCGTGGTTTTATCCCCGCACCATAGCTGCATGCGAGCGCTGATCTCTTCACCATGCTCCGCACGTCCATCGTCCGTTGAGAATTTCTCTTCAACTGTCCAATGATTATCGCCCATCAGCAAGGCCCAGCGTTCGAACATTGGTTGTCCTGCACAGATGACGTAGATGTGACCATCTTTGGTTTTAAAAAGGTCGGATGGGGCCGAGACTTGCCCTCGGTTGCCTGTAGGCAAGCGGCCCCGGCCAATCACTGATTCTTCGGACATAATTGCGTTTGTCGTCATAAGAGCTGTTGCTAGCAAAGCGCCTTGTACTTCTTGGCCTTCACCGGTGGCATTCCGATGCATAATTGCAGCCATGGTGCCGAAGGCGCACAGGCCGGCGGTACCATAGTCGACATAGGGGCCGAAAGACTTAGAGGGTTGATTGGGCGAGCCGCTCATTATCATATTCCCGCTCATCGCTTGGGCTACGGAATCGAAGCCGACTTTCTTGGCATAAGGACCAACTGTTCCAAAGGCGGTATTAGTGACCAAAATAATATCTGGCTTGATCGCCTTTAGGCTCTCATAGTCGAGCCCGAGCTGTTCCAGCGCGCGGGGCGGCATATTGGCGATAACCACGTCCGCTGTCGCTATTAATTTTGTCTGTATTTCGCGGCCTTCCGGTTTTGTCGGATTAAGTGTGACGCCTTTCTTGTTCCGGTTGCATTGCATGAACATGCTGCCGGAGCCACGTTCGTTGCCAATCTCGTAGTTGAAGCGGTCTTCGCCGCCGTCTACCTTTTCAATCCGGATGACTTCCGCTCCAAGATCGCCGAGAAGTGCGGCACACCATGGGCCGGCGATGTAACGACCGAAATCCAGCACCCTAATCCCGTCCAAAACGCCTGGCATTGCGCGGTTCCTCCATTTTTCTGCCAACTAAATCCTCTAATCTGATTTACCTCATTGAAGAGAAAAAAGAAGCTCTGTCCGTTCGAGGATTATCCATTTAGTCCGGGTCTGGCTCCAGTTAGATATCACCGTTTCATTTGATTGAACCAGATTTTCTTCGCCGCACAAACCGGATTTTTTAAAAAAGCCGGAAAAATACGGCTGTCCTCCGAGTGAGGTCAAATCGGAAGCTATAATTTATCGCAATGCCAAAATTATGATTCAAATACCAGCAATTAGCTGCGGTGGGCGTGCCGCTTCAATGGCGCAATTACTTCATCGTTCCTTTAAAAGCAGAACCGTTAATCTCAATAAACTTAATTTATGTTTGCCGTTGTGAGGGGGGGGGTAGGAACTGCTGCACAGCAGTCCACAAGGCATCACGCCAACTGCTACCTTGAAGTTTCTCAAGAAGACTAACTATATGATAGCCTCACCTGGTGCGAGCCCTAGAATTCCGCGTTTAGGACTGTATGCAAAGCAACAAAACCAAGCATCACTAGTGTTTTGCGTCGGTGGTCTTACTCAACAACACATAAACAAAACGTGGTCTAAGAAGCAGATGCCGCTAGGCAGCGAGACTAGAATCCCGCCAAGCGGACGTGCTTTTGCACGATTGGCAGACACGCTCACCATAGTGACTGGACACAAATTTAGTGGAGCACATCAAGCATTTACGCTCTTTTTTCTCGTGCTGCCGATCCGAAGTTGGTTTTTTGTAGTTGGATGACTGAGATGCCATTTCTTTATTTCACCTATGCTCAAAAAGAGCCGAGACCATATAGCAACTAAATTTTTGCCGCAACAAAAATAATGCACTCAGACCATACTATATCGGCTTTAATCACCCTTAAATTTAAAAAATTAACCACAAAACGCAGGTTTCAAAATATTTGCCGAATTGTGAAAAAGCTTCAAAAGCTCGCTTCTGCCTGGATTATATGAATTTATGGGTGATGGATTCTATCATATATGGAGATATTTAGGCCTCAGAACGGCCTTTAAAGCGGAACGGAGCTTATAGGCCCGTCGGCCAAACAGATGCGTTTACCGACTTGCTAAATCTCAGGAGTCGTAATCAAGGCAGGGAGTGTTGTTTTGGTGGAACATATCGCTGATTTCATATTGGGGCATTGTGACGGTAGAGAATCAAGAGCTTACCACTGATGATCTAGTGCTTACGGGCCATCGTCTATATGCAGGCCTCTCTTGGTCGGCAGCCACAAGCATGGTTTAATGAATAACCGAATAAAAAGTTCGTAAAATTTGAAGCATTATCCTAGCGCTTGGCAGTCGCCCAAAGCCCACGGGTAAAGTTTTTTGCGTCCTCCTCGTCGACGACATACCGGTCCGTCTGTTTTCGCACCGCTTTGGCCCAACCACTGCGGACCATAGCTTCATTGATGTCGCGCTCACCTATATAGCAAGTTGCATAGTCGGGCCCGTCCTTCGCCTTCAATTCGATGTCGCAGGAGACGTGCCAGTCGTCCGCTAGGCGAATCAATGCCGACCAAGCAACAACACCACACTTTATTTTTTGTTCGTCAATCTGACACAGGTCATCCTTCCGGGGAGCTTTGATGCCAAACAACCGGACAACTCGTTTGCCAATCAAAATTTTGTTTCCAGACTGGACCGATGCGAAGCCCCCAATTTCATCGCTTTTTGCAGGAGCGCTTAAGAGGGCGACGGTTGCAAAGGTCAAAAAAACTGGCAGGGCAAAAATTTTTTTTCTCCAAAGAGCTACCATTGCTATTGCTCGGACGTTGCTATGGGTAGCCTATTTGTCTGACAGGTTGAGTAGCCGTATTCTCCATCACAACAGGGTGCAATATTAGTTCTGCAGTTAAGACACTGTGCATGTCCATGGACATAATTCATCGGTGTTGGCGCACTGCACCATGGACAAAATATCTGTGCTGCTTCGCTCATGAAAGAAATTTAACACGGAAGCATGGTTTTGTGTCAGCAAATTAGAGTACCGACCTTGGACAAGCTATTTGGTTCTTTAATGGCATAAGTCTCGCAGTAATGGTTAATAATGCGGGCGACTTCGTCGCGGCCCATTTCATCCATAGTTGTGCATGGTGCTTTTCCGAAGCGCAGTGCCAATGCTGCGCCCATGTCGATGTCGGCTGGGGTAGCTACCGCCTCATCTAGCTCTTGTAGAATGGGAAGGAAGGTTGCGCCCCAAAGGCGGTCAGCGATAATGGCATCAGCATCAGCGTCGGGTGCCGGGGCCTCGCCTATATCCCATTGACCGTTGCTCTCGCCCATTTCTTTCACCTTTGCCGAAGGCGCGTAGAAAGGGCCGTGCGGCTCTAGATTGGCAGCGGCATGGGCCATTGTCTGCATCCCGACAAGGTTCATAACAAGAAAGGGGCCGGCGGCAATTCCAAGCACCGTTTGCGCAACCTGGTCGATCTGTGCCGGTGTACCTATTTTCTCTTCCAGTAGCCGGACAGCTTCGTTCGAATAGGGGCAGAAGAAACGGTTTAATGCAAAACCGTAGCTATCCTTGCAGAGAATTGGTTTTTTAGACGTAGCCTGGCAGAATTCGACGGAGCGATCGATGATATCTTGCGCCGTCCTATCGCCGCGAACGATCTCTACAATGGGATTGATAGCGGCCGGGTTGAAATAATGCAGACCAAGGAACCGGGTAGGGTTTTTGACTGCTTCGGCCAGGCCGCTAACTGTTAGACAGCTCGTATTGGTTGCAATAACCGTGTCATCGGAGACGATTGAATTGAGGCGGTCGAATAATTCCTCTTTAATATCATAACGCTCGAAAACGGCTTCGATTACCAGCTCGGCGGACCCAGCTAGCTCGAAATCTGTGCCGCCAGAAAGTCTGGCCTTGGCTGCGGCTGCGTCTTCCTTGCTAATCCGCCCCTTTTCTGCGTTTTTTTCATAGAATTTGCCGACTGTTTCGATGGAATTCTCGACTGCCGTGTTGGAGATGTCGATAATGCGGACATCGATACCGTGTTGTGCGATATTAGTTGCTATACCTGAGCCCATAGTGCCGGCGCCGATGATGGCGACTGTTTTGAATTTCATGTTTTAATTCCTGCCATTATGAGGAGGCGGGATGCTACTCGTTCCTTTAAAGGCCGCCAATACCTTATGATTGGCGGAAATTTCAAAATTCTTTTGGTTGAATTTTTTTGGTTCAATTTTCTGATGAGACCCCTTAAATACTATGTCGCGAATTTGGTCTTCAGGGCGACGTTTTGGATACTGGGCCCAGTCAAAAGTGATGCCTGAAAATGAAAGGGGCGAGAATGAAGTGTTTGCCAGTAATTTTGCTGACAGGATTGTTAATAGTAACGGGAAAAGCCTATGCGGCGGGATCAGACGATCCGCCAAAAGCAGCCGATCTGGCGGAATTTGTTGCAGCCCAAAAGCAAGTGGAAGCTGAAAACTACAAAGAAGCCACGACCCTTTTGCAGAGGGTGATCGCTGCGCAACCGCAAAACGTAAATGCCTTGAATCTACTGGCGTATAGTCAACGCAAAAGTGATGATTTGAAAGAATCGCTGTTGAATTATAAGAAGGCGCTGGCTATGGACCCATCGCACAAGGATGCACACGAATACATCGGAGAATTATACCTGCGCTTAGGCGACCTTGCGAGTGCTGAAGAACATTTGGAACGCCTTAATCAGCTTTGTTTATTTGGTTGTGAGCAGCTTGATGAATTGAAAGCGGCAGTGGCCGCTTATAAAAAAAAGGTGAAGCCTAATTGAAGCTCGTCAGGAAGCTATTGCAAATTTCGTGGGTTTAATTAAATCCTCACGTCGAGGGGCGCTTTAGCTTGGGGTAGGGCTCGGCGTGAAATGAATTTTAGCGAGGGAACCATGATCGAAATCGATCATATTACAAAGCGATTTGGTCCTATCACTGCGGTTGATGACGTAAGTTTCTCTGTCACGCAGGGTCAAGTTGTGGGTTTTCTAGGTCCAAATGGGGCGGGAAAGTCAACGACAATGAAAATGGTAACCGGTTTCCTGCGACCGACTTCAGGGACGGCACGCATTTGCGATTTCGATGTTCTCGAAGACCCGATTGAGGTGAAGCAGCGGATTGGCTATTTGCCAGAGGGTGCACCGATGTGGCCCGATATGACAACTGCTGCTTTTCTGCGCTTTATCGCACGCGTTAGGGGATATGAAGGCGCAGAAATCGACGAAAGAATTTCGCAAGCCATCAATAAAACTCAACTTTCCAGCGTAATGGAACAGCCAATCGACACCCTTTCCAAAGGTTATAAGCGCCGTGTTGGGCTTGCGCAGGCATTGCTGCATGATCCGGAGGTTCTCATACTTGACGAGCCAACCGATGGATTGGATCCGAATCAAAAGCATGAAGTGCGTGGACTTATCCAGGGCATGTCGGACGACAAAGCTATCATTGTATCGACCCATATTTTAGAAGAGGTGGAGGCGGTGTGTTCCCGGGCGGTGATTATTGCCAAAGGGCGTATCGTGGCGGATGACACGCCGGAAGAATTGCTGAAGAAGGCGCCAAGCCACAATGCCGTGATTATTCGAGCGACTGATATGGCATCTGTTCGCGTTGCTCTTTCTGCTGTTGAAGGCATCGCTGAAATTGAAGATCTCGATGCTACAAGGGTCTCAATTCGGCCAAAACGGGATGTAGAGATTGTAGATGCGATTGGCGTCGCGTTAAGAGCACACGGTAGTTTCGTAGATGAAATTCATGTTGAACGAGGGCGTCTCGATGATGTTTTCCGTCAAATTACGGCGTCGGGGTAAAATATAATGCGCAAAACCTTTATTGTTTTCCAACGAGAGATGGCTAGCTACTTCGCAACTCCACTTGCATACGTATTTATTGTAATTTTCCTTGCGCTTTCAGGCGCGTTGACCTTCTTCGCGGGCGGTTTTTTCGAGAGCGACCAAGCAAGTCTGACTACGTTTTTCAACTTTCATGGCTGGCTATACCTTATTTTGATTCCAGCGATCTCGATGCGGCTATGGGCGGAAGAACGGCGCAATGGAACAATCGAATTGCTGATGACTCTGCCTGTGACTTTGATGCAAGCGATTCTTGGGAAGTTTTTAGCCGCTTGGTGCTTTGCCGGCGTAGCCCTGAGCCTCACCTTTCCGGTTTGGATAACCGTGAATTATTTGGGCGAACCTGACAATGGGGTTATTCTCGCCGGTTACTTTGGTAGCTTATTAATGGCCGGCAGTTTTCTGGCGATTGGTTCGTTTGTGTCGGCTCTAACGAAAAACCAAGTCATCGCGTTTGTTGTTTCAGCAGCGATCTGTTTCGTTTTTATTGCGATGGGAACATCGGTTGTCATAAACGCATTTGCGGAATGGGCGCCGGGTTGGATGATAGACTTTGTCCGCTCACTCAGTTTTTCGGATCATTATGCCGCGATCATTCGAGGTAAACTCGATCTTCGGGACATTTTCTTTTTCTTCTCGATCATTGTGCTGTTCCTGTTCTTAAACACGGTTATGGTCGAGCGCTCCAAAGCTAGTAGTTAGGAGAGCTGGGTATGGGTAGTATTCTTCGTTACCGCAGTGGCGCCTTCCTTTTGGGTATTTTTGCGGTTGGCCTCTTTATCGTTCTGAATCTCAGTGTCTCGGCGTTTACTGGCGTCCGAATTGATCTGACACAGGATAAACTCTTCACTCTCTCGGAGGGTACGAAGAACATTCTTAAGTCTATGAACAAGCCAGCAACTATGACGCTGTACTATTCGCGTGAGCTGGGAGAGGCTGCGCCGCCACTGGGCCTTCATGCCACACGGGTGAGGGACATTTTGAAGGAATTTGCCGCGGCATCGGCTGGCAACCTGACGGTTCTGGAAAAAGAACCGGAGCCGTTTTCGGAGACAGAAGATATTGTTGTTAAGGCTGGCTTGCAGGGTTTGCCACTAGATGAAAGCGGCGACAAAGTCTACTTTGGATTGATCGGTGAGCAAGGTGACGCTAAGGGCGTTATACCGATGTTTCAGCTCGAGCGAGATCGCTTTCTCGAGTATGATTTGGCGCGTATGGTTGCAAAACTGCAGAACCCCGACCCAGCCCGGATCGGTATTTGGACCAGTGCTCCCATGTTTGGCGACGTGACTGCACGTATGCGTGGAATGCCGAGCCAACCGTGGGCAATAATCTCTAATATTCAACAGAATTTTGCGGTCCGCCAAATAGTGCTGCCGGAGCAGTTGGGAGAAGATGTAGATCTACTTATTTTGGCGCATGCCACGGGCTTGGAAGACGAAGAACTTTATGCGATTGATCAGTACTTGATGCGCGGCGGCAAGGCAATGATCTTTGTTGACCCTTATAGCGAGGGTGCAGCCAGTCGGCGTATGACAATGGGTGCTACTCCAACGGACTCTGATCTTAAGAAGTTGCTTGGCAGTTGGGGCGTTGAAATCACTGAAGGTAAGATCGCAGGCGATCGAAGCTTAGCCCGCCTCGTAAACGCGGGCACTCAACAGCAGCTGATTCCAGCGCCTTATATTACGTGGCTTCAACTTGGCGCTGCTAATCTTTCCCGGAGTGATCTGGTAACTTCCAATCTCAATAGATTGAATCTAGCGAGTGCGGGTTCGATTACTCTTAAGAAAGACGCTCAGTTAAATGGTGAGCCGTTGTTTTGGACTACGCCTGAATCACAATTGGTTGATGTGAAGCATGTATCTGGCCAGCGTCCAGATATTCAAGGCATGGTTGAGCGGTTCGAGCCGAGTGGTAAACAGAAGATACTCGCTATGCGTTTGAGCGGTGCGGCAAAATCGGCTTTTCCAGATGGCCCGCCGAAATCTAAAGGTGCAGAAAATCAAGATGAGCAAAAAATTGATAAGTCTAATGAATCGCAAAAGGCATCCGAGTTTGCTGAAGGTGCAGAGAAACCAATGCCAAAACCCCATGTCGCAGAATCACAGGTGCCGTTGAATCTGATACTCGTTGCCGATACGGATTTTTTATCAAATCCATTTTGGGTACAGGCCCGCGAGTTTTTTGGACGTCGCTTTAGCGTGCCGGTCGCGAATAACGGTGATTTTGTCTTAAACGCAGCGGAGAACCTCTCTGGTACGAGTGACCTTATCGGTTTGCGGAGTCGCGGGACAGCTCGTCGACCCTTTACAAAAATTGAAGCGATGGCTAAAGCGGCGCAGCAACAGTTTCAGGCGGAAGAGCAGCATTTGATGCGCCAGCTTGAAGAAACTGAAAAAAAAATCCGTAGCCTTCAAGAGGGCTCGAAGGGACCAGAGCAGGGAGACGCAGTTGCGCAAAACAAATTGACACCGGATCAGGAAGCGGAAATCAAGAAGTTCACGGACGAAATGTTGGCAACCCGCAGAGCCTTACGTCAAGTGAGACATAATTTGAAAAAAGATATAGAAGGTTTACGCAACAGATTGAGCTTCCTCAACATAGCATTGGTACCGATCTTGGTTACAGTTGCCGCGGGTGGTCTTGGCGCGGCGCGTATGCGCCGTCGGCGTCGTTCGGTTATTGCGACGGAATGAACGGACCCATTGTTTCGCTGCTTGCAAGCGCGACGGAGATTGTTGCGGCTTTAGGACTGATGGATAGGCTTGTGGCTGTCAGTCATCAGTGCGACTACCCAACAGAAGTCTTGGACTTGCCGGTCTGCACGGCGCCAAAAATCAATACCAGATCAGGCTCTCGTGATATAGATTGGTGTGTAAAAGAATTGGTCGAGCGGGGGCTTTCGGTTTATCGCGTCGAAAGTAATAAACTGCGTGCTCTCTCCCCCAATTTGATAATCACCCAGTCGCAGTGTGAAGTCTGTGCCGTTAGCGAGCGCGATCTTGAAGTTGCGGTGGCAAACTGGATGAACGGCCGTCCCAGAATTGTTTCATTACAGCCTGACTGCCTCTTGGGTGTTTGGCGAGATATTTCCAATGTGGCTGTTGCGGCGGGTGTCGAAAAAGCAGGTGCAAATCTGATTGCAGCGTTGCAAAAAAAGATGCAGTCGATCCATGACCGTGCCAATGGGCTCGCAAGGCGTCCGAGGGTCGCGTGTATCGAATGGATTGAGCCATTGATGGCAGCTGGAAACTGGATACCTGAAATGGTTGAGATGGCGGGAGGGATTAACCTATTTGGTATTGCCGGAAAGCATTCACCATGGATGAAATGGGATGAGCTGGCCACGGCAGACCCCGATGTCATACTTGTATTGCCATGTGGTTTCGATATTGCGCGAAGCCGATCGGAAATAAGGACCCTGACCGCAACTCCCGGCTGGACTGAATTAAGAGCCGTACGCGAGAGGAGCGTTTTTTTGATCGACGGCAATCAGTATTTCAATCGACCTGGCCCACGGCTTGTTGAGTCGCTCGAAATTCTTGCGGAAATTCTCCATCCTGCACACTTTTCCCTTGGGCATCGGGGCAGCGGTTGGGAGATCCTCTAAAGTCAACTTTCTACGCGTACTTGTTAATGTTTCCTTTGATTTATAATGGTTAAAGCCCTACAAAAATGCGTTTTTCTATAATAGGTTTAGCAATATGAGTGTCGCCCCTAGGTCATTGGATAAGTTGCGACAGGAAATCGATGCAATCGATCGCCAACTGCACACCTTGATTCAGCAGCGCGGCAGTTTGGCTGCTGAAATTGCTGAAATAAAAAATTTAACATCCATCGATCGCATTCGGCCCGGACGCGAAGCAGTTTTGTTGCGTGCCTTGGTCGAACGCCACGAAGGTGAATTTCCGGTTGGTGCCTTACTGCGGATGTGGCGCGAAATGATTTCTTCGATTGTGCTAATGGAGATGCCGGAATATTCGGTCGCGGTTTACGTTTCCGGCGAGGACCAAGCGTGTTGGGATTTAGCGAGGGATCAGTTTGGTAGTCGTACTCCAATGACATTACATTCGAGTACACGGGATGCTATTTCTCAGGTTTTAATTGGCACGACCGCGCTCGCAGTCGTTCCGTCTCCAACAGAGGATGCGCCGGGCAACTGGTGGCTGAATCTGCGTGCACCCGATGCTCCAAAGATACTTTACCGGCTGCCATTTTTTGGGCACGGCAATGCAAGGGGTGGCAATAACGGCGCGCCTGACGCATTTGCGGTCGGTCACATGACACCGGAAGCAACTGGAGACGATCGGACAGCAGTTGTGTTGGAAACAATGGGGGATATAAGCCGTTCGGGCTTAGCCTCTATTCTAGAGGGCGCAGATTTGCGGCCACGATTGCTGGTCCCGACTACGGCTGGTGCGAAAATTTGCTACGCGGAGATTGGAGGATTCGTTGCTGCGAACGATCCACGTTTTACGCTAGTTCTAGACCGTGAAGGGATTGAGCGGATCACTATAATTGGGGCTTACGCTGCACCAATTGGTGATCCGGCTGATACTGGAGCAAAGATCAAATGAGTAAGCTGGTACCAAATCCTGGCATTATGGACATAGACCCATATGTGGGTGGCTTGCATGCTGTTGAAGGAATTGAGGAGGTCGTCGTTTTGGCATCGAACGAAGGTCCTCTTGGTGCGAGCCCTTTAGCAATCGAGGCTTATGAACGCGAGGCACGTCGCCTCCATCTTTATCCGGACGGTGCTGCCGAAGAGTTGAGGGCTGCCATTGGCCAAAGGTTTGGCTTGAAACCAGCGAAGATAGTCTGTGGCGCTGGTTCGGACGAAATTATTTCTCTTTTGATCATGGCATATGCGGGTGTTGGTGACGAGGTGCTCTATTCTAGGCACGGCTTCCTTATGTATTCCATTAATGCTAAGTCCGTTGGCGCGACGCCGGTGGCCGCTCCTGAGACTAATCTCACGGCTAATGTGGATGAATTGCTTTCTGCGGTAACGGAGCGTACAAAAATTCTTTTTCTCGCTAATCCAAACAACCCGACGGGCAGTTACGTTTCGGCGGATGAGCTTAGACGCCTGCGGGAAGGTCTGCGCGATAATATTTTGATGGTGATCGACGCGGCATACGCTGAGTATGTGAGTCGGAAAGATTACATTTCAGGGGCAGAACTTGTTGAACAATACGAAAATGTAGTGATGACGAGGACCTTTTCCAAGGCTTTCGGCTTGGCGGCTGTCCGGCTTGGATGGGCGTATTGCTCGACCGAGGTTGCGGACGTGCTAAATCGTGTTCGCAATCCGTTCAATGTAACCGCACCGGCACAGGCTACTGGGATTGCGGCGGTTGGAGACCTTTCCCATACTGATGCGGCGGTCGCTCATAATGATGAATGGCTGCCCAAGTTCACATCGGAACTGCAGAATTTGGGTTTCGAGGTTGCACCGTCGGCAGGTAACTTTGTTTTGGTCCGTTTTGATTCAACTAAAATTGCTCTCTCTGCGTATGACTATCTGCTGTCACGAGGAGTAATCGCCCGGATGATGGGTGGGTATGGCTTGCCGGAGTGTCTTCGCTTCACCATCGGCCTCGGATCAGATCTGGAAAAAGTAATTGATGACCTTTCGGGATACCGGGAATCACTATGACTGCGAGAGAACCACTATTCGAGCGGATGGCATTGATCGGTCTTGGCTTGCTTGGCTCTTCGCTTGCGCGGGTTGCGAAGCGGGACGGCTTAATTGGACATATCGCAGGTTCAACGCGGAGCCGCGCAACGCTTGAACGGGCATTTGAGCTTGGCTTCCTTGACAGTATTCACGAAACGCCAGCGGAAGCCGTCAAAGAGGCAGACCTTATAGTGCTCTGCGCGCCGGTAGGCGCGAACGCTGATATTGCTGCAGCCATCGCGGATCATTTGCGCCCTGGTGCGATCGTAACGGATGTAGGCTCGGTCAAACAGGCGATCGTTCGGGATGTTGGCCCATATATTCCAGCCGGTGTGCATCTAGTTCCTGGTCATCCGGTTGCTGGAACCGAGAAATCGGGCCCGGACCATGGTTTTGCGGAGTTGTTTGAGGACCGATATTGCATCTTGACCCCGCCGCCTGGAACTGACGAAGCTGCTGTCGAAAAAGTAGCAGCGCTATGGCGGCGCGCTGGGAGCCGTGTTGAGGTTATGGACCCCCATCATCACGACAGAGTACTGGCGATTACTTCGCACCTACCGCATTTGATTGCGTATACGATTGTTGGTACTGCAAGTAATCTTGAAAACCAGTTGCTTCGGGAGGATTCGGAGAACGGTGATCTAGTGCGGACACGCGAAGTTATTCGTTATTCGGCGGGCGGATTTCGGGATTTTACTCGGATTGCCGCTTCACCACCCGAAATGTGGCGAGATATTTTTCTGAATAATCGGGAGACGGTCCTGGAGATGTTAGGCCGGTTTACAGAGGATCTAGTTGGGCTCCAGCGGGCGATTCGCTGGGGTGAGGGTGATAAACTGCACGCTTGGTTCGAGCGGACCCGGGAGATCCGTCAGGGGGTTGTCGAGATGGGACAGGCCGGCAGTTTCAATCCTGTTGAGGAGAAAGACATTAATGAGGGTTAGCGACAATAGCGGGCAGATTTGTTAATTTTATCGGACCTACAAAAAATGCACCATTTTGCGCCGTCATGGGAACTGTCAAGACGCGTCTGCCATCGTTTTCGTCTGTTTTAGCTAATAAATTGAGTGTCACGCGGGACGCAGGCAACATTTTTGGCCGTATTAGGCCTGCATCTGCTAGAGCGCTAAGCGCTTCATCAAAACCCCGAATATCGGCGGTCAACGCACCTATTGGGCGCATCCCTTTATCAAGCGCTAAAGTTCCATTCGCACGCATATCTAGCGCCTTCCATACTAATCGCAACCGTGAAAGTTCCAGTGTGCCGCCAGCTTGGCGCCAAGCATGCAGAGTTTCAGGAAATGCGTAAATTGTAACTGGACCAAGAAAATCGGCTTTTATCCTTATGCTGTCTATTGTCTTACCGAAGAGCGGCACTTCTAGCTTCGGAAGCACGATGTCCTTTAGGAAGGCTTTTAGACGAAACGCCGTCTCCTTATAAGTGAGTGGTGGCCGATCTGGAAATTCGATATCAGTGTAGAGATTTTTTGTCTCGAGGAGGATTCCGCGGTGGGTATCGACAACTCGAATGCCTTTTGCAACGATTGAGGCGGTGGTAAGCTGCTCATCGTCGCCAAACTTTAAAACGCTCTCGATACTCTTTGTTTTCATAGTCACATTTTGGCTAAAATTGTTGATAATATTGCTTAGTTTTTGGGAGCCGTTCGCCTCGATTCGCAGGGTATTAAAATTCCAAGGTCGGTATTCGAGGCTCACGCTTTGGCTAGTAAAGATAAGACGATTTGCCGATGATCGGACTTCTGGTGATTTTAAAGTGACGCGGATGAGGAATGGAAATCCAGAGTAATTAATTTTTTCATGAGAAACTTCGATGCCCTGGAGGTGTCGTTTTTCGATCCAGGTATTAACGAGACTTTCGCCGGTCAATGCAGCGAAAAACCAGAAGATTGGATAGCCGACGGTAAGGCTGATGATGAGAATAAAAGGCCCGATTAAGGCGGGGCGGGAAAACATGGACACTCCTTTGCCAAATACTTATGAAGCGGGAAACTTAGTGTAAAGCTGTCATAAAGTTTGGCTTGTGGGCCGTCCGATAGAAGAATGTAGCGATGATATCTAGTAAATTTGATAGGTCCAGCAAGCAAATTTCATATTTGGATAAAGTGGACGACCGTGAGGATGTGAAACAACGATGGCTCAATATGATGCCGTCGACTGAGCCAGTATGGATATTTGGCTACGGTTCGTTGATGTGGAATCCGAGGTTTTCCTTTGATGCCTTTGAGCCGGCGAAGGTCTTTGGCTATCATCGGCGATTTTGCGTTTATTCACACATTTATCGAGGAACTTCTGAAAATCCTGGTCTTGTATTAGGGCTCGATCGTGGAGGCTCATGTAAAGGCATCGCATTTCGAATTTCGGCGTCAGCAGCTCATAAGGTGTTAGGTGCGGTCTGGGATCGTGAAATGATTTACGGAATTTATCTAGCGCAAGATGTTTACGCTAAAATCAATGACGGCCGGATTTTATGCCGCACATTTGTTGTGAATCCCAATCACCAACAATATGCTGCGCGGATGAGCGACCTGCAGATTGCAAAAATCATTAGTGGTGCGCATGGTAAGGCTGGACCGAACACGGCATATCTACAAAATACATTAAACCACATGCAAATAGTGGGATTTAGCGACCCTAGTTTGTGGCGCATCCAACACGCTGTTGAACAATTTTTAGGTTAAAGAGAAAAGCACGACCTTCACGAGGTATAATTTCGGGAAGACGTTCAGGTTACGTAAATTTTCCATTTTATGGAACTTCCCTCGGACGTACTGTCAAAACTTGTGGAAGGTGTTTTTTAGCAAATTTGATAGGAGATATAGTGAATTTCCTTCATGAGACCTGCGGTCTTTAATACGAGTATATAAAATTATGTCGCCAATCTGAAAGTTCGTGCAGGCTATTAGGTGAATTTTTCGTAGGCTTCACGTTCGATTCGATTTGTTGCTGTTTCAATTTCGGCTTCTAGGTGTTTGGAAAATTCACGTCGTTCCATTCCAGGAACAATAGGCGGCAGAAATTCTAGGGTCACTGTTCCCGGCCGTTTGAGGAATGTTCTTCGTGGCCAGAAAATTCCGCTATTCAATGCGGTTGGTACGACCGGCACCTTGCACTGGGTATAAAGCGCAGCTGTGCCCGGAAGATAGGGTTGTTTTGCGCCTGGCGGCGTTCGGGTGCCCTGCGGGAAAATTATAATAGATCGTCCCGATTCCAATCTTTCCTTACAATCGGCGACCAATCGTTTCAAAGCGAAAGCGCCGCCGCTTCTGTCAATTCCAATCATTCCAAGCCGAGATAGGAACCATCCGAAAAATGGAAACCACAACAATTCGCGTTTCACCACGTAGGCGCAATCCAAAATAATAGTATTGAAAACTAACGTTTCCCATGCGGATTGGTGTTTCGAGGCAATGATCACCGGTTTTCCTGAAAGATGTTCAAGGCCGCGGATTTCATAGTTGATTCCCAAAAGGGTTTTAATCAACCAGATACAACTTCGGCACCATAACAAGCAACATTGCCAGAAAAAAAGTCGGCTCCCCAGCATGAGGGGCAAGTAGAACGGGCTCATAACGATGGCCCATGTGTAAAAAACAAGTGCAAAAATACCGGAGCGGAAAAGAGCCAAAATTCGATGCCTATTTTAGGAAATAGTTAAATATATGACGTGTTCGGGCAATCAAATACTTGGAATATTCTCCAAGAATTAAGAATGCGGTTCCCGGCCACCGCCACCAATTTTCTAGCTTAACGTGAGGTGGAAATACGGGATGAATAACGATCTTAATATTTGGCATGGCATTTCGAAATTCCACTAAACTGCGCGGCATGTGATAGGCCGCGGTCACCAACCTGAGGCTCTGGAAATTCTGCGCGGTCATCCACTGTTGTGTCTCGGCGGCGTTACCGGCAGTATCGTCTGCCGCATGTCCAAGCTGTATGCAACATTCGGCCTCGCTTGGTGATGTTCTGGCGAGGCGTAACAATTGGCGTACGTCGACCCCTCGGTGGACACCAGAGACGAATAGCTTCTCAGCCAAGCCCGCCTTTAGGAGCTTTAGACCGGTTTTTAGGCGCAGGCTGCCGCCGGTCAGGACGATGATGGTATCGGTTTTGAAGGCTGTCTCATTGGTACTGTCTGGAATTAGTTTCAGAAAAGTGAGCAATCCCAAAACCCAGAATAAAAAAACGACACCGCAGATACTAACAATGACAGTTTTGGCGAGATTTTGGCGTTCCGGTGATTTTCGTTCACACGACATGAATTCTTAGAAACTGCGCTTCAATACACGCATAATTGTTATTCGCGCGGTTAACATGGCGCTGTATGATTCTGCGATCGGCAGAGCGGCAAGAACTAGCCAATGCCACCATTTTAGCCCGGCACTCGGTAAGAGGCTTGCGTCTAAATCACGCGTCAGGAAAGAAATTGTAAATAACGTTGCAAGTGCGCAGGCTGTGCCGCCGAATCCCCCCTTTAACGCGACACGGAACGCATGCTTTTGAAATTGATTGGCAATGTAATTGTCATGCGCGCCAATTAGGTGTAATAGTTCGACAACCTCGTGATGCACGGCCAAGATGAAGCGCGTCGTGAATAAGATCGCTGCCAATGCAACTGTTCCAATTAAAATGATTATAACGATTGCAAGCATCTCGAGGGCGCGAAAGAGCAGGATCAGAGTGTTCCGCCAAGTGACATGATCCTCGACTGAAGCGCCTGGAACGGCTTTTCTCAGCGCTATCGATAGAGCATCAATATCAACTTCCGTATTTTCCATTATTTTTACATCAATAACTCGGGGCAATGGAAGTTCGTCCGAGTAGGCACCAGCCCCCAACCACGGTTCTAGCATTTCGGCGATTTCGTCCAATGGGATTGGACGGGCACTCTCGATGCCAGGCGTTGCGAGCAACACTCGAACCGCAGTAAGCAGGCGTCTATCCTTCTCTTCGGTTGTGGCGTCTTCTGGGTTAGGAACTTGAATCGTCAAAGTATCTTCTAGGCCCACTTTCCATTCCGCCGCAATATTTGACAAAATTAATGTCGCAGCCAAGGCGAGAGCAACTAGATATGCCATAACGCCAACAATCCATGGAACAAACCGGGTGGAAGCGTCTTCAGAAAGTGGTAAATCAGCTTTGTTGGCCATGCTGCGCTGTCAGGATTGCTTTGCGGGCGGATTCGTATTTAGTCGGCCATCCTCAAGATGCAATTGTGGATGGCCGAACTCTTTAACCAAGAATTCGTTATGCGTTGCTATAACAACAGTCGTACCCGTGCGGTTTAATTCTTCAAAAAGATATAACAAGCGCACGGCGATTTGATCATCGACGTTTCCAGTTGGCTCATCTGCTAATAGCAGGCGTGGTCTGCCAATCACGGCCCGGGCAATGGCGACCCGTTGCTGTTGACCACCAGAGAGTGTTGGTGGACGCGCTTCTACGTGATCCGCTAGTCCAACCCAATCCAGTAACTCCCCCACGTATTTTTGGATGAGATTTTCCCGTTTGCCAGCAATCCGAAGTGGCAATGCTACATTATCAAATGTAGATAAACGATCAATCAACCGGAAGTTTTGAAAAACGACGCCTATCTGGCGTCGAAGTACTGGTAACTGTTCCCTTGTGATTTCGGCGGCGTTCCGATCAAAAAGCTTTATGAGGCCCCGACTAGGCTGGAGGGCTAGATACATCAGCTTTAAAAGTGATGATTTTCCAGCACCGCTTGGTCCTGTCACAAAATGAAACGAGCCGTCCTGCAGCTCGAAAGTGATATCGCTTAAGACTTCCGGGCCGGTTCCGTATCGAACACCAATATTCTCGAATTGCACCACGTTGATCGTGATCTCCATAATAGTAAACGAATTTTTACACCGTTGGCTGACGGTAGAAGGATTCTGGTTGAGTGCCAGCCTTCTTGCAAGTGTGACAATCTACTCGTACTTTTATGTTTGGAGGCTGAATATAAAGCGTGGGCGGAGCCGGAATGAATATTAAGTGTCCGAATTGTGGTACCCGGTTCAAAATTAAGGACGGTGCACTCGGTACGAAGGGCCGCAGGGTTAAGTGTGGTAAGTGTGAACATCGATGGCATGCGATACCGGAAGCTGCTGCGGTGCCTGCTCTGACGCCGTCCGCTTTGGTTAGTCAACCGGCGGATCCGACAGAAGATTTTGCACCGCCACCGCCACCGCCACCGCCACCACCGCCACCACCACCGCCACCACCGTCACCGCCTGACGGCGAGAAAGATTTTGATGATGTAAATCGCGGTGACGTGCAGGACTCTATGAAGGGTGACGCACCGCCGATCCCGCCAAAATCCAGTTTTGACACGCCTGAGTCACGACCAGTTAAAAAGAAAAGTGGCGGCACGATAAAATATTGGATATTGCTCGCATTGCTCTTGGTAGGTGGCACTAGTTCAGCATTTATATTTCGCGATGTCGTTGTGCATCACTTTCCACCGTCCAATATAGTCTTCAAGATGTTTAATATGCCCGCGAATACATTGGGTTATGGTTTAAAAATTTACGAGCCAAAGCAATTCCTCGATATCAAACAAAAGACAAAAACTCTCAGCATTACCGGCCAGATAATGAACGAGACGGGAAAACCGATTGAAATTCCCTTGTTGAAGGCGATTCTGCTTGGTCCCAGGGGTGAGAATATCAAAAGCTGGACATTCAAAGCAAATCAGCTGCGGATAGATCCGGGTGAGAAAATCGAATATAGTACATCGCTCGTCAATCCGCCGAGCGGTGCCACTGGATTGAAGCTCTCGTTCACGCGCATAGAAGAAGAAATGGTGGATGACAATTTGAAGACGCGCGACGCTAATTAGCGCGGTCGGATTAGTTAGAACGTCTGCAGCAAATGTTTGATATAATTGTGATCTGGGTCGGGGCGCAATTTTTGATCTGCGCGCCGACGCAGTCCGTTGCGAATTTTTCGTGCACGCCGCACTCTACCCGGTTCCGTTAAATAATTGTTGCTTGTTTTAAGGCCATTGCCATTTTCAATTTTTTCGTCCAAATGGATCGCGTTGATTACCGGTCTGATTTAGCTGCCCGTCCATGCTGTGTTTCCGACACTTGCATTAGTTTTTGTGTCGCTTTCTTGGTGCTTTCGAGCAGCGGATTGAGTACTTTAGTCTGCGCAGCAATTGCTTCATCGGGACCGTCGCTTTTGAGGGAATTGACGGATTGGCGCATCCATCGTTTGGTCTGGCCTATGGGCCAGGGTATTAAGTTTATTAATTAACCGAGCTGTCGCGCTCATTCAGCAAGATGGTGCCGCAATGCTTCTTCCGCCCGTGCGTTTTGTTAGTGACAATATTGGGCGAGATCGCACCCGACTACCTTTGATGGTCTTTGGGCCGCTCGACATGCTCAAAAACGTATTAAGTTGAGCCGAGTTTAGTTTACCGCGGTTTGCCAATCGGCAAATTTCTCGGCCCGAAGTATATCCTCAATGGTTTGACGGGCACGAACAATCGAAAATTTAGTATCCCTCACCAGGACCTCAGGCACATGGGGTCGCGCGTTATAGGTTGAAGACATTACCGCGCAATACGCGCCCGCACTATTGAAGACTAACAGATCACCCGCTGAAAAATGTGGTAAGTTCCGACCGCGTGTAAAGGTATCGCCGGTTTCGCAGACAGGGCCGACGACGTCGACACACTTCAGACTCGCACCGTCCCCAGGCTCTATAACAGGCCGGATACCGTGGTAGGCGTCGTATAAGGCGGGGCGGATTAGATCGTTCATTGCTGCATCAACGATCACAAAATCGCGATCTTCGCCTTCTTTAGTATAAATTACCTGCGTGACGAGTACCCCTGCATTACCGACCAGGTTTCGTCCAGGTTCTAATAGAACACGGCATCCAAGGTGGCCGACAGTCTCTTTTACGATGTTGGCGTAGGCAGCTGGTGTCGGTGGGGTTTCACCGTCATAATTGATGCCTAGCCCGCCGCCTAGATCGACGCGACGGATTTCATGGCAATTTCTGCGCAGTTCTCCAACGAGTTCTGCTACCCGTCCGAAGGCAGCCTGAAACGGTTTGAGCGAGGTTAGCTGTGAGCCGATATGGACAGCGACGGCGGCAGTGTCTAAACCCGGCAATGCTGCCGCTTTTTGATACGCTTCGGCTGCGAATTCAATGTTGATACCAAATTTATCCTGTTTGCGGCCGGTTGCTATTTTATCGTGCGTTTCGGCGTCAACATTCGGGTTGATCCGAATGGCGATCTCGGCAGTTATGCCTCTGGCTGTTGCAATTCTGCTAAGTAATTCCATTTCGGCAAACGACTCGATGTTGATCTGCATAATGCTAGATGAGAGCGCCAGCGCCAACTCGTATTCAGTCTTTCCAACGCCGGAGAAGATGATTTTTTCCGGTGGAATGCCGGCGGCAAGTGCACGCTGCAGCTCGCCACCGGAGACGACATCTGCTCCGGCTCCGAGCTCTGCGAAGGTTCGCAATATAGCCAAATTATCATTGGCCTTCATGGCATAGCAGATTATTGCGTCTTGATCAGCGAAGGCATCAACATAGCTGCGGTACTGCGTAATAATGGCATCTTCCGAGTAGCAATAAAACGGAGTTCCAATTTCTGCCGCAAGACTGGCAAGTGAAACTCCATCGGCGTGCATTACGCCATTTTTATAGGTAAATGTGTTCATTGTGAATTCGGATATGTGCGTGGATATTCTGATTTTCCAGGTGGTTTAGGATCACCTTTCTTGCCACAAGCAGAGAGCGGGCAAATAAATATTACCACCATAAAAACAAAGGCAAAAATTCTCATCACAGGAAACGCTCCCGGGCTTTCGCCGCTGCTGCGCGAACGTTCTCTGGCGCCGTTCCGCCAAAACTGGTTCGGCTCTTTGCAGATGCATCGACGGAAAGTACCGAATAAATGCTGCTGTTGACCCTAGGTTCCACGCTTTGCATCGTTTCGAGGGATAAATCTTCCAATAGACACCCCTGCTGCTCTGCCAAGGATACGATACGACCTGTGATGTGATGAGCTTGCCGGAACGGCAGACTAAGTTCCCGCACCAGCCAATCCGCTAGATCTGTCGCTGTTGGAAATCCAACCTTAAGGGCAGCCCGCATTGCTTTGGAATTGGCGTCGAGGTCGGTGACCATGCCTGCCATAGCCGTGATGGCAAGTGATAGACTGTCCGTAGCGTCGAAGGTTGGCTCCTTGTCTTCCTGCATATCTTTGCTATACGCCAGTGGAAGGCCCTTCATCACAACGCTTAAGGCTGTAAACGCCCCCAGAATTCGGCCGACCTTCGCGCGCGCGAGTTCGGCAGCATCTGGATTGCGTTTCTGTGGCATGATTGAAGAGCCGGTCGAAAAAGCATCGGATAATTTTACGAAGCCGAATTGTGGGGATGCCCAGATGACGATTTCTTCCGCCAGGCGAGATAGATGAGTGGCTGCAATCGATCCAGCCGCCAAAAATTCCAAAGTAAAATCACGTGCTGATACGGCATCCAGCGAGTTAGCCATCGGCCGATCAAAGCCAAGCGATGCTGCGGTGGCTTCGCGATCGATTGGAAAGGCGGTACCGGCCAATGCAGCGGCTCCAAGCGGCGATTCATTGAGCCGTGTGCGCGCATCCGTGAAGCGCCCGCGGTCGCGCCCAAACATTTCGACATAGGCGAGTAGATGGTGTCCAAAAGTCACCGGTTGCGCAGGTTGTAAATGCGTGAAACCAGGCATTATTGTCTCGACGTGTTGTTCCGCAACTGTAATCAATGCGCGTTGCAGGTCCTGCAGCTGAGAATCGATAATATCGATGGCGTCTCGGATCCAAAGGCGGAAATCCGTTGCGACCTGATCGTTGCGGCTTCGGCCTGTGTGTAGCCGCCCGGCGGCTTCGCCGATCCGCTCTGCCAAGGCTGCTTCTACATTCATGTGGATATCTTCCAGCGCGGTCTTGAAATTGAAGTTGTCGCTTTCAATGTCCTGAAGAATACGATCGAGTCCGGACAAAATTCTATCGCCATCAGCGGCAGTGATGATTCCTTGCTTGACCAACATTTGGCAATGGGCTTTTGAGCCCATGATATCTTGAGCGTAAAGACGCTGATCGAAGTTTATGGAAGCGTTAATGCGTTCCATTAATTTGGCAGGGGCCGCGGCATACCTGCCACCCCACATTGCGTTACTGCTCATTGTGGCTTTCTAGGAGTTTGCTAATTGTCAAAACGTCAATACCTAACTGTTACGCTTATCACGATTATATCGGTTGTTAACCTATTTATGCCCAATGCTGTCGGAGCCGATAAGGGTTCGACGCGCAATGGTTGGATAAAGCAATTTACCGTCATAGAACAGGCGGGACCAGCGCCGGACGTGAAGTTTACAAATGACGCTGGTGAAAAAATTACCTTGGCGGATTTCAAAGGACGTGTCCTGCTCGTGAATTTCTGGGCGACATGGTGTGCACCCTGCATTAAAGAAATGCCCAGTCTCGACAGACTCCAAGCAAAGTTTGGCAGTGATAACTTTCAAGTCGTGGCAGTCAATGAAGACCGCGGTGGTGCAAAGATCGCTGGACCATTTCTTCAAAAAATTGGCGCGCTGAATCTTTCTCTCTTCGTTGATGACAAAATGAAATTAATGCGGTCACTAAAGGTCCGCGGTTTGCCGACGAGTTTTTTACTCAACCGCAACGGCCGTATTGTTGGCAAGCTTGTGGGGGTTGTTGAATGGGATACACCCGAAGCGGAAGCGTTAATTGTCCATTACATAAATTAAGCGGCCTTGATCTCGTGTGTTTTTTTGAATTAATTGATAGACAATCGTTAGGCCTTTTCAATCGAAGCGGACTGCTATAAGGACGGTAGGCTTTTAAGGACATAGTCCTTTTGGACGTGCCGATACCTTTGGTGGGAAATTTATTCAAATTGGCCGCGATATCCCCGTCGATAGAAACGCACTTGAAGCAGTTACAAAGTAGCATTTCCGCTTGTTATGTTGCTTTAAAATAGTTTTTTAGGGATTTGATGTATTGTTTTTATGGGAAAATTAATGACATGCGTTCATTGATATGGGCGATAACACTAACAGTTTTGATAACCAGTCCCTCGACAGCGGATAACACGAAAAAGCATGATGGCTTGGTGGTTAAGGATGTTTGGTCAAGGGCAACACCGGCTAAGAATGGAGTTGCCTATATGACTATATTTAACCATGGCTATGAGATGGACCGGTTGGTCGCGGTAGAGTCGGCGGTTTCGAAAAAAGCCGAACTGCATACACACAGTATGATGGACGGTGTTATGCGGATGCGGCGTATTTTTTCTGTTGAAGTTCATCCGGGCGAGCCCTCGATTTTCGCGCCCGGCGGTAACCATGTGATGCTCTTTGGGCTCAAGAAAAAGTTGGTCGTTGGAAAAACGTTTCCTTTAACTCTGGTTTTTGAGAAAGCTGGCAAGTTGTCAGTCACGGTTGTCGTTGGGGAGGCTGGCTCCAGAGGACATGGAGGGCATAAAAAAATGAATCAGCATTTTAGACACAAACACAATCACGGAAGCTAGCCTGTTTGCGTTTTGGCGCTGCTTCAGTGGGTCGGCACGGCTCCTTATCCGAATAGTCGTAGAAGCCACGATCGGACTGTCGGCCTAGACAGCCCGCTTCGACATATTTAACCAACGGTGCCCAAGGCTACTCGTTGAGCGTGTCTTCGAGTTCTGGTACTGCCTGGAAGAGATCTGCCACGAGGCCGTAATCGGCAACTTGAAAGATTGGAGCTTCTTCGTCTTTATTTATGGCAACGATAACTTTGCTATCCTTCATACCGGCCAGATGCTGGATAGCACCTGATATGCCAACCGCTATATACAATTCTGGTGCGACGATCTTGCCGGTTTGACCGACCTGATAGTCGTTTGGCACAAAGCCGGCGTCAACGGCTGCCCGAGAGGCGCCGACCGCAGCCCCCAAGATATCCGCGACCTTCTCTAGCATGGGGAAGTTCTCGCCGGATTGCATACCGCGCCCGCCCGAGATTATAACCCTTGCCGATGTCAGTTCAGGACGTTCGGACTTACTGATTTCAGAGCCGATATAGGTCGTCAGACCGCTGTCCCCCTGCCCATCAACATTTTCTATGGTTGCGCTGCCTCCGTCCGCGGCAACTGGATCGAAAGCGGTGCCACGTACAGTTATGATCTTTTTTGTGTCATTTGACTGTACGGTCGCGATCGCGTTGCCAGCATAAGTGGGGCGATCGAAAGTGTCCGAAGAGGTGACGCCACTAATATCCGAGATTTGCTGTACATCTAGTATCGCGGCAACACGCGGCATCAGGTTTTTTCCGAAACTCGTCGAGTTCGCCAATATATGCTCGTAATTGTCTGCGAGGGAGATCACCAACGGGGTAAGGTTCTCCGCAATGCCGTGCGCGTATTCCGCAGAATCCGCGACTAATACTTTAGCGACACTGTCAATTTTCGTGGCCGCTTGCGCCGCCTCCTCGCAGTTCTCGCCAGCAACAAGCAAGTGAATATCGCCTCCAATTGCAACACCGGCGGCTACTGTGTTCAATGTTGCGTCCTTAATCCTGGAACCTTCATGTTCCGCGACGACCAGAATGCTCATCTTCAAATTACCTTCGCTTCGTTTTTCAGCTTATCGACCAATTGCGCAACGTCTTCGACCATAACACCGGCTTCGCGCTTCGACGGTTCAACGATTTTTAGGGTTGTGAGGCGCGGCGTTGTATCTACGTTGAGGTCTGTTGGCTCTATTTGATCGATCGGTTTTTTCTTGGCCTTCATAATGTTGGGCAAAGAGGCATAGCGCGGCTCGTTCAGCCGTAAATCTGTGGTGACAATACAAGGCATGCAGACTTTGACCGTCTCAAGGCCGCCATCAACTTCGCGAGTGATATTTGCGGTTTCGCCATTAAGCTCAATGTTCGACGCAAATGTCGCTTGGCTCCAACCTAGCAAGGCAGCCAGCATTTGACCTGTCTGGTTGCTGTCGTCGTCGATCGCTTGTTTGCCTAGAATAACGAGGTCCGGACTCTCCTTGTCAACGATTGCCTTAAGTAATTTTGCAACAGCTAAGGGCTGCATTTCGTCGTCAGTTTGGATGAGTATACCGCGGTCAGCACCCATGGCTAGCGCCGTTCGGATTGTTTCTTGGCATTGTTGCGGGCCGATGGAAACTGCAATGATTTCTGTGGCCGCTCCAGCCTCTTTAAGGCGAACCGCCTCCTCAACGGCAATTTCGTCGAACGGGTTCATCGACATTTTCACATTGGCGGTTTCTACGCCAGTTTGGTCTGCTTTGACACGAATCTTTACGTTATAGTCGATTACGCGTTTAACTGGGACGAGAACCTTCATCGTCAGAGCTTCCTTTACGCTATATCAGAGCGCATTTCTTAGGGGTGTGGAAAAGTACTGTCAAGCGAGGCATTGCGCCTCTTTGAGCTTGTTTGCTGGTGCAGGATTGTGCCAGTCTAGCTAATGTCAACTTTGCGATCATTGCACTAGGCTTATCTGCTTGGCACGCCAGCGACATTAGTTGGGCGAAAAACACCAATGCGAATCGCTTATTCAGGATGTGTTTCGCTGAACGACCCTGTGTCCTAATTGCCAATTCAAATGGTCCGTTCCATCAGTTCGACGCCGTATAGTGAGATCCAAGCTGGCTAGGCCGTTCCGCATGGCACTGTAGACTGTCGCTCGCTGCCTGTTATAAGGCAAAACAACGCGATTGCCCCATCTAAAGAAATCGAGATGGGCATCGGCAATTAGGCGTGTGAACCTTTGCGAGCGCCTTCGATAATACTTGGCCGGTTGGTGTGGGAGGGGTGCGGGGCTGTCCGATGTTTGCGAGAGTAGGTTGGCCGAAATGCAGTGATCCGTGTCAGATATGAAATTTGGTCGCGCCCCAAGTGATGGCGCAGCCCCGATGTCTAGGAGTGTGGCGGACGCACATAGAATATCCATTGTTCTCGACACAATATTGCCACGCCTGCGGCGATTTGGCGCGGCCCTTAGGGTGAATGAGATTGAACGATTTCACGACGCTGGAGTCGTTTGCGCGTATCTCAATAGGGATGTCTGATTAGGATTCGGAGACCAGTAGGACGAGTCGGCGATAGTGCGAAAATTTTGATGCCGCTTCCTCGACCATGGCTTTTGCACTAACACAAAACGAACGACACGTTGCAGCGTACCAACGCTAGTGTGCCTTGACAGCAATCAAATCTCGTAAATCAATAAGCTGGTGTACTTTTGGCGGGCAAGGCGCTATCGGCCGCTTAAAATTCGGCAAGTAACGCCGTATTATCTGGGCCTAGCGATTCGCTCCCGGCACCCAAAGGACATCGTCAGTACCATTATTATTTGTGGCTCGGGACATCACAAAGAGTAAATCCGAAAGTCGGTTGAGATATTTGACCGCTTCCGAATTGACGACCTCTGATCGTGCTAGATTGGTGACGCACCGTTCCGCGCGACGCACGACCGTACGTGCGAGGTGTAATTTAGCGGCCACTGGCGAGCCACCCGGTAAAATGAAACTGCCAAGAGGCGCCAAGCGATCATTGATCTTGTCTATCTCGGTTTCAAGCCAATCGACCTGACTAGTGACGATACGAAGGGCACCTTCTGCGCGCCGTCCATCTTCCGGTGTGCAAAGGTCCGCGCCAAGGTCGAAGAGGTCATTCTGGATACGGCTCAGGACGGCATCAAGGGCTTGTTCGTCTGCGGTTGCACTGACGATTTCAACCCGGACAAGGCCGATCACGGCATTAGCTTCATCGACTGTGCCGTAGGCTTCGACCCTTGCATCATGCTTGGCGACACGGCTGCCGTCGCCCAGTGACGTCTCGCCTTGGTCGCCGCCGCGCGTATAAATTTTTGTTAGCTGTACCATTTTAGGACTTACCCGCGATAACCATGACGACGGCGAACAAAAGCAGAGCGACGCCTTGCATGACAATTCTGGCCCGCATAATTTTGTTGCTGTGCTTGCGATTAAACTCACCGCCGCGCGCCATTGTATAGATGCCGAAGAACAGCACACCTACGGTTGCGATCATGGCAAAAATCATTAAAGGTGCGAGAAATCCAGACATCTTCGCGGTATAATCCTTTGCAGCGATATTTGACAGAAAAATTATCAACTTGATTGCAACTGCCTCTCTCAAATATTTCTTCACGGAGGAGGCAAGATCGATGAATGACAAAACAAAAATAGTGCTGGCGCAGGTTTCGACTGCGACGATCACCTTACAGCTTTTGAAGCGTGGTATCCGTAACGCTTATATGCGGGGGGTCGCCCCGTTGGGCCCGGACGTAGAACGTTTGGTGGGCGAGGCCGTAACCCTACGGTTCATTCCCATGCGCGAAGATCTGGCGACTCCGGCAAGCCTCGCGGATAGAAACAATCCACAGCGTGTCGCAATCGATAATATACCTGCTGGCGCTGTCCTGGTCATCGATGCGCGGGGTGTTGGAGATTGCGCTTCCCTTGGCGATATTCTTGCGGAACGGATCAAGCAATGTGGTGGCTCAGGTGTGGTGACCGACGGTGGCGTCCGCGATGCTGCTGCGGTGATGGAAATTGGGCTTCCGGTATTCGCTGCCGGCCCCGCAGCGCCCGCATCAATTGCGTCGCATACCCCAATCGATCGTAATGTGCCGATTGGCTGCGGTGGCGTTGCGGTTTTCCCTGGCGATGTTCTCGTGGGTGACGGTGATGGTGTGGTTGTAATTCCCAAAGATTTAGTGGATGAGGTGGCACGAGACGCATTCGATCAGGAAGACATTGAAACATTCATCAAGCGGGAAGTTGAAAAAGGACGACCCGTGATCGGACTTTACCCGCCAAACGACAACATTCGTTACGAATATGCAGAGTGGATTAAAGCCGGACGGCCCGATCAGACCTAAATGCTATTCCCGACGAGAGGGTTTGTTTTTCGCACGTGCGCTCCGGGCTAGGCGGCCTCTTTCAGCACGGCGTTGCGCTAAAGTGAAGTCGAGAACATTGTTTTCCTGACGGCCCGGTGCTTTAGGCAGCCCTGGGCTGGCCGCTATCGCTGCTTCTGCAGTTTTCCTCATGCCAACAATTGGTTTTTGAAGTACTGGATAGACTGCAGTTTCACCGCCATGGCGATATCGAATTGCCGAACTTGGCCGGCGCCAATAGATCCACAAATTCGACATATAGTTCCTCATGGTGGGGGCTTGTTAGAACCAGAAACTTGTACGTTTGTTGAAAATCGGTCAAGCAGGGTTTTAACTTTTTAAGTAATAAGATGACTGTAATATAGTAACAAAACTTGAATGGCGGTGATTATGATTCTGCCGTACGGAGAATGGGTGGCCTTTTTGCAAATTCATCTTTGAATTTAAATCTGATGCGGAATTAGTTAATCGGCTCTTTACCTAGGGTCAGGACTCGCCAGAGTATTAGAGATATTTGGGATTCGAGGAAAACAGCAAACATCGGTTTTTTAGGAACAAATGCATTTGTTACAAAATTAATGACAGCCTTAATTTCATGTGAGTTTGCTCACTTTACTGATACTACCCGTGCCGATTAGGTTGCGTTGCGCAGTATTGAAGAGGCCTTGACCCAAACGAGGGATGGCATTTCCTATCACTCAGCTTGATCTGAGACAGCTTG
>CEUN01088221.1_pt1 | contig 66984 bp, 51 predicted proteins | sample 361501 | NCBI WGS metagenome assembly CEUN01 (sample SAMEA2622801, study PRJEB7988) | marine metagenome | biome: marine biome (ENVO:00000447); feature: marine epipelagic mixed layer (ENVO:xxxxxxxxx); material: "saline water (ENVO:00002010), including plankton (ENVO:xxxxxxxx)" | depth 120 m | reverse complement strand
GAAGGCGAGGAAGGTGAAGACGCAGAAAACGAGGGTGAAAATAAAGAGAAACAACCTAAAAAACGCGCCCCAAAGAAAAGAAAGCCAAGAAAAAAGAAAACCGACGAAGAACCTGCTAAAACAGAAGAGCCAGAAGAAAAGCCGGAAGAAAAGCCAGAAGAAACAGAAGAATCAAAGCAAGATGAATAATGTCGGTACAAGCCAAACAAGAGTTTTCTTTATGTAGAAAATTATATAAAGATATAATTAATGGATATTCATATATACCATATCACAAGATATATGTAAAACACTTCAAAGAAATAGATATTGGAGAAATAAACGAATCCAAACAACGAATAATTGAAGAAACAAAAGAAAAGGGACTTCTTGGAGAAAAAGAAAAAATTGAGATGCTAATAGAAAGCGGTCACTGGTCGCAGGATAAAGAAAATCAAATACAGAGTTTAGAAGAACAAATAGCAAATCAGAAACAAGCAAAAACTAAACTTTTTGTTAAATCTCAATTAGATGCGGTTCAACGTCAAATAGATCAAAAACAAGAAAAATTAGAAGAACTCCTTCAAGAAAAATTTTCAATTTTAGGACTAACTGTCGAATCTTTTTCAGAAAAAAAATCCTCGGAAGAAGTGATTAGGTTCGCTCTTTTTAAAGATAAAGATTTTGAAATACCTTTATATACAGAAGAAGAATATGAAGAATTAGAACAAAACGAATTAGAAACTTTAATTTCTATATATTCACAAGTTTTGGGTGAATTTTCTGAACATAGAGTCAAAATGGTTTCTGCGGCAACATTTTTTATGAACACTTTAATGTTGTGCAAAAATAACCCTTTTACTTTCTTTGGTAAGCCAGCTTGTCAATTAACTAATCTACAAATGGAAATGTTTTCTCATGGATTATCTTATAAAAACGTTTTAGAAAAAGGGAATACTCCATCTCCAGAGATATCTCTAAATTTAGAACAAATGGTAGAGTGGTATGAATCTGCAGGAAACATACAAAAACTAACAGAAAAAGCAAAAGATAGAGACGGAAGTACAGTAATGGGTGCCACTAAAAAAGAATTAAGAATAATGAATGAAGGAAATGAAGTTATTGATTTAGCCAAAGAAGCAGAGAAAAAAGGTGGCACATTAGATATGCAAGATTTCGTTAGAATTCATTCGCAGAACAAGCAAGTTTAAGTGTAATATCAGTCGTAAACTCCTGTATTTAAGGAAAAAGGAATAGGTGAATGGCTAGAGATATTTTACTGTCTGCTGAGTTAGATCTCAAGCGGATTAACGCTCAAATTAAGAAACTTGAAAACAAGAAAATAAACTTGTTTTCAGGAGACGCTAGAAAATTACAAAAATTTCAGCAACCCTTGGGGAAAATTGTTGGAACCCTTGGGGAATTCGAAAAATCATTAGAAGCTTCTAATGCTCGTGTTATTGCCTTCGGTGCTTCGGCTGGCGCAATTTACGCAGTGCAACGCGCTGTTGCTCATGCTTTCAGATCTTTTGTTGACGTAGAAAAAACATTAAAAGATATTAATGTAATTTTAGGAGCAACGTCTGGCAATTTAAAAAAGTTTGGAAACGAGTTATTTGAAATAAGCAAAAAAACAGGAACAGGATTTAAAGATGTAGCCGAAGCTGCAACCGAACTTTCAAGACAAGGTTTAGGAGTAAGTGAAACTCTTAAAAGAACCAGCAATGCTCTTACCCTCGCAAAGCTTTCTGGAATGGACGCTAAGAGTTCGGTAGAAGCTTTAACCGCAGCCATAAACAGTTTTAATAAAGCCGCTTTAACATCTACTCAGATAACCAATAAACTTGCCAATGTTGATGCTAAGTTTGCTGTTAGTTCTCAAGATTTAGCTGAAGCTATTAAGCGTGTTGCTAGTAGTGCTCAAAGTGCTGGAGTATCTTTTGACGAGTTAGTAGCATCAGTTACAGCCGCACAACAAATGACTGCCCGTGGTGGTAACGTTATTGGTAACTCGCTCAAAACTATTTTTACAAGAGTCCAAAGACCTAGAGTAATAAGAGATTTAGAAAAACTTGGAGTAGCAGTTAAAGACGCTCAGGGAGTTATGCTACCCACCATGAAAATATTGAAAAATATGGCAGTGGAATTTGATAACTTGGGCAAATCTCAAAAAGCTCAAGCTGCAGAAATGGTTGGTGGAGTATTTCAAGTTAATATTTTAAAGGCTGTACTATCAGATTTAAATAAAGAATTTTCAGTTTATAACAGTGCCCTCAAAGCATCAACTAATGCAACTGACGAAGCTCAAAGAAGAATTGCAGAATTAACTAAAACTTTTGCTGGGTTAATGAACGAAACTCAAGCGAACATAACTCAACTTGGCGCATCTGTAGCAAAAATGACTTTAGAGCCAGCGGCAAGAAAAGTTTTAGAGAGCTTTAATAGCGCTTTTGAAAAAGGTCAAAAATCAGAATCTATAGGTGCTGATATTGGAAAGGGAATGCTTAAAGGCCTTGGAACATTTTTGGCTGGCCCGGGATTAGCAATAGGCGCTGTTGCATTTGTTAAATTATTTGGAAAACTAACTTCATTTGCCAAAGACGCATTCCAAAGTATAATGGGATTAAATAGAGCGCAACAACAACAAGCAGATACTCAAAAACAAATTTATGAAATTTTAAGAAAAAATCCAGACATATTAAGTAAAATACAACAAGGAGAAACTAACATAGCTAAAGTTCATGATATAATTTTAGATAAAATACAAGCGGAGAATCTAGCGCTTCAAGCACAGCAAAAACTCATAACTACCCTTGGGTCATCCGTAGGAATTGGTAATGCAAGTGCAAGAACTCGCACTGCCCAAAGAAAACTGGGAACATCAATTGGAGAAACCTCAAGTCATGGTTTTAATTCTGGTTCCGCAAAAGAATTTTTTGGAATGATCTCGGGAGGATACAGCAAAAAAGCTTTGCGTGATCCCGGCATAAAACAAACCACTTTGAGTGATGGCAAAAAATCAGTAAAATCATTCATAAACAAACATGAAGATCAATATTCATTTACTAATTCAAAAGGTAAAAAAGTTGATATGGTGTTTCCAGAAAAAGGAAGCAAAGCTTATAAACAATTCATTAAAAATATAAATTCTTCAGGAGGGTTTGTTCCTAACTTTGCTCCAAGAAGAGGAAGATACTATGACTTTGATGAAACTTTAGGAACCTATGGCCCACAAGTTAGATCAAAAGATTTGTTTGATCCAAGATCGGCAGGATTAGCTAGTCCAACTCCATTAGCCAAACAATTAGGCGGAAAAACTATAAAAGTTTTAACGGCAAGAGATGTAAAAGCAACCGAACCAATTGCATCAAAACTTAAAAGCTGGGGTATAGAAGTTGAAAAAATTCTTACTACAGCTAATATGTTTAGGGATTTAAAAATATCATCAGATGGTTCTGGCAAGATTGTAAGAAATCCATCTAGAACCGGAAGAATGAAAGGGTACAGAAATCTAAACCCTGCAGAGAAAAAAGCTTTACTTCTTCAAAGAATGCAAAAGAAATTCGGTGGACAGTTTAGTTTAACCGATGACGCAGCAGCAAATATACAAGCTATTAAAGCGTTAAAGAATCCAAATATAACTGGAGAACTTTATAAATTTGCCGGTCAACACGCTGGCAGAGGAAGCGGTAACGCTAGAGGATTTGTTCCAAACTTTTCTAAATTTTCTAGACCCTCAAGAAACAGGTCTGACGATGTTCAAAAACAGATAGCTGATGAATTTGCAGCATTAACTGGAACACCATATACAAGAAAAGGTGGAAGATACAGCTTCCCAAGAGGAACAAGTGTTGATGGACAAACTTTTTCAACTTGGGCAAGAACAGGTGGCGGCGGCGGCACCGTCGCAGGCAAAGCAAAAACAAAAGAGATGATTGACCAAGGTAGAATGCTTCAATTTGGTGATCACAAATCTGCAATGCTTGTGCCTCGTGAGGGATATAAAAAAATATCAGATGGTTTTAGAGGTATGGACCTTGGTAAAAAGGGTCCACAAGATGATATCGTAGTCCATTTCCCTATTGCTGCTTTAAACACGCCCGTTGCAAAAAAGGGAGAAGAGACAGCTTTCATAAAAGAAATGGAAACCAAAGCTAAGGATTATGCTTTTGCTATTGGGAAAGCTATAGGCAATGCATCAGGAACAAAAGTTACAAAAGATTTAATAAGCAAAGAAGTAGGAAATGTTAAAGGTTTTGAAGGTTCAATAGCGGGCGCGGCAGGATCCGCATTAGAAGTAGCTTCAAGAGCAGGATTTGGATTTGAAGCTGATAAACAGGTTAGACACGGCGCAGATTTTGATGTTACTTCAAATAATATAGGAAAAGTTAAAGATTATTTTCAGGGTCTTCCCGGCGCAACGAGACTAGCAGATTTAAAAATACAAGATAGCCCGGGTAATAGAGAAAGTATGATGAAAAAAATACTCAAGCTTGAGTATGGAGTTACTAGTAAAGACGCGTTAGAAAAGAAATTAGGAATAAAATCAGCAGCTTCTGGATTTAATTCTAAAGAAGCTAAAAGAGCAATGGTTGCTGAAGCAATGGCTGGAGCCGATCCAGAATTCAGAACATCACCATTCCCACACGTTGCAGATAAAAGAACTCAAAAAACTTTTAAAGATGTTTTAAAAGATCATCCAAATTTAGGCGAGGCGATTAAAAATTCCAGAAAACAACAATCATTTGTTCCAAATTTTGCTCCGCCACCCACGCCCGGATCAGCCTATGACCCCAACCTTAGAGCCGGATTAGGAACAGCTATTTTAGGTGGAGACTTAAAACTTCAAATGAAAGATTGGGGGCAAAGAATAATGGCTTTGGGTAAAAGTGCTCAAACTTTAGAAAAAGAGCAAAGAGAGCTAACATCAGAAATAGCAAAAGCAGAAAGGTTATACGGTACACATAGTCGAGAAGTTGCAGAGCTTACAGCAAAGCAAGACAAAGTTTCACAACAGCTAGATAGAAGAGTTAGAATTGATAAAGTTCAAACAAAGAGATCAGAAAAAATGTCTACTTTTATGCAAAGATACGAAAGATCGCAAACCAAAATGTTAACTGCCTCTTTTGTTCTTCCGCAAGCAATGGGAATTTTGTCAGAAACTCTAGCTAAGGGTAGCCCAAAAGCACAAAAAAGTATAAATGCTATTTCTAGTTCCATGTCAACGGGCGCAGCCGTAGTGGGAATGATCCCCGGTCCGGCAGGAATGGTTGCGGGCGCATTGGCTGCTGTTGGCGGATCAGCATATGGACTAATAAAAGCTCAAACAGATTTGGGAGCAGAATACGATAAGAGGGCAGAAAAATCAAAAGAAGAATCTACATTATTCTCTGACGCGAGTTCTAAATATTTAAGCGCGCTTGAAGCAGCGCAAGGAGCTTACGATAGAGATGCAGAAGGCAGAACGAAGTCCGAAGAACAAATACGTAAAATTTATGACAAATTAGAACAATCTCTTAGAGATGTACCTGAAGCTTATCGTTCGGAAATAGCATCTATTTCAAATCTCAATGAAGCCAGAGAATTTGCAGCAAAAACTAATTATGAATTAGCAGAAAAGGCTAAAAGAGATGAAGAAGCCAAAAACATGAAAGATAAAATCAACGAACTCAAAGGTGCTGGAAAATATGTTTCAGCAACCGACATGTTTTCGGGTCCAAATGATTTTGTTGAAGCTATATTAAAGCTAGGAGGAAATAAGCTTACTGACGCGTTTTCAGAAAACAGAGGTCTTCTTTCTGATGCAGACTCAATGAAAGATATAGTTAAGACTTTAAGAGATATTGACGCAATAAGTGAAGGGCAAGCAGAAGTTCTTTCAAGAATAAACGAAGTAGGCGAGCTTGAAGTAGTAAATGGAAAAAATGTATTTAAAGTTTTGGACGAAAGATTAGAAGGAAAAAGTGATTATAATAAAAGAAATAAAGTAACAGCGGAGTTACTAAAAAATTCCAATTACCAAAGGTCTCTTGCTCTTCAACAAATAGAGCAATCTAGAGAACAATCTAAACTGTTGAGAGAACAACTATTAGCTTTAAGTGCTTTTGGTAAATCGTTTAGAACAAGCGTGGCGGAAGATAAAAAACAATTAAGTTTAGCAAAAGCCAAAGGTGCCATTGATCTTGGTTCAGATTATTTAACGACTGACTCAAAAAGAGAATATCAGTATATGATTGATGCTGCTGAAGTCAATATAGAAGCCTCAAGAAAATCCAATGTTAGTGTTGCCAAAAATTTTGATTCTTTAACAAGAAAAATCAACGAAACTTTAAGCAAAGCTGCTGCATCTCAGACTGTTGGTGCTCGTGGTATAGAATCTGACGCTTATGCGTCTAGTGAAGCTATACGAGCCGCAAACGACCAAGTAATAAAATATACAAGTTCAACAGGGGACGTTACGGGAAACAATATACAACAATTGAATTCTGGATTGTTAAATCTAGTTGATGGTTTTGATGGATTAAGTGATTCTCTCAGACAGGAATTAAGAAATCAAATTAAAATATCACAAACTCAAACCACTCAAACTTTAGCGGAAAACGAAAGGTTGAGAAGAAATAATTTAGAAGTTCTAAAATTAAATAAAAGTTTTGAGGAACAAAAAGCCATATTCTCAGAATTAAAATCTGCATTTGGTGGAATAGATTCATTTATCAAAGGTGGAGAAGGTAGCGCATTTGCTCCAAATGAAAGACTGTGGGAATCTTTGCAGTTGATGCAGCCCTATCTATCAAATACGACTTTGGGTAAAGTTGGAGCACAGCAAGACTATGCACGAGGAATGCTCGGAGTAACTAAAGAAATATTAAATTTGGTTCCAAATGCAACTTCCCAAAACAAAGACATAAGAAGACAAATGTCACAGCAACTTCTTCCTGTGATGACCGATGTATATAAAAAGCAAATAGATGATCAAATATACGCCATTCAAAATTTAGGATACAATACTCCAGTTGCAGGTTTAGCAAATTCCTTAAGAGATTTAAATCCTGAAGCTATGGCAAGAGCGCAAATTGACAGTTTCTTAAAAGGAGATGAAATGCCAAAACATCTGCAAGACATGGTTGCAGAACTTCAAGAAAGAAACAATCAATTAGGTTTTTCTGGAATGAAAAACGCATTCAGAGAAGGAATTGATAATTCCATAATGATGGAGAGAATAAGCTCTAGCTACAATGACATAAAAGAATTATTGGGTCAACAAGAAAATAAATTATCAACTTTTGATGAAAGATTTAAACTTATAACTGGTCGAGCCGAAAAAAGAATGGACGCTGGCGACGACTACGACGTAGTCACAAACGATGCAGTTGGCGAAATTAAAAGGTTAAATAGCAAGAGTCAAAATCAATCAAACGAGTTGGGCGGAATAAGACAAAATTCTCAAGCTTCTTTGTTGCTTGAAAAAAGATCGACAAACTCATTAGAAAGATTGGTTCATGAAGGAACCACCGGACATTCTCTTCATACAGACGATGCGAAAACTCATGGATTATTAAAAGAAATACTTGATAAAGCTTTACAAACACAAGGCTCAGGAACGGTGTCACAATACGGAGGCTTGAATCCAGATGTTATACGCACCATAAATGATTCAGCAGAAAAACAAACAGAAAAAGCTTCTGCTGAAATGAAAAAAAACTTAGGGAGAATTGCTATAGCGGGCAACGTTGTACAAAACATAAGCTCATTGATTCAAAAAGCAGTACCAAAAATTGGGTCTGGATTGGCAAGTGGCGCTAGAAGAACTCCATTTTCCGCAGCGGTAGATCCAGAAACAGCGAGGGCCATTGCTAGAACGCTTGGTTTTGAAATACCTAGATCTGGTAAAGCCAAAACAACCATAGCGCAGCACGCTGGAGAAAAGAAGCTTGATGCGGAAGCTAAATTCCGCCATGAAAGGAAACAAGGGGCAGGTATTAGATATTGGAAAAGATCCGGCGGGAAGAGAGCACCTTACCAAGCCAAATATGTAGGCCAAGGCAAACAACTAGGCGAACTATTTCCAAAAGACGTTATGATTTCCGGAACGCCAGAAGAAGCCCTAGAACAATTGAAGCGTGAAGCTGCAATGAATGAATATTATGGTGGAAATGTACGAGGTAACATCAAACAAGACTTGAAAAGAGGAGCATTCTTTGGAGAAATGGGATTGGGAGAAGGCTACGATAACCTAAGTAGGTCAGGAAAATTAGGATATGCGTACGGAGGAATTATCTCCGGAAGATTTTTGCAACAAGGTTTTTTGGGTGCTCAAAATAGATTTCAGGGAGCAACTTCAGCACTTGGAAGAGGCGCAGGACAATTTTGGACAGGACTAAAAACAGGACATTCAGGCCAACACAGCCAAGGTTTTATGGGAAAGACTTCAAGAGTCACGCCGGGTCCGATACCACAGCAAATCGGTGCTGCACTTCGCAGATTTGGTCCGATGGGTCTTGGAATAGGAGCATCTATAGCTTTAGCTGGCGCTGACGGTGGCGCATTGGGTATGGCAGGATTTTATGATCCGCGTAGTGGTAAACCAAATGAAGGGAAACCAGTTACTGGTAGAAAACTAAGAAGATATCTACAAAGCTTAAGTCCACAAAAGAAAAGAATTGCAGAACATCAATTAAGAGCCCAAATAGTTCAAAGACTTAGAACAAGGGGCGTTAACATAAAAGGGGCAAAAATAAGTGAAATGTCTTTAAAAGACCTAATACAATTAGAAGAAAAATTTGAAAGAAGAGGAAGCCTAGGAAGAAAAGGTAAAGCTGTTCTTAGAGGAGCACAAAGAAAAGGCGGAAGATTTTTAAGAGGAGTCGGAGAAAGAATCATAGGCGCAGGACAAGGAATTGCTCAAAGATTTTCCGACTTCAGAATGTCGGACAGCATCAGATTGGGAGAAAGTTTACCAACTCAATATTTAAGAGATAGCGCTCACATGTCATCACATCCCGGTAGCGAAAGAACCAAACAAATTTTATCAGAGAGACAAGAAAGACAAAGAAAAAGAAGAATAAGACGTGCGGCAGGCGGCGCTAAAGCAAGAAAATTTTTCCAACGCTGGATAGCTCAAGGAATGGTGGGTGAGTCTTTGCCTACAATTAAATCACAAAAGGGAAGAACCGGCTTTGCAAGAAAAACTCCCAGATATAGCCCTGTTGTAAAAAGTGCCCGAGATATGAAACATAGAATTGCTAGAATGTCATTTGGAGCAGAAGCATTTTTAAGGCATCCGTTAGAAAGTTTAGGAGGAATGGGAGAAGGAATTTCTAATGTAGGAAAATATGCAAGAGGTAAATATAATTTTTTCACGAAAAGTAAGTCGGGTGGTTTAGCATTAGGACGAAAAGCCTTTAGATTTCAACAAGCCAGAACTGCAGGCACTCCATTTACAATGAATTTTAATGTGGGTCGTAAGGGAGCCGCACAGTTTATGGCTCAGTATGGACGGGAAGGATCCATGGATCCGGGCTCGAGAAACGTTGAAAACATTGAAGCTTATAACGAATATTTAAAAAATGCGTCACTAACAGAAAGAATTGGTTCACGCTTAGGTAAAATGACCGGCACAACGCAAAGATTTTTTAAAGGCGGAGTCAAGTTTCCAAAACCAACAGTTCCTGTGGATATGGAACAAATAAGAGAAAGAATTAAAAAAGGAAAAACAAAAGTCTCAGATGTTACAAAAACTCTAACCGAATCAATAAAAAATCAATTAATAAAATGGAAACCCCAATTTGAATTAAAAGACGTTTTAGGAGATGCACAAAGATCTTTCAGTAAATTTTTTGAAAATTTTTGGAAAAATTTGACTAAAAAGACATTACCAAAAATAGAACAAGCTCAGATTTTGTTAGAAGGAAAACAACTAGCTTATGAAAGAATGTGGAATGATTTTCTCAAAAGACTCGAAGGAGCTTGGCAAAAACGACAATGGGAAAAACAACAAGATAGACCCATGACTCGTAAAGAGTGGGAACGAAGACAAAATATGAGAAGACAGGGCCCCGTTGTCGATGCTGAAATTATAGAACCGGGTTCTACCCAGAGAACTCCATTATGGGAAAAGCTATCATTAAAATTCTTGAAAAAAATAGCAGACGCTTATAGGGGTGGACGAACAAGCCACCTTGATTTTATGAGGGGAATAAGGACTGGCAGAGGAACCAATGCGGTTCGACCAATGGGAGCTCCATCGGACGTTAGAATAGAGGTACCGGGTTCAAGAAGTCAAAGATTAGGTGCCGCAATTGGTTCAAGATTCGGACAACAAAGAGCTTTGTGGCAAAATCCAAGCCGCATTTACGGAACACCAACAGTACAATCCGAATTTGGATTTATGGAAGGTATTCCAAAAGCACCAACGTCAACAGCCTTAACAACAACAAAACCAACAACTTCTATTGGTCCAAAACAGGGAGAACTTTGGTTCGGAACCACGAAACATGGGGCGCCCATCAATGTGGATCAGCCGGTTAACCAAATTGATCCCGAAGTACAAAAGATTCAAGAAGAGATAGCTCGTAGGAAAGCGGGCGGCTCTTCTCGGGAGCCACTGCGTTTAGCCGAGGTGTCTGAACAAGCGAAAATAGAGTCCAAAGCAGCTGCAGAAAAGTTGAAATTACAAAAACTTTTAGAAAACGTAAAAAGGCCCGGCACTTTGTCAGAAACAGAATTTAAAGCAAGGCAAAAAAGGATGGCTGAGAGGTTTGGTGCTACTGAACCGGTTACTCCCGAACAAGCAATTAAAGAATTAAGAGGTATTAGTAGGGTCAACACAATAGCGGACTTAGAAGCGCGCCAAAAGGAATACGAAAGACGCGTAAATGCAGAAGAGGCAGCGCGGCATAAACAACAGAAAATTACTCGTTCACCCAACCGAGTCAACCTTAAAGCAGAAGCAGCAGCAGCAGAAGCAGCAGCAGCAGAAGCAGCAGCAGCGACAGAAGCTTCCGAAGTCGAAGAAAAAAGCAGAACGCGCAAAGCTATAGAAAAAGTGTCTGGGTACGGCTCGGCAGCAGCAAAACGCATCTCAGGCCTTAAGTCAAGTGAGTTCCTCTTCAAAAGCTCGCCAACAACCGACTTGGTAAGAAGAGTGATCGGGGTAGAAAAAGTAGGACTCGAATCAAAATCTCAAATGGGAACTCTTGGCATTCCTAAAGTTTTTCAAGATATGCTAGATCCCAAAACTGTGCGTGCGTTAGAGGGAAGAGCACGCCCAGCAGGCCTTGGCTGGGAGAGGGGCCCGGCTACTTTTAGTGAAAAAACCGCTTTACAGGGTGGACGAGCTCTAACAGGCCTTTCTCATTTGGCAATATTGATGGGCGCGCATTACGGAGGCGAACAGTTAGGTGCGTTATTGTCTGGCGGCTTTGGTGGCTCTGATTATAAGGTAAACGATTTATCATTAGGAGAACATTTACAAGCGATGGTTGGATTACGAGAGGGAGCAGTTACGGGTGGAAGCGATACTGCTAGAGCAATAGGTGGATACGGTTTAGTTGCAAGGCTTATGGGCGCACCAGTAGCCCTAGGCTTGGGAGCGGCTTCAAAAACTCATCAATTTGTCGCAGGAAGTGGAATCGGTGGAGAAAGTGCAGATGCGTTGGGCTTATATTCAAGTCTTTACTCCTTTGGAGCCACTCAACAATTGGCGTCAAATGCGTTTAATATGGCGGCTGCAAGTCGAGGAGTTCAAAGCGCGTCGAATGTATCCCAAACCGGAAGAATGGCTACTTTACTTAAAGGAGTACCAGCCGCCTCAAAAGCCGCCGGACAGTTTGGCGCGCTTTTAGTCCCACTGACAGCAGGCCTTGAAACCTATGCGGCTGGAATGATGAACGACATGGAAAATGAAATGAACAAAGTGTTACAATCATCAACCAAAGAAACTTGGGATACATATTATGACAAAGTGTTAGAGGTTAGCAAAGCTAAAAAAGCTAATATTTTGTCCGAAGAAAGATTGACTCTTTTAGATTCTGAACTCAAACTGCATAAGCAAATTCATGACATGGCTTCAAGAAGAGAAAAAACTGGAGAACTGTATGGAGAGAAATGGATGTTTGAAGGGCAGCAAGGCAGACTAACAGATCGAACATTTAGAAAAACTACCGCTTTTCAAAGCAGCATGATGAATGCTTCTTTGAATTTACCGGGTAATATTGCAAACTGGGGATCAAAATGGGTTGGAAGTGCCTTTTTGAAGATGTTTAGTGGCATGGATGAAGAAGCTAGAAAACGAGCAAGAGCAGATTTTGACTACGAAGGTGGATTTAAAGCGTTTAGAGCGATCAGTTCTTTTGACCAAGGAACAGGAACTTTAAGTGTCGGAGAGTTTTATCAAAAATTCTGGGAACAAACCTTAAAAGACTTTAGAAAATTCCGTCCAGAAGTGGGCAAAAATATAATACAAGAAGACGATGAAGGACGAGTTAGTTTAAAAATGAATTTAAATAAAAAACAACTTGACACTTTCAGAGATTTTATTAATACAGAAGTCAAAGGCAGTAAACAATTAACTGATAGTATTTATGCATATAGAACAGGAAGACTTGCCCGCCAAGGTGAAACTGAGGGGTTAGATAGAAGTCTAATAATGGACGAAGCAGTAAAACAGGGTTCATCTCAATTGTTGAAAGACCACCTTCGATTAAGAGAACTTAATTTGAATGCTCAAAGAGACACAAGAAGAGATGCTTTTTCTAGCGCTTTAGGAGAAGCCGTAACAAAAGATATACTACGCAGAACCACAGCAGAATCCACAAAGACTTATAGACCCGCAACGGAAGAAGAAATTAATAAACTAGTTAAACAATTAAAAGAAAATGCAAAAGTTGAAAACTTATCTTATAAATCTAGAGAAGATTTAAATAGAATTCTTCAAAAAGCAAGAAGTGGCGGATTGTATGTTGAAGAACAAATTGGAATGAGCCGCGAAGAATACTTGAAAAATTTTCAACCAAAACCAAACGCGGGGGGAAGAGTACTTCCGACAATGAATGCGGCAATAATACCATCTTTAAACGACCCATCGTCAAAACATTTCCAAAATCTTAAAGCTATAAATGAAGCTAGAATAATAGCAGATCAATTAGCGCGCGAGGCAGCCTTAACTCCCTTGACTCCTGAAGATGTTGTCGCAGGGCCCAATGCTCTAACGGGCTATCGTTTGCCAAAATTATTAACCGAAAAAATTAAAGAAAACCAATTTGGAGGAACAATTCAAAATTTCGAAAAATTTCTTGGACCATACCAATCGTTTCTTGATATGTCACGCAAAATAGGAGGCAGGCAAACTTTTCAGGAAATGTATGCAGAGTCATTTAGTCGCTATAGAAGCAATCTTGGGGGAAAAAACATGCCAAAAACACAAGGACAAATTTTAAGTAATTTTGGAAAAATCGCACAAGGCAGTATAGACGCCACAAAACTACAAGAGGAACAAGCTTTTCAAACACGATTAAACGCAAATACTAGAATCGCAGGTTATATGCCGTTATCAATAAACCAATCATGGGATCCCCGAATGAGGGCTCTTAAAAATCAGCAAAATGAATTAACAGATTTTGGAAACCGATTGGAGGGTGGCGCTAGGAGTTCTGCATATTTAGCAAACCACGAGCTTAAACTTGCGATCAAACACGCGATCACCGGAGGGTTTAAAGAAGGCTTTAAAAGTCTTGAACGTAGTGCAGATCATGCCACCAAGCGAGAGTTTTTTGCAGGCTTGGCTCAAGATAAATTTAAACAAGCACAACAATTAGGTCAAGGACTTGGAGCAGATAGCTTGTTAGGATTTACAAAATATTTTGGCAAAAGTAACCAAATGACTTATAATCCCGCTACTGGAAAATACCAGAGAGGAATAGTAAGACATGAAGAATTTATGAAACTTGCCCCCGGTGAAACAAGAGAATCTCCGATCGATCCGGGAGTATTTTTTAGACACAAAGATGGACAGATACAAACAGGAAGAGTAGAGGTTCCTGAAGGTACTGAACGTGGTATGACGGATCCGACACGAGTTACAAATTGGACAGACTGGAAAAAGCCTAACGAGGTTGGTAGTCATGATGAGGGTTCTTTGTATGGCCCGGGAGGAAACAGAAGATTTTTAACTCTTCCTGATTATCAAAAATATTTATCAAGAATGGGCTTGGGACCGAAAAGCTCCAGACAAGACATTTTTGCTCAAACCGGAATCGATCCTTCAGAAATTGGTATGCCATTTGAAAAGGTAGGTCTTGGTGGTAGTAGCAAATTAAGTATGGAAATGCCAAAAGGTAAGAGTAAATTCTTCTCTGACGAGGTTCCTCGCGGACATGCATTATACACTGAGAACGGAATTATTTTTAATAAGGAAGATGTAGAAGCACACATTCAGTCAAGCACTCATGGAATGAGTCCCGAAGCGAAACAAAAATTTTCTGAAGAATTTAAAGAATTTAAACGCAAAGAAGAAAAAACAGATTCAGTAGAATTAAATACAACTAATTTAGATAAACTCGTTGGACAAGGCTCTGCATTGAATCAAAGTTTAAGTGATTTAAATGTTGGAGTCTATACCTTAAATGAGAGCATACTCAAGTTAAACACAGAAACTCAAACATTAAACACTAATATGAAAGAATTTAGTGGATTAAAAGATGTAATTGCTAAAATAAGAGGTATTGCTGCAAATGTGAGACGAATAGAAGAGGCAGCTAACCAAGGAGTCGCTCCTAGAACTCTTCCAATACAAAAAGAAGAGTAATAAGATTTAATAAGAATAAAAAGGTAAAAGGTGAATTTTAACGACGCAGAATTGTTAACATATACAAGTCAGAATAATTTTTTATCTGATGGAGATTTTAGATATGGATCTACAAAGGTTATATCAATAGATAGTTATATTGATACTAGATATTCCAATACCGACCAATCAGGGGTAAAAGAATTTCAGCAAGAAATTATGACTCTGATTTCTGGTGCTAATGATTTCGAAAAAATAATCATCAACGGTCACGATTTTGGCTACGGAAGAATTAAATCAATAAATTATAATGGTTCAAATTCATTTGACTCTAATCAAATTAGACTAGGTAAAAATACTTTTGAAATAGAAATATCCGATTCTGGAGATCAAGATTTGCACAATATGGACGGAGATCATTTCGCTGGTCTTAAAAATAAATTTTCCAAACATCACTTATTAGAAGACTTTGGCGAAAGCTTTTCTTTTTCAAATTCAGAAGATGGAACCTATTCATACACACATAATGTTAATGCAAAATATTTTTCCGGAGCAGAAGTAACAGACCCTATTGAAGAAGCTAAAAGTTTGGCTGAAGGAATATTTGAGTTAGATCCAAGCTTCGGCTTTTTAAACTCTCAAAGGTCTGGATTTTATAATGCCGATGGTAAAAAACGTTTTTCAGAATCATATAATCTAAGAAACAACAGTTGTTCTTTTACTAAAAATTTTACTTGTCACCCCAAATACAATAAAGGAGACACCTTTTGTTCTGATATAAGTCACGTATTGACTTCGGACGAAAATGGAATAATTTCAGTAACTGAAAGCGCAACAGTAATGGGTCTTGATGATGACGGAGGAGAAGAATTATATACTTCCGTATTGAATGGATTAGAAAACGAAATAATAAACTCTTACAGTAGGTGTACAGGAGTTTTAAGCGGATATTCTGGATTCTATGGAGGAGATAATACTGATGGGGCCATTTTAAATGATTTAAATAAAAATTATATTAGCCTACAAAAAAACTTAAATAAAACAACATCTAATTTGTCATACGAGGTTGTTTATAATAATAACAATAACATATCTGGTAATTTGGGCCAACACTCCTTATCGTTATCTTTAGACACATCTACAGAGGGAATAACTAGTGTTGTTGAACAGGGCTCAATTACTTCTTTGTCTCAAAAGGGTAATGTAACTCCCATGACTTTATATAATTCATTTTATATTGATGAGAATTCTCCACATAAATGTGGAAAATTTTATAGCGGCACAATAGACAATAATAGAAATGAATATAATTTTTTCCAACAAAAAAGATTTAATTTAATTGATTCTGATATTAGTTATTCCCGAAAAGGAAATAAGGTTTCTTATTCTAAATTATACACAGATGATCCTTCAGTAATAAACACGAGCAACATCTCATCGTTAAAAATAGATTGTTCTGACGTATTTGAAATTGAAATTAACAACCAATACTTTATTCCAAATCAACCAGACCAAAAAGTTATACTACAGAAAAAGGGATTAACTACTTTATCTAGCCGAAACGTTAACGCGTCTTGCATATATCAAAAACCATCAACTAATTTTTGGACAGATTCAACCTATGCACCAATAGCGCCAGAGAGTAATACTGATTTTTATAACGCTTTAAAATTTATAAAAAATAAAATGCTTGAAAAAGCCTTTGATGATGAATGGGTATCAATAGATGAGATTAATTCTATGTATGTAAGTGACTTTTCATACAATGTGTCATCTGATCAAAACCTAAGCGCAACAATGAACATAGTATACGAAAGCAAATAATATGAGTACAACCGTTACATATGACACGTTTAGCTTTCATAAAGAAGGTTTTAGTACTCCTTATGTTTCTAGAAGCGATCAAATTCTTTCTTATGGAAACAGATGGGGTCAAGGAACATCGTATAATTTAAATGGGCAAATTACAGGGTATAGTTTTTCTGACATAATAGAAAAACAAGGAATGTTGATTACTGGATTTCAAAGAGATTTTAAAAGCTTAGATATTACAGAAGACGGTCAATCCGTTGCGGGTTTTCCGATTTCTAATTGTAAAATAAATAATATATCTTTTAATACAAGTAAATATATACCAGTTATAGATTACGACATTTCTATTGACGCCTATGATGAAGGTTTATTTTCCGGATCGTTTGGAGTTACAGAGCCTTCTGATCAGGTTAATATATCTGAGGGTGAAGATGGCGCAATAACACTAACACACGATATTTCAGCACGCGGTTTTACAACAGATGGTAAAACGGCAATTGAAAACGCAAAAGATTTTGTTCACTCAAATACAGGATGGAATGAGCAAGTTTTTCCAAAATTTATAACTTATCAACAGTTTGACAAAACTGTATATGACTCAGATTTTTCTTCTAGTGTTGATAGTTGGGCCCCAACAAATGGTTCGACATCTTTTTCAACAATATCATCAAAACGATCTTTAAAATTTATAGCGACTGAAGAAATTGGTTCTCATAATGTGTACCAAACTTTTTCTGAAATAGAAGTAGGAAAAGAATATAAAATAGAGGCTGAAATTTTTATTGGCAATACAGTGCCTTTGGAATATCAAAATGTAACAATTGTAGAGTTGTCTAACAATTCATCTGACGGAAGCGATGTCATTGTTGAAGGTGGAACACAAGGACAGTGGGTAAAAGTTGAAAAAGTTTTTATTGCAACAACTCAAAACATATATATTAAAGCAAAAGAATCTTCGGGTGATTATACTTTTCAAGGAGACTCTACATATGATTGGTTCGCAGTTTCTAACATTCGACTAAGAAGACATTATGGATTTAAGCCACTTTTAACATCACAAAACGAAAACATAGATAGATTGAATGGAGTTTATTCCGTTAATGAAACTTATGTTATGTCCAACACGGGAGAACAAAAATTATTTAGCGGATATAATATAGATATAAGTTCTGGCATAGGAGAAGATTTTTTAAATGTAGATTTTTCGGCATCCTACAGAGGAGCATTTGGAGAAGATATTTCTGAAACTAGAAATAAAATTCCAGAATTAAATTGTCAATATTATTACAACTTGGTAAAAAATATATCAAATATATCAGACTTAAATAGTGGAGCATCAAACTTTTCTGTTTCTGAAAACTCTGGTTCGAGAATGATTGATTTATCAGTTTCGTTTAATAATAATAATTTATATACTGGATCTAATGCTTATTTTGATTATGAAATATCGGCTAAGACAAATGAATTAACATCTAATACAACCTTGTCTATAAACGGAACTATAAAAGCAATAGGACACAAAAAAGACAGGTTTCAAATAGCGCAAAATTTTTTACAAAATACTATTTATGCTGAATCAGTCGATTGCAAAAATGAAAATAAATTTGCGTGCTATTTATACAATTTAGCCAATTCTGAATATGTTAGCATGTCAAAAGGGTATACCTTAAATAAATATCCATTATCTACAAATATTTCAGAAAACGAATCACAAGGAACAATTACATTGTCTGCGCAATTTAATGACAATTATAATTATTCAAACGATATAAAAATTTCTAACTGGTCTATAAGCGTTAAACCTCCTCTTAGAAAATATTTTTCAACAATGGATGTTTTGACGTACCCTAAACATATTTTTTGGAATTCTCAGGTTTTAGATAGATCAAGTATTAAAGTTAATGCCAGCGCTATTAGTTATAGCTCTATACATAAATCTTACGGATTAACAAGTGTTGATAATTTTATTGAAAATGTTTATAATGTATATGTGAGCCCTAATTCTAGCATAGCAGAAGAATCGAACGAATTATCTTTTAGCGAAACCTCTTTATCTTATAATAGAAACAAAAGTTGGAGTTTCCACAACGACACAGAATGGGTAATTCTTCCAGCGCCACCTAAGCCATGAACAGAGAATTTGTAAATACTTATATGCAAGAAAAAAATATCCCATCGGGGTATTTAAAGGCTTGGTATAATTTTGAAAGTGGTATAGCCACAGGCTCTGCGGGTTTGATTTACAATCAGGTATATACTACGGGTAATCACTTTTTTGATCCGGCAAATTATGATGGAAATTTAAAATCTGGAGTAATGGCAGGAATTTCTATAGGTAATGACACCGAACTGACTTCTACCACAGCATACGCTTCAGATTTTAGCTCTGGAAGAGATAGTTGGGGTAGTGGAGTAAGTGTTACTGATCCGGTCACTGGATCAGGCCAAGTTTTAAAAAAGGGGTGTGTGGGATCGGGGTATCACTTTACAAGAAGATATAGTTTGGGCATGACTATTGGCAAAAAATACAATATCACAGGGAAGGTTTTCATAGACCCACTAGCTTCTAACATACAAAAAGTTTTAATATATCACATGGACGGTTGGTATGGTCTTTTTGTAGATAAACCAAGTACAGCACAATGGGTGGAATTTTCTTTAGATTTTGAAGCAAAGGGAGATTATATGACCCTTTACGCTCATAATGGTTCTGGTATTAGTTTTACAGCAGGATCAAATGATGATTTTTACATAAAAGATTTTGTAATCAAAGAAACAACTTCTCCTTTTTCTGGAAATTTTGATCACAATGAAATGGTTCAAATTTCAGACGATGTAAATTATAATAATTGGACTGTTTTTTTAGACGTAAATATTACAAACCAACAAAATTTAACTGGACAAAGTAAAATTCTTTTATCTTCTATGAAAAATTCAGGTGATACATCTGGATTTTATGTAGGATTAAATGGGTACAATAAACCTTTTGTAAGGTATTGTTCAACGGATGGAGAACAGTATATTCACACGTTATCCAAAGAAGCCTCTAATAGAGATTTAATAAGCGTATCTTTTCATAGCGAAGGCAAAAATCTAACAATAAATAAACATTCCCCAAAAGAAGATTATTATGAATCTTTCGTTACTAAAGAACTAACACCTTCTTTAACTTGGACTTTGGGAGGATTCAAAGAATATCTTAATGATAGCGCGCCGGGAAATCATATTAGACAATTTGATGGAACAATGAATCACTTTATGTTATTTAGTCCGTCGTTGAAAGGAAGAAAAGAGCAAGAGTTCGCAGACTTTTTATTCATAAGCGATTACGAAAAATCACAAGTAAAACAAAGACAAATATCTTCAACCGTTAATTCTACTGGGGCTTCCATAACTCAAGGAGTAGTAGGTCAGGGAGTTGTTGGTTATGAAAAAACATTGAGTCATACAATTGATGGAGTCGAAGTTTATAAAAATGCAGAAGTAATAGGAGACATTTATGGAGACGTAATAACATATACCACTACTCCAGAAACTATTTATTCTTATGAAAGCTATGTTAGTAATGAGATAAAAACTTTTGACAATACAATATCTCAAAACTTTTTTAATAAAAAAATACAATTTATAAAAAATAAAGATAATTTTACTTTACCAGCGAGTGGGTCTTTATATGTTGATTCAACAAGACACTTAATTTCAAAAACAAGTTCAAGCAAATATGAAGTTAGAGCTTCGGTAGATGCTAATAAAAATTTAAACAAAATTGCAAATTGGAATGGTTTATCTGGATCATTTGTATTAAAGTCTGGAATCTCTGGAAAATATCTTAATCTCTACAGAAATGGTTTATTACAAAGGTCTGGAACTTTGGAAGAAGTTAATTCTACAAATACAGAAGGCACAGGATTTGCGGATTATACATTGCTTGATTTTAAGTATATTTATTCAAACGATAGATATGATAAAAGCGACTTTTTAACTTATGAAGAATGCACGTTACCTAATATAGTTGGCGGATATGAAGATGGAGAAGATGCATTTTATATGCATAATGGAAATCAAGGAAGTTCTTTTTTAATAAACGCGGCAACGTATCTTGACGGAAGGGATATGTTTATAGGCGGAACAAAGTTAATTTATGGAATAGACTATGTATACTTTAGTAGTACTATAGCTGCGGTATACACGGCTGGATTAAATAAGGGGGTATTGTCGTGGGTTCAATCTTTTGATACAAACTCAAACTATAACTCTGTCGGAAATTCAGAAAATGGAGATTTTAAATATCACATAACAACTGATAAAAATTTAATGGATGAAATAGTTTGGGTAAGTGGAGTAAGACAACAGAGAGATGTAGATTATATAAAAACTGCAAACTTTAGCGTTCTAAATAATGCTAGAATAAATAAATACGGAGAAGGCGGAGAAAATTACCAAGGAACATGGGGTGGCAGTCTTGCTGGTAGCGTACCAAATGGAATTAGTGACACAACTTACAATCCTTTTGATAAATATCAAGAAAATGACAGTATAATATATAATGGAAAAACAGGATTTTTTAATTCATGAGCCATAAATTTAACAATATAGAAAAAGTATATTTTGACGACGGAGAAGCCGGAAAAATAGGCGATGCTTTTATATTTAATATGAGCTTTAGTCAATCATATAGCTCTGGACCTTCATCGCTGTCTATACAAGCCATATCTGAAGACGGTAATTATGCGTCTGTTCCTGCTCCTAATTTTGATAATGTTTATGTTGTAAAAATTGGAAATAAAATAGTATTTAGAGGATACATTCTTTCAAAAGAGATATCAACGAGCGTTCAAGATAAAAGTTTATCCATTACAATGGTTGACAAGTCTTTAATTTTAGATCAATATGGAATAGGGTTGGTTAACAGGCATGGTAATGTAGCAACTCAAAAAACAAGTATTTCAAATATAAAAGTTCGTAGACAAGACCCTCTTTCTGATGGACAATCAACAGAAACGACGGTGTCTGTTGAAAGAGATATCGCCAATACTGAAGTAACGGGAGTTAAATTAATTAATAATGTTTTTATAATAGGAAGAGAAAAATATACTTCTAATAAGTGCGAAATACCAGATGTTGAATATTTTGGTTCTCATTTTTCCGCAGCGATAAATGCTTTTTCTTCAATAAGTGGTATATCTTTTTCGAGCCTTCCACCGATTTTATCTGGAAGAAATTATACTGGAACAATTAGAGAGGTATTAAATTCTTTATGTTCAGACGCGGGAATGTCTTTTTATTATGATTCATCAAATGATAAAATAGAAATATTTTCTCTCAACTCTAAGAGTATTGATGATTCTATAATAGAAGAATTAAAAAATGACGAAAATATCACAATAAATAGTTTTAATGAATCTGAATCTTTGGAAGGAACTTTCGCAAACTTTTTTTCAGTAAGAGAAATGAGACCCGGAAGAGGAGGAGTTTCAGAACAAAATTTAGAATGTGCTACATCATTTATTAATTCTCCAGCCTTTAGGGGGCCATCTGGATTACCAAATATTTTTTATATAGATAGGGCAGCAATACTTGGAAAAGTTTCTCCATCCTTAAGAAGTCGTTATTGTTATGAAGCAGCACAATATGAAAGAATTGGTTGGACAAATGTATCTCATCTATGGGATCAAAGCTCTACAATAGACCCCGATTTAATCAGCAACACCCCCGGAGGAACAAGTGTAGATAGATTTTCTAATTTTATTGGTTTAGCACAAGAAGAAGTAAGACAATTTATTAGAAATAATCCACAATTACAAAATGGATTTAACCTTTATGCAGTAAATTTAAATGACAGATTAAAAGAAGATTACGAAGTTCAAGAATTATCAAGTTTAGGGGCGTGGGGTCCATATTATGAAGCCATATTTGACCCAATGTCAGTCATGATAAACACTCCAGAAGCTACTTCTTGTAATGTAAAAAACATAACTCAAGAACCTCAACCTCAATGGTACGAAGTGGAGGGATATGGTTTTTGGGGATTTAAAGGAGAAGAATCTTGGGAATTTAATAACTTAGATATGGATAAGTTTTCGGCTGATACTAGTATAGCGCTAATGGATATAACGGCTCCAGTGCAGGAAGCAGTCAACGGAGGTTTCTATGGTAACCAGATTAGTTCACAAACGGTTTTAGCTTTTGTTCCAAGAGGTAATTACGTTGGCTCAATCTCAAATGAAGAGTGGAAACCCTCTAAGTGGTCGCAAGATTTTTTGGGCGATTATTTTAATTCTGGATACGACGACGAAAACTGTGTTCCGTATATGACAGTAAGAATAGCAGGAAAAACAAAAACGAGCCCGTGTGGAGCAACACCTTGCACCGACGCCACAATTGAGCGCGCGTTTGACGGTATTACAACATCCCAATGTTCAACTGAACGATTACCAACTGGAGAAGTTTGCCAAAGAAAAAGATATGGAATTTCAGTTAACTTGCAAGGAATAGGAACTTTAATAGTCGGAGGGCCTTGGATATCTAATACTGGATATAGAAGCAATATAATTACGCAATATGTAAGAAATAAATCAACAGAGATTTCTCGATCAATAAACATTATTAATGGAGCACATGGATTGCACACTAATAATTTTGCAAAATTAAATATAAATGACATTGACGCTACTGCGGAAATTTTCGACCCCAAATCAAGTAACTCAAATTACATTACCCCCCAAACAATTAACACAACTTTGGGAAGTACTTTTGATAGTGCTTCGGCAATATTTAGTTCATTTACCGAGGGTTCTTCTGTAAATGGTTTGCCAAGATCTATTAGCTTGCAAATAGACGGAATACCATCAAATTTAGATAAATCCTTAAATTCTAAAGATATAAAAGATTGGAATATTAATTTTGGACCAGAAGGTATATCTATGAATTTAAATTATGCAGATGCACCATCTACACCTCCATCTATGGACTATTTACAATCAAGATTACATAATCAATTTCACTATACAACAATACTTGGACAATGATATTTTCTGGACACAATTTTATTTCTTTGCCTGAAGTTGATACTTTAAGTTTTAACGTTCCAATATCCTTAAACTCTATTTATGGCTCAGGCTCTTTTGGATTTTCTGGCTCTGGATCAAATGGAGAAGGCCAAATAATCAAATTTGAATTTATCTCAGGAGAAGTAAGAGATTTTAATGGTAATTATGTATACTCTTATTTTCCCAACAGAGAGGTTGTTGTTTCTGGAGATATATTTTCTAGGGGCCATCACTATTACATAAACCAAGATCCTGTTTCTTTATCTGGAACTCAAGAATATTTTAGATTTAAAAGATTTTTTTATGAAACTTCTAGTGAAGTAAGTATAGAATCTGAAGCGTCAATTTCTATTAAGAAGCCATCTATAACATTTTCTTCACCGATGTATATTGATATATCCGGAACATATACGGGATCTTTTGAAAAAAGCGTAGAACATAAAGTTTATTCTTTAGAATTAGATGGTTTAAATCATCAAATGTTTGATATTAGTTCTACAGATTTGAATCCCGGAAATAAAACGGGTTCTTACATTTTTGAACCAAGCGCAAACACTACTTTATATGCAACCAAAAATTACGAATTAACTTTATTGTTAGAAACAGATTTTGGAGAAGTAGATGAACAGATCAAATTTACTGGATATAATCCTTCTGATGGACAAGTTGTTACAAAAAATTTAACAACTATTGCAAATCCAATAAACACATATAGATCTTATCCAAAAACTAAAAGGTCAAATACTTATAGTTTATTATACAGTGTGATGGAAAGCGGTTTAGAACAAGATAAGCCAATTGGAGTAGAGTTAAGTTATTACGATGGAGGAACAGGGCACAGAAGTGGATATAAAGGTGATATAAATATTATTGATAGCGGTAGTGGGTTTTTTACTGGAGATGCTTGGTTGTACGTTACAGGAGCAGGAGGGTCTGGATTTATTGGAAATATTTTATCCGAATGGACTTATCCATCTCCGGGGCCAGAAAGGGGAACTGGCAATATAAATGGAATTGAAGTTTCAATGTTTGGCCAAGATTATAAGGGTCCGGAAGAAATGTTGGCATTTATTTCAGGCAATCAAGGTTCTGGAAACGCTCAAATAAAACCTATTCCTTATGAGTACAATAAGCCATTTTTTGAAACTTGGGATTTGAGTACTGGCATTACTCAAAGTGATATATATTCATTTAGTGGAAATTCATTGTCTGGTGCACCATTAACAGATACTTCTGTTTATTCTGATTCTAACTTTAGTGGAGGACATGAGTTATTACCCTCAACAACTACGAGTTTATATATACAAGTAGATTTTGAACCTCTTTATGATTCAGATCCAGTAATTGCAAAATTAGAAGTAACGGGGCAAGGATTTTCTTTAGTAGAATATATAACAGGAATAAAATAATATGGCTTATACAGTAACAGGTTTACCACGTTTTCAATTAACGTTAATTGGAAATACTTTTTTTGAAGGTTTTCCAGTAAATGCCGGACAAAGAATTGGATCATCAGTTAGAATAAATCTTCCTAGCAATTTACAAATTACAAACAGTGACACTCAAGAATGGTGTCCATCCACGTTTTCAATTGGCGATTTTGTTTCAGCAATAGGTCCAGATATGAATGGAGAGTATGTTTTAATAGATGGAGCCAAAACTGTAGAGTTAAAAACTTTAAGTTGTCAAAAATACAAAACAGAAACACAAAGTAGCACTGGTCCTGCTGGAGAAAAAGGAGAAAAAGGCAATAGCGGAACAGGTTCCGCTGGAGAAAAAGGAGACGTAGGAGAAAAAGGAGACGTAGGAGAAAAAGGGGCGGTTGGTTCCCAAGGAAGCAAAGGTCAACCCGGAGAAAAAGGAGAAGGGGGAGATGAAGGTCCAAAAGGCGGAGTCGGATCAACTGGCGGCACTGGACCAAAAGGAGAAATCGGAAGTGATGGATCTCAAGGAGATCAGGGCGATACAGGAGCTACCGGAAACACCGGCAGTAAAGGAGAACCCGGAGAAAAAGGATCAAAAGGTGAGGGTCTTGACTGGAACGACACACAGCAAAGTATATTGATTGGCGGAACAAAATTTGGACCAAGATTAATTGGAGTTTGTCAAAACGGAACTTATAAATATGTTTATGTTTTTGCCTCAGATCCAACATCATAAACATGGCTCACACACTTTCAAATAATAGAATTTACAGAATGAGGATCGAGGAACATTACGATCCTCAAAGGCCAAGTTGGGCAGAAACTTCAACTGTATTTTTTTGGGATCATCCACAAACCAAGGCTGGATATTTAACAAGACACTTTTTTTCAAAAAAAATTAATGTTAATGAAACCATTCCAGCTTGGACATACGACACTATACAAAGTTATGGATATGATTCTTCAGCTTGGTCCATGTCTAATCCTCCACCAATAACCGGACCCGTTCCAAACACTCAAGGAGTTTATTTTGGACAAAGAAATTTATTTGGTAAGGGTCTTATTGAAGGTTATAACATCGCAGATATTGATGTATTAAGATTTTGGCCTGTCGGAAGACCCGGTGCGCAAGGAGGTTTAGAAGCTTTTGCGATAGGGGGCGATGGTGATGATGATACTATTTTTGCAGATGCTGGATCAATAATTACAAACGGACCTTTGTATACAGACTCTTCTAGTTGGACTCTTATATACAAAGAGGCTTGGTTATATAGCAGAAAAAATAGAGCAAAAACACTTCCCTCTTATACTGATTATTACGATTCAAAAAATTACATTTATCCGCCATTACCAGAAATAGGATACTGGAATCAACCCAGAGATATTGGTATCACATCTTGGACTTGGACTACTTATAGCGCATCTAACATGTATGTAGAATTTACTGATAGTTGGTATCAAAATAGATCAAGTTCAAATGCGCCCGGTACATTTACAAATCCACTTATATATACAAACACACACACATCTGCACCATACGCTGATGATTGTTCGTACACTCACGAAATTACTTCAAGACAAAAAGGAAATTCAGAATTAACCTCTGCTCCAGCTACAAATTCAACAGGAATTAATTTAACTAGCGAAACTGGAATAGTTTGGGATCCATTATTTAATGTTGAAGGAGTAGAAACTTCTATTTATATAAATTATTGCGATGATGGAACCGATTTAGACAATGATCAAAAAATGCTTTTAGCAGATCAAATTTGGGGAGGGAATTATTACGAAGGAGGATTTTATATTGAAAACAGAGGATTGGCATATCATTTAGCAAACGCTGTAAAATGGAACGAGTTATCTTCCATGACTCAGCCCTTTATAGGAAACTTAACAGATCCAACCCTTTATGGTTCTTATGGAAGAGATGAGGATGGAAATTATGGCCCTATACCTCCATTAATGAATTTTAATGGAGGAGGAGAACAAACTTGGCAAAGTGATCCGAGTTGGAAAGATACCGAACCGTATGCTTCGTATCTCGATTGGGATACAGAATATAACAATTTAGAACAATATTATTCAAACACTTCAGAATATATAGTGTGTTCTTTTGTGGATTATCCAAATAATAGCTGGGTTAAAGTTTATAAACCAGCAGAGTTATTGGTTGATAATGCGCAAAATGAAAGAATTTGCCCTGAATATAATAAGGGAGATATTATCTTAGCCACGCAAAAAGAAAGCCCAGATATCTGGGAGTTTATAGATTTAAATTCAGAAGGAAGACAGAAAATAAATTATAGTACACGAGGGACGCTAATACCATATCATGATTATTTTCCAAATCCTTATATACCTTTTGAAACTAGCTTTTTAATTCCTTCTGGACAACAAATTCCACCTTATAGTTTTAATTGTTCTAAATATACATATAGTAATGAAATACATAGAGACAGTGAGGGAACACAAGGAGCAAAAGGAGATCAGGGTGATAGCGCTGCAGGTTTCGAAGGTTCTAAAGGAGAGAAAGGTAGTTCTGGAGAAAAAGGGGGCGAGGGCGAACCTTTAAATGGAGACCCCGGAGACCAAGGAGAGAAAGGAGAGAAAGGTGGAGAAGGGCCAGCGGGAGAAACGGGATTAACTGGAGGTACAGGCCCGAAGGGAGAAGTCGGAAACAAGGGTCAACAAGGCTTTGATGGAGCTAAAGGAGAAAAAGGAGGTGTTGGTTCTAAAGGCGAACCTACGCCGGGAGACGCTGGCGAATCAATAATAACCGGAAGTAGTTGGGGAACTGTAAATGGAGACCCATCTAATTATACAACCAGCACCAATGGAACTATGGAAATTCAGCTTGGAGACGCGGCACACACGGCAGGAAACGAAAGTACAACAATTCAATTTTCAAGAAAACATTTTGGAGTTTGTGTTGAAAATACTAGCGATCAACCCACATACAAGGGAATTTATATTTACGCTTCGGATTTTATAGATTAATATATATTATGGCCCAACATTCATACATAATATCTGACCCAAGCGAAGGAGGCACTTACGACGCTCTTTTAACGAGTTGTACTACATGCATGGCCAATGACACTTGTCCAGATTGTTCGTTGGACGCAACAATAACAATAGATGGCGTAGATCCAGATAGCGCTCCAACACCGGGATGGGCCTCTCAAGACATAACACAGGCAGCAACAAGAACTGCTAAAACTGATAGGTGGCCATATCAAATAATAACAAAAACACAATCTATAAGCTGCAATTCGAATTGTGTATATTTAATAAGAATACAATACGCATTACAAACTTCTAGCGCAAGAAGGTCATTTTTTCAATGCGGACTTTCTGACATATGGCTAGTAGAAAGATGGAATAATGCAGGAGTAATTCAGGAATTATTTAATCCAGCCTCATCTTTAGTTTTTGATTATGATAACTCTCAATTAGCTGACGATTATTCTGATATTAATTCAAAGAAAGCTGCTGGTTTCGGTGGATCTGCGTCAACTTATTTTAATCCTTATGGATTAAGAGAGGCTTATGATGATAATTTAAATGACTTTGAAAGACACTGTGGAACACTTATGTTTTTTGCTAGGGGCAACGATACAATTAAATTTAGATTAGCTCAACATACAAATATCAATAGTAATATAGATATAAATCCAGATTCATTTAATGATTTCGGTGGAGTCACAGAAGCTCCCACTTCAGACTATTCTGACTCTCATGGAAATTATACTGCTCAAGGAGTTTTTAAAGTAAAGGCTTATATAAGGCCAATCCCCGGAGATTTAAAATTGTCTAAAAAAACTTCAAACAATTTACAAACAGTAAAATACCACCCTAAGCTTTATTAACCTTTTTCAATCTTTCAACAAGCTCAAACATTTTAAATTTAGGCAAATCAGAAACTGAAGTTAGTTTTTCTGCATCTTCATATTTTTCTTTAATGAGTTTCTTTTTGATTTGCTCAAAAGTAACACCCTTGTCTTTCATAACGTTTTCTAAAACATTATAAGGATCTGACTTGTTTTCTGATGAGGTCTCTGGAACAAATTTTGTATCTCCAAGTTCTTCCGCGCTAACAATGTTAATTTTAAGAAAGTTTCTAACGCAGCGCACAAAAGCTCTATTCTCAGCAATTGGTCCAAGATATAGTTTTGCAAAGCTTTTTGTGTTTTCGTGAGACGCGTCACCAATAGATGAAAAAGTTACCTCTTCTCCTTCTGTTTCATAATTTGGTTTCCAAGTAATACTACAAGTAGCTATCACATAATTTGGTGAAGGAGATACCACATCGTACTTAACGTCTGTATACCCTCTAATTTGAGCTAGATCTTTGATCCCCCCAAGAAGAATAATTAATTGGTTATCTTTAAGTTTGGTTACGTCAGTTTCGCTTGTACGGTCTTTGTTTGGAACAAGGTGTTCTGTTTTAATCATCTTGCGCCAATCAATTAGGCCATCTTCGTTGAAAACGTAATCTATACCTTTAATAAGACCATCTGTGTCACGCGTAATTTTATTCTTTTTGGAACTCATAATTTAATTAAAACACTAATTTGAATTAGTGTCAAGCATTTTTAATATGTGAAAGTTTTGAACTTCTTTCCAGAAATCTTCGTTTTGTTTTATTTGTGTTGGTTGCTGTGGATTTTCAACATCGTTTCTGTTTTCATAATCACATATACTTTTATAAACTTTAAAATTTGATAAAACTGGACCATTAGAAATGTAATATAGAGAATCTATATCTAAATCTTTTAATTCTTCTATGTCTTCTTTTTTGGGAATTTTAATATTATTTATAATATCGTTATCTAAATAATTAATCTTTTTTAAATTTGTTTCCTCTTCGCTTAAATAAGTCATTATGTTGTATTGAATGCCCATGCTTTGAATTTCATCAATAAAATCTGGATCATCATTCTTCTCTAGAAAAAACGCCATGTGGTGTACGTTTTGTTTAAACTGATTTAATAAATTTAAATTAATTCTTTTATTAGTTACAATAACGCATTTAAATTTAGACAATTGTTTTGCTAAATTTTGTTCATTAAAATATTTATCCATTCTTACAAGAATCACGTTTCCGCTATCGGCATCAATATCTGCTTGTTGGTCGGGGACAAACTGTATACTTTTATTTTGATAATTGTCTCCAATGAATACTGTTTCAAAATTAATTTTGAATTTTAAATTTAAAAAATTAAATATAGATTTTGAAATTTCTTCTGGTTTAATTTTGTTTATGTCGCCACTAAAACGGTCATAGCTTGATTCTTTATTCCAATATGGATAATTATTATTGTTTTCTGTGTCTATGTAAACAATATTTTTATCATGCATTGAAGCAATTTCTAGATCTATTCCATTCTCAGAAACGTGAAGAAGGGAATTTTTAATTATATAAGACAAAGAACTATGATCTAATGCATTTTCAAAATTAATACAATTATTAAATTTATGTTTTATATTTGAATTAAGTAAAATTATTTTAATTCCTTCTTTTTCAAGAATAGGAAAACACAAATTAATTACATCAGCCCAGTTTCTGTAAAAGGGTAAATCTCTTCCTTCTCCCAAATATACAGTTATAAACTTATCGTAAGACATTGGATAATACTTTTCATATATCTCTGGTCTATCAATTTTTAAGCTAAGGTTATTAGCGTATGATTCAATTTCGTGCATGATAAATTTATTCTTTTGAAATTTTGTAAAAGTTTTTATTGTCAAAGAAAGAAGAGCTATACACCACCTTGAAATAGTCCGTAGCATTAACTAAATTTTTCAACCAATTCATATCATCCATCTCGTTTGAAAATGGAATAACTTTATGAACATTTTCATTACTGTGAAAAAGGTCTTGATTTTCGTTTTGACAGGCTACATAAACATCATGATCTTTATAATCGTCTTTTATAGACTTTAATAAACTAGTTGAAATTAATGATCCTCTACCACTCTTGGGGGCAATAAATAAAATTCTATTTTCATTTTCACTCAAAACGTCTTGCATTTTTACCGTTCTGCTCTCTGAGTTTTCTTTGATCGCAACTTGCCTAAAATAATTTTCAATACTTTTTCTGTCTGAACCTTTGGATAGCTCTGTCATCCAATATCTATGCCCTTCATCATCATCCAGAACATTTTCTCTTTTTAGAATTTTTTCATACAAGCAGGTTATCCATTTCGCGTTATCCTCTACTTGTGGTATTTCTGCATTTGGGTCTTTTTTTATGTTTTCAAAATTAAAATCATAATTAGTATAATCGCAAGAATCTATGAAATCTTCTAAAAATTTTCCAACTGTATTTTTTGAAAAGTTTTTAATTGTCCATTCTCTAGCCCTTTTGCCAAGCTCTTGCTTCTCTGAATCGCTCATTTCTAAAACTTTTGATAATTGTTTTTGAATTGATTTTGGACACGTGGAAGCTTTTTTGAATTCTGTATTATGTTCTCTGTATTCAGACCATTCTAGAGGTAGTGAGCAAGCTTCTTCTTCGCACATTTCTTCTCCGCAGGAATAGTTTGTGACCAAGGTTATTAGCTCTGCAAGTTTTGCTTCTTGTATTGGAATTTCTTGACCACCGCTTGTGAATGGGTGACAATATACATCCATAACATTATATACCTCATTAAGTTCTTTTTCGGAAACGCCTAAATTGATACTAGTTGTATGAACCCCGTCCTTTTTACCACAGTTAGAACAGGGCGCGCCTTGCCCTTTAAAAACTCTTATTGTGTAGTCTCCACAAGCGTCACATTTATGAGTTGTTAATATATCTGAATGATCAACTCCATATTCGTCTGCAAGCTTATGAATATTCCAACCTTCAGAAAAATTAGTGTGAAGTAATAATTTTAAATTTTTATTTGTTTGTTGTTTTTTTAATAAAGAAAATCCTTCAAGTAGATTGGGTACAGATTTTCTAAGTTGGTTTCTAAAAACAAAACCTATAACAAAATCGTTAGGAGTTAAGCCAGCCTTGCTTCTTAAAAGCATTCTTTGATTATGGTCAAGCTTGTAAAAAAACTTTTCATCTAATGCTCCATGTAAGGTCTTTACATTTTCTAGACCTTGTTTTTTCATATCTTTTTCTGCAAAATTACTCCATACCCAAAAGTTATCAACTTTTTTAGCAGCATTAATAGCCGTCGGTAAAATTGGAAGTGAATCAAGTGTTGTCCAAAGGGCTGATTCTATTTTGTTAAACCAAGGTCTAGGTATAGCAAAATCTATTCCCCATATATCTTGGACGGCAATATAAACATCAGGCTTAAATTCTTTTACAACCTGATCAAGAAGATGGCTTCCGTATGCTGCCATTCTAGCTACCTGTGGGTCTCTAGAAAGCTCTTCCATTTGTCTTTCGTCTGATGGTAAAGTGCCAACAGATTTCCAAGGAGTTCTTTTTAAGGCTGGATTACTTTGAGGTATTCCACAGCAGTAATGTAGTATTTCGTATTTGTTTGTAGAATACAAATAAGATAGAACCGCTCTGGCATTTCTACCAAAGCCTGTTTTGGCCAAAGAGAAATCGCTTTGAAACAATAATTTTTTCTTTTTTTCCGCCATTACCAACTGTCAAATGATTCAGTTTCTTTGGTTTGTGTTTCTCCATCTTCCTTGGGGGTATAGAATGAAAATGAAGAATCTAAAGCTTTCATAAGATACTGTTTCAACAGCCTAGCTTCTCCAAAAGTAAATCCAATGATGAAAGAAGTTTTATCAGTAGAGTCCTCTTTGTTTTCTTTATTTACCGCATAAGAAAAACCCACCTGTTTTCCTTCTCTTTCATATACTCCAAATTTGATTTTAGTAATTTGGTTTTTGCTTGAGTGGTACGCGCTAAACTCTCGGTTTGATTCAATGGAATCAAGAATTCCTCCTACTTCACCGGCACTTAATTTTACAATAACGTTCTTGTCTGGAATTTTTTTATTTTTGACAAATGAACCCTGTCGCTTGGAAGAGTCCCAAGATGCCTGTTTGATCATTGATGAGAAGAAGGCCTTCTCGTTTGTGTTGTACCAAAAAGAACAGGCTGTTCCGGTTACTTTTGCATTTGGTTTATAAAAATGTATCATATCTTTTTCCTTGTATTATATTAAGTTTTTTTTGGGTGATTGTCAAGCTTTCTTTAGCTCTGATAATTTGGTATATACTTTATTATCTTGGACTGTAATGATGTCTGCAAATACCGCGTCATCCATTTTTCTCCCTTTTACAAAAACAATCTCGTTCTCTTTGGGGAGTCCGTTGTTTGAAAATTTACATTCATCAATTTTATCATTAAAAATTAAAACATTCATTGATCCGTGTTCGTCGGAACAGTTTACTTTGAAATACTTTGTCTTTTTTGCACTTCTGGAAACTCCAGAAATTGGTTTGCCGTCAATAGTTGAGACAAACGCAACGTAATTTCCCGCTGGTGTTTCTGAAACTTGTCTTAGATTAATTAGATTATCAACATTTGAGCTAAAAATGTCTTGCAGGGTTTTGCCATAAGTATATCCCAGCAAACTTTTTTCATAATACCAGTTAGCAAAACTTTCAGATTTTCTGTTTATCTCATAAATCTCTTTATATTTTTCACACTTTCTTCTGATCGTTTGCATTCTGGAATCTTTAATAAAGACTTTACCTTTTTCGTCTTTTGTGGTATTTAATTTTTTAATTAAAGATACAAGATCATAATTATTTTCTTTCCCAACTTTTAGTGCCATTACCTTTTCTCTTGGAGTCAAAAGGTTCCACAACTGAGCTTCGTAAACCACCTTGGTTCTTGATTGCTTAAAGTCTTCTTCTAATGCTCCCGCTTGAATCAAGGCGCACAATATACCAACGTTAAGTCCAGACTCATTGGCAGACTCAAATACCTCAAATTTATTTGAGAACGTATTTCTAAAATTATTTAACTTGTCTATTGATTTTTCAGATATACCTTTGATTGAAAGTAGTCCAAATCGGATATTGTTACCTTCAATTGAAAAGTCTAAAGAAGACTTTATGAGGTGAGGCGGCAATAATTTAATTTTAAAATAATCCAACTCTTTTTGAATCTTAGATATTTCAGCAATAGGATCTGGCTCAAACCTAGTCATTTTCAAAAGAGACAAGAAAAACTCTTTTGGATGTTTAAATTTAAGATAGGTAGTTGCTGCGGCAAGAGCAGCGTAAGCAATAGAGTGGCTTTTATTAAATGAGTAATTCGCTGAGTCCTCAAGAATTTGCCAAAGAACATCGCCAATCTTTGGGTCAAGATTGTTTTCTTTTACTTTGTCTTTGATTTTCTTTTTCCATTTTCTAACTTCGCTCACCTTCTTTTTGCCAACAATGCGTCTTAAAATTTCCGCTTCATCAAGAGTGAATCCAATTTTATTTGCCATCTTCATTAATTGCTCTTGATACAATGCAACTCCACCCGTTTGCTTTAAGATGTCGTCAAAGAAAGAGTGGATTGGCTCGTATACCTCATGTCTTGTATACAGGGCGTATTTATTTAAAAAGCTGAGTGCCCCGGGTCTAGCAATAGCTAAAACGGCACTGAGTTGCTCTAAATTTTGTGGCCTCACTCTTTGACATACTCTAAAGTTTGTATCAGCCTCAATTTGAAAAAGACCGTGGGGAGTTTTTAAATTTTGTAATTGTTGATATATAAATGGTTCATTTAAATTTATATCATTAATAGAAATACCAATACTTTTACAAGCGTCTTCAACAACAGAAACACTTCTAAGTCCAAGAATGTCAAGTTTTACATTGGACATTGATACCCAATTCATATCAAAAGAAGTTACAGAATTCTTTTGGGAATCTAGTTCTGTCGGACAGTTTTCATTAAGTTTGCCGTGAGAAATTGCAATAGCTGAAGGGTGAACGCCTTTGTTTTTTGCAAGACCCCTAAGCTTTAAAGCGGTTTTATATATGCTCGTGTTTTTATCACTCCACTTTCTAAAACTTTCTGACTCTTCATACGCTGATTCAATGTCTTTAATAATGCCATGAACTTTTGGGATGTATGATGTAACCTCATTCATCTCTGTTTCACTTTTTTCTTTAATAATTTTTCCACACTCTTTAATTAATAATTTAGTATTAAGAGTGTTAAATGTAAGAATCTTTGAAGTCTTACCTTTGAATTTTCTTTCAAGATATTCTAGGACTTTCTTTCTGTTGTAATAACAGACATCAATATCAACATCACACATCAATGAACCGTCAAGATATGTTATTCCATCAACCTCCTGTTTCTTTGCTCGGATTTTAGATACAAACCTCTCAAAATAAAGATCATGTTTAACTGGATCAATTCCGGTTGCTCCAATTAAATACAATGTAAGGCTTCCAGCGGCAGAGCCGCGTCCAAGTCCAATTGGGATATCGTTTCTTTTACAAAAGTTAATTACATCCCACACAAGTAAAATATAATCAACAAACCCTAATTCTCTAAGTGTTGTAATTTCGTACTTAGCCCTTTCTCTGTAAAGTTGATGATCCTTGGCTGGTATATTATTTTTAATTTTATTAAAACCAGTTCTCATTAAAGCTTTGAGAAAGTCTATGTTGCTAACGTCGGTCTTTACTCCCGCTTCTTTTTTATACTTCTCTTCAATTTTAAAAGAGGGCAATCTTACCCCATGTAATGGGATATCTAATTTTTTAAAATCTTTTATAAAATTTACAGTTCTATCATGCATTTTAATTTATTCCATACTTTAAGGTTCAATTCAAGGTCATATAAAGCCTCATGTAGCTTATCTGGGTCAAAATCTATCTCAAATTCCTCTCCCAAGGCCTTCAGATTCGTTCTAACGCCTCTTTTGTGGGTGTGCAGTACTTTGTACTGATAGAGAAGAAAGTCCTCTCTGGGGCTAAATTTGAAGCCGTATTTGACACCCTTGGCAACACAGTTGGTATCAATGATTTTTGGCAATAAGTGCTTGTAATCGGCACCCATATAATTGTAATAATCTTTAAGGAGGTAGATGTCAAATCCAAGGATATTATGTCCAATGATATAGTCTGCATTATCAAGCCACTCCTGCATTATTGGAAATAGTTTCTTGGCATCTTTTGCTCTTTCTTTGTAGGTGTCGTAATTAAAATGAGTGATTCGCGCCGCATCTTTGCTAACGTCAATATCTCTATTCCAAGTTAACCAAAGGTCTTGTTCGTCAATTTTGTTTTCTCCTTTGGCTTTTATCATGCCAATCTGCCAAGGCAAGTTATTCATTGAGTGAAGGCAAAGGTTTTCTGTCTCGCAATCAATAAGAACATAATTGGTGTCTTTTTTAAATCTTAATAAATGGTCATCCATTATCGTTTAATCCTTTTGCTGTCTGAGTCTTTGTGGAACGTGCTTATTTCAATAAATTCTACGTCTCCATCGTATGCAATCAATTGATGCGGTTGCCCTCTATCTATTTCAAATGTACATCCTTCTAGTACCATATGGTGGCGCTCTTTACCCTGCTCTGTATCTATTAATATAACTTGTAGTGTTCCGTCTGTAACGTAAAAAGTTTCGTGCTTCTCCATGTGAAAATGCATGGAAGAAGTATGTCCTTGGTTTATGTGTAGAATTTTACCGCAGTAATTTTCTTTTTCGTTATTAGCTAACCAGATTTCGTGGCCCCACTCTTTTTCTACAAATTTAGCTTTCATTTTTTTCTTTCCAGTTTTCAAAACAAAATGTATCACTGCACATGTGTTCTAAGTTTGGTTTGTTAAGAGTTGTTCGCTTGCTAATGCACCTAAATGTTAGGTATGCTTTAAAATCTTCTTTGTTTTTATAAAACACGCTTTGGCTTTCAACTAATGGATAATCGTTTCCGTCGTTTGTAAATTCTAAGACTGACTTTTTGATCAATTCATCAAATGGCAGATTGTTATCTTCAATAAAAAATGCAACATCATTTACAAATTCAAATTCAGGAATGCAACTTTTCCCTTGTAAAATATTTTTAAAAATAAATGAATCATAAAAAGGTACGCACAGTTTAAGATTTTTAGTCCATAAACTTTGAAGATGTTTGAAGTCTATTCTTGGTTCATAATAGAAGCCCTCCTTGGCTGCTAAATCATTAATCTTGATAAGGTCTTTATAACCTTGAGAGTTTTTAATAAAAATTACATACTTGCAATTTGTAGAAAGAGACTCCTCGTCTTTAGTTAGCATGTCTGCGCAGACCGTAAGACGTAACCCGTACATTAATTTTAAATTATTTTCTTTTGAGTTTTTATAAGCCTCAAGAAATCCACCCATTGAATCTTCAACTAAAAAGAATTCGTTAAGTTTATTTTTTCTACATATATCAATAATAGAATCTGGAGCCACTTTATCTCCATTATCTTCATTAGATAATGTTAAAATACTTTTTCCTAAAGAGTAGTGACTTTTAAAAAGTGGAATTATCATATCGTTGACTTAACAATAACCGCTTTATGCAAGCGAGTCAAGAATAAAAATGTTTAAACTGATGCACCATTGGTGCAAAAACTAATCTGTGTTCGTTTTCTGGGTGGTATATTTCTACAACTTGATCCCAGTCTTTAATTTCGTACCCATTTATAAAAAATAAAAAACTCATAAAAGCATCTAAAGCTCTTAATTCAAGGAAAGTATTTTTAGGACAGTTGTCTAAAGCGTATTGTATTTTTTCTTCAATGTCTGTTTTGAGTATTTTTTTTAAAATATCTCTATTGTATATCATCGGCGCGCTAAAAACATATTTATCTTTTAATGGTAATTTTTTTTCTTTTCTGTACTTGTTTATTGTTTGAGTCTCAAAAGGTTCAAATGTATTAAAGTCGTGAATATTGCCTCCAGCCGCAAAATTTTCTTCGGGTACATTTTCAATATGGTTTCTGATTACAATGTCGGGTTCAAGATAAACCAACCATTTGCTTTCACATAAATCGCAGACCGTATTTAATTGATTTAATAAAATTTTAAAATCTTCTAAATCTGACATTAAAACGTATTTGCTTTCAGGGGTTATCTTTTGATAATTAATTGGCTCGTAAAAATATTGACAGTCATATTTGTGGCATATAGATTCAAGCTGATTAGATCCGCTTTCAAAGACAATAATTTTATTGTTATAAAATTTACGCACACTTCTCAAGCAGAACTCTGTAGCTTTAGGAAGCTTGTGAGCAAGCATAAAGAATGAAATATCACTAGAATTCAAAATCGTCGGTGCTTTTAGAATTGTGTGCGGGGCAACCTTCGTAATGTTTCTTTACTATTTTTTGACCCCTTTTCTTTTTTGATTTTAGTTCTTTTTCATCTTTTGATGAAGCTATTTGTTTTCCATTTTTATCTTGAAGAACATAATAATCATATGCAAACTTATAAGCACAATGCCACATGGGAGAACCGTCTTTTTTAAGTTGTCCCGGATGTTTCGCAAATCCGCATTGTAGAGGGCCTTTAAATCCAGCGTCTTTGTCTGGGAATGGTTGGTGAGCCGCTAGGTTAGATTCGGAGGCTTCCTTGTCAAAGGACTCCATTTGTTTGTAAATACCTTCTAAGTAATATTCAAAACCTTTAAGTGCTTCTTCGCTATATTGAAGTTCTTGAATTGGATTTTCTCCAAATTTTAAATGTATGAACCTTACAACTGGTTTGAGGTCGGGCCATATTTTTTTTGAGGCAAGAGAATAAACCATTGCTTGAATATTTGATTTTAAATCTTCTCCTTCAAATTTCTTTTTGCCACTTTTGTAGTCAGCAATAAGCATTCTTTTATCTTTTTTATAACTTATAGCTTTATCTATATACCCCATGACGCAATACTTGGGGTCTTCGTTTTCAATTCTGAATTCATATTCGGGGCTTTCCAGCTTTCCACCCTTTCCAAAAAAGTCATAGTTTAACCCAACTAGTATCATGTACCTTATGTCTTCGTAGTGTTCTTCTTCATATATCCCCTGTTTCTTAAGGTGCTTGATAACTAGTCGGGTTACTGGTTCTGACGCTTCCATGTCAGAAAGCTTTGTAATGGCTGTGAAATGTTTTTTGTGTTTGGGATCTAATAGAAGTTCCAAAACTAAGTGGCATATACTGCCTTTTTGTGCTCCAGCATTTGTTGTGTCTGGCAGCTTTAATACGTATTTGCACCAATAGAGCCAACTACACGCTTCTAAAGTTTTCATTCTGGAAGCGGACAAGTAATTTATATCTTTTTTTGCCATTTTAAAATTTCTTCTTGATTCATTTCTCCAAAGTCTTTTTTGTCTGGTAGGATTATTTTTATTTGTTTGGAGTCAAAATATTTATTTAATTTATTAAAAGCCTTATTTGCTGCTTTGTTTCCAGCACTATTATTGGCTTCATCATTATTGAAAGATAATATAACTTCATTTGGATCAATTTTCAAGAGGAAGTTTAATAACTGGGAACTTATATCTAAACCAAATGAAACAATAACATTTTTAATACCTGCATCCCACAATGCTAAAAGGTCTCCAATGCTTTCAACAATAATAATTTTTTTATTTTTTAAAAGTATGTCAGAATTTAAAAAGGCTGGATATACCCAAGTAGATTTAGAACCAATATGTTTCCATTTGGGTCTATGTGAATTTTTATAATTCATTAAATCTCTACCGGAAAATCCTACAATTTTATTTTTAGAATTAAAAATAGGAAAAACATATCTATCTTTCATTTTTCCAGAGCGCACAATTCCGCCGTTAAATTCTTTTAGGGTCTCTACTGAGACTCCTCTATTTACCCAATAGGATTCATCTTTTTCAATTTTATCTAAAAGGTTTTCATCAAATATTTTTTGTTCTGAAATCTTTACTTCATATTTTGGAGCTTCTGTATAATGGGTAGTTTTATCAGAGAGCCATTCTTTAGCATCTTCTATCTTGTCTACCCGTAAAGAAAGTCTTACTAATTCTTCAAAAGAACCTTTTATGTTTCTTCCAAAGTCAACAAATCTGCCCGTGATTTTATTCACGGACAGAGATGTTTCGTTATCGGAATCTCTATAGATTGGTTTTGTTCTATAGAAATCACCAGAGTCTTTTATGTTAGAATAACCCAACTCTAATAATGTTTGTTTTACATCCATTTAGATTAAATCACCATCGTTTGAGTTTTCGTCATTTAACGTAGCTCTACCCTGTTGTCTGCGTATGATGTGTTCTAAAGAACCCTTTTCTTCAACCTTAAAATTATTTATTTCTAAGTTTAAATAATTGTTTTCATATCTAAAGCTTCCATCTGACAGAGTTCTTCTGTGTAGGTCGTGATGCCCCGGAGCATTTTCTCCTTGAAACCTAGATTTAAACACTGTCAGTTTATGAGTGCCAAACCTTAAGTTGTTCATACCTCTTTGCTCGTTAGCGTTCTCCGCCTCTTCTTGTGATAACCCTTCATCTTCAGCAATCTCTTCAATGGTTTTTCTTCTGATTCCCGCAGTTAAAGAACAGAACCATTGAATTCGGTCAGACACAGCCATTGAAGAACTATCGTCAGATATTTGAGAAGACTTTTTGTTAAAGCTTTCTCCAGTTCTATTTGCTTGTACTGCTGTTAAAACTGGAATGTTTGCTTCCATTGACAATTGGTGAAACAGGCTAACTTTTTCACCCATCGCTTGATACTCTGCCCAATTTTGTCCAACTTTTTCTCCAGTAAGTTTGAGGTAGTCGTATAAAACAATAGCTGGATTTCCTCTACCAACGTCAGATAGAATCCACCTTCTAACCTTTGACATTATTTGCTCAACAGATCTGTTTCCAGCTTGGTAATGTTTAACTTTCGTTTTAACTTTTTCTAATTCTTCGGCAGCTTTTCTTACCTTATCGTACATATCTTTGTTTCGTTTATATTGTCCAGTTTCAATGATATGCATTGGAACACCAGATAGAGCGGTTAACATACGGGTTCTAATATCTTTGGTTTGCATTTCTGTGTCAATAATTAAAACTGGTACGTCGTACTGAGAACCTACTGACATTGCAAGATGGTTAAGTAATGTACTTTTACCTTGTCCGGGTCTTGCGGCAAAACAATATACGTTTCCGGGCCTAAAGCCCCCATACAATCTATTAAATTCTGGAAACGGAGTTAAGTATCCAAAATTTTCTACAACATCAGCTTCGTCAACATCTTTTAATATGTCTTCATACAGGTCTTGAGGTTTATCTTCAACATTTGTATAAGAAAGCATTCTTTCGTGATAAATTGCATCTGCCTCTGATATAAAATCTCCTAGATTATCTACATTTCCTGAAGCTGCAAGCTTTTTAATTTCTTCGGCGCTTTGAGAAACCTCTCTTCTTACTCTCATATATACAAGCTCTTGGGCTGCTTTTATAACACCGTTATTTGTGATTTGTATGTAGCTTAAATTATCTAAATAATCAAATATTGAAATATCATTACCAAAGCATTCCCTAAAAGAATTCTCTGCTCCACAGCTTTTAATTTTCTGTGAAACAATTACGCTATCTACATTATCTCCTTTTAAAATTGAGTTTTTTAAAATTTTGTAGATTGTTGCATGAGCTTTTACATAAAAGTCTTTTTCTGAAATGAATGGTTCTATGTCCGCTAATACAGAAGGGTTTCGTAGTAAACCCCCCAATACATGTTTTTCTAATTGAATTGATACGTTTGTCATGCTTTATTTATAGCACGAATCACTTTTTTGGTAAAGACTTTTTATTCTATTTCTTCGTCGTCCTCATCTGGCCAATCTGGTTCTTCGGGCTCTTCTTGAATTTCAAAATCGTCAGAGAAAAATTCAACAGAAGTTTCTAAATTCATGACTTCTAAAGTTTTTATATAATGATTTATATAATATTCTAAAGCCATGGCGTTCATGGGCGTATCAAAGTTAGAGTGAACAACTGGTTGTCCTGCAGAATTGAATGTAAACAACACGTATCCCCCGTTTGAGCATTCATTTATTTGTGCCAATAAGGAAGGAGGTATTTTAAATGGCTCCTGATCCATAACAATTATTACACCATAATTATAAAATAATATCAAACTCTTTTTTAAACCATTCTTTGCTTAGTTTATCTACTTCATTTTGTTCTATTTCTACTATTAAAAAATTATTTAATTCTAGCCATTCTCTTTTTTTAACGTCTCGTTTTATTGATTCAAGATAGTTGGCTCTTGAGTTATTGTGGAAAAATTTATTAAATTTATTATGTTGAGTGCCATTGACTTCTATGGCTATTCTTTTGGTAGCGTTAATGAAGTCTACCTTTAGTTTTGTGCCATATACGGGGAATTCTTCATAAACAATATGGTTTTGCCAATAAGATTTAAGAAACTGTTTGGTTTTGAACTGTATTTTAGATTTGGATTTATCATCCCAATCTATAAGGTATTTGCTAACCTTTCTACTTTGGAGCTTTCCATATACATTGTATAACCTCATGCTTTTTTGAGGGCTTCTCTGAATTTATTAAAGATATACTTGCCAATTTCTTTATTTTCTTCAAAGTATTTTCGTAAATTATCCATGCCTTGATGTTGTTTTTTGAGTTCTACCTTTAATTCTTTTTGAACTTCTTCTACCAACTCATCTGAAATTGTAACCCAAGCTCCCTTGGCTACAGCCATGTCCCAAGCCAGCATCATATCTACAATTTCATATTCAACCCAAATGCTTTTGCCTCCTGTCCTGCCGTATCTAATTGGATACCTGACTTCTAGTCCTGTTTTTTCATTAGAGGTTTTTCTAAAGATTATCTTACACCAGTGTCCAAGCATATCGCCTTTACCGGCGGCTTGAGTTGTGATTAAATCTTTAACATATCTAGGCTGAAACTCTAAAATCCAATCGCTGTAGTGAAGTATTGCATTGCCCCCAGAAGCATTGGTAACTTTTGGGTCTGATTTTGCATAAGGATTAATTTGAACAGAACTCCTTACCTGAGAAATCATATAACATATATGCCCTCTGGTTGCTAAACCTAGAGCCATCTTTCTTAGGAAATCTGAACTTAGTAATGATCCACCAGCAACTTTTAATGCTTCGTCTGAGCTTTTTTCCAAATCTCCCCTAGGTACAAGCGCATCCATTGAATCAATAACAAACATATATCTTGTATCTGTCGGGTTATTAGCCACTAATTCCCTCATGAAGTCAATTACTGATTCATAAACGTTAGATTTATACACAAACCATTTTTCTTCACTTGTGTCTATACCAGACCTTTCAATCATATCTTTTGAAAGTCTACCTTCTGATTTGATATAAATGACCATTGAGTTATCCATCTTTTGAAAGTTTCTAGCAAAAGATAAAGCGCATGAAGTTTTGCCACCCTCAGTTACTCCTGAAGCTCGCACAATCCCCGGTTTGATTCCGCCACCCATTTCAATATCTAAAAGCAAACTACCGCTAGATACCGTATAGGTTCTTTCTTCTTCAAAATTATAATGATCTCCGCTATGTTGTTTGAGGTATGCGCCTATTTGATCTAGTGGAGATGTTCCTTCAGTTTTCGTTTTCTTCTTCATTATTATCTATAAAATCTATTATTGTTTTTGGTTTTCTGGACGTTTTGCCTTTGGGGCCAAGAACCTTATCCCCTAAAGTATACTTCTTTTTTTCTGGTAAAGCAAGCCTAAAAAGGCTTTGTTGTTTATATAGAAACTTTAAGCCGTCTTTGGTTAAAAACCAAGCTAGTGAATTTAATTTAAAATCTAATTTTAAAGAAGTAAAAAAATTATCATCTTGAAATTTATCAAAAAGCTTTTTGGCTATAGCAACCTCTCTTCTCCATCCGGGAACCTTTAAGGATTTTGGATCTTTTAAAAACCTTTCAACAAATATTTGATACTTATTCTTCTTTCTGGGCATCTAGGTCAAATTCTACCATTCTTTTTACAAGTTTGTCAAATGTAATTTTTGGTTTCCAACCAAGATTTTCTTTTGCTGCGGTGGGATCGCCAAGAAGCAGGTCTACTTCTGCGGGTCTATAAAATTTTTCATTTATTACAACCAAACTATGTTTATGACTGCTACCTTTATAAACGTACCTTTCGTCTAGTCCTTCTCCTTCCCAGTAGCCATCTATTTTAGCAGCTTTAAATGCTAGTTCAACAAATTCTTTTATTGTGTGGGTTTCGCCGCTTGCCAAAAGGTAATCTTTAGGTTCTTCTTGGTTGACCATTAACCAAACACCTTCAACAAAATCTTCACTGTCGCTCCAATCTCGCTTTGAATGAATGTTTCCTAATTCAATTGGAGTTGGGGCTTCTATGTCAATACCTGTACCTAGTTCTTTTTTAATTCTAGCAACGCCTTTGGTAATTTTTCTTGTAACAAATTCTTCCCCACGCTTTGTTCCTTCGTGATTAAAAAGTGTTCCATGTACGGCGTACATATTATAAGATTCCCTGTATACTTTCACAAGATGCCTAGCAGCGCACTTAGAGGCTCCATATGGACTGCGAGGTTTGAGTGGGTGCTTCATGTCTTGTGGAGCATAATCAACGTCTCCAAACTCCTCACTGCTTCCCGCACTATAAAATCTACAATTCGGCTGATATGCCCTAACCGCTTCTAAACAACGCATGACACCCACTGCGTTAGCGTCAAATACTTGCATGGGCATGTCCCAGCTACAACCAACAAAAGAGTTGGCGGCAAAGTTGATAAAATAATCTGGTTGAATATCCTGAACTAATTTAGCTATACTGTATTCGTCTACTAAATCACCATATACTAATTGAAAATTTGGGTGATCTAAAAAGTTTTCACAATTTGAAAAGTTTGGATTTGATACTCTGCGAATCATACCAAAGACTTTATTCTCTGGGTTTTTTAAAAGGTATTCGCACATATTGGCCCCATCTTGACCAAGTACTCCAGTTACAAGAATTTTTTTACTCATTAAAATGACCTTAAATTATCTTCGTTAGCTCTATACCAATTATATGTACTTTTCAAGCCTTCTTCTAAAGAAATCGTAGGCTTCCACCCAAAGCTTTTTATTCTTGAATTGTCCATTAATTTTCTTAATGTTCCATCCGGCTTATTTAATTCAAATTGAATTTCACCTTCGTACATGACTGTGTTAGATATTGTTTTTGCTAAATCTGCAATAGAAATATCTTCACCACTACCAACGTTTAAATGTGAAATATTTTTACTATAAATATCTTCTGCATCAACATTTTCTAAAACAAAAACAGCAGCTTTAGCCAAATCGTCTACGTGTAAAAATTCTCTTTTTGCTTTTCCTGTACCCCAAACATTAACCACGGAACAGATAGCCTGTTTGGCTTCATGGAATTTTCTTAATAATGCTGGTAACACGTGAGAATTATCGGGGTGAAAATTATCATTTGGGCCATATAGATTAGTTGGCATTATTGAAATAAAATTACATCCATGTTGTTTATAATAGCTTTCGCACATTTTAATGCCTGCAATTTTTGCTATAGCATATGGTTCATTTGTATACTCTAATGGAGAAGTTAAGAGGTATTCTTCTTTAATTGGCTGATCTGCAAATTTTGGATATATACAAGAACTCCCCAAGAATAATAGTTTCTTTACTCCATGTTTGTGGGATGAATTAATTAAGTTGTTTTGTATTTGTAAGTTTTCATAAATGAAATCTGCTCTATAGGTGTTATTTGAATGAATGCCCCCGACTTTCGCCGCGGCATCTATAACAACGTCAACGTCATTTTCTTTAAACCATTTATCTACCGACTGTTGATTTAATAAATCAAGATGTTGCCTATCTGCAAAATAGATAGTCTTATATCCATTGCTTGATAAATTTCTCATTATTGCTGAACCTACCATTCCATTATGTCCAGCTATAAAAATCTTGGCATTTTTATTCACGGTAAAGTATAATATATATAATTAGGTATGTCAAATTTAAATGAAATCTGTGTTGGTTTAATAACTTCCTGCTCTAAAAATTACGCAGAACGTTCAAAAAACATTTTAAATACTTGGGGTAAGGACATTGAACACATTTACTTTTTTACAGATTGCGAAAATAAAGATTACAGATATTTAAATCTAACCAAAAATAATTTTCTATCTTCAAACAAAGAAAAGATGATAAAAGGAATTTTAAATTTATATGAAATGAATCTTGATTGTAAATATTATCTTTTGGGAGACGACGACAATTATTTTTTTATTAAAAATATTTTAAATTTTTGTAAAAAAAACATTACAGAAAACGAATTAACTTTTTATGGTAGAGATATTTTTAATTGGAAAATAGGATACTATGACAATGCTAGAGCTATGAATCACGGCGCACACTCTGCTGGAGATACATTAGATTATTGCGGAGGTGGGGGTATTTTGTTTAACTGTAAATCTTTTAAAAAGATGGGGGAATATATTAAAAATAATTATAATAAAATTATGGAAAAATTTCCTAGGTATGCTGATGTATGCATGGGTTATATATGTAAATATTCTAGTATTAAATTTATTCCAGAAGATAGATTTCACACTCATTGCTATGTATCTTTTTATGAAGAAGACTATAAAGAAGAAAAAATAAAGTCATATTTAGAAGATCAATTTAGTTTTCATAGAATTACTCACGAAGACCACTATAAATTTTTAAATATTTAACATGAAAATAAATTTAATTATTACAAAAAGTCAATTAGTTAAAGATTTAGATTCTGAGAAAGAAAAAACAAATCTTAGAGGCCCTAGATCAGCAGTAACTAATTTAATTAAAGGCCTAAATGATCATGGTGCAAATTATGGAATAACTTTTGACGAAGAGAAGGCAAGTGGAAAAATTGGAGAAGTAAATATTCCTTTAAATATAAATTCGTTAAATATTCTATATAAACAATCCGAAGAAATTTTAAAAACTTCTGTGATCGGACCCATGGGGGTTGGTAATGCGTCTGATCGTTTGCCTATATTTCAAAAAATAAAAAAATGTTTAATTCATAGCAATTGGGTTAAAACATTATATTTAAAACAGCTTGGAGATGCAAAAATTTTTGATGTTGATTTTTACTTATGGGCTGCGGGTATAGATACAGATTTTTTCAAACCAGAAAATATAAAAAAAGATTTAGATTGTTTTATTTACCATAAAAGTGGACCTATTGAATTATCGTGGCTAAAGGAAAGTTTGGATAAATATAAAATAAAATATGAAATATTACAATATGGAAAATATACCCAAAAAGAATTAAAAAATATTTCTAATAGATCTAATTTTTGTATACATTCATCTTTAGATGAAACTCAAAACATGGCTGCAATGGAAATTTTAAGTTGTAATGTACCAATGATTATTTTTGATTCTAATTATCGACACCATGTAGATTTTTGTACGTCTTTGGAATACTTCGATGAAACTTGCGGAATAAAAGTAAACCAAAATGACTTTTATGATCATCGCCCCGACGCTATTGACAAGCCCTTAAATGAAATGATAGAAAATTATTCTAAATATACTCCTAGAGATTATATTTTAAAAAATCATACAATAGAAAAATCAACCAAACAGTTTTTAAAAGCTGCAGATTGGGTGGCTAATGATTAAAATGGACTCTCGTGTTCTAGAATTTGAGAGATTTGTTTTGTCATTTTTTCTTGTTTTTTAAAGTTAAAATCTTTAGACAGAAAGGATTCTATTGAATTTATTAGCGGGGATTTGAATTTTATGTCTATTCTTTGATTATTAAATTTTAAAACCTGAGTTACGTCATCCCAATATAGGAAACCCTTTTCAAACTCAAAAATACAATCCCTATCTTTCTTTCCATAGTACCAGCTTGAATTTATTTGAACTAACGTGCCCCCAAAATCCAATAGCCCTATTGCGCTATCGCTTTTTACAGAATTTTTGTTTCTTTTATAGTTTATCCATAAAGTTTTAGATGGCATTTTTTCCAAAACGTGAAGCATAATACTAACGTCGTGAGACGATAAGTCATATCTAGCGTTAACGTCTTTTCTTTCTGGCCCCATGTTTAACCTGTTCATTGTAACGCTTAATAGCTTTCCGTATTGTTTTGATTTACATATAGACTTTATAAATTTAACATGATCGTTAAAAGTAAAAATCCAATCTACGAATAATTTTTTCTTGTTATTTTTTGCAATTTTATATAAATGTTCTGTTTCTGTGTAGGATGCAGTTAATGGTTTTTCGCAAAAAACATTTGAACCAGAATTTAAAAAATGATAACAAATTTCATAATGCCTGCTTGTGGGAACGCATACGAATACATTTTTGCATTCAATATCTTGATAGTTTTTAACTATGTTTTTTTCTTTACAAAAGGGGTCGCAAATTATTACATCATCTACATTTAAACTTTTTAGATTATTGTGTACAACTTTACCCCAATATCCATATCCAATAATGGCCATTTCATTCATTTTGCGGGAACTCCTTTGACTAGCGTATTGTCAGGAACGTCTTTTGTAACGACTGAACCTGCTCCTATTATACAATTATCTCCAATATTTACTGGAAGTATGGTGGCGTTAGATCCTATTCTTACGTTATTTCCTATTTTTGTTTTTTTCATTTTCCATTCTTTGAATTCCTTTGAGTCGGTAAATAAATCATTAACAAACATTACTCCATGAGCAATGAAACAATTTTCTCCAATCTCCACTCCAGAACATATAAAAGAATGACTGCTTATTCTGGAATTTTTTCCTACGCTTGACCCGCTTTGAATTTCTACAAATGGACCTACAAATACTCCATCTTTTAATTCGCATTCATATAAATTGCACGGCTCTATGAGAGAAATATTTTTTCCAAATTTACATTTTAAAAAAAATAATCTAAATAATTTTCTGACCATTTTTATCATACGGCAATATAAGAGTATAATTTTCTTTTATCAAGGTATGTCTACCCAAATCTATAGAAATTTCTTTACAAAGAATTTTAAAATCGGGATTGTTTGTGTTTTCTACAACAATTAAGTTCTTATAATCTTTTAATTTTTTACAAATTTCTTTTGAAGTTTTGTATTCGTTAATAATAATGCAATCTATAGAGTTATCTATTTTTTTAATTGATTTATATTTTTTAATGCTTGGATTTAATGGTAGCCAAACTGCCAAGGTTTTTATTAATGAAGAGGAGTTTTTGTGTCGTATTTTATTAATCCAATATTTAATATGAAGTTTATATTTTGTCGTTTTGAATTTGTTAAAAATTTTTTCATATTTTTTACTTAATAAATCTTCTGAAATTTCATTCCAATCTTCGATAATTAAGATCGGAAGATCTTTATAGAAAGATACATTGTGGCAGTTTTTAACAATAGGAATAGTTTCCAAATATAAGCATTCCCAAATTCTATGGCAATCTGTACCCATCCCCTCTGGAGATACAGCGTATTTACATTTAGAAAGATCCTCTAAATATTCTTTAAATGGTTTTCTTTCTGAAAAATGTACATAGTTTAGATCTTTTAAATCTTCTAATATCTTTCTTCTACTAGAATTTGTTTTAGTGTCAAAATTTAAATATAATAATTCTTTTTTGTAATTTTTTTGATCGATTATTTCATTTAATAATTTAATGTCTCCGTGAGGCCACCTTGCATTTGCAATTCCAAGGGGAATAGATTCTAATTTTTCATGTTCTACATTAGCATTTTGTGCGTACCAATTTATAATTTTGTCATTATCTAAATATTTTTTGTAATTGTCTGATATTTTATGAGCGCTATTGTGAGTAATTATATTTATTTTGTATTTTATATTTGGTAAAACTTTTTCAAAAAAATTAGAAATATAATCAGTTTTAATAAAAATTATTTTGCCGTCTTCTTCTATCAAATTAGAAAAATCACTCTTTTCAAAATCATCATATACAAAATCTGAATATTTTCTGAATCCCATTCCAGTTATAATTGGATATGAATCAAGAATTATTTTGGGATCAACTTTAACTTTTTTCTTTATTAAAGCGCACCCCTTTCCGTTTTTGTTCCATTTATCGCATGTTATTGAATTCTCTAAACAGAAATCATCTACAGCATTATTTACTTCTGGTATAGAGCATCCATCTGGAGGACCGGAATAGTAATCATCTATTATCATTAATGCTCCGTCGTTCATTTGAGAATAAATTCTTTCTATATCTTCTTTTGCGCCTTCATAAGTGTGATCTCCGTCTACAAAAGCATAATCTATTCCATTTTTAAAATTTTTATTAAAAAACTCTTTATTTAAAATCTTTTTACTGTCACCTTCTATTACTAAATAATTTTCAAAATCATTTTGTAATTTATCAGCTATTTTCCAGCCCTCTTTCCCTGCATAATTTAAATTTATATCAATCGATATAAATTTTTCTGGCTTAATTGTGCATAAGGTTGTTGCTGCACTTCTCCCCGTGGCAAATCCTGTTTCTAAGCAATATTTGGGTTTTAATTTTTTTAATTGTTCAATTAAAAAGTCTCTTTCGTTTTCATTCAAATGTCCCCAAGGATGCCAGTAATTTTCAATAGTTTTTTCATTAAGTGCGGCTTTGCATATAGAATCAATATCTTTTTTGTATTTTTCATAAGGTCTAGCGCTATGGCAGTCATAATAATACTCAGATTTTACTTTTTCTAAATCAAACTTCCAGTTACTTCTATCTATTCTTCTTCCATTTTGACCGCCAGTTCTTGGCATGTATAAAATATCTAATGGGTTAGATTCTTTATATTTCGGAATAACTAAACTTGGATAATCCTCATCCAAAAACCAATATGTTTGAGTTAATTTTTCTTTTGGATTTTTAAAATCTTGATGAAGCATAGATAAGGAGTCTTCCCATCTTTCTGGCAAGTTCAAAACTTTTTTAAAAGTTCTACCTAAAGCTATATGATAACAAGATGGAATTCTTCCGTAAGATTCTATACATGGATTTATATGTACGTATTTATTTTCTGAAACATTTTTAATTTGATCTATAAAGTAATGTTTTGAAAGTGGAAGCATGTCTATATCAGATATAATAGAAACTTTATTGGGAAACAGGGTTGGAAACCAATATCTTATCCATAAAACTTGAATAGAAATTGGTATATTTTTTATATATTTCCACCTAAAGACTTTACCGTATTCTTCTGATAATTCAACGTCTTGTTTTTCGTCTATATAAATTAAAATGGGTTCTACTCCAATTTTTTCTTTCCAAAGTTTGGATACTATTGGCCAAAAATCTAAATAGGAAGAATCAGAATTAGAACTTAGTATTGCTTGGTCTATTTTCATTAGAACTCTCTTTGTATTTTAGCTAATTGGTCGTACCACAAAACATTTATTTTTTCTAACATACAATATTCTCTTTTTTTTATGAGAGATAAATCTAAAGGTGGAGCCCAATTTCCTTTTGGTTTATATCTATCGTCTAAACCATTAAAAAAGTCATATAAATCAGCTTCTATTGTAATATTATTTTCAGACATACTCTCGGCATTTCTATATGTTATGTATTCTTTTAATGTTTTAATTTCCATAAACCAAGAACCAGTATTAAATTGTCTCGGAACATATTTACCAAATGTATTTGTTGGGTTTTGTAAAAAATTTTTATATAAATTAAAATTTAACATTTTTTGTCTAGGTTCATGAAAAAATACATATTTATAATTTCGAAATACAGGCCAATTAGCTTCCCACGATTCTATTAGTCCTGCGCCCTTGTTATTTTGGCCATGTTTATTTTTTGTTTTTTTGTACGAAAAAATTATATTTGCCTCGCTAGGTATAGCGTTCAAAATTCGCTTATCTACTTCAGACTTATCGTTGACTGTATTATCTATAACATAAACGTTTTCATAAAAACCAACATGTTTATTAAAATGGTAAAAAAACGATTTAAAACCTTCAACAAATTGAAGAACTCTTTCTTCTCCGTCGTTAACATAAGACTTGTGTTTAAATTCTTTTGAATTGAAAGCGCATCTAAGTTCAAAAATTATATCTTTTTTAGGTTCCATGTCTTAAATTGTACTGAGTATTTTACATGTATATCCAATTTCTTTTTTTGTCATTTCGGCATTAATAGGCAGGCTTATTTCTGAAAAAGCTTGTTGTTCAGAAAATGGAAAGTCTCCTTTTTTGTGGTTCAAATACTTATAAGCTCTTTGTAAATGTATTGGTTTGGGGTAGTGAAATCCGGTTTGAATACCTTTGTCGTTTAATGTTTTTTGTAGTTTATTTTTATCTTTTGTAAAAATTGGGAATAAGTGATAAACACATTTATTACCCCTTTCTACTTTTAGAGTTTTGACATTTTTATTTTCCGATAGAGCTTCCATGTATTTATTTGCTATGAAAATTCTTTTATTATTCCATTCGTCTAGATAGGGAAGTTTTAAATTTAACATTACAGCTTCTATTTCGCTCATTCTATAATTAAAGCCCACTATATCGTGATGATATTTTTTACTTTGCCCGTGATTTATGAGCTTTTTCATTTTATCGTAAAGTTTTTTAGAGTTCGTTACTACCGCTCCTCCCTCCCCACAGGTTCCTAAATTCTTGCCGGGATAAAAACTAAAACATGTTAGATCAGAAAATGAAGCTATGGGTTTGTCGTTAAACAAACTTCCGTGCGCTTGCGCTGCATCATTTATTAAAATAGATTTAGAGCTTTTGCTTAAGCATTTTAATCCAACTAAATCACAAGGATTTCCATACATGCTGGTGGGTAAAATAATTTTTGTATTGCGAGTAGTTAATTTTATAGCTTGATCAACGTTCATATTACAGGTTTCGTCAACGTCAACAAATTTATGCTTAAGATGACGACAATGAGATACAGCTTCGCTAGTTGCAATATAGCTATTGGGACAAGTTAAAACTTCTCCTTCTGAATCAAAAAGATGTAGTGCTGTATGCAGTGCTGTAGTACCACTACTTGTGGCAACACAGTATTTAACGCCACAATATTTTGCAAAATCTTGTTCAAATTTTTCTACGTTTTCTCCAGATATAAAATTAGAAGAATTTACAATGGATGAAACCTTGGATAAAAAACGCCTTTTAATTTTTTTATTTTGTTTTGAAATATTAGAAAAATGAATTTTCATTAAAATTCTCCTACTCCTGATATTTTTGGACATATTTGTTTGCCGTTAGAAAACTTTTCAGCATTAAAGAAAGCTATTTTATATCCTTCTTTTAAATAAACATTAGAAAATTTTACTTCTCCCTCTCGCTCAAAACATATATAATTTATTTTGGAACCATCTTGACTTGCGGGTTCTTTGCAGTATGGTAGGTGTCCATATTTTTCAACTATCATATTTAAAAATTTTTTATGAGTAAATCCTGCTCCTCCATGGCAATGTAGGCCAACTTGAAAATCTTTTGACATTCTTTCTTCGCAATTTTCATCTCCTTTAATGGAAATAATTCGATCATTTATTCCGCTTACATGGCATCCACCAAAATAAAGTGATCCATGTTTACCCACGCAAAGATACGCTACATTTTCTTTAATTAATTCTTTTAAATTTGTTTTGCCATATAAAAAATAATTTGGTATATTAATTTTTACGTCATCTTCAACAAAAAACCAATAGTCGTATTCATTTTTAAATTTTTTAAACGCATAATCAAAAGATTTGAAACTTCCCCCAACTCCATTTTCCCAAGGCCTATTTATAACTTTTATTATTCCATTTTTAGTTTTTGAATTATTAAATTTAGAAATAAATTTTAAAGATTCAGATTCTGGATCAGAAGATTTCTCACAACAATGATTAACTAAAATAATATCAGAAGATAAACCGGAGTCTAATTTTTGCAGATATGGTATATATTTGTTAAGATAGTTTATTGTTTCTTCTGTGTTCTTAGGATATGTTCTCCTTTTTCCAAAAAAAGTTGATATAACTGTGCAATTTTTAGACATTTTATTTTTTTATTATTGTTAAAGAGGGAAACTGTTCTAAGACTAATGTTTTGTATTTCGTTTTATTTATAACTGGTTGTATTTTTGGAAAATTAAATTTATTCATCCATTCTACGCTGTCTCTTTCTTTTGATCCGCCTTCGAGTAAAACAATTCCTCCTTGTGATATTTTAGGCATATATTTATCCAAACAATATTCGTATGTATCTCCATTATTACTTATGTCAATATGTAAAATGTCTATAGAATCATCGGCGTGAAATTTGTATATATTTTTATAATTTGCTTTTTTAATATATATATTTTTTCGTTTTAAAAATTTTAATTCTATATCATCGTATCTAGAGCCAGAGTATTCATAGTCTTCAAATAAATCATATGCATAAATTTGACATTCCTCGTTGACTGTGGAAGATAGAGCTTCTAAAGAAAAGCCGTCTAGGATTCCTATTTCAACTATTTTTCTTGGAGAATTTAAAAATGCTACAGTTTTAAAAACTAAGTCGTAATTATTTTGCATGTATGAAGAGTTCATTATATTTTAAAATTTTTTTTATCAGAAAACCAATCGCTTCTATTCTCTAAAATTTCTTGTAAATATTCTTTGTATTCACTGTCGGGAATATTTTTTATTTGTCTGGATAGTTGTCTGTATGTCATGAACCCCTGCTTAATGCATACCTCCTCTACACATCCAATCTTGTATCTTTGTTGTTGTTCGATTGTTCTTATAAATTCGCTAGCTTTTTGTAAATCTGAACAGTTACCCGTATCAAACCAAACTACCCCTCTTCCTAAATCTTCAATGGTTATATTTTTTTGTTGTAAATATAGTTTATTTAAATCTGTTATTTCCAACTCTCCTCTTTTGGAAGGTTTTAATGATTTCGTGTTTTCAATAACGGAGTTGTCGTAGATATATAAACCGGGGATCATATGATTTGAAGTAGGTTTTTTTGGTTTTTCTTTTATGTCTACAACTTTGTTTCTGTTAATTTCTAAAACTCCGAAATTTTGTGGGTCAGAAACAAAATATGTAAATATGTGGGCTCCAGTTGAGAAGTTGTTTATAATTTTATCTAATCCAATATAACCATAAAATACATTGTCTCCAAGAATCAAGCACACGTTATCTTGACCAATAAATTCTTCGCAAATTAAAAAAGCTTCTGAAATACCTTTTGGTTCTGCTTGTTCGAAATATTCTATATTTATTCCCCACTGAGATCCATCCTTTAATAATGTCTTATATTTATCCAAATACTCTGGAGAACTAATTATAGCTATATCTTTTATTCCTCCAAGCAACAAAGTGCTTAGTGGATAATATATCATAGGTTTATCATGAACGGGTTGAAGCTGCTTGTTAGAAACTACGGTTAGGGGATAAAGTCTAGAACCAGATCCTCCAGCTAAAATAATTCCTTTGGTTTTTTTTGACATTAAAAATTTTCAACATACCAATTTACAGTCTTCTTCATTCCTTGACTTATAGAATACATAGGTTTCCATCCTAATTTTGTAATTTTTGTATTGTCTATTGCATATCTAAAATCGTGAGCAAGTCTATCATTTACGTACTCAATGTGATCTTTAGATCTCACCTTCATTAGTCTGCAAATTTGTTGGACAATTTGAATATTTGTTTTTTCAGTATTTGCTCCAATGTTGTATACTTCCCCAACATTTCCATCAATAGCAACTTTCCAAAGTGCTCTACAGTGATCCATTACATATATCCAATCCCTTACGTTTAACCCTTTTCCATATACTGGAATTTTTTCATCTTGATAAATAGAGTTTATAACTGTTGGAATAAATTTTTCTAAATGCTGTCTAGGGCCATAGTTATTAGAACATCTAGTTACAACTACTGGGAAATTATATGTCTTAAAATAAGAGAAGCATATTAAATCTGAAGCCGCTTTTGTAGAAGAATATGGAGAGGTTGGGTCAATAATGGTTTCCTCTGTAAATTTACCTTCTTCGCCCAGCGCTCCATAGACTTCATCTGTTGATACATGAACAAACCTTTTGATTCCGCATCGTCTACAAGCTTCTAACATGCTCATTGTTCCAACAACATTAGCTTGAACAAATGGAAATGGATTATTTATAGAATTATCAACGTGAGATTCTGCAGCCAAGTGAAAAACTATATCTATATTAAATCTTGCAAAGATATCTATAATTTCTCCAGTACTTCTGACATCTACTTGTTCAAAGAAGTAATTTGGATTATCTAAGTATTCTTTATTATTGCCCCCTGAACCCGCATAAGATAAGCAGTCTACATTAATAACCTTATCTACATTTTTCTTACTTAATAAAAATTCTATTAAATTAGAACCAATGAAACCTGATCCACCTGTAACTAAAATATTCATTTATTTTCTGTGCTCCATTTTTCTCCAAAATGACCTATTTCTGCCCTTATTTCGTCATTGGGGTCATACTTCCTATTAACATAATACAACAAAATTGATCCCGGTTCCAAACATTTATATCCATGATAAACTCCGGGGATAATTTTTAATACTCTTGGGTTTTTGTCTGACAAATATTCAAATCTACATCCATTTTCCTCTGTTGCTAAACCCACTTTAAATGATCCTTTGATGCATGTCCAATAATCTGTTTGAAGATCGTGCTTATGCCAAGCTACAATATGTTCGGTTGAATTAACAACCGATACGTTAATTTGTCCATCTAAAATGTCAAAAACATCAATTAGCCTTTGGGCTCTGTCATCTTCGTGAAATTTCATTTTTTATTTTGGTTGTAGATATTGCTTCTGTATATGGAAAAAATATAATTTTGGCACCATAACTTTTTAATTCGTTTTCATAGTCAGACCATTTCTGATCGTCGTACCAGTCGTCCCCAACGAAAAGAATATCATACTTTAATTTCCTATGTGCTTTGATTTTGTCAAGATCATTTTGTGGAATAACAGTGTCAACATATTTAATATTTCTAACTATTTCTATTCTATGTTCAAAGGAAATGATGGGGTTTGTGTTTTTTTTAGATTTTATTAGCTTATCTGTGCTTACGGACACTATGAGGTGGTCACACATTGATTTTGCATTTCTCAATATGTTTAAGTGGCCAACATGGAACATGTCGAAAGCGCCACAGGTATAGCCTACTACTGTTTTTTTATTCATTGGTAATAAGATTGATTAGTTTATCTCTATCTTTTCTAAAATCTAAAACTTCGGAAACAACATGATTGTCTCCGGGTCCATACGCATTAGCGTAAGCGGGAGTAGAAAGTTTCTTTTCAAAAACTATTATACCATTATGGATAGATATATTATATAAGTAATCCAATAAGTAAACAATTTCTTCTTTATTGAAATTCTCTTTTATTATTGAGGCGTCCCATGGCGAAGCGTCAGATACCCAATGATCGGTGGATGTTTTGGGAGAAAAAAAGGAATCTAAATGCATCAAATCTATTAACATTTTTGTAAAATCAATAAATGAAGGTTGGGAAAAAGTGCCCGAGGGCTGATTGGGCCAATAGCTAGTATGGATGTCCTCACATATATATACTCCGTTATCAGCTACATGTGGAAATAATTTTAGAAAAGTTTTAATCTGGTCATGACACGCGTGAGAGCCATCGTCAAGTATCACATCTAATTTTGGGGTTTCTTCTATAATTTTTTGAAGAATTTTTTGGTCAGCTTGTGATCCCACAAACATTTTAAGATTGTTAAAATCGTTTTCGTATGACCTCAGATCATCTATATCTAAACCATAAATTTCACATTCTTCAAAAACGTAATTAAGCATTGCGAGTCCGCCCCCGCCTAGGTTGCCTATTTCTAGTATTTTGGGGTGTGTGCCTTTGAATTTTTGTAAATGTCTATCGTAAACCTCTGGGTAATTTGACCATTTGCCTACCCTGTGGGTTTTAACTATTTTTTTATCTGTAATGTATTGTTGGAATGTTTTATCCATTACTTTTCCTTATTTCTTTTAAAATCATTTCACAATTAGAATCATAAGTAAAGTCTTTTTTTGATTTTTCGTGTCCTTTACCCGCAATTTCTTTTGCTTCCTCTTGATTCTCTAAATAATAAGCAAGCATTTCATGTAATTCATTTAAATTTTTATAATAAATTAAATGCTCTTTGTGTTTTAGCCCCTTATCTTTTGTTACCATCATGTCGTCCACAAAAACTAAAGCTTTTCCAGCTAGAGCTTCAAACAGTCTAAAATCTCCCTCCCAACCATCGGGATTACAGGAAACAAGTATTTTACTATTCTTTATTTGATCAAAATAATGTTTTGAGGAGTTATAGCTGTACCCTCCTCCAATTCTGCCTACATGAATTTCATATTTTGTGTTTTGCTCTTTAAACCTTTGCATAAATTGCGCTACCGCACTTCTGTTTCCCCCGTTGTCATGATGATTAAAAAGGCAGCTTGCATCTATATTCCTATTTTCGTTTTCTGAAATATTATTTAGGTAAGACTCTTTTATACCATAAGTGATTGGGGTATATGGAGAATTATATTTTCTATATTCATATGGATTTTTCGTTTTATCTACGCAGCTTCTTTTAAAATACAGTAAGGGATTGCGACTCATTATGCAATTAGTGTCACAGCCCAAAACATTAGACATTTGATTATCTGAATCAAAATAGTCAATAATAATTTCTCTTTCTGGGTTAAGTGGTTCGTTTTGTATTCCAATATCTGGATGTCTGATTATATAATCAGCTTCATCTATGTTTAAAACCATTTCTACGTTTTCATTCTTTGAAAAAGCGTATGCCATGTGATCGGTACTGTTTTCAAATTCTTCTGGTTTTTGTTTGCCTAAAGCATTTTCGGCATTTTGAAAATATATTTTTATTTTTTTCATATTTATATAAAATCATCTCTTAGAACGTCACCCCCGGGCTTTCCGTTTCTTATTGGGTTTCCGTTAATACAATCTTTTCCATATCTGGATTTTTGCGTCACGTATTCGTGGGGATTGGTTGGACATTTGAATGTATAACCTTCTAGCTTTATTTCTTCCAACTCTTTGTCAAAAAATTTTTCGTCAACGGCTCTTTTATTTACTAGGTCTGGTACTCCGTGAGCATCACTCACCAAATTATCTTTTGCTGAAATATATTTATTGTCTTTTTTTGTATATTCTCTAAACTCTGTGGCTGTTAACTGCTTTGAAGCAAACATGTAATTTATTTCTTCTATTTCTTTTACATGTCTGTGTAAATTACCAGCATAAAAATCCATTGGATTAAAATTAGTCAAAAAGTTAATGCTGTGATTATTGGTTGATTTAGCATTGCCCTGAAAAATTCCTATGTCTGCATCATCGTCAAATAAAGGTATTCTACCGTTCCTAACTGCTCCTAATAAGGTTCCGCAATCTATCCACCATTTTATTCCCTGTTTTGAAAGCTCGTCTGTTACTTCTTTTAGATGTTTGGCTAATTCTTTTCTAAAAAATCTAGACGTATATGCTGACCAAGAATTATAATAACAATCATATAATCTTTTGGGTGACTTTATTGGTTGTGAAAGTTGGCTTGAAACTAATTCTTTGAAAACATTTTTTCCAAAAACTCTTATAAGATAAGGTATTGGATTTTCTAAGCTGTAAGCTTTTACGGGTCCATAACTATAAATTTTTCTATCTCCCAACTCTTCATCTGTAACATCTGGATCAAATGATATTTTTATATATACTTCTTCTGTTAGATGTATTTTATCATCTTTAAAATTAAAATATTGACTGTTGTTGATTAGCTCCCTGATTGCTTGCTTATCTTTTAAAGGACAACCAATATGAATATAGTCAGAATATACAATATGATTTCTATTTCTGACTGCCCCCAAGCACGAACTCTTTATAAGAAAATAGTTTATATTAGCGTTGTCTAAAATGTCATGGACTCCCGCCATTAATTCATAAAAGTGATAAATATTTTTATGATCATTATTTTCATACTCTTCTGGGCTGTATTCTAATATATAACATTCTTCTTCTTCTGTTATTTTCCATTCTGCTAATTCTGGAATGGTCAGTCCATCAATTTTATTTACAAAAATTACATCTATATTATTATCTAATGATTCTTGTAGTTTCTTTTCTGTAAAATCTAAATTGTTATTATCTATAACTAATAAATCATAATTAAAATCATGAGGATTAACTTCAACGTGAGGGTTAATTCCTAGCTGTTGTAGGTGGGGGTAAATTTTTTTATTTAATAAATTGTCAAACGTATTTGTTCCATCTAATACTGCTTGAAGTATTGGGGAAAAGTCTTCCGAAAAAATACCCACGTTTACGGAGTCTACTGAGTAATATTTTATTAAATTTAAAGTTTTATTCGAAGTCATGACAAGAAGTTACTCCTCCCCTTTTTAAATTATTGTTTGGATAATATTTATCAACATCTAGGGTTTCTATTTCATAACCCAATTCCAAATAAACATTAGTAAAAGCTACTTCGCCTTCTAATTCAAAAGAGTTATAAAAAGATTTGTTTTCTGCTCCAGATTGTTCGTGTTTGCTGTGTGGTAGTTCTTTATTTGTTTCAAACACTTCGTTTAAATATTTTACATGAGTACAACCTATGCCTCCATGACAATGTTTTGGGGCGGGTGGATCAGATAATACCCCACCAATATCTTTTCCCAAACAACATATATATGCAACATTTTTATTTTCTTCTAATTGTTCAATTGCATGCTTAAAATACATAGGAACATTTAATTTCACATCGTCTTCTAAAAAAAACCAATAATCATATTCATTTTTAAAGTTTTCAAAAGCAAAAGAAAAAGATTTGAAACTGCCTCCGGAACCGTTTCCATGATCCCTATTTAAAACTTTAACTGAACCATTAACACCCTCTGAATTATGAATTGAAGATAAGAATTTTAAAGATTTTTTATCAGCGTCATAATCGGGTCGGCAATCGTGATTTGCTATGATTATGTCCATTGGAACTCCGCTGTCTAATTTTTTTATATGACTAAGAGTTTGACCCATCCATTCTATGCAATCATCTAAAGTTTCAGAAAAGCGATGCGCTTCCGGATAATCAGAACGAAATCTTCTAGCTCCAAAATATGTTGATACAACTAAACAATTCTTACTCATAATATTGTTTTGATTTTATTTTAAGGTTTTGTTTCGTATATTTATACTGACCAAATAGGGATTTTATTTCATTAAAATTATATATATCTCCGGGTGTTATGTCTATTAAATTTAACTTGTTTAAAATATGAGGTTTAGTTATAGATTGGTAAAAATTTAAATCTTTATAGACGGGTGTGTTTTTGTTTTCTGTATGATAATTATCATGCCCTCCGTATATTAACACCTTGGATATACTCATGTTTACTATAGAAAGAAAAAGGTTATTTATTTTTTTTGTTAAAAATTCCTTGTCTTCTTCTTCAAAATCGCTATACGTGTGGGGGTAATCACCTTTTGAAGTATTAATTTGTAATGATAATATTATTTTACATTCTTTTTTTAGGTGAGAAATTCTGCATTTGTAGTCTTCAATATGATTTGTTATAGTAAAAGCGTCATTCTCTTCAAAGGTGACAGCTTTATTACAGTGAAAAATCAAAGCGTCTTCAGTCTCAATGGAAATTGTTCCATTGTTGTGCGTTCTGTATTTTATATTTGAAACTTCTTCTTTATTATTTACTTCTATAAGATTTTCAAAACCTAAATTTTTTAATCTTGTATAAGGCCATCTAGATTGAACCTTGGGAATAATTAAATTTATATTTTTCGGAAAAAGTTTTAAAAAAATATCATCGCAATGATCGTCGTTAAAGTTTGATATTAAAATATTAAAATTTTGATTATTATTTTCAGCTAATGATGCTAAATATGCTGGATGTATAAACGGAGGGGGAGACGGAAGCCATTTTCCAAAAGCTTCAGATTCGCCCCAAGGGTCAGTCAAAATTAAACTTTCACCATCGTCTATTAACAATGATGTATGATTTATGTACTGTATTGATGTATTTTTAGTATTCAACCCAAGTATTTATTGCACTATCGTGCCATAATATATCAGGTTTATCTATCAATGTAAAGTTTTTTTTGTCTTTTTCAAAGAAGGAGTAAATGTCATCTTCTAAAGAGGTATATGGATAACATAAGTCAGAAGTTTTTCTTTGTGATAAATATTTTTTAAAATCTGACATCTTAAATATAATTAATCCCGTCTTAAATTGTTTAATTTTATGACTTAGGAATGTGGTTTTCTTTTCTTTCGCAAATTGATCAAAAATTTTTGTTGATTTAAGTTTGAGTCGTGGTTCAAAATGAAAAACAAATTCATAATTTGAGGCTAAACTTTCCACTTCCATCCAATTCTCTAAGATTCCCGCGCCCTTATTTAGTTTGCCATGTTCATTTTTTTGAGTAAAAATGATATTGACATTCGCCGGTATTTCATTTTTTATTCTTTTATCTAAATGAGATATATCTTTTAATGTATTATCTACAATATATACATCTTCATATCTATCGTAATAGTTTTTATAAAAATTAAAAAAAATTTTAAAACCTTCTGAATATTGAAGTATTCTTTCCTCTCCCGTACAAACAGAGTTTGCATTATGAAAACTAGAAGCGTCAAAGCTGCAGCTTAAATTAAAAAAAACATTACTCAAGACAATAACCCTTGCAGTTTATTCTCCCAAATTTCTAAGCATGGCTTTGCTGATAAATTTTTAACAATGAATTCTCTTGGAGCGTAATCTTTTGACAAAAACAAATCCCAATCTTCTTTCCATCTGTCTGGATAAGTTCTTAGCCCGCAACTGTCATCAAAATAAGACGCGGCTGTAGCTGTTAGTGGATGTTCTGGAAGGTATGTTGACCAAAAACTATTCAACTCTTCCCTGCAGCTTTTTACATCTATAACAAATATTGGAGTGTCTGAACTTAGGGTTTCTTGAAAAGCAAAACCTTGGCTTTCATGTCTACCTATCCATATAGCGTAAGGGGCTTTTGATATAGCATCAGCAAAATCTGACTCTTGATATCTTTTTTCATAATCAAAAACTATAAAGTCGTCACCCAAATGTTCAAGAACATCATTCAGTCTTTGTCTGTCTACTTGCTTAAAATAAATTACCGGCTTACCGTCTTTCTTTTGTGGTTGAAATTGTTCTATGTTAACCGCAAAAGGTAAAGCTATAGCATTAAAGTTTTTATTGATGTCTGTAGCTAAATCACAATTCCAAGGTGATAAAAAATTAAATAAAGTTTTTTTATTAAAAATTTTTGAGGCAAAATCTTCCGTTACTTCTGGAAACATTATGTGTGGCCCGTATATTACCCCTCCTTCATGACCTTTAAAGGATTTAAATTGACCCAAACTAATCACCCAATCGTACTTATTGTTGCTGTTATAGATGGGAATAGCGTCCCAGTGTTCTCCGTTTTTGTAGCACTGAAAATCTACATCCATTCCTTCTTGGACCATTAAATCTAATCCAAGTTTGTTTTTGTTGTGAAACCAACCTTCAAAATAATACTTCATAATTACCAACCTTCTTCTATTGATCCTATAATATATTCTCTATCTTCTTCTGTTACCCACCACCCGTTAGGTATGCAAATCATTTCGTTGCATAATTTATCTAAATTTGGTAGAGAACTTTTATACTGAGAAACGCATGAATGAATATCGTTTCTTTCATGAACTCTGCTAACCATTATTTCTTTTTCTTGCATGAGTTGCATAAAGCCATCTCTATCTTCCACCTTGATTGTATGTATCCAAGATGCGGATTTTCTGTCGTTTTCTTTATTTAAAATTGTTATACCTTCTCTATTTTGTAATGCCTTGTCGTAGTATATTGAGTTTTCTGTAAATTTATTTCCTCTTTCCAAGAATAATGGAAAATTATGTATGCCAATTGTGGCGTTTATATCATTCATGTGATACTTGTATCCCCACTCTGGGACATCTTCTTCACACCTAAAGTCTTTTTTGTTTGTGTTTCTGTCTATTCCATACCACCTGAGAACTTTTGCTCTTTCGTATAGTTCTTCAGAGGGGAGTAGCATAACTCCTCCATCTCCAGTGGTAAAATGTTTGATTGCTTGAAAACTGTAAACCGCAATGTTTCCGTGATTACCTAATTTCTTTCCTTTATATTCGCTACCCATTGAGTGAGCACAGTCTTCTACAATAGGTATAAAATGACCAAAAAGGTCTTGAGCTTCTTTCTGTATGTTAGATAGCTCGTCTAAATCTAAGGGGTATCCTCCCCAATGAACAACGCAAATAGCTTTAGTGTCTTTAGAAATTTTTCTTCTAAGATCGTCTAAATCCATATTACATGTGTTAGGGTCAACGTCTACCCATTTAATTTTTAAACCATTAGCTAGTATAGGCCAGTTTGTTGCGGTACATGTTAAAGCTGATGTTAAAACTTCGTCTCCCGGCTGCAGTCCGAGTAGTCTATAAGCCAGCGTAAGTCCAGATGTGGCAGAGTTTAATGTCGCACAGTATGGGTTATTAAAATAATTAGATAATAGAGATTCAAACTCCTCAACTTTTGGTCCTTGTCCTATAAAGCCAGATGTCATAACCTCTCCAAGAGGTTTTACAACGTCTTTACTCATTGAAACTTTAAATAAAGGAATCATAAGTTCTTATTTTTTAATAATACATCTGTGCCACCGCTTTCATTACCCTGTTAGAGTACTCTGTATATATATAATGAATTTTGTCATTTGTCAATAAATATTCTCCCCCTTTGAACACTATAAATAATTAAATATCTTCATTGTATTTATTTAGTAGGTCTCCTATGTCCCACTGTTTGGAATTAAATCTACTTTTCTCATAAACTCTATGGCACACTAATATTTCATCAAGATTATAAAAACTACATTTCATGCTCATTAATTTTAACCACATGTCCATATCTTCGTAGCCCGGATATTGCGCGTCCCACCCCCCGCTTTCAATAATTTTAGATTTTTTAATTATAGAAGTACTGTTTGCTATTTGGTTTTGACCTTTTTTTGTTAGCCTTTTTATAAATTCATTTGTTGTTTCTAATGTTGGTCCGGGTCCGTACTTTGTTGGAGTTTTGCCTTCTTCGTCTATATATAAAATTTGAGACCCAATAACATCATAATCCCCAATTAGCGGTAATTGTTTTTCTAGTTTATTTTCCATCCAGACATCATCATCGTCCTGTATTGCAACGTTTGAGTATTTAGATTCTTCTACTAAAAGGTTTAAAGTTTTTGAAACACCCAAAGGTTTTTCTCCGAAGTTAAAAATTTTAATTCTCGAGTCATTAAATGAAGAAAGAATATTTTGAGTGTTGTCTTTTGATCCGTTAATTCCAACTAGAAGTTCTAGATCTTTAATTGATTGATTTAAAACTGATTTTACAGATTCTTCTATAAATCTTTCTCCATTGTACGTTGGTAATAATACAGATATCATAATACTTCACTTGCCCCTTCTCCATGATTACCAAAAGCTTGGTGATCTTTATCTATAGCAATAAGTTTAGGCTTGTGATTTCTTGGATGGCTATAAGAATAACAATATCCACAGTCTAATACTTTAGTTGGGGGATTATCTAAAAACCATCTATTAAGATGGGATTCGTCATGCCACTTTGCTACGATTTGATTTGCTCTATCAATATCAACATTTGTTGATATCATTTCAGACATTCTTAAAAACTCATTAGTTGATCCCCCATTAAACCCTCCAGCAAAATATAAGACTTGCTCATTTGGGGCAATGTAAGCTAGGCTGTTTGGATTGGTTTCAACATTACCTCTTCCTCCATATATGCCGGGATGTACTGTGGCTACTCTATCGCTAAGTATTTCATTACCAACTTCATTTTCAAAAATCATGTCTGCATCGGTATAGAATAAATAATCCTGAGTTGTTAATAGTTCTTTATTTTGAAAAAACGTATGATACCTCTCTAGAGTAATATATGGCCACTGCTTGTGCTCTTGGGGAACTTTAACAACGTTGTGTTCGGGAAATTCTTTTGCCGTATCAGTAAATAAAAAATAAGTTACATCACAGTCTTTAAGAAAGTATTGGTCAGCAGTTTCAAAAAGAGCTTTTAAAAAAGTGTCGTATTTTTGTGTGGCAATTATAAGTAAACCAACTTTTATATTATTTTCCATGACGCGGGTATCCTGTGTTCTAAATAGTTTTCTTTGTCTTGGTAGGTTTGCTCAACTCTTTCTCTTGAAAACCAGTTACTTGGGGCTACGATTTTTTTATTGTTGTTTTTATTTAAATATGCTGCCCACCAACTGAAAGAAGAGTTTGCTATAATGTTATTTTTGCAGAAAGACATTAAAAATAATTCTAATATATCCTCTTTTATATATTTTTTTGAGTTGGCTTCCCTTTTGTTTTCGTTTAAAGTGACCACTTCTTCTTTGTTGTGTTCTCTGAACTCAATATATTTACAATTGTAATCTTTAAAATTTTCTTTGCACCAATCTATGTCGTCAGAAAACACATAGTATTCTTCATTCTTTCCAATATAGTCTATAGCTCTGGAGTAGTATTGCATGTTTTGTACTGGATGATAGTTCTCTAACAAAAGATAATCTCCTCTTCTTACATGGATAGAGTTTGAATGATTTACGTTGGGGTATTTATCATATAATTCTTTAATAAGCTCTGGTTTTAAATTAAAAAAACTTAAAATTTCATCTCTACAATAATCAAAATATAGATGGGATTGAAAATAACCATTTATGTTTATATTTATGGCTGGATTAATTATTCCCCTCATGTCTCTATAGTCAGACTTGCCTTCGTCTCCGGAAACTTGTGGAGTAATGACCATTTCTTGCAACGGTTTAGTAAAAAATGATTGGTATTCCCAGTGTGGAAAACAGGCCTTTATTCCACATTTTCTAGCTATACCCAAAGTGGAAGCAATTTGAAACATTTGATTTCCAAGCCTACCTAATTTACCTAAATTGACAAAACTTAACATAAA
>CEUN01001231.1_pt1 | contig 67512 bp, 62 predicted proteins | sample 361501 | NCBI WGS metagenome assembly CEUN01 (sample SAMEA2622801, study PRJEB7988) | marine metagenome | biome: marine biome (ENVO:00000447); feature: marine epipelagic mixed layer (ENVO:xxxxxxxxx); material: "saline water (ENVO:00002010), including plankton (ENVO:xxxxxxxx)" | depth 120 m | reverse complement strand
AAGCCGGTCTTCGTTCGTCGAAGAACTCCTGAGGAAATTAAAATTGCCGAAGCTGTCACCCCAGATCAATTGCCCGATCCTCAAGCAGACGCCGATCGCGTCAAAAAATCCGAATGGCTAGTTTTACTTGGCGTCTGCACCCACCTCGGGTGCGTACCACTTGGTCAAAAACCAAGTGAATTTAAAGGCGAGTTTGGCGGTTGGTTCTGCCCATGCCACGGATCCCATTACGATTCCTCCGGGCGCATTCGCAAGGGTCCGGCTCCGCGCAATCTTGAGATCCCGCCCTACGAATTTCTTAATGAAACCAGCATTAAAATTGGTTAAGGGAGCGCCGTGATGAGTGCGAAACCGGAATTCACGAACCCCGTGATCCGTTGGGTCGACGAGCGCTTGCCCGTCTTCTCATATATGCAGCACGAGTATCGGGACTTCCCGATGCCGAAAAACTTGAATTATTTTTGGAATTTCGGCGCGCTAGCAAGCGTCTGCCTCGTCGTAATGATCGTCACCGGCATCATCCTTGCCATGCATTATACGCCGCATGTCGACCATGCCTTTGATAGCGTGGAACGCATCATGCGCGACGTCAACTACGGCTGGTTGATCCGTTATATTCACATGAACGGCGCGTCGATGTTTTTCATCGTTGTGTATATCCACATCTTTCGGGGCCTTTATTTTGGTTCTTACAAAGCACCGCGAGAGATTCTTTGGATCCTTGGCGTTCTTATTTTGCTATTGATGATGGGCACCGCCTTTATGGGCTATGTCTTGCCTTGGGGCCAAATGAGCTTTTGGGGCGCGACAGTTATAACCAACCTATTTTCGGCGATACCGATCATCGGTGATCCGATCGTAACCTGGCTATGGGGCGGCTTCTCTGTTGACAATGCGACCCTCAACCGCTTCTTTTCACTGCATTTCTTGCTGCCCTTCGTCATATTCGGCGTCGTGGGCCTACATGTGGTCGCCCTTCACATTGTTGGGTCAAACAACCCCGATGGCATCGACGTTAAGCCGGGAACGGACACGGTGCCATTTACACCATACTTCACGGCGAAAGATTCAGTAGGGCTGGTCGCATTCGTCCTTATTTACGCATTGTTTGTTTTTTATATGCCTAACTATATGGGCCATGCAGACAACTATATCGAAGCCAACCCGCTTTCGACACCAGCGCACATCGTGCCGGAATGGTATTTCTTACCCTTCTACGCAATGCTGCGGGCCATCACTTTTGATTTCTTCTGGATCATTCCAGCAAAACTTGGTGGCGTGTTGACGATGTTTGCTTCGATTGGCGTGTTATTTATCCTACCTTGGCTAGATACTTCGCGGGTGCGGAGCTGCCGTTATCGGCCGGTTTATAAATGGTTCGTCTTTATCTTGGTCGTCGATTTGTTGATCCTGGGGTACTGCGGCGCAAAACCGGCCGAAGGCTTGTACCTCATCTTAAGCCAACTGGGCACAGCTTATTACTTCTTCCACTTCCTGATCTTGCTGCCACTCCTTGGCAAAATAGAGACACCTCTGCCGTTACCAACAAGTATTAGTGAGCCTATAACGGGCGGCGGGGGAAGTGCGGCGGCCGGAGCCACTGCGGCGAAAATGGAGAAGAAGTAATGAAAAATACACTGCTCCTGAGCCTGCTTGCCGCTTTTATGATGATAACCACCCTAGGTTCAGCTCAAGCTGCTGGCGGCAATATCGAAATTCAACGCCAGGACTGGTCGTGGGATGGAATTTTTGGCAGCTACGACCGTGCTGAGACACAACGAGGGCTCCAGGTTTACCGCGAAGTATGCGCCGGCTGTCATGGTCTCCGTTTCGTCGCGTTCCGAAATCTTATGCAACTTGGCTATTCTGAAAATCAAGTGAAGGTGCTTGCCGCGGAATATGAAGTTACGGATGGACCAAACGACGAGGGTGAAATGTTTGAACGCCCCGCACGTCCATCCGATAGGTTCCCAAACCCGTTTCCAAATGATAACGCGGCCCGGGCGTCAAATAACGGCGCTCTTCCACCAGACCTATCACTCATTGTCGACAATCGAGCGTTCGGCATGGACTTTGTGGTGTATCCGATAAACTTCCAATTTGGAGGCGCCGACTATGTGTACGCGCTTCTTACCGGGTACGAAGACCCCCCGGCAGGTGTGAAGGTTGGGGAAAACATGCACTACAATAAATACTATGGCGGGCATCAGATAGCGATGGCAGCACCGCTCTCGGAAGATGCTGTTGAATATACCGACGGCACGAAAGCGACCGTTGAACAGATGGCCCGAGATGTCACAACCTTCCTCGCGTGGGCAGCTGAGCCAAATTTAGAACAGCGAAAGGAAATGGGCCTTAAGGTGGTCCTTTTCCTGATTGTCTTCATGGGGTTGATGATTGCAGTTAAGAAGCGTATTTGGGCTAACGTGCACTAAATTTCGCGACAAAAGATGAATAAAGAAACCCTCGTACTTCATTAAGCTTTGTATGACGGTTTTTTCTCCGTGGTTGGAATAACCTCGCGCTGAACCTGGCGCATGGTGAGCAAGGAGGTCACGCTTGATAGGAAAACCAGGCACTCCACCAGTCATCGGCATAATTGGGGGCAGCGGACTCTACGGAATTGACGGATTAGAAAATGTGGAGTGGCGACCGCTTCATTCTTCCTTTGGCGCGCCATCTGACCAGTTCATGTTTGCGGAACTCGAGGGTCAAAAGCTGGTCTTTTTGCCACGCCATGGCCGCGGCCACCACATCCCGCCATCTGAGCTTAACTTCCGGGCCAATATCGACGCACTAAAACGGGCAAACGTAACAGAAATTCTTTCGCTTTCCGCTGTTGGCTCCCTGAGGGAAGACCTGCCGCCAGGCACCTTCGTTATTGTTGACCAATTTATCGACCGTACCATCGCGCGGGCAAAAAGTTTTTTCGGCACAGGTCTCGTTGCCCATATTTCGATGGCAGAACCAGTCTGTTCACGTCTGGGCGACGCCTTGGCTGATGCCGCCAACGCAAGTGATATTACAATTGTCCGCGGAGGCAGCTACCTTGCAATGGAGGGCCCACAATTTTCCAGCCGCGCCGAATCCGAACTCTATCGACAATGGGGATGTGACGTAATTGGCATGACAAACATGCCGGAAGCGAAGCTCGCTCGCGAGGCAGAGATGTGTTATGCAACTGTCGCAATGGTGACCGACTTTGACTGCTGGCACCCGGAACACGACGACGTCACAGTTGAAACCGTTATAAAATTTCTCACGCAAAACGCTGACAAAGCCCGCGCCTTAGTGCGCGAGATAGTGCCACGACTTTCATCCAGGACCGATACATGCCATGCCGGTTGCCAGACCGCCCTCGACACCGCATTGATCACTGCGCCTGACGCCCGAGATCCAGTGCTGATGGAAAAGCTCTCGGCAGTCGCTGGGCGTGTTTTACAAAGCTAATATCTATTTTTTTTCTTTTTCCTGTACCGGGCCATTCGCCTCTGTCCAAGCACTAAAACCACCGCCAATATGGGCCACAGGCGAAACGCCCATATCTTGGACGGCCTTGGTCGCAAGTGCGGAGCGCCATCCGGCGGCACAGAAAAACACAAGTTTCTTTCCCGACGAGAAAACGTCGCGGTGATAAGGACTGTCCGGGTCCACCCAAAATTCAAGCATTCCACGAGGTGCGTGAACCGAGCCCGGAATGGTGCCGGAATTCCAAAGCTCGCGGATATCCCGAAGGTCAACGATGACCGTGTCCTCATCTTCGACAAGCTTCTTAGCATCATCGACGGATATGGTTTCAATCTCCGCCTCAGCCATTTCAACTAGTTGTTTAAAACCTTTTTTCAAAGCCATTGGGCTAACCTATATTCTGTGCGAAAAACGCAAGGCTGCGCTCGCGCGCAACTCTACAGCTATCTTCGTCGTACTGACTGCGATGATCACAATTGAAACCGTGATCCGCATTATAAATATGCACATCGGCCTGTGGCTGCGCGGCTTTGATCTGATCAACGTCTTCCATCGGGATACCCGCATCCATATCACCAAAATGCATAAGCAGGGGGGCATTAGACGTCTCGTCTTTATACGGCACAATTTGGCCGCCATAATAAATCACTGAACCCGCCACACCGTCGACACGCGTCGCAGATAAGAACGACAATGTTCCTCCCCAGCAGTAGCCAACGGTCCCAACTTTCCCTACCGATTGGAGTTCTTTAACAACGGCGGTGATATCGGCCACCGGCCCTTCGTCACCAACCTTTGCCCGATAGTCGCGGCCCGCCTGCATGTCCTCCAGCGTATAGCCAAGTTCGACGCCACGTTCCGCCCGATCGTAAAGAGCTGGCGCGATCGCAAGATATCCTGCGGCGGCATAACCATCCGCAACTTCCCTAATATGCGCATTGGCGCCGAAAATTTCCTGAATAACACAAAGGCCGCCTTTCGGCGTCCCGCTCGGTGTCGCTTTATACGCATCAAATTCATGGCCATCCGCGGCCGTTAACCTAATCATTTCGCCCATGTCTTAAACCCCCTGAATTGATGAAATTATTTAGTGCGTCGAATCTATTCAACGCCGTCGTTCGTCACAAGAAAGTTGGTGGCGGATTAGCGCCCCCCCGCAACCGCGAGCGTGTGCCCAGTCACGTAAGAGGCTTCATCCGAAGCCAAAAACAGCACTGCATTTGCGACTTCATGCGGTTGACCCAGGCGGCCAAGCGGTGTCATGCGGTCCGGGCTGAAATCGACTGTCTCGTTCAACTTGCGCAAAGTCGCGCCAGCGCGTTCCGTATCGATGGGACCCGGCGCCACACAGTTCACGCGAACATTAAACTCAGCCAACTCAAGCGCCAGGTCGCGCATAAACCCATGGACACCCGCCTTACAGGTAGAATAAGCCGACCCACCTTGATAATACGCCGTCCAGGGGGTTCCCTCGCGAGCACCGGACGACAGACAAATAATCGAACCACGGCGCCGTTTTCGCATATGCGCCGCTGCCGCACGAGTGCAGAGAAAGGTGCCACGCAGATTAAGCTTAATTGTATAGTCCCAGTCTTCGACGGGCATCTGCCAAATTTTTGAATTCCGGGACCCACCAACATTATTCACCAGGATATCAATCTGACCGAAATGCTCGATTGCGCTCTCGATTAACTGAGCGGCCGGCTCTTCCTCGGTAATGTCGCCCACAACTGTAACCACATCGGCACCAGCTTCTCGAACAGCATTCGCAACTGACGCTAGGCCCGAACCATCAATGTCGCCCAGGATCACCTTGGCGCCTTCCGCCGCCAACCGCAGGGCAATTGCCTCACCCAATCCCTTTGCGGCGCCAGTTATAACAGCCACCTGATCCTGTACACGTCCCATCAAGGCCTCCTTTTTATCTGCCAGAGATATGGGTCGATGTGACGCCGGGTGAATTCCAAATCCTTAGATTTTTGAAAAAGAAAATGCCACCCATCCTTTCAAAAAATTCCCACTGCCCGACGATCGCATGGCTAATGCTATCCCAGTACTCAAACCATTACCACGCGCGGAGGGAAATGAGCAGACAGTACCTTCCAGCGCATTGCGGAAGGGGTGACGGCATTAAACTAGCGCATTATTTCTCTAATCGTCGTGGTAATCTTTTCAGTCGACGGAATAGTGGCGCGTTCCAGCTCGTCGTTGTAGGGCATAGGCGTATCCATGGCACCAAGGCGCTTAATAGGCGCATCGAGCCAGTCAAAGCCTTTATCCGCAATAACCGACGCCACTTCGGCGCCGAACCCACCGGTCGTCCACGCTTCATGAACTATCAGCACCCGATTCGTCTTCCTAACCGAATTGAGGATCGTCTCCTCATCGAGCGGTTTTAGGGTGCGTGGGTCGACAACCTCGACACTGATGCCTTCGTATTCGAGAATACGCGCCGCTGAGAGCGCACGAGGCACCATCGCCATGGTGGCAACCACTGTAATGTCTGTGCCTTCGCGTTTGAGATCAGCCTTACCAATCGGGATGGCGTAACTTTCTTCCGGCACCGGCGCATTGCTGCCCTCAACATAAAGTAATTTGGTTTCCAAAAAAATTACTGGATTATTATCGCGAATTGCTGCGGTCAGCAGGCCTTTGGCATCATAGGGAGTTGAAGGTCCCACAACTACTAAGCCCGGCACGTGCGTGAACCATGCTTCAAGACTCTGACTATGTTGCGCCGCCAAGCGAATACCACCGCCTTGTGGGCCGCGCACCACCAGGGGCACGTTTGGTTTACCACCGAGCATAAAGCGGAATTTCGCCGCTTGGTTTACCAGCATATCCATCGTTAGGGCGATAAAATCGAAGATCTGAATTTCAACGATGGGCCGCATTCCCGCAATCGCGGCGCCAACGCCACAACCAACGAAAGTCGCTTCCGAGATCGGCGTGTCGCGGACGCGTTCCTCGCCAAATTCATTCATTAATCCTTTCGATACCTGGAATATCCCACCGGTGGCACCCACATCCTCCCCCATAAGGAATACGCTTTTATCTCGAGCCATTTCCTGATGCATTGCTTCGTTCAAAGCCTCAGTAAAATTAAGTTCGCGCGTCACGCCAGCAGTTCCAGGCTCCTCATACGCTTCGTGTGGCGAATAAACCGCGGCAACCATTTTGCCAACACTCGGCTCATCACCTTGTTTGCCAAATTCAATTGCGCTCTTTAATTCACTTTCGACAATTGCAGTAATTTCCTTCATCCGCTTCGGGGAAAACGCTTTCTGACTGCGGATTGTTTTCTCAATTCGCTTAACCGGATCCCGGCGTTGGATCCATTCGTTATGCTCCTTCCCAGGCCGCGGGTCCCGAAGGTTGGCCCGCATTGAATGCTGGCCCCAACGATAGGTCATAGCTTCAATCAAAGTTGGTCCATCACCGGCACGCGCGCGCTCAACCGCCTCGCGTACCGTTAGATAGACTTCAACAGCATCGTTACCATCAATAGTAACACCGGGAATACTATAACCAGCGGCACGGTGCGCCACCTGATCGACGGACGTGGTCTGACGATAGGAGGTGCTCAACGCGTACTGATTGTTCTCGCAAATGAACAGCACCGGCAGTTTCCACACCGAGGCGAGATTCATGGATTCGTGAAAGACGCCTTGGTTCGAGCCACCGTCGCCAAAGAAGGCAACTACGACTTGATCTTTACCTTGAAGTTTCGCCGCAAGGCCCGCTCCAGTTGAGAGCGGCATGGCGGCGCCAACAATTCCATTGGCCCCGAGAATGTTGAGGTTCATATCGGCGATATGCATAGAACCGCCAAGGCCGCCACAATAACCACTTTCTCGCCCCATCAGCTCTGCCATCATAAGAGAGGTATCGGCACCTTTTGCGATACAATGCCCATGGCCGCGGTGATTGCTGGCCATAAAATCATCCGCGCGAAGGTTTGCACCAACTGCGGCAGCAATAGCCTCTTGGCCCACATAACTATGGGCTGTACCTTTGACAATACCTTCCTCGAACAACCTCTGGGTCATCTCATCGAAGAGCCGAATGCGTTGCATCGCGGTGTAGATGCCTTCAAGTACTTCATCGGGAAGTTGCATATTGATCGCAGAACCCTGGACCATTTGTTGCGTTGCCATAGCCACTTCTCCCCTCATTTCCCGGTTTGTTAAATTTATCGTAGAATGAATGGCCGCACGCTGCCAACGATGCATATCAAATAGGGATAATCAAAATTCGCTTGGGAGACGATCCATGCAACAAGGCAACCCAACATCACTTCGCGTGCCGGACCCAGGTATTGGGGCTCTCTTCGAACAGGACGCTCGCTGGCAAGCTTGGCTGGATGTAGAAGCAGCGCTAGCCAAAGCCGAGGCGGAACTCGGCATGATCCCCGAAGTTGCCGCGGAAGAGATCGTCAAAAAATGCGATCTTTCGCTCTTCGACCGAAAGCGGTTGAAAGAAGGTTTCACAAAAACTGGCCATACTTTGGTGCCCCTTATCTGGGAGCTTTCACGCATCTGCGACGGAGATGCCGGGAATTACGTCCATTGGGGAGCGACAACGCAAAATATCACGCAGACAGGGGACCTTCTGCAGCTGCGTAAAGCGCATCGCATCTACCTACAACAACTGAGCCAAATCTTCGGCGCGCTAGCCAATCTCGCCGAAAAGTCGAAAGACATGGCCCTCCCCGGCCGCACACACGGGCAACATGCCGTGCCAGCAACTTATGGACTAAAAGTCGCCATCTGGATTGACGAGTTCGCCCGACATGCGGAACGTCTCCGCGAATGCGAACCAAGGGTCTTCCAAGCTCTGCTTGGTGGTGCCGCCGGGACTGTTGCTTCCTTCGGCAACGAAGGCTTAAAGGTTCAAGCTCGGATGGCGTCCCATCTTAACATGCCCGCGATGCCGGTACCGGCCAGGAGCATCATGGACCATTTGGCAGAACACATAATGATTTTGGCACTTCTGGCGTCGACCTGCGGCAAATTTGGCTATGAAATCTATACGGGTATGAAGCAAGAATTTAGCGAAGTCGAGGAGCCAATCTCCCCCGGCACTGTCGGCAGCAGCACGATGCCACAAAAACGCAATCCACATCTCTCTCAAGACGTCATGGCCTATGCCGCACAAATTCGCACCATGGTGCCGTTGACGCTCGAGACGATTATGACAGAGCACGAGGCAAACCGCCAAACATCACTAATGATGCGCTACGCACAAGGACAGGTTTGCACCCTGATAGGCGATACATTGGAACGTGTGCGGATTTTGGCCGAAGGCATAGTTCTCAAGCCGGAGCGGATGCGCGCTAATCTGAGCCTAACAGACGGTTTGATAATGGCAGAACCAATGATGCTAGCCCTTGGCGAGCATGTTGGCCGCCAAGACGCGCACGACATTGTCTACGATGCTGCCCAGGAAGCCTCCGTCGGGGGCCAACCATTCAACGCCCTATTATCCGCCGATGAACGGGTCACCGGGCATCTATCCAAGGAGCAGGTCGAAGAATTGTTAGACCCAACAGCCTACACCGGGCTTTGCGCGAATATGGCGCTGGAACAGGCAACACGAGCCCGAAAACTGGCCAGAGAACTCTCTGAAGAATAGATCACGGTGCGACCTATAGAGAGAGGTACACAGAATATGCGTCTGCTCTGTCTTAACCATAAGGCGCAGTAAAATCAGTTTGCGTTCCAATTTCATCAAGGGAAAGAAGACGGACAGAACTGGACCCGCGGGATTTCAACTCATTTAACCGCCGTGTACACAAAATTTTTAGACCTGCGGCATTAGCCAAAATCCTGCATTAAAAGGCCGCCCCAAGACCCCTACTTTCCCATAAAGACCGGAGAACGTTTCTCCATAAAAGCCTCCCGGCCTTCTTTATAGTCGTTACTGTCAAAGCACATTTGCGACATCTGTTTGATCTTGTCGTAATCGCGGTCTTCCTTGTCTGTCAGAATCTGGCCTATTGTATGCTTAGAGGCAGCAATCGAAAGCGGTGCATTACGACAAATTGCATCTGCAACTTCACGCACCGCTGATTCTAGCTCGGCAATTGGCACAACTCGGTTGATGAGGCCAATTTGTTGGGCTTCCTCCGGTTCAACTCGCCGAGCAGTGAACATAATTTCGCTGGCCATTGCTGGGCCAACCAAATGAACGAGCTTATGCAACCCGTCATATCCATAGGCGATGCTAAGCCGAGCTGCTGGGATACCAAATTGCGAGTCATCGCTCGCAAATCGCATATCTGCCGCCATGGCCACAGCCATGCCACCCCCGAGACAGTAACCCTGGATCATCGCAATCAGAGGTTTTTTAACACCCATCAAACGGGCCCGCGCTCCTTCGGATATTCGCGCATACTCCGCCGCGGCCTCCGCATTGTTACGGCGTTCTTTGAATTCAGAAATATCCGCACCAGAGACAAAGGCCTTGTCACCCGCACCCTTCATGACGATCACCTTGATATCATTATCAGATTCAAATTCGTCCAGAATGGTTTCAACGGCCGTCCACATCTCCAGCGACATCGCGTTGCGGCGTGCTGGATTGTTAAACGTCATCCAGCCGATGCCACCTTCTTTTTCGCCAATCATTTTCTCAGTATTGAGTTTCATTTCATTTCCTTCTTTTGGCTTGGTCGATGCGCGTTGTCAGACAATGTCGCGCGACTTCATATCAGCGATTTGATCTTCTCCATAACCGAGATGATCAAGGATAGAATCGGTGTGTTCGCCGAGTTCGGGCACCGGCAACCTGAATTCATCTGGCTCCGGCGTTTTGGTTAGGTTGATTGCCTGTCCGACTAGATTTATGTCACCAAGTTTTGGATGGCGCTGAGTTTTGGCAATTTTCAGATGTTTAACTTGAGGGTCGGCAAAGACCTGGTCGACAGAGTAAATTGGGCCGCAAGGCACCCCAACTTCATTTAGCAGATCAACCCAATGCTGGCTCGACTCCTGGCGTATTCGGTCGTTGATGATGGCGTTAAGTTCGTCGCGATTGTCCGAACGTCCACCTCCCCGGTCGAACCTCGGGTCGTCGATCAAATTCTCCAGGCCTACTGCCTCGCAAAACCGCGCAAACAATACCTGCCCGGACGCAGCTATATTGATGTGTCCATCCGCCGTTTCAAATACACCGGTCGGAATACTTGTCGGATGGTTGTTTCCGGCCTGCCTCGGAACCTCACTATCTACGAGGTAACGCGAGGCCTGGAAGTCCATCATCTGAATCATGGATTCAAGCAATGAAGTATGGACCCATTGACCTTCACCAGTTACTTCGCGATCCAATAATGCTATTAGCACCGCCTGTGCCAGGAACATACCAGCGGTTAGGTCACAAATCGGAATACCAACGCGCACTGGGCCCTGGCCGGGAATACCAGTGACGCTCATTAATCCACCAAGGCCCTGGGCAATTTGATCGACGCCGGGACGCTTGCCATAAGGCCCATCTTGACCAAAACCAGCAATACTTGCATAGACGATGCGCGGATTTACTTTCGAACACGGTTCGTAGTCGATGCCGAGCCGATGTTTTACTGCAGAGCGGTAGTTCTCCACAACGACATCAGCCTCCTCGACCAACTGGAAAAAAACCTTCTTCCCCTCATCGCTCTTCAAATTCAGGGTCAGGCTGCGCTTATTGCGATGAAGGTTCTGAAAATCGAACCCGTGACGAGCGCCAATAATACCGCCTTTATCCTTGTTGATGCGATCTGGCGCCTCAATCTTGATAACATTAGCGCCCCAATCCGCCAGTTGGCGAACACAGGTCGGCCCGGCACGATGGGCGGTCAAGTCGAGCACTGTAAATCGCGAAAGCGGCAATCTTCCGTTCTTAGACATTTCAATAATCCTAAAGTTTACCGGCCAGAGTTGGCCATTTTGCACGTCCCTTTAATTTAGGCCAGTAACCTCCGCGGTATAGGGTGGAACTTACATAGTTGTTTAGGCGACAATTAAGCTCAAATTTATGAATAGGTGTTTTAAGGGGGCATTACGATGAAGGCAGTGGTATTCACTGGCGACCGGACGTTGGAATTAATGGAGGTTCCGGATCCTACGCCAGGTCCGGGCGAAGTTGTGATTGAGATAAAAGCTTCTGGGATGTGCGGTAGCGACCTCCATCAATACCGTGCACCGCGGAAAGAAAACCTAAACATTGCTGGGCATGAGCCCTGCGGCATAGTCGCCGCGGTAGGTGCCGGTGTGCCGCACGAGCGGGCAAAGGTCGGCGACCGTGTTATGGATCATCACTATAGCGGCTGCGGTGTCTGCAAGCATTGCCGCAGCGGCTGGTCACAAATGTGTCTCGACGGCAGCATTGTCTATGGTGGTGCCGGAGACGGTGCACATGCAAAATTCATGTTGGTGCCTGCCCATACGATTGTGAAGTTGCCTGAGGCGCTATCTTTCAAGACGGGCGCGGCAATCTCTTGCGGAACGGGCACCGCTTATGGGGCATTAAAGCGTCTCGGCCTGGCTGGTGATGAGACCATCGCGATCTTTGGACAAGGCCCCGTCGGGTTAAGCGCGACACAACTAGCCAAAGCCATGGGTGCAAGAGTGATCGCACTTGACATCAGTGCTGAACGACGAAACCTCGCAACGAAATTTGGGGCAGACGAGGTCGTCGATCCCATGTCGAACGACGTAGTTGATGCCATTCGTGACCTCACACACGGGGAAGGCGCACAAAAAACGCTCGACTGCAGTTCGAATTCAGAGGCGCGTCGGGCAGCGGTACAAGCGGTGCGAACTTGGGGAACAGCCTGTTATGTTGGTGAAGGTGGAAATGTCACCCTCGATGTTTCGAATGACCTCCTCAGGCGACAAGTTAAACTCGTTGGCTCATGGACCTTCAGCAAGAGCGGCCAGGCGGACTGTGCGGAATTTGTTGCAGATCGAAAAATTGACATCGATTCACTCTTTACGCACGAATTTACGCTCGACCAAGCCGAAGAAGCCTACAAGCTGTTCGATACGCAAACGACCGGCAAAGGCGTCTTTCTTATGTAGCAAGCTCCAAGGCAGTTCGGATCGAACGAGGTAAAACAAAAAAGACTTAACACTTTTCGCGACCGAAATATTTCTCGACCCAACTGCCGCGTAAATAATCGAGCCTAGATTTCATTTGCCGGAATAATAGGCTCGCCCTTTATCAAGCTGCGGTGCATCTCCCGAGGCTGGGTGTGATCAATCTTGTTGCGTGTATGCATCGTGCAGCGATTGTCCCACATTATGGCGTCCTTCGGTGTCCAAATCTGGGTCCAGACAAATTTTTCTTGTGTCGAATGTGCCCATAGCTCATCAAGGAGGGTCTCACTTTCGTCCTCTGGCAGTTCCACGATATAGCTTGAAGGTGATTCATATCGCCGCCCAAGATAAAGCGCATTCCGACCAGTATCCGGGTGCTTGCGAACCATCGGATGGATCGGGCCTTGCACATCTTCGCGCGTCTGCGGCAGTTTTGCCGTTGGTCGTGTGCCACCAGCAGTATTCCGACTGTTATCATGACGAATATGAAGCTTGAGCAACTGCTTCTTCATGGACTCCGACAAAGCATTGTATGTTTCATACTGATTGACAAAGGAAGTATCACCACCACCGTTAATTGGGACCTGGATGCCGTAGAGAACACTTCCTTTTGGCGGGTTGTCGACATAGGAATTATCTGTATGCCAGAACAATTCGCTACTTCCGGTCCCTGAATTCTCTTTCTCTGGCTTCCCGTCTTTATCCAGGTTTGAGATGATAGTGATACCGGCCAACCTAGACACACGGCCCGACTTTGTATCATAGCCGGCGTCCAGGTAATACTGACGGGAGCCCGCCACCTGTGAACCGCCAAACGCGTCCGCCATACGAATCAGGTCTTCATCCTCAAGGTCCTGATCTTGAAAGCGTAATACGAGGTGATCGTTCCAAGCCTTTTGCACGAATGCCTTGTCATCAGGGCTCAGCGGTTGAGAAAAATCGATACCCTTTACGTCCGCCCCAAGCGCAGCACCGCTCTCGATAACTTCGCGTGCCATAATTGTGTCTCCATACTTCTATTCAAATCTCATATTTAATATTAGTTCATATCCATAAATTCACAGCTAAGGACGCCTAACCTCGTTTTTTGGGATTAACCGGTCTATTTCAATCGTAACAATATATGCCGGATAAAGGACACAGCGCTATGGGCTATCACCACATCAAATACGACGTCGCCGACGAAATCGCGACAATTACGTTCAACCGCCCCGAAGCGCGAAATGCGCTCAGCGCAGAAATGCGCGAAGACATCAGCAATGCGCTCGAAGATATCAAGGAACGCGCCGGCGAAGATGTTAAGGCCGTGATCATGACGGGTGCTGGAGGGGCGTTTTGTGCCGGTGGCGACGTCAAAGGCATGGCCAACCGCCAAATGACGCCGATGGACCAACGCAACCGTATGCGCTCAGGCCACAATCGCATTTATGATATTGTCCATCTTGAGCTACCAGTCATTAGCCTCGTAGACGGCGCCGCCGCGGGTGCTGGATGCAATCTCGCTTTATTGGGAGATTTCGTGCTCGCAACACCACGCGCGTTCTTCACGCAGGCTTTTGCTAAGATTGGTTTAATCCCTGATTGGAGCGGTTTCTTCGTCCTTCCGCGGCTCGTTGGTATGCAAGTAGCCAAGGAACTGGTCTTTACGGGGCGCCGAGTGCAAGCCGAAGAGGCGAAGGAGCTCGGTCTGGTGCACACTATTGTGGGCCAAGAGACCGCAATGGAGGAAGCTCGGGCTTTCGCCCGCCGATTCTGTGAGGCCTCGCCGGCCGCCATCGGGATGGCAAAAACGATCCTCAATGAATCTTACAACCAGGATTTCCGCACACTGCTGGAGATGGAAGCAATGGGACAATCCCTGGTGCGAGAAACAGAATTCCACCGCGAAGCAGTTCGCCGTTTCAAGGAAAAGGAAACGCCACTATTCGATTGGGACCGCAACTAAAAGAAAGGCGCCACCGGCATGGAATTTCTGGTTGTCGTCAAACGCGATTGCGAAACCTGCCAGATGGTAGGCCCGGTACTGGCCGATTTGAAGGCTACCTTGCCGGTAACGATCTATAGCCAAGACGATCCCGGTTTCCCTGAACAAACGGGAGGCGCTCGCGACGATCGCGGTCTTGAAGAATCCTGGCGCCGCAATATTGAGGTTGTTCCAACAGTCATTCGTATCGAAGACGGCGACGAGGTTGAACGCACCCAGGGTTGGGACCGGGCGGAATGGCGACGCATTACTGGACATAACGGATTGGGCGCCGGCCTGCCAGACTTTAGGCCAGGTTGCGGATCGCGTTCGGTCGAACCTGGAATGCCGGAACTCCTCTCACTTCAGCTCGGCGGAATGCACCTCATATCACGCAAGATCGAAGTCAACGAAATGGACGACCCCATGGAAGTCGCCCACGACCGCGGATGGACAGATGGCCTTCCCATTGTCCCACCAACCGACCTCCGAATTGCGCGGATGTTGTCCGGCACAACGCGCAAATCAAACGAGACCATCGGATTAATACCACCGAACCTTGCGGAATGCACAATCGAGAAAGTCGCCATCAGTGCGGTAATGGCCGGCTGCAGGCCGGAATATATGCCAGTCGTCCTGGCTGTTGTTGAAGCCGCGTTGAAACCTGAATTCTCTATGCACGGCCTGCTCGCAACACTCGGCTTTGCTGGACCCGTAGTGATCGTCAACGGTCCTGTTACAAAGCGCATCGGCATGAATTCAAAAGGTAATGCGCTCGGACAAGGTAACCGAGCAAATGCATCCATCGGACGGACGCTACAGCTTCTGATCCGCAATATGGGAGGCGGCATCCCCCAGGAGATCGACAGATCAATCCTTGGTAACCCCGGCAAATACACGTTCTGCTTCGCGGAAGATGAAGATGACGAAGACTGGATGCCACTTAATGTTTCGCGAGGATCAGTGCACGGGTCATCAACAGTCACGCTTTTCCATGGCGATGGTGTGCAAGGCTGCGTCGCGTGGCACTCACGCACACCTGAAGAAGTTTCACGATCACTAGCGATGGCACTTCTCAGCGTATGTCATCCAAAATCTTGCCAATGGTCCAAAGCACTCCTCGTGCTCTGTCCAGACCACTATAAGATTTACCAGCAAAACGGTTGGGGTCGCCCGGAAATTCAAACGGCCCTCTGGGAGGCCCTCAAGCGTCCCGGGAAGGATCTCATTCGGGGCGCACACGGTGTGCCAGAAGGGATCGAACCGTCGCGTGCCGATGAAATTGTCGATAAGTTCCATGAAGAAGATGGTCTACTGATCGTGCGCGCCGGCGGCAAAGGAGCCGGGCAATCCGCGATTATCGGCGGCTGGCCCGCGCAGCGAAAAGTCGAAGAAATTAAGATTGTATCCAAGGAGGTGGGAACATGAGGAACCAACCCTATGTTATGCGTGACCCGACGGCAGAATTATCGCCCGTGTTGCGCCAACGCCTTGCACCTGGCAAGGATCTATCGGAAGCGATTATTGGTCTGCTCTCCATATCGAAGGAACGAAGCGACGAATTTTTGGATTCGATCGAGAAGAACCTCACCGACCAAGGATTGAACGTTCTGCGCTTTCGCAAACCAACCTACACACGCCCCGCGCCCGAAGCGGTCCTTCAAGAGATGATCGAGCGGTGCGACGTAGCCGTCGTCGGCCTTGCCGATTGAGGGTCTTGTACGTCGTGCAGTTTGCATGACCTTGCATCTCTCGATAATCGCGGTTTGCCCGGATGCAGCATCGCCACGGTTGAATTTAAGCCTGGGGCGTTAGCGCAGTCTAAGGCGCTTGGTTTTGAGCCGGCCATCGTCTGGGTCCCGCATCCGATCCAGAACCGCACCCCGGACGAATTGATCGAAGTGGCGGGTGGCGCCATGACCAGTATACTTTCGTCTATCCAGCCAAGCGCTGCTTAGCAGACGAGGATACCATGCCGGGACGTATTGTCGACCTTTCGGATAATCTCGCCTTCGGCGATGGTTTTCCGCATGAGACCTTCAGTTGGCTACGGGATAAAGACCCAATTCACTGGCATGACGCCACGCCAAAAAGTCCGGACGGTGAAGGGTTCTGGGTCGTCAGCCGCTACGACGACATTATGGAAGTGTTTCGTACACCGGAAATTTTCTCCTCCAACACCGGCGGCCAACGAAGGGGCGGTGGCACAACCCTGAAGGATGAACGAGCCGCCGGGAAAGTGTTGAACTACACCGACAACCCACAGCACAAAACCTTGCGCCAACTCGTCAATAAAGGCTTCACCACACGGGCGATGGCCCTCTTGGAAGATAATCTTAAGGAACGCGCCAATACCTTGATTGATTTATTCCCGGAGAGGGTAAGTTTCGATTTCGTGCAGGCATTTGCACGCGAACTGCCGTTGCAGGCCATTTGCATGATCCTTGGCGTCCCTCAGGAAGACCGCACCCATCTCTGCGATCTCATTGAGCTTGGACTTGAGGCGGATTCACCAAACGTAGTCGCCATCGAATACATCAAGAAGGTCCAAGAATACGCCCGCGAGATCATTTCAGAGAAACGCCGTAATCCCGCCGATGACATCCTTTCTACTATTGTGCACGCCACCCTGACCGATGAGAACAATCGTCAACTGACCGATGAAGAGCTGGTTAACTTTTTCATTCTTCTATTCCCGGCCGGGGCCGAGACAACACGCAACGCCTTCGGTTCGGGACTGCGAACACTTATTGAGCACCCGGATCAGTTGAATCGGTTGCGGAACAAGCCCGATTTAATGCGTCCCGCCATTGAGGAAATCGTGCGTTGGACCACGCCGTCAATCTATAAGCGGCGCACCGTGACACGAGATACCGAGTTCCGCGGCGCTGCGCTCAAGGCCGGCGACAAACTTACCATCTGGGAAATGTCAGCCAATCGGGACGAACGCATTTTCGACGACCCTTTCACCTTTGATATCGCACGGGCGCCAAACCGCCATATCGGTTTTGGTTTCGGGGCGCACATATGTCTGGGTGCCGCACTCGCACGCTTGGAACTTAAAGTCGGCCTGGACGCACTATTCGAACGCATTGCCGAATTCGAAGTCGAAGGGCCCGCCCAATGGGTCCCAAATAATCGGCTTCTCGGCCTCAAACGCCTCCCACTTCGTATTAATTTCAAAGGATAAATTCGATGAGCGACTCGAACGACCGCCGCGAAAAAGGTAAGGCATTCGCCCGCCGCATTCTGAAAGACGGACCGCCACCATTCCCGGTGCCAAAGAAATTCCAGCGTTATACACTTGAGAATGTATTCGGCGATCTTTGGCAGGACGAAGATTTGGAGACGTGGGAGCGCTCCCTCATCACCTGCACGATCCTAGTCGCACTCAACCGAGAGGGCGAGCAGAAGATACATCTAAAGGCGGCGAAAGAACTGGGTGTGCCGCGCGTGAAATTGGAAGCCATGATCATTCACGCCGCCCACTACGCCGGCTGGCCCGTTGCTGCTTCTGCTTTCCGCACCCTGGCCGAAGTTTGGCCAGAAGAGGAGGAGTAATATGGCTGACGAAACTTTCGATTATATCGTCGTCGGTGCCGGCTCAGCCGGGTCGGTTCTAGCCAACCGGCTTAGCGCCAGCGGTGAGCACTCAGTCCTAGTATTGGAGGCTGGCCGTGAAAGCCACCCCTGGTCACGCATCCCGGTTGGTTTCGCGAAACTTATCGACAATCCCGCAGCCAATTGGCTCTACGAATCCGAGCCGGAAGAAGCATCCGGCGGACGACGCATTCCAGTGCCCCGCGGCAAACTGCTCGGCGGGTCCAGCTCGATCAACGGTATGGTCTTCGTGCGCGGCCAGTCCCAGGATTACGATACCTGGGCGCAACTCGGTAACCGCGGCTGGAGCTACCAGGACGTCCTACCAATCTTCAAGGATATGGAGAGTTACCAAGGTGACGGCGACAATGAATTCCGCGGCCGCGACGGCCCGCTGAAAGTCACCGAGAATATCGAGCAGGGCGAAATCTACGAAAAGATCATCGCCGCCGCTGCAGAAGTCGGCATCAATTATACGAACGACTACAACGGAGCGAAACAGGAAGGCATAGGCATGACCCAAGCTACGATCCGCAAGGGTCGGCGCATGAGTACGGCCTATTGCTATCTCGATCCAGCACGTGGCCGCTCTAACCTGCGCATCCAAGCCAATGCTTTGACCGAATGCCTGACGTTTGAGGGAAAGCGCTGCACCGGCGTACGCTATAAACTCGGCGGTCAGACACGCGAGGCAAACGCGAATCGCGAGGTAATTGTCAGCACCGGCGCGATAAATTCGCCTCAGCTTTTGGAGCTCTCTGGTATTGGGCAAGCGGAACGCCTCAAGGAACTGGGCATCGAGGTCCTACACGATCTGCAGGGCGTCGGAGAAAATCTGCGCGATCACTACTCGCCTCGCATGAAATGGTCGGTCCCACGCGAATTGGGACTGACTTACAACGACAAAGGTCGCGGTTTAGGCCTGGTGTGGCAAGCGCTGAAATACGCGGTCTCCAAAAAAGGCTTACTTGGATTGCCGGCCGCGCCTCTGCGTGCCTACATCAAAACCCGCGAAGGCCTGGAAGCGCCTGACGCTGCGATTTCTTGGATCCCGTTCCTGGCAAACGAAAGCTTCAAACTGCACGAAAATTCCGGCGTCACAGCAATCACCCATGTCCTGCGTTCGGATAGTACGGGCAATATTCATACGACATCGACCGACCCCACGCGTCCGCCCGCAATTCGCTTCAACTTCCTATCCGCGCAATCAGACTGCGATATTCTATTGGAATCGATGAAGATTACCCGCCGTATTATGAACGCAGGACCGTTGCAAGGAATTATGACGGACGAAATTGCGCCGGGCGTTGACATCCGGGACGATGGCGAAATGTTGGACTGGGTGAAAAAGAACGCCGAGACGACCTATCACCCGGTTGGGACCTGCAAGATGGGTAACGACCCCATGGCCGTGGTCGATGATCAACTCCGCGTCCATGGCATCGAAGGGCTTCGCGTAGCCGACGCCTCTATAATGCCTACTCTGACATCCGGAAACACCAATGCGCCTTCGATCATGATCGGTGAGAAAGCATCCCGGATGGTGTTGGCGGCGGCATAGGGTCACAACGCAAATATGGGCGATGCATTAACATTTGACTACATCGTCATCGGCGCCGGTTCCGCTGGGTCGGTGCTTGCCAATCGACTAAGTGCGGACGGTAAACACACTGTTCTGGTCTTAGAGGCCGGACCCACAGGCCATCCCTGGTCACGCATCCCGGGGGGGTTTTCCCGCCTTATCGATCACCCGAGTGTGAATTGGTGTTTCTCTACGGAACCCGACGATGGAAACGGTAAACGAAGATTATTTGTGCCACGTGGCAAACTCCTCGGCGGGACCAGCGCAATCAACGGCATGATCTTTACCCGCGGGCAGGCGCAGGATTTCGACACTTGGGCACAGCTCGGAAATCGAGGTTGGGGTTTTGAAGACGTCCTTCCGATCTTCAAGGAGATGGAGAGTTATCGAGGCCCAATAGACGACAATTATCGAGGCCGCGACGGCCCTCTCAAAGTCAGCGAAAGCGCTGAAACCGGGGCGATTTACGACCGCATCATCGAGGCCGCCGGCCAAATCGGTATACAGAAGACACAAGATTATAACGGCGCTCGCCAAGACGGAATCTCGATGAGCCAGACGACCATCCGCAGAGGTCGACGCATGAGCACGGCCTACTGCTACATAGACCCGGCTCGAAAGCGTCCAAATCTGGAAATCAGAACCAACGTTATGGCGGAACGCCTCTTATTCACTGGAAAGCGGTGCACGGGCGTCCAGTATCGGCGCGACGGCCTCAGTATCGACGCAAGTGCAAAATGCGAAGTTATCGTATGTGGGGGCGCATTCAATTCACCGCAACTTTTGGAACTCTCCGGCATCGGTAATCCGGAACTCTTGGCGCAGCATGGGCTCGACGTCGTGTCTGCATTGAAAGGTGTCGGCGAAAACCTGCGCGAGCATTATTCACCGCGCTTGAAATGGCGCATACCGGCCGAACTAAAGCTGACCTACAACGCAAAGATGAAAGGACTTGGCCCGATCCGGCAGGTATTTAGGTATATGTTCACCGGAACCGGTATCCTAGGCCTAACCTCTTCACCAATTCGCTGTTTTTTTCGTTCTCACGCAGGCCTCGAGACGCCAGATGCAACCGTCGCATGGTTTCCTTTTTTGATTGGCGAAAAATTTAATCTCTCCGATGATTCGGGTATCACGGCCATCGCGCATGCTCTTCGGGCTGAAAGTTTGGGAAGTGTCCACATCGCATCGCGGAATCCAGCACAACAACCAGCCATCCGCTACAACGCACTTAACTCACAAATCGATTGTGATGTCACTCTTGCCGCCATACGAACGGCCCGCAAAATCATGACAGCACCAGCATTGGAAGGCATCGTGACCGAGGAAATCGCACCCGGCCTCGGAATGCAAGACGACCAAGAACTTCTCAAATGGGTGCGCGAAACAGGCGACGCGGCCTATCACCCGGTAGGCACATGCAAAATGGGAAACGATCCGATAGCAGTGGTTGACGATCAGCTCCGCGTACACGGTGTTGAACGACTGCGTGTCGCCGACGCATCGATCATGCCGACGCAAACCTCTGGCAATACCAACGCGCCAACCATTATGATTGGCGAAAAAGCCTCAAAAATGATCTTGGGCGACGCATAAAAGGTATTGCCCTTCGCGCCCTCAGGTCTTTCCTAATTGAACAACGAATTTGAGAGGCAGAGATGGAAAAGGAAATCTTTGACTATGTTATCGTCGGCGCCGGCTCGGCGGGGGCAGTTTTGGCAAACCGCCTGAGTGCCAACGGCAGGCATAAGGTGCTGGTCCTCGAGGCGGGTCGCGAAAGCCATTATTGGTCACCGATCCCGGTTGGTTTCGCAAAACTTATCGATAATCCAGCCGCCAATTGGCTTTATGAATCAGAACCGGACGAGGGTGCCGCCGACCGTAAAATTCCCGTGCCGCGCGGTAAATTGCTTGGTGGATCTAGCGCCATCAACGGCATGGTTTTTGTTCGCGGCCAGAAGCAGGATTACGATCAATGGGCACAACTCGGAAATCGGGGCTGGAGCTTCGAAGACGTCCTTCCGATCTTTCGGGATATGGAGAGCTATAATGGCGATGGTGATGCCAAGTTCCGTGGCACGGGCGGCCCGCTGAGGATTAGTGACAATGTCGAAGAGGGCCCGCTCTACGACGGGATCATAGAGGCGGCAAGCAAATTTGGTATCGATTACAATGCCGACTATAATGGAGCCAAACAAGACGGTATCGGCATGACTCAAACGACGATCCGCAAGGGTCGCCGGATGAGTACGGCATTTTGCTATCTGAACCCGGCACGCAGCCGTCCGAACCTGACAATCCTGGCAAATGCGCTCACCGAGGCCTTGATCCTCGAGGGTAAAAAATGTAATGGCGTCCGATATACCAGGAAAGGTGCGACCAAAATCGCGATGGCGAACCGCGAAGTTATCGTCTCAGGCGGAACGATTAACTCTCCGCAATTGCTAGAGCTCTCAGGTATCGGCCAACCGGATATCCTAAAAACTCACGGTATCGAAGTGCGGCACGAATTGAAGGGGGTCGGTGAAAATTTACGCGATCATTTCGCGCCCCGCTTCCGCTGGTCCGTGCCGAAGGAATTGGGCCTGACCTATAACGTTCACGGGCGGGGCATTCGGTTGGTCTGGCAAGCGCTTCGCTATGCCTTCACGGATAAAGGCTTACTCGGCATGTCGTCCGGTCCCCTCCGCGCTTTCGTGCGCACCCGTGATGGATTGGATGCGCCGAACGCGATGATCGGCTGGGTTCCGTTCCTAATGGGACCAAATTTTACACTCGATCGGGACTCCGGCGTCAGTGCTTTTACACATATTCTCCGCTCTGAAAGCACCGGCAGTATTCACATCGCGTCTGCCAGCGAACAACGGCCACCAGCCATCAAGTTCAATTTCCTCTCAGCTCAACTAGACCAAGATGTCACGCTGGAGGCAACAAAACTCTTGCGCGCCATCATGAAAGCCTCGCCGCTCTCCGACATCATCGAAGACGAACTCACGCCCGGCGACGATATCTCATCAGACAAAGAAGTTCTCGATTGGGTGAAGGCGACGGCGGAGACAACCTATCATCCGGTCGGCACCTGCAAAATGGGCAGTGATCCGATGGCTGTCGTCGACGACCAATTGCGTGTGCATGGACTGGAAGGTATCCGGGTAGCCGATGCGTCGATCATGCCAACGCTCACGTCCGGCAATACTAACGCGCCCTCCATCATGATCGGCGAGAAAGCCTCACGGATGGTGCTGGCCGACGCCGCCTAAATTCTTACTGTTTTCCTCAACAAGCCTCAACTTACGTTAAAAGGGTCAATAACTCGGGAAAACAACGAATGGCGGAGAACACTTACGACTTTATCGTTGTCGGCGCGGGCTCGGCAGGCGCCGCCGCCGCCTACCGTTTAGCCGAAAATGGCAAACATACTGTTTTGCTATTAGAAGCGGGTCGCAACAGCCATCCTTGGTCGCGCATACCAATTGGTTTTGCCAAACTAATCGATAATCCGGCGGCGAACTGGCTGTATTCCTCCGAACCGGACGAAGGTTCCGGCGGGCGCCGCATTCCCGTTCCCCGGGGAAAACTCCTCGGCGGCTCCAGCTCGATCAACGGCATGGTTTTCACCCGCGGCCAGCGACAGGATTTCGATATTTGGGCCCAGCTTGGCAATCGCGGTTGGAGCTATGAAGACGTCCTCCCGATCTTCAAGGATATGGAAGACTACGAGGGCAAGGCGGACGAAAATTTCCGAGGCCGAGGCGGTGTCCTCAAAGTCAACGAGAGTATTGAGACGGGCCCGCTCTACCAATCGATTATGGACGCGGCGGAGCAGGTCGGCATTAACCGCACCCCCGATTACAATGGCGAACATCAAGACGGCATCGCCATGTCACAAACTACCATTCGTCACGGCCGCCGGATGAGCACCGCCTATTGCTACCTCTATCCCGCCAAGGACTGGCCAAATCTTACGGTGCAGACCCACGCCCTGACCGAGAAACTTCTTTTCGAGGGCAAGCAATGCACCGGTGTGCGATACTCTGTGGAAGATGATATCCGTGAAGCGAAGGCCGGGCGGGAGGTCCTCATCAGCGCCGGCTCGATCAACTCGCCGCAACTCCTGGAATTGAGTGGCATTGGCCAAGCAGAGCGCTTGAAGGAACTTGGCATCAACGTGTTGCATGAATTGAAGGGGGTTGGAGAAAATCTAAGAGATCACTATGCACCTCGGATGAAATGGACGATCCCGAAATCATTGGCGCTCACTTATAACGTTAAGGGCCGAGGCCCACGCGTCATCTGGGAAGCGTTCAAATACCTGTTCGCGGACAAGGGACTGCTCGGCATCACCGCGGCCCCAATGCGGGCGTACATCCGGACGCGTGAGGGATTGGAAGCACCGAACGCTGTCATCGGCTGGGTGCCGTTCCTGGTGGGTGAGAATTTCAAACTGGCCAAGGAATCCGGCGTGACCGCCTTCACGCATATCCTAAGGTCGGAAAGCCAAGGCAGCATTCATATCTCCTCGGCAGACGCCAAGCAACCGCCGGCGATTCGGTTTAATTTCCTCGCGGCGCAACTCGATTGCGATGTCACGTTGGAAGCGATGCGGATTACCCGCAGTATCATGACCGCCCCCGCGCTCGACGGAATCATTACCGCAGAAATAACACCCGGCGACAATATGAATGACGATAAAGAGCTCTTGCAATGGGTGAAGGAAAACGCGGAGACAACTTACCATCCGGTTGGCACATGCAAAATGGGCAACGATCCAATGGCCGTCGTCGACGATCAACTCCGCGTCCATGGCATAAAGGGACTACGCGTCGCAGACGCATCAATCATGCCAACACTCACTTCCGGTAACACCAATGCGCCTTCCATTATGATCGGTGAAAAAGCATCGCGTATGATGCTGGCTGACGCCAAGCCATAAGAACTGCAGATTATAATTTTGTTAATTGCAGACGACACCTATTACTCGATCATTGAAGCAGACCAGCGAGCAGGCAGATGGCAAATGAACCCCGTTACTGTCGCCGTCTAACGCTTTAACCCTAAACCGGCCCCTATGGAGTAATGAGGGGGTTTTGAAAAATTGGCACCTATTTAGGGATCGATACGGACAGAGAGGCTCCAATCGATTGCATTCATCTCCTGCAGCTTTTTAAAGCCTTTCGGGGTGCGGCGGAGCTTCTTACGGGCATGCTCCATCAGGGCCTCTTGGAGGTTCTCGGGCAATGTATCGAATTCAATGTTCAACTCAACCGGTCCGGTCGGTTTCTTAGCCTTTCCCCCAGAACTCTTTTTAGATTTTTTGCCCCAGATGGCTTCCCAACCATTACGATACTCCGGCGTCCGCACACTGGAAAAATAGCCGTAGTGTACTTCTTTGCTGCCACCGATGGAGTCCCGTTGGGACTTTCCACCACCCCCATTCGAAGAGCTGCCGCTCGATGATGAACTATCGGAGCTAGCGCTACTTTTTTTGCTATCACTCGAACTGGTTTTCTTGGCCTCAGTCATTATTCGCCTCTATATTTACCATTTACCCCACTGCCAGCAGCAATGATTTGCAGCTTTTTGGCGCTTTTATCGAATTTGCAACTCTGGCTCAAGACCTAAGCTGCATCGCTTACCGAAACCCTGGAATAACTTCCTTGGCGATCATTTCAATATTTTTGTCGAGATAGTCCTCAGGGCAGGCGGAGGAAATAAAGACCATACTCGCACCCGCCTCAACATATTCTTGCAGCCGTGCTTGACAAGAATCGGGATTGCCCGCCAAAGCATAGCGATGGACTAGCTGGCTAAAATCCTGCGCGTATTGCTTTGAAAGCCGGTCTGATGCGTATTTAACACCAGTCTTCTGATCTTCGTGCACACCACTGAATATATAAAGACCAAAAGTAAAATCTGAAAGGTCACGTCCTTCTTCCTCGGCATAGCCCTTTATTTTCGCGATGCTCTCGGCCAGATGCTCCGGAGTGTACATATAGGGAATCCAACCATCGGCATATTTGGCGGCACGGCGCATCGCAGCGTCAGAGCGGCCCGACACATAAATTGGCGGTCGTGGTTTCTGAACCGGCAAGGGCTTGATGCTAAAATTTTTCAGAGTGGTGTAGCGTCCTTCATAGGTAACATTGGTCTCAGACCAGACACGGGTCAGTACCTCCAATGCATCGTCAGTTCGAGAACCACGTTGCTTCACCGGCACGCCACAGGCTTCGAATTCCGATGGAAATTCACCGCCGACGCCTACCCCCATGGTATAGCGTCCCCCAGAGGCAATATCGAGTGCAGCCCCAAGTTTGGCTAACAATGCGGCAGGATAAAGCGGCACCAGGGTAATAGCACTCATCAGACGGATGTGATTGGTTACACCCGCCGCTACAGAAAGCGACACAAATCCATTGGCGCTATCGCCGTGAAAACTAACATGCTCGCCGCAACCGAGTATGTCGAAGCCAAGCCCCTCAATCTGCTGCGCCAGAACTTCAATATTATCGGGTGTCCTTAAAGTGGTACCAAACTCGATTTTTCTACCCACCATCCTCAGCCTCCCCCTAAACATTTTTGCTTCTCTGAGATTAGGCCGCACCCCTCAATCGACGAGACCCTAAAATTTAAAATTTAAGGCTAGTAAGTCACTCTATATATCGAACAACCTGAGAGCACTCCTCCGTATTGTCCGCTCGATCAGATTAAACGTATTGATGATCAAATTCATAAAACTCCACGGTCCTACAAAATTTTCATTGGAAAATCGTCCACTACGGCTCATAGGCGTTCCCGCAATTACACGTCCGGTAGCAACAGTCGCCTACGGCTTCATTATACCGGCGGCGTCTTTCTAATACTTCCATAAGTCTCGGCTCTGAAAAACTTATGCGCGCGCTGGGTCTGGATAATCGATGATCCGAGCTTCCTCAGTTTCCGTGTCGAGAATGGCACAACTCAATTGCCGCCCGTTGTCCGGGTCACGAGCGTCTCCCGCCGAACCGGGGTTCACAACAAGGACATTTCCTACGCGGTGTATTACCTGTTGATGGGTATGGCCAAACAGAACAAAGTCCGCATCAGCTTCGCCAAAACGCTCCAACTCCGGACTATGCCTGTATATATAAGTCCCCCGTGGTTCCCAAGGCGTCGAATGCACCATCAGTACTTTCTTGCCATCACACTCAAGCTCCAACCGAAGTGGACGCTCTGCAAGCCACTGCACCAGGTCCGGATCGATACCTTCTCGCGCTCGTGCACGCGCGCCCATCGGCCCCAAAAACGTCTCTTCGTGATTACCTTGAATAGTCGGTGCGCCAATCTCAATTAGTCGTGCAATTACCTCGTTCGAAAAGCGGTATTCGTAAATTGTATCGCCCAGGCAGACCACCTGGTCGACATCGCCCATAAGCGCGAGCGCCGTATTCAGGCCTTGGATATTGCAATGCAGATCGGAGATGATGCCCAGGATCATGAGCGCACCCTACTGATTTGGATTGTCGGCTAGAATGAAAACGGCGTCCATCGCCTCTTCGCGAATTGCGACAGCCGCTTGATAATCGTCCGAATTGTACCACGCCTTTGCCGTTTCCTTGTCAGGAAACTTAATGACGATAGCGCGGTCGTAACCGAGCTTGCCAACCTGGACATCGGCGACCTCACCAGCCGAAACGAACTCACCACCGGCTGCGGCAACTGTTGGCCCCGCAATTGCCGCATACTCTTTGACCTTTTCCACATCCTTTATGTTCGCGTGAACAATAACGTATGCGGTCATAAACGAATTCCCCTTCACCCATGTGCTGGCGGATTCATAAGCCGCCCTCGCGCCGATGGCAAATCCACCTAGGTGAATAGTGGAAGCAAATAGAGGCAACTCATGGATTACGATTTCATCATCGTCGGAGCGGGTTCAGCCGGCTGTGTCTTAGCTAACCGCCTAAGCGCCGACCCCACCCATAAGGTTTTGTTGCTCGAAGCTGGTCCTGAGGACCGTAACCCTTGGATTCACATCCCACTCGGCTACGGCAAAAACGTCAGCAATCCAGCCGTTAACTGGTGTTTCCAGTCGGAGCCAGAGGATGAACTTTACGGCCAGAGTTACATGCTGCCACGAGGCAAAGTAATCGGCGGATCGAGCTCCATCAACGGCATGGTCTATGTACGCGGTCAGAAAGAGGATTATGACATTTGGGCACAGATGGGATGTACCGGATGGTCCTACGATGATGTGTTACCGTATTTTAGAAAAGCCGAAAACAACGAGCGCGGTGAAAGCGACGTTCACGGTGCCGGCGGTCTACTCGACGTTTCCGACATCAAGGAACAGGGTACTATCTGTGACGCCATGGTACGTGCAGGTATGGAGATCGGATTGCCTTACAACGATGATATCAACAGTGGCGATCAAGAAGGCATCGGCCCACACCAAGCAACTATCCGTGACGGCCGCCGCGCCAGCACCGCACAGGCCTACTTGAAACCGGCACGCAATCGCCCAAACTTGCACATCCTGCCAAATGCAACTGCCTGTAAGGTTATGATTGAAGGCAAGAAGGCGGTCGGTGTCACTTACCTCCGTAAAAATAAACGAGATGAAGCAAAGGCGGCGCGCGACATCATTCTGTGCGGCGGCGCCTTCAACTCGCCGCAACTACTCGAACTCTCTGGCGTTGGCGACCCTGAACGGCTTAGCGACCTCGGAATTCCGGTGATTCATAAACTACCTGGCGTAGGCGCCAATTTGCAGGATCACTTTGTCGTCCGCATGCGATGGCGCATTCAGAACACAATCACATTAAACGAAAAAACAAAGGGTTTGCGCGCACTTGGCGAAGGGCTGAAGTATCTTATCGGGCGTAAAGGTGCGCTTACTATGGCAACTCTGCCAATCGGCGCTTTCGTGCGAACACACCCAGAATTGGAAACGCCAAACGTGCAGTTCCAAATCTTTCCCGGCAGTTATGCGGCAATTGAAGATCGAAAATTGGACAAAGAGCCGGGCGTAACGATTGGTGTTACCCTGTTACATGTAGAAGGCCGCGGTCATGTGCACGTAAAGTCGACAGACCCTGAAGCACCGCCCGGCATTTGGCACAATATGCTGTCAACTGAGATAGATCGGCAATCCATTGTAGCCGGAATGTGGATGGCGCGACGCATGATGGAGGCGGAGGCCGTCCGTCCATATGTCGCATTTGAAAAGACACCTGGCCCTGAGGCGTATGACGACGAAGCCTTCTTAGAGCACGCGCGACGGTTTGGCGCATCTAACTGGCATCCAGCCGGAACCTGCAAGATGGGTATAGATCCCCTAGCCGTGGTTGACCCTTTGTTAAAGGTGCATGGAATGGAGAATTTCCGGGTCGTAGACGCCTCCATTATGCCCAATGTAATCAGCGGCAACACCAATGCGCCGACCATAATGATCGCAGAAAAAGCAGCAGATATGATTCTTTCGTAATCACCACCACTCATTCCCTCTCGTATCTGTTCAGTAAAAGGACTATCCCCTTGATCGATGTCCGACTTTATGCCATTTCGCTTGGCAACGAAGAGGAGGGATGCCGTGACGATCGAGACTGAATGGCGCGACTATGATGTGGTTGTCGTCGGCTCTGGTGGGGCCGGCAGCATGGCGGCACGAGTTGCAGCAGACGAAGGGGCCAGTGTCCTTGTCGTTTCGAAGGACCCGATTGGTTGCTCGGACACGAAGATTTCCGAAGGCAACGCGACGGTGCGCGCGGTCGCTGTTGACGACGACACTGAGGAAACGCTTTCCAAGAACATTCGAATGGCAGGCGGGAACCTCCCTCTCAAAGCTATCACTGATGCCTTCGCAAATGATAGCCAGTCCGCCTTCGATCTATTCCGTACCCAGGGACTACGCCCGGCTATTGATCACGAGCGCAATCGGCCCAAAGCAACACCGATGGCCTTCGGCGGCCACAACAAGCGGCGCTCCGTCGGTTTGCCTAATCATGGCATCGCTTTCGGTCATGCCAATTGGAACGCGGTGGTACAGGGAAACGGCGTAGACTACCTGGAAGACGCCTGGTTTCTTGACCTTGTAACAGATGGGATCAAAGACGGAAGTAAACGCATCATCGGGGGACTGATTTACGATGCGGCTGGCGGCAAGCTCATTGCGGTCCGCGCGCCAGCAGTGATTGTGGCCGCAGGCGGGCTCTCAACCCTATTCTTCCCGAAGACAGACACTATGCGAGGCAATACCGGAGACAGTTATGCTGTTGTCGCCCGCGCCGGCGCCGAATTAGTGGATATGGAGCAGGTGCAGTTCCTGCCCTTCTGTCTGGCTTCTCCTCCCTCCTTTGAGGGCCTCTTGGTCGGCGAGCCAGCAACGGCGAGTTTCCTTGGCGTGCTGCGAGACAAGAACGGCAAGATTATCCTCGACAGCGTTTACCAACGTACCCGCGCCGAATGCTCTGCCGCAATTATGAGAGCAGTCGCCAACGGCCGCGGCAGTCCCAACGGTGGCGCCTATCTGGATATGACAGGTAATAAGGTCCTGCCGCGCTCCGGCCCCTATTTCATGCGCCACCTCCAGACCTGCCTGCCCGGCGCCTACCGCAATGCAGTGCAGGCATTTAGCAAACCGGTCTCTGAATGCGACGAGCCCTGGGAGGTCCGTCCAAGCGCACATTATCACATGGGTGGCCTACGCGCTGATGCTGATGGCGCATCCGTCAGAGGCAACGGTATCGGTGAACGGGCGCTTGGCATCGACGGCTTGTACGCCGCTGGCCAGGCCATGGGCGGGCTCTTTGGCGCCAATCGGTTGGGCTCAACTTCGCTCGCCGAGGTTTCCGTCTTCGGGGCGCGTGCCGCACGTGCTGCGACAGCGACCGCCCGCAACTTCAAAGGTAAGATTGACGACACGGCCTTTTTACCCATGATCGAGGCAACATCGAAGCGCTTTGGGCAGACGGGTGATATAGCGGCCTCGACCCTAAAACAGGAGCTGCAGACAGAAGCCTGGGACGCCATAGGCCCGGCACGTACAGGCGACGGAATTATGCGCATCGTCAGACTAATCGATCGTCTCACGAGAAGGCTGAATACCGTCGCCATTGCAAACTACACAACCTTCAACCAGTCCTTTATAGAGTTCGAGGAACTCCGCAATTTACTTGAGACGGCAAAGGCCGTCGCAGCAGCCGCACTCGAAAGGGATGCGAGCCTCGGCGGCCACGTTCGCCTCGACAAAGGCGAAATCTCTGTATTTGCCGAACCCTATTCCACAGTCGTGCACCGAGATGTGGACGGGCACTACATCGCGCGCCGGGTGACACGACCAAAAACACCACTCCGGCAAATCCTCGCCTATAAAGCCGAAGAAGGTTGGCGGCGCTTTCAATCAAAATGGTTCCGCTACCTCCCAGCAGGTATCAAAGACAAAAAGCTCGAAGCCCGTTATCGGGCAATCATGGGTTCACCCGAAGGGACGGCGCCCGAAGTCGAGCCCGGATCCGACAACGCGGCAATGGCCGAGAAGCGTGCAGCATGAAAGTTGAGATCGAAATCCATCGTGAAGGCGAGGCTGCTATTGTTGAATACGACTATGCACGACGGGATCCAGATGAACGGCCAATGATCCTGGACGTCTTGCTGCAGGCACAGGCGACAGAGATGCCGAACCTAGCCTTTCGTTACGGCTGCCGAGCGCGTAACTGTGGCGTCTGCACAGTCGACGTTAACGGGCGCCCGCGCCTTGCCTGCCGCGCTCGCATACGCGAAGGTGATCGGGTCAGCCCAGTAAACACACTGCCGCCACTCGCTGACCTTGTGGTACGCCGCGACGGCGTAGCTCGGCAAATGAGAGGTCGCCTCAATAGCGTCGCGCAGGGGAACGATCTCAATCTGGACCCGCCTGAAGACTATCACAAGCTCACCGCATGCATTGAATGCTACGCCTGCCTGCAGGGCTGCCCGATGCACGCCCGGAATCTATCCGACAAAAAAGAAACGGATACGACCGACGGCTACCGCTGGGGCAATCCGTTCTCGCTTCTAAAACTGCAAATTCTCCGCATCGACCCACTCAGTTGCGCAGCCGGGCGCTCCCAAGCCCTTGAACACGCCAAAGACCTTGGGCTGGATGACTGCAAAGACTGCAAGGGCTGCAAATGTGGCGTCGGCATCGACCTGATGGGGAAAGTCATCCGCCCGTTACTGCGAGCGGCCGAAAAGTGACGCGATGCCCCTGTCAACTCGCCCCCTCACACCTACCTTTGAGCTTGAGATTGTCGGTGTTGATCTCCGCCAACCGACCGACGAGATAATTGCGGAGATTGATGCATTATGGGCGATGTGAAGGACATCCGCGCAATCACACCCTACGTAATGCATCCAATGGTTCTCAAGTAACCCGTATGCGAGCGTAAAGGCCTCTATTTCGACCCACTGCAAACTTTCGGCATTGATGGCATGGACGTGAGTGAGAGCCGCTCCCTCCTCGACGACCTCACAGCGCACGTCACGCAATCTGAATTTGTCCTTGAACACAGGTGGAAACGCGGCGACACCGTATTGTTTGATAACTACCGGCTACTGCATCGCCGTGAGCCATTCAATCCAATGGTGCCACGACTAATGAAACGAACCACGATCTTTTTGCCACCCGATCGTTACCCGGTGCAGTTTCAGGCTTAATGGTCCGCAATCTGTATCTTCACGGGAGCAAATTTTTCTGCCGTTTAATTAAGCGCCGAGTGGGCACTCAAACAAAGCACCGGCTCCAATATCCTCCAAAGGCAAATCTGCCGCCCGTAAAGCGCGCCATAACGTGGCACTATTCGAGGTAACCACTGGTTTGCCAAGGTGATCTTCCAAAGCTGATATCCGATCCATGGTCGCAAGGTTCGTGCAACTGACAAAAAGCCCGTCGGCATCCATAATTTCCGCCGCATGCCTGCTGGCCATTTCCGCTACCTCTACAGATGCCAGGGCTGGAATCATTGGCGAGTGAGAGCAAGCGAAGGTGTCAATACCCGTCACCTCAAAGCCTAGTTTTTCAAAGAACGTCGCTTCCGTTTGGGTGATGTCCCACGGATACGGCGTGATCATGAAGAAACGGCAGATACCGAGAGCATGGAGCGCGTCCGCGACTGCTGTAGAGGTCGTATAACCAGGAATGCCGGTCGCCCGAACAATGCGCGCGCCGAGATCGTCTGCTGCCGCTGTCCCACCCAGGAAAGTCCCGCTGGTGCAAGCCGCCATGATAACCCGTACATCGATTTTAGTAAGCAGCTCCGCCTGCGTATCGACGCTCTCCATCATCCTAACAAGCGACTCCGCCCTAAGCGCAGCCTCTGGACGCGGCAATCGCGAAAAATGTGCCGTAATTCCAGGCGACAGATATTGCGGAAACTCGACTTCACAGGTCACGTTCCGTTCGGGAACAAGAAATCCGAGACGCGTCACCATGCCTTCCTTTGTCATATCTTCGATCCTATGTTCATGCTCACCCGCAGCCAACTATAACAACTTGAAAAATCTCGCTCTCATTAACAGCCCCCTGAGCAAGCGAAACCGCAGGGCAGGTGCCATTAAAAAATAAGCAGATATTCAGTATTTTCGTCTCCATCGGGCCGCATTCAACTTAGTTCGGCGTCGCTACCGGCTTTCTTCAAGCTATTTAGAATTTGCGGCTAACTTTGCCAAATGTATTTCCCAACCGGAGTAGTACGAAGGCCATGGGAGGAATGGGTAAAAACCTATACGCTATCCGTTATGACTAATGCATTGACCGTCGGAATTTCCACTAACGATCGGATGCTCCCGTTGCTGCTTGGAGACGTGCCGACGCCGGGCCTTGATCTCACGTTCGACCGTTCCTCACCAAACGATATCTTCCGTCGTGCCCTGCAGGAGGGAGATTTCGATGTAACTGAAATGTCCTTCGCCGCGCACGCTATCTTGATATCGCGAGGCAAACAGCCGTTCGTTGGGCTACCAGTCTTTGTGTCGCGTATGTTTCGTCACGGTTGCGTTTTTGTGCGCTCCGACAGCGATATTGAGAGGCCGGAAGATTTGGCCGGCGCGCGGATCGGTATACCGGAGTATCAAATGACTGCCGTTGTCTGGATGCGAGGCATACTCAACGAGTACCACAACGTAAACCCTAAAGAAGTTCGATGGATAAGAGGTGGAGTCAATTCACCCGTTGGACGAGGCGAGAAAATTCCGCTGCAATTGCCGGAAGGCTATGACATAACAGACCTCGAGGGCCAGAGCCTCAGCGACGCGCTCACGGCCAACAAAATTGACGCAATGATCACAACGCGATTGCCAACCGGGCTGGAAAACGGATCCCTCAAATGTCTCTTCCCCAACGTAAAGGAGACAGAGCGCGCCTACTACATGGCGTCCGGTATCTTTCCCATTATGCATCTCCTAGTCTTACGCCGACAGATTTACGAACGGGACCCTGACTTAGCTTGTGCGCTCTACAATTGTTTTTCAGCTGCCCGGGCGGCATCACTGCAGCGACTCTACGAGATTGATACCCTCTCAGTGATGGTGCCATGGCTCGTGCCAGAAATGGCACAGACTTCTGGCTTTTTTGGGAGTGATCCCTGGCCTTATGGATTAGCCGCAAACCATAAGGAGTTAGAGGTTTTCTTCGCTTATCTCAACCAACAACAGCTCTTAAGAGCGCCAATACAACCAAAAGACTTATTCGTACCGGAACTCTTGGGGACGTAGCGTATTATATCCACAATGACACCAGTCGACAGGGTAGCCAATAAATCTTGCAGTATAAGGGCTATTAGCGCCTAAAACCCACGAGCCGCACGGCGACGCCGAGTTTGCCCATCAACCAGACAAAGCACTTTTGCCACCACCAATTTATCGCGCAGCCGCTCCCCATAATCTACATACCCAATTTCACTGGGTCCTTTTGCCGTCACGCCGCCGGAAGGTTGACCTCGTGGGTGAATATTCGCCATCTTCAGCATGTTGTCCATCGTCACAGGTGCAGTGGTGAATACCCTGCCACGGCGCTTGCTCGCGGCCACTGTCACACCGATTATTTCGCCCGCTTTATTAAGTGCCGGCCCACCACTCAAACCGCCCAAGGTGTGGGTTCGCGGATGTCGCTGGCGTTCCACCCAAGCAACAACTGGCTCGGTCTGAGTGTAACGACCAACAGTCCGCATATTGCGCCGCCCTATCAGGTTGCTGACAACCTGACCTGGTTTCCCTTCCGGATATCCCACATGATAAGCGTCTTGATTAATACGAAGTTTTTCTTCCGAAATGGAAATCGCAGGCCGCCCGCCTCGTGTCCAGAGCACGGCGATGTCCGCACTTGGATGAGACTGGACACGCTGCACCTTGGTCGCTTTCCGAGGACCACTCCGCAGACCTATCCGATCACAACCGTCGACCACATGCCGTGCTGTCAGCCAAATGCCCTCGTCACGTACAGAAAACGCGGTCCCGGTGCTATTGCCCTTTCTGCCAACATCTACAGTAAAAGCAGGGTCAAAGTGCGACCGTTCTTTTAATCGAGTACCAAGGCGGCCCTCAGTTTGTGGCGGCGGTATCGCCGCAAATCGCTCCAGCGGTGGCCGGCGCATATTCAATTGCCCACCCTCATCGCTAAAATAGGCGAGGAACACCTGCACAGCGATAATCGGCAAGAAAAGATACCAAAGTCGCTTGCCAAACATGTCGGGCGGATCCTTAGCCTGAAACCGCGGCTGCAGTGATGATAGAAACGCCAAGTTTCACCGCCGCTAACAGGATGGCAGGGCCAAGTTCGCCCAATTCGATTCGACGCGGCAAATCTTTCATGAGGAAGTCGATGACCCGGTAGACAATGAGGACAATCACGAGTGTCACGAAACCCCATACAACGATATCCCAGACACCAACGCTAACCGACATCGAAAATGCCAACGGCATCGCCAAACTTATGATAGTCGCCCCCAGCGAGACGGCAGCTGCGATATTGCCGGCACGGATAAGTTCTAATTCCTTGTATGGCGTCATCCAAAGGTAGACGGTCACACCGATCGTCAGCATGGTAAGCGTCACAAGATAATGCAGCAATAGCACAGGCAATCCGGTCATAAAGCTCTCTAAAACGGCTTCCATGAAATCTCTCTTTCTGATAGCGATTGAGCGACATATTACTCTGTTCTAACGCTACTGTAGAGGGTCTTTCGGGCCACATTACTCATATGACAAAGTACACGCCTAAAATTATTATTGTTGGTGGCGGTCTCAGCGGACTGACGCTCGCGCTCTCTCTTGCGCGGTCAAATTTCGATATCGTTGTGCTAGAGCAGGCATCGCACCTCAGTGAAGTTGGCGCGGGTATTCAAATTAGCGCTAATGGCGCGCGCGTGCTTCACCTTCTTGGGCTCGAAGCAGAATTGGCGAAAGTTGCCTTCCGCCCAGTACAGGGCGAGATGCGGCATTGGAAAACGGGCGAGACGCTCATCTCGCGCCCCCTCGGCGAAAGCAGCGTCGAACGGTTTGGCTTTCCATACTACCATATGCATCGCTATGATTTTCACCAGCTGCTTGCGACCGCAACACGAGCCATAGCACCAAACGCCATCCGATTGAATGCAAAGGTTGGCACTGTTCGGCAAACCGATGGCGGTGTCAGCGCTATTTTGGCGTCTGGCGACGTGATTGGAGGTGACGTTCTCATCGGTTGCGACGGCATACATTCCGTCGTCCGCAAGACTTTGTTTGGTGCCGACGACCCCCATTTCACCGGCTGCATCGCATGGCGTGCAACTATACCGACCGAGCGCCTGCCGAAGGATCACGTCCGGCCAGTTGCCTCCAACTGGATCGGCAAGGGTGGCCACTTCGTGCACTATTACCTGCGACGCGGCGAATTGGTGAATTGCGTGGGCGTTCTGGAGGGTCGAGAATGGTCCGCTGAATCTTGGTCTGCTGAAGGAACTCAGAAGGACTTCCTCGCCGACTTTGCCGGGTGGCACAAAGATCTTCAGATCCTAATCCAAAATACAGAACGCTGTTTTCGCTGGGGCCTGTTTGACCGAGAGCCGATGCCGCGTTGGTCCGATGGGCGTGCGGTACTACTCGGCGACGCGTGTCATCCGATGTTGCCATTCATGGCACAAGGGGCGGTGATGGGGCTCGAAGATACGTATACCCTGACACGCTGCCTAGAAGCGAACGATGATCCTTCAGCAGCACTCCGCCATTACGAAAATCTCCGCCGCGACCGAACGGCCATCGTCCAACGCATGGCACGGGACAATATGTCTTTCTTCCATGACCCCGATGTCGACGACCTGGAAGATCGTCTTAATAGCCATCGTGATGCACATATGTGGCTTTATGGTTTCGACGTCACGGATCAAAAATTCGCCATTTAATTAATAATCGGGGGTGACAAGCGAAACCCCCTGCCGTTAATTTGCGCCGACTCGCATTATTGGAGTTTAAAGCGATGGCAGAAAGTTACGATTTAATTGTTATTGGCGGCGGGCCGGGCGGGTACGTCGCAGCAATCCGGGCAGCACAACTCGGTCTCAAGACCGCCTGCGTTGAGAAGCGCTCCACGTTAGGCGGTACCTGCCTGAATGTCGGCTGCATTCCATCCAAGGCACTGCTCCATAACTCCCACCTTTATGCCCAAGCGATCCATGATTTCGAAGAGCGTGGCATCGAAGTTGGTCAGGTAAAACTCAACCTAAAGAAGCTAATGTCGAACAAGGATAAGATTATCGGCGACCTAACCCAAGGCATCGAATTCTTGTTTAAAAAAAATAACGTGGACTACTTGCAGGGTATCGGTTCGATTGAAAGAGCGGGGATCGTCAACGTAATTGGCGGCAAAAAGACGGTGGCCTACGAGACCAAAAACATCTTGATAGCAACCGGCTCGGACAGCGCACCTCTTCCTGGTATCGAAGTCGACGAAAAACAAATCGTCACTTCGACCGGCGCCATCTCACTACCGAGAGTACCCAAACACCTAGTGGTCATAGGCGCTGGGGTGATCGGACTTGAGCTTGGCTCTGTTTGGGCACGATTTGGTGCGAAAGTCACCATTGTCGAATACCTCGACCGCATCCTGCCAGCAAATGACGGTGAGGTTTCGAAAAAATTTGCACACATCTTGAAGAAACAAGGCTTTGAGTTCCGTCTATCAACCAAAGTCACGGGCGCCAAAAAAATGAAGAACGGTGTGCAATTGACTGTTGAACCCGCAACAGGCGGCGAAACAGAATCTATTAAGGCCGACGTGGTGATGCTTTCGATCGGGCGAATACCATATACCGAAGGTCTCGGCCTCGAGGCTGCCGGGATCGATGTGGACGCAGGTGGTGTGATTAAGGTTGACGCAAATTTTCAGACAAATGTCCCCGGCATATACGCCATTGGTGACTGTATCCCGGGCCCAATGCTGGCCCACAAAGCCGAGGATGAAGGCGTCGTTGTCGCCGAGATCCTCGCGGGACAAACGGGCCACATCGATTACAACGCCATTCCAGGAATCATTTATACTTGGCCCGAAGTGGCATCAGTTGGAAAAACCGAAGAGGAACTTAAAGAATTAGATAGAACCTACAAAGTTGGCAAATTCCCCTTCATGGCAAACAGCCGGGCACGCTGTAACGGCGATACAGACGGGTTCGTGAAGATTTTAGCAGACGCAGAAACGGACGTGGTACTCGGCTGCCATATTATCGGCGCTGATGCCGGTAACCTCATCCAAGAAATCATCACCGTCATCGAGTTTGGCGGTTCAGCAGAGGATATCGCGCGCACCTGCCACGGTCATCCAACAATGACTGAAGCAGTCAAGGAAGCCGCACTCGCGGTTGACGACCGATCAATTCACATTTAGCTCATGGGCCGGCGCACTAAGACACTAGCACTTTATATCGTCGGATGGGCGTTCCTAATCCTAGGCGTCCTGGGCCTCTTTTTGCCGGTCCTGCAAGGCGTCCTATTCCTCGCGGTTGGCATGGTGATAATGTCCCACGTCTCACCTTGGTTTCGAGAGAAATTGACTGTATTTGAGCGAATTTTCCCAAAACATAGTAGCCAAATTCGCGTTGCACGGATCCGCGCTATGCTAATAGTTCGGCGGATTCTTGGCCCAACCGGCTCCGCGTTTTCAAAAAAAGATGACCAGACTTAAAACCGGCTTCCTTGTTACAGAAAATTTATTCTCATTAAATAGGGCCGCGTTATCTGATCTCGATGGCACCAGGCGAAACTAGTTTAAAAAAGCCCCCTAACGCGTGCGCGGATGCGTTGCGTTGTAATCACGGAGCAATTTCCCCGTATCGACCGCGGTATAGCGCTGCGTTGTTGAAAGGGAGGCATGGCCAAGCAATTCTTGTATCGAACGTAAGTCACCGCCACCGGATAGCAGATGTGTTGCAAAGCTATGGCGCATCGCATGCGGCGTCGCGGTTTCCGGCAATCCCAAGGCACCCCGAAGTCGTTGCATCTGGCGCTGAATCGGTCGGGCGCCAAGCGGCCCGCCGCGTGCGCCACGAAACAGCGCTTCATTGTCATCGAGCGAATATGGGCAGGACGAAATATATGTTTCAACAGCTTCGCACACAACCGGCAGAACTGGCACCATGCGCTCCTTGCCACCCTTGCCAATCACGCGCAGTGTGCTTCCAAACGGCGCTTGAGAACGGGTCAAGCGCAGCGCCTCGGAGATACGCAAACCACAGCCATATAGCAACGTCATAATGGCTATGTCACGGGCGGCAATCCACGGTTCGCCCGCTAGGATACCAACATCGCGAATGACCGCCATCGCCTCCGCCTCATCGAGTGGCTTCGGCACCGAATGCGGTTGCTTAGGTGTACGGACTGCCCGAATGGCGTGATTGCGAGCCAAGTCGTTGCGCTCAAGCCAAACAAAAACGCCACGCACAACCGAAAGAGCACGCGCCGTAGAGTTCCGCTCCAATCCGATACTCGACCGATGAGCCAACCACGCACGGAAATCACGGACGGCAAGCGTTTCCAGTCCATTAATCGTCAGCGGCGAACCTAAATGACCCGCCATAAAGGTCAAAAATCCGGAGAGGTCACGAACATAGGCGTCGACGGTATGAGAGGACGACCGCCGCTCGTCCCGTAACCATCGCACCCAATCCCCCACGGCTGATCGCAAGCCCGCATCACCAGCAAGGTCTTCGAGGATGCTTTCTAGTCGGGCAGCGTCAACCATCCACGTACTACGCTTTCAAGGGCGGCAGCGAGGAATGCCATCAACTCTACGGCCTGGCCCGGGTGGAATTTTTCGGGGTCGCGCGAGCCAAATGCCAGCATCGCAGGTGGTGTCGCTGATGAAATTTGCAAGCGCACAAGCGCTTCTGAGCGAACCAGCCCAGCAGCCTCACCAAACACTGTGGAATCGCCCGTGATATGGCCCCGCAAGATGGCATCTTCATGTACGCCGAGCAACGCGTCGACAGCCCCGCTTGAAATGACGCGAAGCCCTTGCGCGGCTGCCCCTCCCAACCAGCCGTGATCTTGCGCTTCAATGCACAAAGTCGCCACATCCAGGTCGAGTAAGACGGTAAAGTCCGTCGCAATCGCCTCTATCACTTTTTCGAAACTACGGGCCTCTAACATGGCCAGAACGCACTCATGAACTCGAGTCTGGATCGTCAAGTTGGCACGGCTTGTGTCGAGCAACTCTCGTTGACGTACTGTATGCCCGGCCACATCTTCGCGCAGCCGTCCAATTAGTGCAGACTGGAAGTCCAACACACCCTCACCCAATTTCCGCTCTGCTGGCAGCTGATTTCCCAAAGCTTCCGGGTGCTGGCTAAGAAAATTTGGGTTCTGTCCGAGATATTCAGCCACCTCAGCAGCCGTAATTCCGTGACCATTGCGCGATTTAGGCATATCCTGAGTCATGCGGCTTAAAGGATCGACTGGCCAGTCTTTTGCCAATCGGCCAGAAAGGCATCCAGCCCCTTATCGGTCAATGGGTGGTTAAACAAGGCCAAGAGCACCTCTGGTGGCAACGTACAGACATCAGCACCCATCTTGGCTGCTTCCAAGACGTGCATCGGTGAGCGAACAGAAGCAACAAGTACCTCCGTCGTCAGAGCGGGATAGTTGTCATAAATCTCAACAATATCCATAATCAACTGCATCCCATCCATTGCAATATCGTCTAGGCGACCGACGAATGGTGATATGAAAGAGGCTCCCGCTTTCGCAGCTAGCAACGCCTGGTTGGCAGAAAAGCATAGCGTGACATTAACCATGGTGCCTTCTTCCGAAAGCGATTTACAGGATTTCAAACCGTCCCTGGTCAGAGGCACTTTAACAGTGATGTTGTCATGTATCTTTGCGAGCTTGCGGCCTTCGGCCACCATCTCCTGATAGGCGGTTGCCGTCACTTCCGCACTGATCGGCCCGTTGACGATGTCGCAAATCTCCTTAACGACCTCGACAAAATCCCGCCCGCTTTTCGCAATTAACGACGGGTTAGTTGTTACACCATCGACAAGCCCGGTATCGGCCAAGTCGCGAATCGCGTTTACGTCTGCGGTATCCACGAAAAACTTCATTTTATCTTTCCAACCCTCCAAGGATGAATTTTTTTACTGCGATCTGGTGCTAGAGTAAATGTTCGATACACTCTAGCGGATGGGAATCCCAGACGCTAGTTCGACTGATCGAGAAGAACACTCCACAAGACGGGTGCGCGTCCTTTTGCCCTTGCCATTGGCAGGCGCCTTCGAATACCGCGCGCCTCCAAGTTTGGCTTTAATTCCCGGGGATTTTGTCCGAGTACCACTCGGTAAACGGACCCATATAGGCGTAGTATGGGACCACGTTAAGACGGATGATAAAAACGATTCCACGGAAGTTGACGACTCGCGTTTACGCGATATTGAAGCACGACTCGACACTTGGCGCATGACCGATTCGATGCGCCAATTCATTGATTGGGTCGCTGGTTATTCAATGGTCACACCCGGCGCGGTGCTCCGCATGGCCATAAGTATCCCCGAAGCTCTGCAACCGGGCAGACCACGTATAGTATTCCAGCTGAACTCTAACCCACCCAATTATAAGCCTACGGTTACCCGAGCCCGCGTCGTCGCTGAGTTAACGGATGGCCCGGCGCGAACCGCCGCCGATCTCGCACGCGACTCAGGGACCAGCGTCAGCGTAATTCGCGGCCTGACTGCCCTTGGTGTTTTAGACGCCGTACAACTCTCCGATGATACTCCATTACCTCAACCAGACCCTAGCATACCTGGCCCAACGCTATCACTAGACCAGAGCACGGCAGCTGCTGAGCTTGTTGCCAAGACCCAATCTCAGGCGTTTTCGGTCACCTTGTTAGACGGAGTAACCGGCGCCGGTAAAACCGAAGTGTATTTAGAAGCTGTTGCAGCAGCGCTCGGAGCTGGCAAGCAAGTCCTGATCCTATTGCCAGAAATAGCACTCACGGCGCAGTTCCTCGAAAGGTTCAAATTGCGCTTCGGTGCCACGCCGCAGGAATGGCATTCAGACATGCCGCGCGCTCAGCGCCGCCGGGTATGGCGAGCAATCGCAGATGGCCGGGCCCGGGTTGTTGTTGGCGCCCGCTCATCACTCTTCTTACCTTTCCGTGAACTCGGCCTGCTTATCGTAGATGAAGAACATGACCCCTCTTACAAACAAGAGGAAGGGGTCATCTATCACGCCCGAGACATGGCAGTAGTACGGGCCCGATTGCAAAACTCAACCATCGTCCTCGCTTCAGCAACTCCTTCGCTGGAGACGGTAACAAATGTCAATGCCGGTCGCTATACGTCACAGCATCTGCCCTCAAGGCACGGTAGCGCTGAATTGCCAAAAATTTCGGTCGTCGACCTTAGACACGATCCGCCAGAGCGAAACCGTTGGATTGCACCGACACTCAAAAAGGCCCTCGCGGAGACGCTAAGCCAGAAAGAACAGTCACTCCTGTTCCTCAATCGGCGTGGTTATGCACCGTTGACGCTCTGCAGGGCCTGTGGTCATCGCCTTGAATGTCCACAATGCACTTCTTGGCTGGTTGAACACCGTTTTGCGGGCCAGTTAGCCTGTCACCATTGTGGCTATATTACAAAAAAGCCTGTGGCATGCCCCGATTGCAAGACAGAGAACCGGATGGTGGCTTGTGGCCCTGGCGTCGAGCGGCTCGTCGAAGAAATTGGATCGTTGTTTCCAGACGCACGCGTGGAGTTAATGACTAGCGATACAATTGGAAGCCCGCTAGCCGCGGTAGAGGTTGTCCGGCGGGTCCAAGCGCACGAAATCGATATTCTGATTGGCACACAACTAGTTGCGAAAGGCCATCACTTCCCAAAACTTACCTTGGTCGGCGTGGTCGACGCGGATCTGGGTTTGAACGGCGGTGACCTCCGCGCAACGGAGCGCACCTACCAACTACTGCATCAGGTTGCCGGGCGTGCGGGACGCGAGGCCCGCCCAGGACGCGTGCTCCTGCAAACACATCATCCCAATCACCCTGTCATAGCTGCACTGAACAAAGGAGACAGAGATGCCTTCATGTGGGCAGAAGCCGAGCAGCGGAAGGCTGGTAACTGGCCACCCTTCGGCCGCCTCGCCGGGATAATAGTATCGGGTCCGAACGAATCGCTAGTAGATAGCGTCGCTCGTGCTTTGGCCCGTAGTGCGCCCCAAGCTCAGGATTTTAAAGTTTTTGGACCGGCTCCAGCACCCCTTTCTATCTTGCGGGGCCGGCACCGTCGGCGGCTGCTTGTACGCACCACACGCATGGTCCGCATCCAGGACCACCTGCGCGCCTGGGTAGGTACGGTTAAACCACCAAATTCAGTGCGCATCCAGATTGACATCGACCCTTATAGTTTTCTGTAGCGTAATAAACCCATACCATTGAGGGAAAGGCACTCGCCACACTAGCAGTACAAGAATTAGGCAGCTTTCGAAGCCACCCAAACCAAATGCTGCTATTCACAGGAATTATCTAAAACTTAGCCAACTTTGGCCCATCTTTGATTGGGAGCCCAGCGTGGTCCCCGGCTATAATCGGCACCACTTTCAAAACAACACCCCTTATGCAAGTTTAGGCACACATATAGCCGATAGCTAGATATAGCCCTATTACAAAGGCCTCTGACTGCAACATTTTTATCACACCCGGTCAAAAAACCACCCTATTTGAGCGTCCCAAATTGAATTTGTGTTGCCGCTCTCCAGCGGCCTGCAACAATTCAGATGTTTCGAGGCGGGTTGCGCCCTAATTTTGCATGTGCTAAACACCGCTCGCCTTTTGGCAAAACTCCTCTTTTAGAGGGGCTCAAAACCTAAGGAATTCCGGGCTTCGGCAACGAATATCCGGACCAAAATCGGGGAGATTCCCAAGGTGGCATCCAAGGGAAGCGAAACGGGAATGGCAGCCCGCTACGCCTTGGCTTTGTTCGAGCTGGCGGACGAACAGCGTAAATTAGACGCTGTCGCTGACGATTTGAGAGCGTTAGACGCCGCAATCGATGAGAACGAAGACCTTCGGCGAATGATGGCCAGCCCCGTCATAGGACGCGCAGAACAAGGGCAAGCAATCGGGGCGTTGCTGCGGCAATCGGGGGCGGACGATCTGACGCAAAGGTTCGTCAGTGTTTCTGCATCAAACCGTCGCCTCTACGCCCTACGAGACATCATTAAAGCCTTTCTTGCGGAGCTCGCAGAGCGCCGAGGCGAGATTTCGGCCGAAGTCATATCCGCTCAAAGTTTGAGCGATAAGCAGACGCGCGCTGTGGAGCAGGCACTGCAGCAGGTCGAGGGACGAAATGTGACCTTATCTACAAAGGTTGACCCCACCTTAATTGGCGGCATGGTGGTAAAAGTAGGGAGCAGAATGATTGACTCCTCCCTTAAAACCCAGCTCGAAAGAATGAAACTCGTAATGAAGGGAGCCGGCTGATGGAAATTCGCGCCGCGGAAATCTCCGCCATCCTGAAGGATCAAATTGCTAATTTCGGAACCGAGGCTGACGTAGCTGAGGTTGGACAAGTTATTTCGGTGGGCGACGGGGTCGCCCGCGTCTATGGCCTCGACAATGTTCAGGCCGGTGAAATGGTGGAATTTCCCGGCGGTATTCGGGGCATGGCGCTAAATCTCGAGGACGATAATGTCGGTGTCGTTATATTCGGTAACGACCGCGACATCAAAGAGGGTGATACGGTTAAACGGACCGGCACTATCGTCGACGTCCCTGTCGGTAAGGGCCTGCTCGGCCGCGTGGTCGACGCGCTCGGTAACCCAATCGATGGCAAAGGCCCAATCGAAGGTGCAGAGCGTAGTCTCGTCGAAGTGAAGGCACCGGGTATTATCCCCAGAAAATCCGTGCATGAGCCGATGCAGACTGGCCTTAAAGCACTCGACTCACTTGTGCCCGTTGGGCGTGGCCAGCGCGAACTAATCATTGGCGACCGCCAAACTGGCAAGACCGCGGTTGCGATTGACGCAATAATCAACCAGAAATCAGTCAACAACACCGATGACGAATCGAAAAAACTTTATTGTATTTATGTCGTTATAGGGCAGAAACGTTCGACCGTCGCCCAAGTGGTCAAGACGCTCGAAGAGAATGGTGCAATGGAGTATTCCATTGTTGTTGCCGCGACCGCGTCCGAGCCAGCCCCAATGCAGTTCTTGGCGCCTTATGCCGGTTGTGCAATGGGCGAATATTTTCGCGATAATGGAATGCACGGACTGATCATCTATGACGACCTCTCGAAGCAAGCGACCGCATATCGTCAGATGTCACTGCTGCTTCGTCGCCCACCGGGTCGCGAAGCATATCCGGGCGACGTTTTCTATCTCCACTCACGCCTACTGGAGCGCGCCGCTAAAATGGGCGATGAGCACGGCAATGGGTCGCTGACAGCGCTTCCGGTCATCGAAACTCAAGCGAATGACGTTTCCGCTTACATTCCCACAAACGTGATCTCAATTACCGACGGTCAGATCTTCTTGGAGACCGATTTATTCTATAAAGGTGTCCGCCCAGCCATTAATGTCGGCCTATCGGTCAGCCGTGTTGGATCTGCTGCTCAAATCAAAGCAATGAAACAGGTCGCCGGGACGATTAAGCTTGAACTTGCACAGTATCGCGAGATGGAAGCATTCTCGCAGTTTGCATCCGACCTCGACGCCTCGACCCAGCGTTTGTTGGCCCGCGGCTCGCGTCTAACAGAGTTGCTGAAACAGCCGCAATACAGCCCACTCGCTGTGGAAGAACAGGTAGTATCGATTTTCGCCGGTGTCCGTGGATATCTCGACGGCATCGAAATCCGCGATATCGGGCGCTTCGAGCAAGGCCTGCTGGAAGAATTCCGAAACAATCATTCTAATGTTCTGACGACCATTCGGACCGAGGGTGAGCTCTCGGATGAAACAGAGAAGAAGGTCGGCGAGATCATGGACACCTACGCAAAAACCTTCGCCGCCTAAGAGCGCGGGAGCGAGCGACAACCGATGCCTAGTCTTAAGGACCTGCGAACCCGCATCACAAGCGTGAAATCCACCCAAAGGATCACGTCAGCAATGAAGATGGTCGCCGCCGCAAAACTTCGTCGCGCCCAGGAACAAGCAATTGCTGCGCGCCCTTATGCGGAACGCATGGAACGAATGCTGGGCTCTCTAGCGGGAGGAGTTAGTGGCGGCAGTGGCCCCAAACTACTAGCCGGTACCGGCAGCGATGGTATACATCTAATCGTCGTCATGACCACCGATCGTGGCCTTTGTGGCGGTTTCAATGGCAGCATTATGCGTGGCATTCGCTCATTGGTCCGCGACCTGGAAGGTCAGGGAAAAACAGTAAAGCTGTTCGGTGTCGGCCGTAAAGGCAACGCAATTATGCGCCGTGAATTCCCCGAAAAACTGGTTGAAGCTTTGGAAGAAATTTCCAAACCGGCACCAACGTTTGCGGGCGCCGATATGATTGCCAGCAAGATCACCGAGATGTTTGATAACGGAAATTTTGATTGTTGCACAATTGTCTACAACAAGTTTATCTCAGCCCTGACGCAAGATGTTACGCCACAACAACTCATTCCCTTTGCGTTGCCGGAAACGGCGGTTCCGGAAGAGACAAGTAGCGAAACAGCGGCCAGCTATGAGTACGAGCCTGACGAGGAGGAAATCCTCGCTGATCTGCTACCACGAAACCTATCCGTTCAGGTCTTCCGCGCTATGTTGGAGACGTTTGCCTCAGAACAGGGTGCCCGTATGACCGCAATGGATAGCGCATCACGCAATGCAGGCGACATGATCGATAAATTAACACTAACCTACAACCGCGCGCGTCAAGCCGGCATCACTAAGGAGCTGATTGAGATCATCTCCGGTGCGGAAGCGCTGTAGCGGTAACAGAATTAACTCTCAAGGAGCTAATCCATGGCCAGTAACGTTGTCGGTACGATAACCCAGGTAATGGGCGCCGTCGTCGACGTGCATTTCGAAGGCGAATTACCACCAATTTTAAATGCACTGCATATGGACAAAGACGGCGGTCTACTTGTCCTCGAAGTCGCACAGCATTTAGGCGAAAATACCGTCCGCTGCGTTGCCATGGACGCGACCGAAGGCATGGTTCGGGGCACGGAAGTGACTGACACTGGTGCGCCAATCCAGGTGCCAGTCGGTCCCGAAACGCTTGGCCGAATTATTAATGTTATCGGGGATCCGATCGATGAACGTGGCCCACTCGGCCATAAACAAACCCTGCCAATCCACCGCGATGCGCCGGAATACGTCGACCAGTCCACGGAAACCGAGCAGCTCGTTACAGGTATCAAGGTTGTCGATCTTCTGACGCCTTACGCCAAAGGTGGTAAAATCGGATTATTCGGTGGCGCTGGCGTTGGAAAGACGGTGCTGATCATGGAGTTGATCAATAACATCGCAAAGGCACACGGCGGTTATTCGGTTTTCGCCGGTGTCGGAGAGCGAACCCGCGAAGGAAATGATCTGTACCACGAGATGATCGAGTCGGGCGTTATCAATCTTGAGGACGAGGGCGCCTCTAAAGCAGCCTTGGTCTACGGCCAGATGAACGAACCTCCGGGAGCTCGCTCTCGTGTGGCCCTAACCGGCCTGACGGTAGCAGAGTATTTCCGCGATCAAGAAGGCCAAGACGTTTTATTCTTTGTTGATAACATTTTCCGGTTCACCCAGGCGGGTTCGGAAGTCTCGGCTCTGCTGGGTCGCATACCCTCTGCAGTTGGATATCAACCGACCCTGGGGACCGACTTAGGTGCGTTGCAGGAACGGATTACTTCGACCACCAAAGGCTCGATCACGTCGGTGCAAGCTATTTATGTCCCGGCGGATGACCTTACCGACCCAGCACCAGCGACGACCTTCTCACACTTGGACGCGACAACGGTTCTGTCGCGTCAGATTGCAGAGCTCGGTATTTATCCGGCGGTCGATCCGCTCGATTCGACTAGCCGAATTCTCGATCCTCGAATTGTCGGCGACGAACATTACAACACCGCCCGTCAAGTGCAGGAAGTCCTGCAGGCCTATAAATCGTTGCAGGAAATCATCGCTATCCTGGGCATGGACGAACTCTCGGAAGAAGATAAGCTGACTGTCGAACGCGCCCGGAAGATCCAGCGGTTCCTATCACAGCCGTTCCATGTCGCCGAAATATTCACCGGTTCACCTGGCAAGCTTGTGGATCTCGAAGACACAATCAAAGGCTTCAAAGCCATCTGCGACGGTGAATACGACGACATGCCGGAGCAAGCCTTCTATATGGTTGGCGGCATCGACGAAGCTATTGAAAAAGCGAAAGAAATGGCTGCCGAGGCAGCGGAAACCGCCTAAGTGCAGCCGTCGAACTGAAGGAACCGTCGCATGACCGAGGATAAGGTGGAATTCGAACTCGTTTCTCCGGAGAAACTTTTGCTTTCCCGCGAGATCGACATGGTCGTCGTACCTGGTGCGGAGGGTGATATCGGTGTTTTACCGCAGCATTCGCCGACTATCACTACAGTGCGCCCTGGCACGATTGTTGTTTACGAAGGCGGCGCAGTTACAGATCGTATCTTTATCGCAGGCGGATTTGCGGAAGTCTCTGACAATCGCTGCACGGTGCTTGCCGAAGAAGCCATGCCCGTTGAGGAGCTCGACAAAGGCACCATCGAGCAAGCACTTAGCAAGGCCCGTGACGGTGTCTCTTCGGCATCAACCGACGCAGAGCGTAATATGGCAATGGTAGATATTGCTGTGGCCGAAGCAAAAAAACAGGCAGTTGACAGCCCAGCATACGGTTAAGCGGGCCGCTTAAAATGGGACTCACAGAGGCCTAACCTCTACCAATATAAGGCATTTTCGAAGCCATCACTGTCATAAACTGCACGTTGGCATCGAGCGGAAGGCTCGCCATATAGACGATGGCACGGGCGACATTTTCCACATCCATCGTCGGCTCAATCATCGTGTTGCCGCTGGCTTGCGGCACGCCTTTTGACATCCGTTCGGTCATCGGTGTCGACGCATTGCCGACATCAAGCTGACCGACAGCAATGTCGTGCTTACGGCCATCAAGCGACGCGGTCTTGGTTAAACCTGTGACCGCATGTTTGGTGGAGGTATAGGGAATGGATCCGGGCCGCGGCGTATATGAGGAAACTGATCCGTTGTTCACAATACGCCCTCCTTTTGGGTCTTGCGCGCGCATCACCCGGAAAGCATTGTGAATGCCAAGGAACGAACCGTGCAGGTTGGCGTCGACGACCTTCTTCCAGTCCGCAAAAGAAATTTCATCCGGGTCAGCGGGTGGCACACCACTCCCCGCATTGTTAAACAGAAAATCGAGGCGCGAATATTTGTCATTAGTTGCATCAAAAAGATGACGCATAGCGTCTTCATCCGCCACGTCCGTCGGCACGACAAGTGTCCGTTCGCCATCGGCACCTGCAAGTTTCACCGTTTCCACCAAGGGCTCTTCACGACGTCCGGCCAAAGTGACTGTCCAGCCGTCCTTTAGCAACGCTATAGCCGATGCCCGACCGATGCCACTACCAGCGCCCGTAACGATTGCAATTTTTTCATTCCGGCTCATAAACCTCTCCTTTTGCAGTGCGGCATGGCCGCTTCCGGTTTAACCCGATAGACAATGCGCTAAATACAACCCGGGACAAGGGAGGATTACAAGCATGTCACAAATCCAATCGAAAGACCGCGCGCTCGACGGCATCCGCGTGATCGATTTCAGCCGTATCGTTGCTGGGCCGCACTGCACCATGTGCCTCGCGGACCTAGGTGCAGACGTCATCAAAGTGGAGGATACAAAGAAGGGCGACGATCTCCGCAGCCACAAGCCACCTCATATGAAATCCGATTCGCCTTATTTTTTATCCCTCAACCGCAATAAGCGCAGCATTTCCATCGACATGGGAGAGGAAGGCGGCCAAGCGGTCATTCACGACCTTCTCATGACGGCAGATGTTCTAGTGGAAAACTTTCGGACCGGCGTGATGGAAAAATACGCCGTTGGCTACGACGACCTTAAGGAGCGCTATCCAAATTTAATCTATTGCTCAATATCGGGATATGGGCGAGAGGGTTCGCAAGCAACCCGTGCCGCTTACGACCCGGTCGTGCAGGCGGAAAGTGGCCAGATGGCGACCAACGGAAACACCGAATCGGGACCGATGCGCACCGGATTAGCAGTTACCGACACTCAGACTGGGCACTACGCTGTGCAAGGCATACTCGCCGCTCTTTTTGCCCGCGAGCGCACGGGCCGCGGCCAATTCATTGAAGTGCCGCTCTTCGATGTCGCAGTTTCCACACTTTCCCATTATGGCATCCGGTATCTTATGGACGGAACTGAGTTGCCGCGCGTCGGTAATGGCAGCAATGCGGCACAGCCCATAGGCGTTTTCCCGGCTAAGGATGGCAAGTTAATTCAGGTTACCTGCGCCAGCGAACGGAGTTTCGTGCAATTTGCAACGGCACTGGGCCGCACAGACCTAATAGATGACCCGCGTTTTGCCACCAATCCCCAACGCCTAGAGAATAAAGATGCATTAAACGCGATCATCATCGAAATGCTAGCGACGGATACCCGGGAAGCCTGGATCAATAAAATGCATGCCGGAGGTGCGCCGGTCGGACCGATCAATGAGATGAGCGAAGCGCTAAGTCACCCCTTTATTGCGGAGCGTGGCCTGGTTGAACACCTGCCCCACCCCATAGTGGATACAGTCCCAACCATCCGATCACCTATCCGCATGACAGAAACACCGATCATCCCAGCCACCGCACCACCGATGCTGGCACAACATACCAATGAAGTACTAGGCGAAGTGTTGGGGTATGATGTCGCTAAAATCACTAAACTGAAGGACAGTGGCGCTGTCGCCTGAGTCCGCGGAGAAGCCAATGCCCATCTACCTCGACTACAATGCCAGCACACCCGTTGCCCCGGAAGTTGCCAAAGCCATGCAGCCCTTCTTGCGGCAGGGCTTTGGCAATCCATCAAGCAAGCATTGGGCAAGTGCCGGACTGGCAGATTCACTTGAGGCGGCACGGCGGCAGGTAGCCGCCCTTCTGGGAAGCAAGCCAGGAGAAATTGTCTTCACCAGCGGTGGCAGCGAAGCCACTAACCACGCGTTGAAGGGTGCCTATTTCACAAGCGGAAAACGCGACGCACACATAGTGACGACACAGATAGAACATCCAGCAACCATCGAAACATGCCGATTTCTCGAACGCCTCGGTGCACACGTCACATACCTGGAGGTCGATGGACAAGGCCTGCTCGATCCCGCGGATTTTCGCCGCGCAATTACACCGGACACTGTCTTAATCAGCGTTATGCATGCCAATAATGAGGTTGGCACCATTCAACCTATGGCAGAGATTTCCGCTATCGCGCACCAACATGGGATCCTATCACATACCGACGCCGCCCAATCGGCTGGCAAGATTCCCGTGGACGTAGCCGCACTCGACGTCGATCTACTTACCCTTGCCGGGCATAAACTCTATGCCCCAAAAGGGGTCGGTGCCCTTTTTATAAAAGACGGCGTCGAAATCGAACCACTTATCCACGGCGGCGGGCAAGAGTACGGGCAGCGCTCGGGTACTGAGGCCGTAATGATGGCGGTCGCCCTTGGTACGGCTAGCCATTTGGCTTCCAAGCGCCTTACTACGACAAAGGTTGGTGAGATCCGGGATTATTTTTGGGCTGCCTTGAAAAAGGCTTTTGGCGACAACGTTATTCAGAATGGCGACCTAAAAAACCGACTACCAAACACGCTGAACGTTTCGTTCGTGGGCCGAGATGGATCGACAATACTTGAGCGTTTAGAAGGCATTGCAGCTTCCACCGGTTCCGCGTGCCACGAGGATTCAGTTACCATGTCACCAGTCCTCGCAGCCATGGGATGCAGCGACGATGTGGCGATGGGTGCGATTCGGTTCAGCCTAGGTGATGCAACAGCAGCCAACGATATCGATCGCACCTTAAAGTCTTTAAAAGCCGTCGTCCCGACCGTTTAGGTGGATTGAAGTGAGAGCCCGCATGATCAGTTAGGGCCTAAAAGAGTTTTTACGGATTTATGGACTTGGTCAGGATTGCGTCACAACCGGTCTGATGAGTTTTGTAACGATTTTCCCAAAAGTATGGGCCTTTACCGCAATTATTGGGATCTTGATGTGTTTTTAGTACTGCTAATTGGCAGCATCAATTCAAATCTAAAAACGTTCAAAAAATTCTTCGCAGGCTCAACCAAGGTGCCCTCATTATTCACCGCAGTGGAATCATTTTCCCTCAGAATGGAGCAATTGCGCATAATTTTGAAAATGTACAAGCACCCGTGAAAAGTCTGTTTGCAGATGGTAATGAAATGGGTGTTGCGTAAAAACACTAGCAAAACCTGGAATTAGCCCATGCCTACGACTATCACGGAAATCGAGTTTTACGTCCTCAACGCGCCTTCTGAAGAACGGCCTCATTGGGTTAGCCTCTTTCGCGTGCCCAGCGCAAATGAATTATTGGTCCGGATGAAATCCAGCGACGGCGTCGAAGGATTTGGCCTAGCAACCAGTTACACGGACATCTCACCCATCGCCGCAGTCGTGAAAGGCGGGTTCACCGACGAAATTTTAGGTATGGACGCATTGGCGCCAGAGACGCTTTACCAGAAGCTTTTCAGCCTCACCTCGAACCGCCGAGCTGCGGAAAATCAATGGAGCCGCGAGGCGTTAATCCGCATTTCCTCAGCCGTCGACCTAGCCTGCTGGGACATCGTCGGCAAGACAGCGGGAATACCACTCTACCGCCTGTTTGGAGGATATCGCAATCAAGTACCATGTTACGTCACATGCGCCTATTACCGGGACGGCAAGGATAACGCTGAGCTTCGAGACGAAATTCAAATGCTTGTCGAGCAAGGTCACCGAGGCTTCAAAGGTAAGGTTGGCGCTCTCGACCTCGCTGAAGATATTGCCCGGATGGAAATCGTCCGAGATGTCATCGGACCTGATCGCGACCTTATGATCGACGTCAATCGGGCTTGGAATCTGAAGACGGCCATTGAAGGCGCCCGATTACTCGAGCCGCTCAACCCGGTTTGGCTGGAAGAACCCGTGCAGTGGCACGATGACAGGCGCGGCCTAAAGCTTCTCTCACAGCAAACGCCTATCCCGCTTTCCGGAGGAGAAAGTGAACTGACCAGTTACGGTTGCAGGTCGATGCTTGAAGAGCACGCAATCCAAATTTTACAATTCGATTGCACAATGTTTGGAGGCTTCACCGAAGGCCGAAAGCTGGCTGCGCTATGCGAGCTCAATCATGTCGACGTCGCCCCGCATCACGATTGCTTCATTCATGCGCCCTTGGTTGCATCGACCCCGGCAGGCCGTATCGTCGAATCCTTTACAGATCCCGAACGCGATCCGTTGCAAGCGGAACTGTTCGAAAACCCGCCACATATGGCTGACGGTTGGCTAACGCTCAATGAAGATCCAGGCATCGGTCTTACTTTATCGGAGGATGCCGTTGCGAAATTTGGGGTAAAGATCTTTTAGTCCTAATCAAACCCACAAAAATGGGCGACGTTTTTAACATCTTCACGTTCGCTAACGAGCGTATTCTCAATCGCACTTTCGTCCGCGTAACCAACACTCATGCCGGTTACCAATTCCTGATCGCTAGGAATACCAAGGTGTTCAAAAACGGGCGCCTGAAATTGGATCCAAGCGGCTTGCGGGCATGTATGCAACCCAAGGCCTCGGGCCGCCAACATTAGCGTTTGCACATACATCCCCGCATCTGCCCAATTCCCGCGCGCCATGTAACTATCGACCGTCACGAATAGGCCGACGGGGGCATCAAAAAATTTGAAGTTTCGGGCCCCTTGTCGCGCGCTCCCTTCGCGATCACCTTTCTGAATACCCAGTAAGCCGTATAGGCTCCAACCGACAGCACGGCGGCGTGCCTGGTGAACATCCTGCCACACAGGCGGATAATAGTCGTAGTCTTCGTATTTCTTCGCCTTGCCTTCGCGTGCCATCGCCAATACATCATCAGAGATGGCCTGCTTTACTTCGCCAGTGCAGATATAAACGCGCCAAGGTTGAGTATTCGTGCCACTTGGCGAGCGTTGCGATACTTCCAAGATTTTATCTATTTGTTCACGCGTCACCGGTTGGTCGGTAAAGGCGCGAATAGATTTGCGACTGGCGATAGCTTCGAAGACATCCATATAATACCTCCCATTTGCGCATCGGCGCGCAGTAGATACAAACTGCATCGTAAATTCAATGCGGCAATTCGACGAGGCCATGACGTTGCGAAAACAGAACCGCGACGACTGCCCATTAAAAACGAAAGGATAGGAGTTCTTACGTAGTCCGTTAGCGCCCAACACCCAAGAAAAACCGAGCCGGAACGGTAAACTGCGGCTGAAAGAACAACCAATCTGTCTACAAATTACTTGCCAATTTTAGTCCGATTATCATGAACAGTAGGGGTGGGTCCGCCAATGTGGCTAAACATATGGCCGCCTTAGAGTCATTAACAGTGCATGATAGTCGCTTTCGATTTTATTTATTCAGCAGCTTTGAGCTTATCTTGGGTCTTGGTCTCAAAGTCACTCACATCGTGGCGTTCGCGCAGCTGTTCATGCAGCTCCCCCCGGACGCGATTGACCATTCGACCACGTTTAACTGGTTCGCGGCTGTGAATTTCCTTCGCCCAGCGTACAACATTCTTATAAGACGAAACATCGAGAAATTCGGATGCGTCATATTGCTCAAAGAGCACCAAGCCGCCGTACCAAGGCCAGATCGCCATATCTGCAACAGTGTACTCATCACCGCACACAAATTTATTCCCAGCAAAGCGTTGATCTAAAACGTCTAATTGTCGTTTTACTTCCATTGTGAAACGGTCAATTGGATATTGAAATTTCTCTGGCGCGTAGGCGTAGAAATGTCCAAATCCGCCTCCAAGATACGGTGCGCTGCCCATCTGCCAGAACAACCAGGACAGGCATTCTGCTCGCGCCGACGGCTCCATTGGAAGAAATGCACCAAATTTTTCAGCGAGATACATCAATATTGCACCGGATTCAAAGACGCGCGTAGGCGTTGATGTGCTGTGATCCATCAAGGCCGGAATCTTCGAATTCGGATTGATAGCGACGAAGCCACTTCCAAATTGATCTCCGTTGCCAATTTTGATAAGCCAAGCGTCATATTCTGCGCCCATATGGCCAGCTGCCAACAGTTCCTCCAGCATGACAGTGACTTTGACACCATTCGGCGTGCCGAGGGAATAGAGCTGCAGCGGGTGTTTACCGATCGGCAGTTCCTTCTCCGTCTGCGCACCGGCGGTCGGCCGATTTATATTGGCAAAGGCGCCGCCATTGCCGGGCGCCCATCTCCAAACCTTCGGAGGGGTATAAACGTCAGTCATCGTTTCGACTCCATTCCCGGTTAACCGGATTAGTCCGGAAGCTTCGTCGACTGCCAAGCGACCATGCGCCAGGTGCCGCCTTGATTTTGCCAAACATCCGTAAAACGGACACTGAAAGAATTGGGTTTGCCATGGGCTTCCACCGTGATATCCGCCCGGCCAGTGAGGACAACAGAACCACCAAGATCTTGGGCTTCTATCTCCGATGGATTGCACGCTTTATAGACCGTGGCCCCGGATTCCATATTACCAATAAGGCTCTCCTTCGTGTCCAGACGGGCCGAAGAATGGGTATAGACTAAACCCTTACAGATCATGTTCTTAAGCTTTTCGGCGTCTTGATCCACCATCGCCTGCATGCGTTCCTTGTCGAGTGCGATGACCTGCGCACTATTTTCGCTCATTTGATAACTCCCCTATTGGATTGGTAGGAAGATGGTGCATACCCAACACATATGCAACCGACCATTGTCAGTATTGCCTCAAGCCGCGTCAGTTATGCCTTTCAAGACGTAAGGCATCACGCCACCCGCCTCAAACCAAGCGATCTCCCGCGCGGTATCCAGACGGCAAAGCACATTTGCTTCGATGGTAGTACCGTCTGGTTTCGCGAAATACACAGAAACCGTCTGTCCGACCTCCATAGCCGTTGCAAAACCCGTTATACAAACGGTTTCTGAGCCATCAAGGCCAAGGGTCTTACGGCTGACGCCGCCTTGAAACTGCAGGGGCAGGATGCCCATACCGACGAGGTTGCTACGATGAATGCGTTCAAAGCCTTCGGCTACAATGGCGCGCACACCAAGGAGATGCGGCCCCCGCGCCGCCCAGTCACGTGAAGATCCTGTGCCGTACTCACGCCCAGCCACCACAACCAGCCCTCGTCCCTCGGCCCGATAGCGCTCATGGGCTTCAAAAATCGTCGTAAGGTCACCAGTCGGTTGATGTAGGGTCCAGCCGCCTTGATGCCCCGGCGTCATTTCATTTTGGATATGCGCATTATTAAACGTACCACGCATCATGACCTCATGATTGGTACGGCGCTGGAGAAACCCGCTGAAATCGTTCGGAGATGTGCCACGGGCGGCCAAGTAATCTCCAGCGAGTGTTCCTTCCAGGATACGGGCACCCGGCGATATATGATCCGTCGTAACGTTGTCACCAAACATAGCGAGGATGGCAGCGCCCTCTATCTTTGGCGGCGATTGCGCCACGGCAGTCTCCAGAAAGGGCGGCTTTAGTATATACGTACTCTCTTTATCCCAAGCGAAAGCACCGCTGGCACCAGGATCGATGTCATCCCAAAGCAAATTCCCTTGCGAAATTTCGCTATATCGCGCCGTAAATATATCCTGTGTTACATGATCCCGGACGACTTTATCAATTTCGGCCGAAGTCGGCCAAATATCGCGTAAATAGACGGGCTCACCATTATTGCCCTTACCCAGAGGTTCGACCGTTATATCCCGCAAAACGGTGCCTAAAAGTGCGTAGGCGATGACTAAAGGCGGCGCGCCGAGATAGGCGAGGCCAATCTGCGGATGGACACGTCCTTCGAAATTCCGGTTGCCCGACAACACGGCCGCGACCCTCCGACTGTTCTCTCGGATGTCGGCAGCGATCAGATCAGGCAAAGCACCCGAACCGCCACAGCACGTCATGCAGCCGTATCCCGTCACTTGAAAGCCGAGCTCATCTAACGATTGCATTAGGCCGGCGCTCTCAAGGTAGTCACCAACGGCCCGTGAGCCTGGCGAAAGCGATGTCTTCACCCATGACTGGGTCGATAAGCCCTTCGCCCGCGCCTTCTTCGCAAGCAAACCCGCCGCCAGCATAACTCGCGGGTTGGACGTATTTGTGCAAGACGTGATCGCCGCGATAACAACATCACCATCGCGAACTGGCCCATCCGGCCCGTTTGCTCTCTCACCTAAGGCTTCCTTAGCAGAAATATGGGCTTGGCTAAGGCGAACCTGACTTTGCGGAAGTTTGGGCCCAGCGAGGCTGGCCTCTACCTCCCCAATGTCAAACTCGATAACGTCCGAATAAATTCTTTCAACCGTATCATCGCGCCACAAACCCTGAACCTTACAATAAGCCTCAACCAAGGGCACCCGGTCATTGCGGCCGGTTAAACGGAGAAAATTTAACGTCTCTTCATCCGTAGGGAAGAAGCCCATGCTGGCACCGTATTCGGGCGCCATATTGGCGATGGTCGCACGTTCAGGCAGGCTCAGATGATCGAGCCCTGGGCCCACATACTCAACAAATTTCTGAACAACACCATGCTCCCGCAACCGTCGCGTCAGAGCAAGAACAAGATCCGTCGTGGTAGTACCCTCGCGCAAACGCCCAACCAAACGGACCCCAACCACATCCGGGATCGTCATGCTCACCGGCTCACCCAACATCGCCGACAGCGCTTCAATTGCGCCAACACCCCAGCCCATCACCGACAGAGCGTTGATCATTGGGGTATGACTGTCACCCGCGACCAAACTGTCAGGAAAGGCCACCAAACCATATTGGGAATGGAATTCCGACCAGACGACCTGAGCCAGGGCTTCCAGGTTAATCTGGTGACAGATGCCCTGGCCTGGCGGCAGCACTCGCATGTTCCGGAATGCTCTCTGGGCCCATTTTGCTACCCTATACCGTTCGGTGTTACGTGCAAATTCCATCTCCATGTTTTGCGCCAAGGCATTCGGTTTGCCAGCGACGTCAACGATTACAGAATGATCCATTATGAAATCGACCGGCCGCACCGGATTGACAAGGTTAGGATCCTGGCCAGAGGCCGCGATGTGCTCGCGCATCGCGGCCAAATCGGCCAAGAGCGGAATACCGGATACGTCGTGCATCATAATACGAGTCGGATAGTAACTCGTCTCCGCAGGATTTGATCCGGCATCGGCCCACCGGGAAAAGGCTTTAATTGCCTCTCGCCCAACCGTCGCGCCATCTTCGTGCCGCAAAGCGTTCTCTAAAAGAACTTGCAGGGAATAGGGTAACCGTCCAACACCACGAAGCCCGGCCGCTTCAGCCTTCGCCAAACTCCAAATCGTGTAGCATTCCCCGCCAACCTGGAGGTCATCCAGCGCGCTGTAACTGTTCTCGTTAACCATAAGAATTATTTTACCAAGGGCATGACATTCTCCGCAAATTCCGCCATACGGCCCAGCATCTCGGCTTTGTCGTTCGACCCAACGTTGACGATCATCGCGGTCACCCCGGTCTCAGCAAAAGCGGCTATATCCTCCGCCCGCTGTTGCGCCGACCCAGTAAACATCTGACGCCCGCCATCCACATGCTGCTGTTCAGTATCGCTATGAAAGGCACAGTTATAAGACTGGGCGATCGTCGCCGGATCACGCCCTGCTTCTTCCGCCGCCTGATGGAGTTTGGCAAGCCGGACCGCGTAAGTCTCGATCTTGTCCATGCGAAACTTCGGATTGCTGCCGAACGGATACCAGGCGTCACCATGCGAGACCGTACGTCTAATTGCTGCCATGCTTTCGCCGCCGATCCAGATCGGCGGATGCGGGTCCTGGACCGGACGCGGCTCGAGATCGACGCGATCGAATTTAAAAAAATCACCAGAATACGACGGGTTTGGATCCGTCCACGCGATTTTCATCACGTCGAGATATTCGTTGGTGACCCGGCCTCGGGCGTCAAAATCCGGCAGATTGAGGGCCTCGAACTCCTCACGCATCCATCCCGCACCGCAGCCAATGGTAACCCGCCCACCGGACAATATGTCCGTTGTGGCAATTGATTTCGCCATGAAGAGAGGATTGCGATGCGGCACAACAATGACAGAGGTTAAAATACGGATTTTACTGGTCACTGCGGCCATCCAAGCCAAAACGGTAAACTGCTCCATGCAGTCAACCTCACCGTCGGAGGTCCAGCGAAACTCTCCAGTCTCGCTGTAAGGATAGTTTGGATCTATTTTGCGCGGCACCACGATGTGGTCGGAAACAGTCAAATAGCCATAGCCAAGCGCTTCCGCCTGTATCGCTATCTCCCGCATGGCCTCCGGTGTCGCCAGTGATCCCCGGTTCGGCATCGATAGCCCAAATTGCATTTCTCTCTCCCGTTTTCAAGAACCCTTGTTAAGAGAGACTATAGTTTCATTGCCACCTACACCTATCCTTATTGTAGAAAGCGAGGTCCTATGAAGGACATGGACGAAGTTAACACGGCGGACCGAACATGGGTCAGAATCACGAACGTGGAATGCATACCGCTCAACGTGCCGTTCAAAGTCCCGTTCAAGATTTCCACCGGCGCAGCCCGGCCAGTGGTCGAGACATTGATCGTCAAAGTGAATACTGATCAAGGTATTACCGGCATCGGCGAGACCCAAGCGTGGCGCCGTCAAGGGAGCGCCGAAACCCTCGAGGGACAGATTAACGTTATCAAAAATCATTTTGAGCCGCAGATGATCGGTCGCTCACCCTTTGATATAAATTCCATTATGCACAGCCTCGACGGAAGTATGTATCACAGCCATTATTCGCAAGCCGCGGTAGGCGATGCACTCCATGACGCGGTTGGTAAGTTGCTGAATGTGCCGGTTTACCAAATCCTTGGTGGAAAAACGCGCGACACAGTACGGGTCGCTGCTGTTCTTTCAATGAAGGGCACTGTGGAATCCTTACTTGAGTCGGCGGACGAGTTTTTCGAGCAGGGCTTCCGCCATCTAGTGCTAAAGATCGGCCTCGATTCAAAGGACGACCTGCGAAATGTGGAAGCACTCCGCACGCGTTTCGGTGCCGAGATCGCGCTTCGGGTGGACGCCAATGCCGCGCTCAATTATGACGACGCGCTAAGCCTCCTCTCGAAACTCGAGCATTTCGATATTGAGACAGTGGAGCAACCGCTGGCGATATGGGATGTCGATGGCATGGCCGACCTCGCGAAAAAATTGCGCATACCGTTCATGGCGGACGAATGCGTCACGACAGATCATGCCTTGATGGATATCATCGCAAAACGGGCCGCAAGCTCGGCGCAGACAAAAGTCGCCAAAAACGGTGGAATATACCATATCCAACGCCTATGGCACATGCTGAGTGCGGCTGGCATGAGTATCAATCCAGGCAATCATCCGGCTACCAGCGTAGCCACCGCATCAGTGGCACAGATGTGCGGCTCGTGGCCAACACCGTTAATGGCAGGTGTTTTTGCAGTCGGCGTCAGCGGGGCGTTAGCGGAAGATATTGTGCAGGAACCCATTCAGCACCAAAACGGTGAAATTCCTATCCCGGAAGGCCCCGGCCTGGGTGTTACCTTGGACGAGGAGGCCCTTTCACGTCTTCGAATCGACAAATAGCAGTAGATCATGACGGCAAAAAATTTAGATTGCGACCTCGCGGTTGTCGGTGGTGGCCTCGCGGGATTGACAGCCGGGGTAGCCGCCGCGGAAAGGGGCCTTAAGGTCCACGTTTTCGAAAGGAGTGCGGAAGAACACTATCCCTGTAATTCACGCTTCGCAGGGGGTGCATTTCATTTAGCCTACACAGATCCGACGTCGACACCAGTCGATTTGATGACCGCCATTAACCGAGTGACGCACGGCGAAGCCGCACCGAACCTCGCCGCCGCGATAGCCGAGAATGCTGGCCGCACAGTCTATTGGCTTCCTATTGGCTTCGCGATAACGGCATCGATTTTTCTCCAGGCCCGACGCCAATGCACAAATTTACTGTCACGCCACACCGGCCAATGTTGGCTGGGCTCGATTGGCCCAATTACGGCCCCGACGAGATGCTAAAAACCCTGGCACAGAAACTAAAAGTGGCCGGTGGACGGCTCATCCAAAAAATGGAAGCACTCAACCTGATTATGCACGAAGACAATTGCCGCGGGATCCATCTCCGGCTAGATGATCATAAGATAAACGTGTCTGCGAACGCCGTCTTAATAGCGGATGGTGGCTTTCAAGGTAATCCGTCAATGGTCGGCCGGTATATCGCGAAACGGCCCGACCTACTCGTGCAACGTAGCGCGGGAAGCGCAACCGGCGACGGTATCCGCATGGCGGAGGCCGTAGGAGCCCGCCTCCTAATGATGGAACGGTTTTACGGACACTTTGTTGCACGCGAAGCGCTACAGCAGCCAGACGCCTTCAGTCGGTATCCACAAGTCGATCAAATCGCGGCGGCGGCTATCGTCATTGACAATACAGGGCGACGTTTCGTCGACGAAGGCCTCGGCGGCATCTAAATGTCGAATGTCGTCTCACGCTTCGACAACCCAGCTTCAACTTTTACGGTTTTCGACAGCGACATTTGGGAAAAAGGGCCCGGCGTTAAATCCGTCTACCCAGCTAATCCAACGATTGAGCGTTCTGGCGGTAAAGTCTATCGCGCTGATAACCCGGTAGACCTCGCCCAGCAAATCGGCGTCGATCCAATAACCCTGACAGAGACAATCGAATGCTATAATGCTTGTCTCAAAGGTAATAGCTTCGTCGCACAAGACATTCCCCGCACCAATCATGCCGTCCCAGCGGCTCCGCTCAACACCTCCGCATTAATGGCGCTCCCGTTAGCGGTGGGGATCACTAATACCATGGGTGGGATTGCGATTGATGGATCCATGCGGGTTTTGGACAAAAATAACAAGCCCATCGGCGGACTGTTCGCTGCTGGTGGGACGACCGGTGGCCTCGAGGGGGGCGGCACAATCGGCTATGTCGGTGGCCTTATCAAAGCTGCAGTGACAGGCCTACTGGCCGGCGAGGCTGCCTAGCCAGTCATATCCGCGATCCGGTCCACGAGCGTGCAAATACGGCGCGCTTCTTCAACATGAAGATTCTCAATAAGCTGGCCATCCAGCAGAACAACTCCCTTGCCTGAATTTTCTGCCTCTTCGTGGACCGCTATCACCCGACGGCTCCACTGCACTTCCGCCGCATCCGGTGAATATGCATTGTTTGCAGCTGCGATCGTCTTTGGATGAATAAGCGTCTTGCCATCAAATCCCATCTCCCGGCCCTGCTGGCAAACTTCCACTAAACCAGCGTCATCCGCCAAATCCAGATGGACACCATCCAAGATCGACAGGCCATTCGCCCGAGCCGCTAAAATACACCAGGATAGACTTGTCATGAACGGGGCCCGTGTCGGCGTATGCAGACAGTGTAAATCTTTCGCCAAATCGGATGTACCCATCACCAGAACATCGAGGCGAGGCGAGGCTGAAGCAATTTCCTCTGCCCTAAGGACGCCTTTCGGCGTCTCGATCATACACCAAATAGACATTGCGTCTGGCGCACCTACCGCGTGCAATCGCCTCTCAATCCAATCGATAATCTGTTTGTTTTCAACCTTAGGCAGAAGGATCGCATCGGCGCCCGATAGAGCAATTTCGCGCACGTCATCCTCTCCCCAAGGCGTGGTCAAACCATTGACGCGGACAATGAGTTCGCGGTGCCCATAGCCGCCCGTCTTTATGGTTTTAATCACTTGTTGACGCGCAGCCTCTTTCTCTCCAGGTGCAACGGCATCTTCCAGATCAAAAATCAAGGCATCCGCCGGCAAACCTCGGGCCTTCTCCAAAGCGCGCGCATTTGCGCCCGGCATAAAGAGAACGCTACGTCTCGGTCGTACAAACTTCATTTCGCATCCTTCTTCTACAAAACTGGACAAGTTGGAAGTCCTGTCGCTGAATCTAAGTATGAGCGTTTTAATGATCCAGTCCCGCGTCGCAAGCGGGTATGTTGGCAATTCAGCTGCCGTTCCCTGCCTACAGCAATACGGCCTCGATTGTCTTTCGGTTGACACAGTGCACCTTTCAAATCACCCAGCCCACGGCAGCCATCGGGGCCGACAGGTGCCGCCCAAAGAGGTCGCCGAATTGATCCGCGGTATTTCAGAACGCGGCATATTATCCGAGGTGCAGGCTATCCAATCTGGCTATCTTGGCTCCCTTGAGATGGGTCCAGTCCTCCTAGATGCAGTCGGTGCAGTGAAAAAGGTAGCGCCCTCGGCACCTTATTGCCTTGATCCTGTCATGGGTGATAACGGGACACTCTATGTGGAAGATGGTCTAGTCGACTTCTTTCGTACTAAGGCGCTTCCAGCCGCCGACATCGCGCTGCCAAATATATTTGAAGCCGCGTGCCTACTTGAACGCCCAATAACGGGTCTGGAGGATGCCATAACTGCGGCGAGTGATTTGCAAAATTTTGGGCCCAAGCGCGTCATCTTAACAGGCATCGAAACACCGACCGGCGTAACTAACATCGGTGCCCAGGGTACGAGTATTTGGCAAATTGAAACACCAAAGCTCGATGTTACGACATCTGGAGCAGGCGACGTATTCACTGCCGTCTTTCTTGGTTGTCTCGTTGGTCGTGGGGTCAGTTTTGAAACTGCGCTGGAGACGGCCTGTAACTTTGTGTTTGTGCTGTTGATGAAAACGAAGGAACTTGGCAAGCCCGATATCGCGCTGATTGAGTCACTCCAACACATTTCAACAACGAATTCGATTTATCACGTTACGTCAATTCACTGACTGGTTGTTCACAACGCGCTTATTATTTTTATCTCCGCCCATCAATGACATTGGCCCAATTAGGCGACCTTCTTCTACAAGTACCGCTCGACCAAGGCCTCAGCAATCTGGACAGTGTTTAGGGCAGCACCCTTTCGAAGATTGTCCGCGACGACCCATATCGCCAACCCGTTCTCAACAGTCGGGTCGGACCGAATACGACTTACATAAACGTCATCTTCTGTCGCGCTTTCTTCCGGCGTTACATAACCCTCGTCAGCACGATGATCCACCACCACAACACCTGGCGCAGCCGACAAAACCTCGCGGGCAATATCCTCATCGATTGGATTTTCAAACTCGAGATGAACCGCTTCCGCATGACCTATAAAGACAGGCACGCGCACACAAGTGGCGATAACGGCAATATTGGGATCAAGAATTTTCTTGGTTTCCGCGACCATTTTCCACTCCTCCTTCGTGGATCCATCATCCATAAACTTATCGATGTGGGGTATCACATTGAAGGAAATGCGCTTGGTAAAGACTTCAGGCTGGATTGGGTCGTTGACGTAAACCTGGCGCGTCTGATTGAAGAGCTCGTCCATACCAGCACGGCCAGCCCCCGATACCGATTGATAGGTGCTGACGACAACCCGCTTAATCTTCGCCACATCGTGCAACGGCTTAAGGGCAACGACCATTTGAATGGTTGAACAATTTGGGTTCGCAATGATATTCCGCTCGGCATACCCATCTAGTGCCTGCGGGTTAACTTCCGGCACCACCAACGGCACGTCTGGATCCATTCGAAAATGGGACGTGTTGTCAATGACCACACATCCAGCAGCAGCTGCCCGCGGAGCATGTTCCGCCGAAACCGCACCCCCGGGAGAGAATAGACCGAGGTCAGTGCCTTTAAAGTCGAAATGATTCAAGGCCTGCACAGTGAGAGTATCATCCTCTCCATACGACACTTCTTTGCCGATGGACGCTTCGGAAGCCAGCGGAATAACCTCATCCGCCGGAAAATTCCTTTCATGCAGGATATTTAAAATCTCGCGACCCACATTCCCAGTGGCGCCTGCGATAGCAACTTTGTAACCCATGGCTTGATACTCGTGTTAATTTCAGTCGGTGAATTATGATTCCTAATCTCGGAATGCAAGCCGAAACACAATCAAACCAGTTCACAAAACCGCAGGGTTTTTATGAATGTGGTTAGTCATAATCGTACTCACGCAAAATTAGTTGGTTACTTTCGCCGCGTTTCCGCACAGTCTGTTTAAGCGCTATTCGAATCCGTCTACCCGTAGCATCGATTATCCCTTACTAATGATTTATCATTTGGTGCTAACCGCAAAATCACAACGCAGCTTTTGAGTTCTAGAACACAATAGATGCCACTCTGGCGAACAGACGCGGCATCATTTACATTATAACACTAACCTCAAAGTAGATTGCGCGTGCATACTATACCGGATAGCCAGAGAGATTGCCTAACTTGTACTAGACGCTTAAGCGATCCAGTTCCTGCAGCAATGCGTCGCCCATCGCTTCAGTCGACACCGAAATATCACCGTCACCCATTATATCTGGGGTGCGGACGCCACTTCGCAAGACATTGGCCACGGCCTGATCAACCAAGTCTGCTTCTTCGCCAAGCCCAAAGGAGTAACGCAGCATCATGGAATAACTGAGCAGGCAAGCACACGGGTTGGCTTTCCCCTCACCAGCGATATCAGGCGCGCTGCCGTGCACTGGCTCGTAAAGCGCTTTTCTGCGTCCGGCCGCATCCGGCGAACCCAGAGAAGCCGACGGCAGCATGCCAATCGAGCCGGTCAACATAGCAGCACAGTCAGAGAGGATATCGCCAAAGAGATTATCAGTAACAATGACATCGAACTGCTTAGGGTTCCGCACAAGCTGCATCGCACAATTGTCCGCATACATATGCTCAAGTTCGACGTCCGTGTATGAATCTTTATGCAATTCGGTAACTATCTCGCGCCAGAAAACGCCGCTCTCCATGACATTAGCTTTTTCAACCGAATGCACTTTATGATTTCGCTCGCGAGCAAGTTCGAACCCAACTGCCGCGACACGCCGAATTTCATCTTCATCATAGGTCTGCGTGTCGAAACCCCGGCGTTTCCCATTTGACATAGTTTCAACACCACGCGGTTCACCAAAATAGATGCCGCCGGTTAGCTCACGGACGATGAGCATGTCCAATCCTTTAACAACATCTTCCTTAAGCGAGGAAGCATCCAAGAGACCTTCAAATGTCAGTGCTGGTCGCAAATTTGCAAAAAGCTCCATTTCCCTTCTTAATTTCAATAGACCCGCCTCAGGCCTCTTATCTCGTGGCACATTATCGTATTTAGGCCCACCAATAGACCCAAACATTACCGCATCGGCCTCCATCGCTGCTGCCAGAGTGTCGTCCGTCAGGGGTGTGCCATGCGCATCATACGCCGCGCCTCCTACAAGGTCTTGCTTTACATCAAAGCCGACGGCTCGATTGTCACCAAACCAATTAACGACGCGCAAAACCTGTCCCATTACTTCGGGACCAATACCGTCGCCGGGTAAAACCAAGAGCTTTTTATTTGCCGCCATGACTGCCGTACTCCAGTAATTCTTATATCCGTAACGACACGCCTAGATAGCCTTGTCAGATACCCGTGCCTGTTTCAAGCCAACCCAATTCCTGCTTCCGTTTATTCTCAAAACTGCTAATCAAGCCATCTTTTTGCAGGGTCAATCCGACATCGTCGAGACCATTTAACAGGCAGTGCCGGCGAAATTCATCAAAATCAAACTTGACGACCGGACCATTAGGTCTCTGTATTTGCTGCTTTTCGAGATCGATCGTCAGCCTGGGGTTCTCCGCGTCTTTAGCGTCCGCCATTAATGCATCGAGCTCTTCACGACTTACCCGAATTGGCACTAGTCCGTTTTTCATGCTGTTGTTATAGAAGATGTCGCCAAAACTGGTCGAGATAACGCATCGGATGCCAAAATCCGTTAGAGCCCAGGGCGCATGCTCCCGCGACGAACCACAGCCAAAATTGTCGCCCGCAATGATGATCTGAGCATTGCGATACGGTTCCTGATTCAGGATAAAGTCCGGTTTCTCATTTCCGTCGACATCGTAACGCGCCTCCTCAAAAGCAAATTTCCCTAGGCCCGTGCGCTTAATGGTACGCAAGTGCAGTTTGGGGATAATCTGATCCGTATCAATATTGATCCGATCCATCGGCGCAGCAACGCCGGTCAATATTGTAAATTTTTGCATTGCACTTACCCGTTCCTAGACGCGCCGCCGATTTCGCAA
>CEUN01024935.1_pt1 | contig 69114 bp, 58 predicted proteins | sample 361501 | NCBI WGS metagenome assembly CEUN01 (sample SAMEA2622801, study PRJEB7988) | marine metagenome | biome: marine biome (ENVO:00000447); feature: marine epipelagic mixed layer (ENVO:xxxxxxxxx); material: "saline water (ENVO:00002010), including plankton (ENVO:xxxxxxxx)" | depth 120 m | reverse complement strand
GTGAATGGATGGCTAACCATACGTGCATTCAACACTTGGTCGACGGTCAGGTCATCCGTCATGAAAGACTTTGGGTTGAGTTGCGCCCATTTGCGCGCTGCCACGGCTACCTCTGCGATTTGTTCGCGCGTTGTCCCAAATTCGTGCATGTGGCGTGAGGCGGCCAAGGCATAGGCGCTTGGTGGCATCATCGGTTTATAGGGGTCCTCATAGGGATTGGGTTCGCGTGCCGAGGCAGTCGACCGGCCGACTGTGCGTTGGGTACTGCCATAGGCGACAACGACTGTTTCGCACATTCCGGATTGGATCGCGGCCTGCGCGTGGGTCAGATGGGCCATAAAGGACGATCCACCGATTTGCGTCGAATCGAAATATTTTGGTTGGATGCCGAGGTATTCGACTAGAGACATGGCGGCCATACGAGATTGGCTTGCAGCCACGAAGATTCCATCAACTTCGCTAAGCGTTAGCCCGCAGTTGTCAAGAGCACGCATCGTACCTTGTGCCATGAGATCGATGGGAGACATATCCGGTGCAACGGCGCCTAGGTCTGACTCGGCCGTACCAACAATGGCGGCGTTGCCGCGTAGCTTGCTCATTTATACATCCTCCGCCAGGTCGAAGACCGGATGAATGGATTCGTTTTCGGTGCCAGGGACCATACGTACTTTCACTCGCATCCCAACATTTACATCAAGCGGATCGATGCCTTCGACGCGGCTCATCATTCGATAGCCTTCGTCGAGATCAATAAGTGAAACGTCGTAGGGGTCGCTCCCGCGGGGAAAAAGAGTAGTTGTCGCGTAGACTGTGCCCAAACCCTGACTCACCTTCCACTCAAGATCCGTTGCGCCAGTGCCGGGCGCCGTCAGCCTTGGATAGAAAAACACATTCCCGTCAGGATCGACCTGATAGGCCAACTCACCTTTCTCGCAGTGCTCGCGAAAGATCGCGAGCGGTGACTTTTCCGCTGCCTCCAACATCTACTTTCCCTTTTTCAATTCGTGACCTTAATTATTCGTCGCGATGACCGAGTTATGGCGATCTCTCGGTCGCGCAAGCACTACCTTACATCTTAGAATAGTGGTTCTAGCCTGCCGCTAAAAGTTCCCTGTTTGTTTTAATTTGATCGAAAGTATGGTGAGGGTGCTGGAGCAGGAAAACAGCTGTTTACTCAGTTTTACTCAAACAACAAATAGCGAAACCTAATTACTAAAACCTTTAAAAGAATTAGCGCTGATTAATTTTGTCGATTTGCTTGATAGCCCCGAATCCACCAACATGAGTGTTATGAGCCTTTATTATGTGCAAAAACTGCTTTACCAATTTAACCGCGATGTTGCAATTCGCGATTCTTTCGAAAAGGATCCCGGCGACTTCTTTCAAGCATTTGACCTTACAGATAAAGAGATTGAGGCAATAAGGGCGCCGGACATAGGGCTCCTATACGTTATGGGGGTAAATGGCCAAATATTAGTTAGTTTTGCGGCCTTACGGGGATACGCTTGGCCAGACTATATCGACGCCTTGCGGGCAGGACTTAGACTGTATGGCCCAGTCCGTTCAGGTATTTATTCAGAGACGGGATATGAAGGAGTAAAGAGCCATACTGCTGCCATCTTGGAACGAAAACGGGCTGGTAAAAAGGAGGCGGGGTAGATGACGCTTGTCTTCGCGGGCATTTGTTCGCATGGTCCAGGGCTCACAGGGCGCGCGGACCTAGCAGACTTCAAACAACTCGCTGCGATGCGGGATGCATTTGCCGAGATGCGCCAACGTCTTGACGCAGCGCGCCCGGATGCACTGATAGTGGTTGCGGCTGAGCATTTCGCGAATTTCTTCATGGATAATATGCCGAGTTTCGCGATGGGCATGGCCGAATATTATGATGGACCCATTGAAGATCCCTCTTGGCTTGGTATCGAGCCTGTGCGAGTGCCGGGCGTAAAGGAACTTTCTCGCCGACTAATCGTCGAAGTAATGCAAGAGATAGACCTTTCCTACGCGGAGGAATGGAAGCTCGATCATGGAATACTGGTCCCGCTACATTTTTTGACGCCAGATCATCAAATCCCGATCGTTCCTGTTAACATCAATTGCCAAGGCCCTCCACTGCCACCCCTCCATCGTTGCTGGATATTTGGCGAAGCGTTGCGGCGCGCGGTCGATGTATTGCCTGAACGGATCGCAATGATCGCGACCGGCGGCATTTCGCATTGGCCGGCGACGCCGGATTCGGGGAAAATCAATGAAAATTGGGACCGTGCAATTCTGGATTGTGTTTTTCGTCACGACCGTGAGGCTCTGCTTGCGTATCGTGATGCAGATGTATATCGCGAAGCTGGGCAGGGCGGCTTTGAGATGCGAACCTATGTGGCGTTATCCGCGGCGACACAGGGCGCAGAGGCAGATTTATTGCTATACGAACCAATCCCGATCTTTGCGGTGGGAGTTACCGTCGCCACGATGCGGGTCGAATAAAGTGAGGGGGGATCAATATGAGACCGGAGGACCGTATCGCTAGCGAGAAACGTCCATTCACAGGGGCAGAATATCTCGAATCGCTGAAGGATAGTCGCGAGATATACATTTACGGCGAACGGGTCGATGATGTCACGACGCATCCTGCTTTTCGAAATTCAGCGCGGACCATGGCTCGTCTTTATGATGCATTGCATGACCCGAAGAAGCAGTCTGAACTAACCTGCGAGACGGATACGGGGTCTGGCGGTTTTACCCATAAATTTTTTCGTGTTGCCCGATCGGCAGAGGATTTAGTCGGCCAGCGTGACGCCATTGCCGCTTGGTCTCGGATGTCTTATGGCTGGATGGGACGTACGCCGGACTACAAGGCCTCTCTAATGAATACGCTTGGTGCCAATGCGCCTTTCTGGGGTGATTATGCGGATAACGCCAAAACGTGGTACCGCCGCGTGCAAGAAAGCGTATGTTTCATGAACCACGCGATCGTAAATCCACCAGTTGACCGTCACAAAGCGGCGGATCAGGTAAAGGATGTCTTCATTACTATTGATAAGGAGACTGACGCGGGCATTTATGTTTCGGGTGCCAAGGTTGTCGCGACTTCAGCCGCTTTGACCCACTATAATTTCCTTGGCCAGAATATGTCGGCGGAGATCACGGATGACGATTTGGCGGTCATGTTTATCGCACCTATGGACGCGCCTGGCGTGAAACTATTCTGCCGAGGGTCTTACGAAATGCAAGCCGCGACGATGGGAACACCGTTTGACTATCCGCTGTCATCCCGTTTCGATGAGAACGATGCGATCTTCGTATTTGATGACGTTTTCATTCCCTGGGAAGATGTATTGGTCCATCGCAATATAGATATGTTGATGAAGTTCTATCCGTCGTCGGGGTTTTTCAACAACTTTACGTTCCAAGGCTGCACTCGTCTTGCGGTTAAACTCGATTTTATCGCGGGCCTACTTTACAAAGCGCTGCGTTCGACTGGGACTGACGAGTTTCGCGGCGTGCAGATGCAGATTGGGGAGGTGATTGCTTGGCGGAATATGTTTTGGGCGATTTCTGACGCGATGGCGCATAACTGTCAGACCTGGGTTGACGGTGCGGTTTTGCCAAATGGTCAGTCCGGGACTGCTTACAGAGTTTTTGCGACTGAAGCCTATCCTCGGGTTAAGGAAATTGTGATGCAATGCGTTGCAAGTGGGCTGATTTACCTGCCGTCCTCGGCCCTCGACTTTAAAAACCCCAATATCGACAAATATCTGAAAAAATATGTACGTGGTTCAAATGGTATTGAGTATAAAGAACGAATTAAGACAATGAAATTGCTCTGGGATGCAGTTGGGTCGGAGTTCGGTGGCCGTCACGAGCTTTACGAACGCAACTACGCTGGCAGCAATGAGATGGTTCGATTTCAAACCTTCTTTAACGCACGTGGCTCGGGCGCCCTTGACGATATGGTTGACCTCGCTGACGCGTGCATGGCGGAATATGACGAGGACGGCTGGCTTGGTGAAGATTACATGAATCCGGAAGATGTAAGCGCGATCGGGTATTCAGAATAGTAACCTTTGCCCAGCGTCTGTGAGCAAGTAAAACGAGGCTGAGGGAAAACCGTTTGTCTTGCGCGTCAGAGGCGTTATGTTCCCGTCTTCGAATTTGCCGAACCAATTTGGAAAATAAAGAAAATGAATAGCCATCGTCCTGGCCGTCAGTTCCTGCATACGCCCGGCCCAACCCACATTCCTGATCGTATCCAGAATGCAATGCATGTCAAAGCGGTTGATTTTGCTAGCCCGGCATTTATGGATGTAGCTGTTGAGTGTTTCGAAGGTTTAAAACCCTTGTTTGGTTTGAAGGAGGGCGAGGTCTTTATTTACACCGCCTCGGGGCACGGTGCCTGGGAAGCGTGTTTTGTAAATCTATTTGAGCCGGGCGACACGGTACTAATGCCCGAGACTGGTCGATTTTCTCGCGTTTGGGGTGAGATGGGCGAAGCACTCGGTTTGAAGATTGAAACTGCTGAAAATGATTGGCGGACTGCGATAAATCCGGCAGATATTGAAGAGAAGCTTCGGGCTGATACTGCACATGAAATTAAAGCCGTGATGATGGTGCACACGGAAACCGCAACGGGTGTGACTTCAGACGTGTCCGCGGTTCGCCGTGCTATTGATGTGGCAGGTCACCCGGCACTCCTTATTGTGGACGCCATTGCCTCATGGCTTACAACTGATTTGCCTATGGACGATTGGGGCGTCGACGTGGTGGTGGGCGCCTCGCAAAAGGGCTTGATGTTGCCGCCAGGCCTTTCTTTCACTGCTGTTGGTCCTAAGGCCTTGGAGGTAACGAAGGAGTGCAAGACATTTCGCGAGTATTGGTCGTGGAGTGCGCGCCTTGGATTTGAGCAATACCGACGGTTTTGCGGGACTGCGCCCGAGCATATGATTTTTGGCCTTCGCGAAGCGATTGAGATTATAGGTGAGGAAGGCCTTGCAAATCTTTTTGCGCGCCATGCGCGCCTTGCGGATGCGGTGCGCCTCTGTGTGAACGAATGGTCCCGGGGTGGTGCTCTGGAGTTCAATGCGCTGCGGATCGAAGAACGGGCTAACGGCCTGACGGTCGTTCGTGTGCGTGAGGATTTGGACGCAGAGGAGATCCGTCGCACGGCCCGTGACATGTTTGACGTTGCCTGTGGTGGCGGTCTTGCGCTCCTCGCTAACAAGGTTTTCCGCATCGGCCATATGGGCGACATCAATGATCCGATGATCTTGGGTGCTTTGGGCGGCGTTGAATCTACCCTCACCTATCTAGGATTGCCCTACGAGAGCGGGCTTGGGGCGGCGGCGAAGCAACTTGCCGAGACAGCTACTCGACTTAATAGCCAGCCAGACGGTCGGACCTATAGTTAACGTGATGAGTGGCAGTCTCCAAAGCAGAGTTAAAGATAATCTTAATGCAGGCCGCGTCGTCTCGTCAATGACGGTGAGGCTAGTGCCGAGCGTTGAAATTGTGCAAGTTGTCAAAACGGCGGGCTTCGACAGTTTCTACATTGATCTTGAACATTCGCCATTTAGTATTGAGACCACCAACCAAATTGCGACAATGGCGCTTGCCGCCGGTATCGACTGCTTCGCGCGTGTGCCGGTGAATACCTCAGACTATATTTCTCGGGTATTAGACGGTGGCTGCACAGGTGTGATCGTGCCGGGTGTTTCTTCGGCCGTGGAGGCAAGAGCTGCTGTTGATGCAGCGAAATACGCTCCGGTTGGTGCTCGCGGCGTCTCCGGAGCACTCCCGGTGACAGGTTTTCGGCTAATACCCGATCTTTATGCAGAGGTGAACGCTGTGACGACAGTCATTGTGATGTTCGAGAGTGGTGCAGCGCTCGCCGCTGCTGATGAGATCGCCGCAGTCGAAGGCGTCGATATAGTAATGATTGGCACAAATGATCTCCTCGCCGAACTTGGCCTTCCTGCGGGTGATTTTGACAACCCTGCGATACAGGATGCTTATGCGCGTACAATCGAAGCCTGCGCCAAGTACGGGAAGTATGTAGGTATTGGCGGTCTCGCGTCCCGCCCGGACTTAGTTGCTGAATTTGTGCAAATGGGCGCACGCTATGTGTCGACCGGCACGGACCTTAACTTCTTACTCACTGCGGCCCGCGAGAAAGCGAAAGCAGTTGCGGTACTCGAGGTGTGAGTTGCGTCCGCACGACCTAGATTACCCCCCATCATCAATTTGATTTGAGGAGACCGCGCATGTCTGTCGTTGAAATAGAAACACATGGGCAGATTTTTGTCATCCGAATGAACCGGCCGGATAGTCTTAACGCGCTTAATCACGCAATTCGGATGGAACTGTCCGAGGCATGGAATAACTTTCAGGAGAGCGAGAAGCTGGAAGTAGCTATCTTTACCGGGGCCGGCCGGGGGTTTTGCGCTGGGGAGGATATGAAGGAATCGCTGCAGGATGGTTCCCCTGGGTTTAGCCGTGACACTCGGCCTGACCCATTCATGGAGGGCACGCTGGATAAACCGGTGATCGCGGCAGTGAACGGCTTTGCTATGGGTGGCGGGTTTATGTTGGTTGAACGCACCGACCTGCGTGTTGCGGTACGGGGCGCAACTTTCGAAATTTCCGAAGCCAAACGATGGCTGCTTGGTGGATACAACCACGGGCATATAGCGAACTTGCCCTATCCAATTGCGATGGAGATGGCAATGGGTTTCCGCTTTACCGCAGAGCGGTTTTATGAGCTCGGTTTTGTAAATCGTCTTGTAGACAATATTGAGGATCTAATGCCCGAAGCATTTAAAATGGCTGAGCATTTGTTGACGCTGCCACCGGCATCGCGCGTTAATACCCTCTACATGATGCGCCAGATGCGTCCGTGTGTAACGCCAGCACAGGAAGTTCTGGCCGAAAAGCTACATAACCATGGTGCCAAAAGCGACCGTATGGAGTCCCGTGCTGCCTTTGCGGAAAAACGGGAACCAAAATTTATTGGATGGGATGACCCTCAAGATCGCTATCGGATGCCGCAATTGAGAGAGTAGGCCCTGGCCCCAATCATCGCCTAACTGGCAGTGAAGTTCTTCGGCACAACGCGGCCAGGTTTCAGGCCGGGTATGCACGTTATGCCAAGTACTTTGAACGCCACGATAGGGTTATTTCGTCAGCCTAAAATTACCGGTGGAATTGGCCGTATCGATGATCGGATTTTGGTTAGATGATATCGGCTGGCGCCACTTCATACATCAATTTCTTGCCTTGGACGAAGCGCGGAAGATTATCAAAAAAAAGTTCGTCCCAACGTGAACGCGTTCCGTCGCCGGCGAACGAAGTATGTGCAGTGACGCGGACTTTTGGATGAGTCCAAAGAGGGTCTTTAGCCGGGAGAGGTTCAGTGTGAAAGACATCGAGCACGGCAGCCTCAAGCTGGCCGCGGTTGAGTGCGTCAATCATGGCCTCATCCTCAATCAGGGCGCCGCGGGCAATGTTAATAAGTATTGCGCCGTGCTTAATGTTTGTGAAGAAGGAATTACCGGCTAACCCGCGCGTTACATCATTAAGTGGACAGGCCAGGACGATGACGTCGGCATCGGGCAGGAACCGGTCAATTTCATTCAGTGTGCCGGCGGCATCGACTATTTCTGATATTTTCGGTGAGCGGCGGATCACATTGACTGTTGCCCCAAAGGCCTTGGCTCGTGCCGCTGTCGTTGCGCCAATTGGGCCAAATCCTACGATGAGCCACGTTGTATTAGCAACCTCTCGGAAAGGTGTGCGTGTCCACTCCTTCCTTGCCTGGGCGGCTCGCTGATTGTCGATCGGATGGATCAGGCTCAATGCCTGTGCCATCGTGTATTCGGCAATCGCGACAGATTGGGCGCTACTGTTACAAATGCGAATGCCTTTGTCTGAAAGTTTTTTATATGCTGGATTATCAAGACCCGCGTTAAATGTCTGCAGAACATCAATGCGCTTGCAGGCGAGGGCGATGTCGAAAGGTAGGCTGCCAAGAGACCCCCCTGCTAGATCGGGGCCTAGCCATAGATAGTCTACTTCGGCCTCGGCTGCCGGGACTTTTGTCCCGCTAATATTGAAATTACCATCCTTGTCGAACGTCCGAATATCGATATCGAGCCCCATCGCGTCAATTTGGTGCTTCAGGCGCATATATCCAGTGTCGAACATTCCAACCGAGACGGTCATGACAGAAAACTCCCAGAATTTGCTTTTGCGTATTTGACTAGAAAAACAGTGTCAGGTTCTTGGCGAGTAAGACACTTTGGTCAAGGAATATTTCCCGTGCGGCAATTTGAAAGCTAGTGCCATTGCGGCGCAGGATGTCGTTGCGTTTGCCGACGAAGATATCTGTCTCAGTTTCCGTCCGGTTACGGTAGATGAGAAATCGGCAGCGCGTGGAAAGTTTTTCCCCGCTACTGTCGACTTGCAGGTTTGAAAACAAATGGCTGGTGCGCGATACCGGCTCTTCTGCCCAGTGCACACCAGTTTCGATTTGCCGTACCCGTTGTTCCAGTTCGAATTTTCCTTCGTCGAACCAATTCAGATCCTTGCCTTCGCGGGTATGCTCCTCGTTCCACTCGCCGTGTTCCTTGTTGATCGTGACAGGCATCCAATAACGTATGTCTTCGGTTAAGAGGTCGAGCCAGTCACTAAAATTTCGGCTATCAAGTAAATCAGCTTCGGCGTTATAGAACTGTTCCACCTGATAGCGGAGCAAGATTTGATCGAGTAGGGCATGTGGCGGCGAGGTGTTCATATTTAAGTTTTTTATTCGGCAGCAACGAGGATGGGCTTACGGTCGAGTCCTGGCGGCACGTCCATCATGCGGGCCCATCTCGCATAATAGGCGCGTTGGTTTTGCTCTGAGACATCCTCGGTTGCGTAAATATTGCCGCCGAGCCATTCAGCCGGCCAGGCACGCTGCTCATAACCCATACCCATTCCATAATGATAATTGTAGCGGCGCGCGATGGTGCCGCGGGCTCCTTCATGTGCGGAAGCCCAATTCTCCATGTCGTCCTGCTCTGTCAAACCCGAGGGGCCTTGATAACGAATAACATAATGCCGGAGTACGTCCTTTACCTCATTGGGGGCATTCTTTGGTGCCATGAATATTCGCCAAATTTCCGTTTCGTGAACACCGCACGGGTGCCAACTGCCCATGCTTTGCACACCGTTAGAATAGGATACATTTGGAAAGATTGTGCCGCCATGTCCATACCAGCGGGCCTTTTCTCCGAGTTTTTCCTGGCGCTTCGAATAGGCGTCTCGGAAGTAGTCCTCGACGATGGCCATCTCCTGGTACGTCGGTGTGTATTCATAGTCATCCTTAAAGAGCTCACCGCGGGCGTTATGACCTTCCTTGGTTAAAACACAGAGTTTCCACAATTCGCGCTTCTTGGTGACCGCGTCGTAAGTATGCCGGCCTTTGGTGCCGGCGGGCGACAGGATGACTTGGTCGACCGATGCATGTGAGGGATTGTGGTAATAGTCGCCGCCGAAATTCTCAGCGCCGAACTTCCAATTACACGGTACCCGCCACTTAAAGATCCCTCCGAAGGCTTCCCATTCGCCATAGGTACCATCAGGTAACTCGCAGTAGTCGTCAAAATAAAAACGTAAATCGCCGAGATATTTCTCGAAATCCGGGGTTTCTTCCTCCCAGCAGGCAAACATAAAACCGCGATAGCTGTATACCCGAGCTTCTATAAGGCCCCATTCTGACTTGTCGAGCTTGTTATGATAGCCGCTCTTCATCTTTGGGACGCCGATTAGTTCGCCCTGATCCGAAAACACCCAAGCGTGAAACGGGCACATGAATTTTCGTGAATTACCCTTGTCGTAGCGGCAGACTCGCATGCCGCGGTGACGGCAGTTGTTGAGAAAGACATGTATTTTGCCATTCCTATCCCGGTTAACTATTACCGATTCCTCGGCCATTCGGCCCAAAATGTAATCCCCATTTGCGGGGATCTGGCTCTCATGACCGACGAAGAGCCAGGATCTCGGAAAAATACGTTCCAGTTCTTCGCGATAGATATCTTCGGCCGTGAAGATATCTCGACTGATAAGACCCTTCTCCATATTGACCAGGTCACCGGTGTATTGTCGCGGTGCCGCATGGTGCATGGTTTTTATCCTCTTTATACCCATTGAACTGAAAATATTAGAACTCCAGCACGCCTCGGGCAACAACCGGCGTTGCAACAGTTGCTAATTAACTCGGTGTTGCCAGACTGCTCCTTGGGCCTAAAATGCGCTAAATTTATTTTTTATAGAGCGTTTTGACATGACCAGCGATTCTCCAATTTGGCCTGCGCAGCTAGACCATCTGCGTCTCAATTCCGATCAGCCCTCGATGCTTGCCGATTATTATGCGTCGGTCTTTGGCTATCATCAGTCTGACTTGCCTGACGGCCGTTTCCTTCTGCAGGGCCCGGGGCGCCGTCTCGTAGTTGGGGCCGGCAAGCCTGGCGACCGGCCCTATCACGGCTTTCGACTTCAGAACCGCCAGCAATTGGAGGAAGTGCGGTCCTTTTTACAGGGAATGGGGGTGAATACCGAACCCTCGCCATCGGAAATTTTCGAAGCCGATGCAGTTGCTGTCCGCGATCCGGATGGTTGGTTGAGCGTTTTTGGCCTGCCGCGCGCCGATTTACCATCACAGAAGGCGGTAAATGTGCCGTCCGCCGTGACCTTGTCGGGGCGCTTGCAGCACGTTGTCGTGGCCAGCAATAATCTCGAGCAGATGATGCGCTTTTATGAGGATGTCTTGTGCTATGTGGCTTCCGATTATGTTAATGCTGATATGGACGACCCTGCGTCAAAAAAGGTGGCGTTTTATCGCTCTGATCCAGAGCATCACAGCTTTGCCGTTTTTGCCGCTTCTGACGTGCGTTCCGACCATCACGCGTACGAGGTTGATGATTGGAATGCGGTCCGAGACTGGGCGGATCACATGTCTGATATGCATATCAAGATTTGGTGGGGGCCAGGTCGGCATGGTCCCGGCAACAACTTATTCTTTATGGTAAAGGACCCGCATGAAAACCAGGTTGAAATTTCGGCAGAGCTGGAAGTAATGCCGCGGGAGATGACGGCTCGCGTCTGGCCAATGGAAGAACGGAGCCTCAATCTTTGGGGGGACGGCTGGATTCGCGACTAACCAAAATAGAAGGATTGCCAGCGTGGCTAAGTTTCCTATAAAGACTGAGGTTGTTGTTATTGGTGCCGGAGTTGCCGGCATCATGACGGCTTGGCAACTGGCGAAGAAGGGCGTCCCTGTTGTGGTCTGCGAAAAAGGTCGCGTAGCAGGCGAGCAATCGTCGCGAAATTGGGGCTATATTCGCAAGCAAGGCCGCGATCCGAGAGAAATTCCAGCAATTATTGAATCGCTTCGGATTTGGGAGAATATCGAGAACGATATTGGGGAGGATATCGGCTGGTACCGAGGAGGCTCTCTTTATCTAGCCGAGACGGAGGCCGACTTGGCCTACTATGAGGACTGGCTTGGGCATGCACGACCTTTCCAGCTCGACAGCAAAATTCTGACTTCTGCAGAGGTCGACCGTCAGATTGGTGCCGAAGGCCAGAAATGGAAGGGCGCGCTATTTACACCGTCGGACGGCCGAGCCGAGCCCAGTAAGACGGTACCTGCGATCGCTCGCGCGGTTGAGCGCCTTGGCGGAACAGTGCTGACTGAATGTGCAGTACGGACGGTTGAGCGGACTTCGGGGAAAGTATCTGGCGTCGTTACTGAGAAAGGGGAGATTGCTTGTCAGGCTGTAGTCTGCGCGGGTGGTGCCTGGTCGAGCCTTTTCAGCGGTAATCTCGGTTTCAGTTTTCCGCAGCTGAAGGTGAGGTCCTCTGTCTTGCGAACGACGCCAGCACCGTTGGTCAGCCAAAGTAATGTGAGTTCCGCGGGCGCGAGTTTTCGTCGCCGTCAGGATGGTGGATACTCAATTGGGCGGAGCGGTTCGGGTTTCTTTGATATTGTGCCCGATGCGGTAAGGTATTTTGGTACATTTATGCCGGCGCTTAAAACGCAGCCAATGCGTCTGCGTCTCAACGGGCAATTTTTCAAGGAGTTGGCTCAGCCGAAGCGCTGGGGTCCGGAGGACGTGACACCTTTTGAGAAGACGCGTGTGAATGATCCTGACCCCGATATGGCGACCGTGCGGGATATTTTGGAAACTGCGAAGCGACAGTTTCCTCAGCTTGGCAATATTGGGATTGCTGATGCTTGGTCTGGAATGATTGATGTGACGCCGGATGTTGTGCCGGTTTGGAGTGGCGTCGATGGCCTCGACGGTTACTACATTGCGACTGGGTTTTCGGGGCACGGTTTTGGCATGGGCGCAGGAACTGGTCTTATTATGTGTGAATTAGTGACCAATGGCACGGTGCCTGTAGAATTGGAGCCCTTCCGCTTTTCTCGTTTCAGCGACGGTTCGCCGACAAAAATTTATGCTAAGTCGACCTATGGTGAATGGCCGGAACTGGGGGCCGCATAATGCAATTCGATGTAAACGAATTGCCAGGTGCGACTTTTGGCGGTCTACTGACTGTATCGACTAACCCTGCTGATTTGGTTTTGGCGGCTGAGGCCGTGCCCGCTGTGCTCCCGAAGCTTCTCGATAAACACCAAGGCCTGCTTCTTATCAAATCCATGGATCGCATGGTGGAAGAGCCGGAGCTCTTACTCCGCTTGAGTCGTATTTTTGGAACGGAGGTTGAGAGCTACCATGAGACGCGGATGGCGCGGCAGAACGTACACCCGAAGATCCCGGAAATCTTTATGGTTTCGAACATCCCGCCTTCCGATCGGGTGCCACCACCGCAACCGGATCCGCCTCGCAACAAAGACGGTAGCTTTCCGAGACAGTTTCCGCATCGTCGTGGCTGGCACACGGATCAGAGTTACCGTCGACCACCGCCGGACATATCGCTTTTTTTCTGTGTGGTTGCAGCGCCAAAAGGCCAAGCCCAAACGCTTTATGCCAATGGCATAGCGGCATACGAAGGTCTTTCTCCTAAGATGAAAACGCGTGTGGCCTCGTTAGTGGGCATTCATGCGAAACCCGGTGTCGGACGAGGCGAAGTTGCCGTGCGGGCTGGGGAGAAACCCATAGAACTTGGCCCCGGTGATCAGCCGCAACGACAGCCCGTTGTTCGGTGTCACCCGAAGACAGGGGCCAAGTCCCTGTATCTTTGCGAAGCTGGGCAAATGGATTGGATCGATGGGCCCTTTGTCGATATGGAGCCGGGTCCTGACGGCGATGGGGCTAAATTACTTTACGAATTGATGTCGCACTATACACAGCCCGAATACGTCTATGTACACGAGTGGGACATTGGAGATCTGGTGATATATGACAACCGGACTCTAATTCATGCCGCTTCTTGGTTTGATGCAAAAAAGTACCAGCGGATGATGTGGCGTACCACAATTAGTGGCAATCCGGGAGCTGAGTACGTTGGGGAGATGAAGAGTTGGCTTCTTGGTTGAGTGCTATAGATACCGCGGTAGTCTCTCCAAAAAATAGTCGACGTCTGCTCTTGTTGTGAAAAGATGGGCAGAGGCTCGGATGCGATTATTGTCGCCCCAGACGAGGATACCGTCTGCTGCGGCTTTTTTCACGAAGTCTTGTGTGTCTGTGCAGACGAAGGCTGCGTTGCCTGCCTGTTCGCCTGGCACATTAGGCGTCATCACATCACAGCCGATGGCTGCCATGGAAGTGATGAGGCGGTGAACCATGGTTTGCGCGTGTTCTTGTATCGCCTCAATCCCGAACGCATTGAGGTAGTGAAGCGAATGCCGGAGTAGGTATGCTCCGAGATGACCGGCATTGCCATATTCCGCGCGCCGTGCGTCGGGCTTCAATTGGTAGCCACGGGTGCTTTCCTCGGGATTGGCGGCGGCCCAGCCAACGCCGAATGGCAGGAAATTCGGCCGTCTTTTTCGATTCCAGGCTAAAACCCCTTCGTGGATTCCCAATACAAACTTATAACAGGAACTCACGGTAAAATCGGCAAGGTCGGCCCGCACAGGTACCACGCCAATCGCATGGCTAGCATCGAGTATTAGTATTGTTGGTGTACCCGCAAGTGCCCCCGATAACGGCGCGATATCGATCAACTGTCCGGTCATGGCATTGACTTGGCTCACATAGACGGCCCTGGTGCGTTCGTTGCAGGCTGCGAGCAGGTCGCTGGTTTCGATTCGCCAGCCGTTTCCCGGCACCAGGTGTATTTCTACGCCATAGCGTGCCAAACCTGCTAAAGCATAGCGGCCTGATGCGTAGTCCCGCTCGCATACGACGGCGTTGTCGCCTTTTTTCCAATCAATGCTGGAGAGCGCTTTGACGATTCCTTCGGAGGCATTTCCGATTAGGGCGATTTCATCGGCGGTGAGTGAAAAGTGGGGGGCTAGGAGCGCACGGACTTCGTCTACGACAGCCCAATGCTGGGCATAGCCGTCCATGCCACAAGCCTTATCCGCGGCGAATGCTTCAAACGCATCTCGGTGGCCGACAAGCAAAGGTGGCTCGCCACCGGTTGCCAAATGAATTTTGTCTTTGAGGCCGATGAAATCACTTTTTGGCGCGGGTAGCAGGCCATTCATCATTCCGTCCTTATCTGGTAAGAAATTTGGTGTGAAGATGGAATTTTTAACCTAGCATTTGTGCTGCTAAAATTGGAACGTTACCATCGAAAAATAGGATTATCCCGATTTAACGCGGCCGTGGCTTGGCGTTGGAGCGTTGGATTAGTATCCTCTGAATGCCCCGCCATGAGTCATTAGGTCAACTATGTATAAGCATCACGATTACGCCAATTTGTTTATTGTTGACCATCCACTAGTGCAGCATAAGCTAACGCTGATGCGGCGGGCCGAAACGCCTACTAGTTTGTTTAAGCAGCTCTTGAAAGAAGTGAGCCTGTTGATGGCTTATGAGCTGACGCAACCATTACCGATGACCCGTGAGCTGATTGAAACGCCCGTGGCTCCCATGGAGGCACCTGTTTTGGCTGGCCGTAAACCAGCAATCATTTCGATTTTGCGGGCCGGGCTCGGCATGGCGGAAGGGCTGCGCGAATTATTGCCATCTGCGCGCGAAGGGCATATCGGAGTCTACCGTGATCCCAATACTAAGCGTCCGGTCGAGTATTACGTAAAACTGCCGGAGCCAGCCGGACGGCTCTTTATTGTTAGTGATCCGATGCTCGCGACTGGCTATTCTGCTGCGCACGCGATCGACGTATTACGCCAGCACGGCGTTTCTAATCAAAATATTCGGTTTATGGCACTCGTTGCCGCGCCTGAAGGCATGCGCGTTTTCGAGGGGGCCCATCCTGGCGTGCATGTATATGCTGCCGCGCTTGACGAAAAACTTGACGAAAACGCCTATATACTTCCTGGCCTTGGCGATGCTGGTGATCGCCTCTTTGGAACAAAATAACTTTTGGGATCAGCAGTATGTGGGCGAACGACAAATAGCTTGATCTTTTTTGGCCTGAGGTTTTTGGCTGAGAGTTTTTATAGAAAAAAAGGCTAACCAATGTCTCATGTTGTCAAGATTGAGATGCAGAAGGATATTGCTGTCATTTGCTTCAACCGCCCGTATGCGTTGACCGCTGAATTGGCCGCAGCGATCTCGGAGAGTTTGATTGAATTCGATGCTAGAGAGAGTGTGAAGGGGATCGTGTTGACCGGTGCAGGTGAGCGTGCCTTTTGTGCGGGTGTGGACTTTATGGAAGCTCGGACCGTTAATTTAGGAGATATCGAGCAATGGTTTGGGACTGTCTGCAATATTTACAAACGGATTTTGCTAACTAATAAACCGGTTATTGCGGCTTTGAATGGCGTTGCGGCGGGCGGAGGTTTCCAAATGGCACTGGTCTCGGACCAGCGAGTTGCCCATGCTGACGCTAGCATGGGGCAGTCTGAAATCAATGCTGCATTCCGAGCATTATGGGCTCCTACTGGATGTAGTCTCCATCTTGGTTGGTCTAAGAATCAAGAGTTATCGATGACGGGCCGGCTTTTAGGTGCAGAAGAGGCTCACGCGCTTGGACTGATCAATTATCTGGTGTCTCAGGAGGAGCTCATTCCGATGGCTTGCAGGATTGCCCGGGATTTTGCCTCAAAACCGTCTGTTGCATGGGCGCGCACGAAATTGCGGTTTAGGGAAATTGCACTTTCTGGGTTCGACGAGGCGTTTCGTGCCGGTGTTCTCGGGCAGCAAGAAGCATACGCCAAAGGGGAGCCGCAAGCCGTAATTGATGCATTTATGCGAGCCCGGGCTTAAAAAAATTGACAACCCCTAATTTAGGCCCGTCTTGCCCATCGCGAGAAATTTTTCGCGGCGACGCTGGCGCAGTTCTTCCCTGTCGAGGGTTAATAGGGTGTCGAGTGTTGTTCGAATTCGTTCGCCTAGACTGCGGATTGTTGCACCCGGATTCCGGTGTGCGCCGCCGACTGGTTCGGGAATGACCTCGTCGATTAGATTGAAGCTCTCTAAATCTTGAGCAGTAAGCCGGAGCGCTTTTGCCGCATCTTGCGCCTTATCTGCGCTTCGCCAGAGTATCGATGCGCAGCCCTCGGGTGAAATCACTGAATAGATACTATGTTCCAGCATAATGACATGATTGGCCGTTGCTAGTGCTATCGCTCCACCAGAGCCGCCTTCACCTATCACGACGCTGATGATTGGCACTTGAAGTGATAGGCAAACGTCGATACAGCTTGCGATTGCTTCGGCTTGTCCTCGTTCTTCTGCGCCGACACCTGGATAGGCACCTGGCGTATCGACAAAAGTCAGCACTGGAAGCCTGAAGCGGTCTGCGAGTATCATCAGGCGTTGAGCTTTACGATATCCCTCTGGCCGCGCCATGCCGAAATTGTGGTGGATGCGATCATTAGTGTTGGCACCTTTCTCATGGCCGATCACAACGCAGGTTTTTCCGTGGAACTTCGCCAAACCACCAATGATTGCTTTATCATCGGCAAAATTACGGTCGCCTGAAAATGATATGTATTCCTCCAGTAAAATGTCCGCATAATCTTGAAAATGAGGCCGGTCCGGGTGGCGCGCTACCAAAACCTTTTGCCAAGGAGTGAGCGATCGGTAGGTTGAGTGCAGAAGCCGATCCGCTTTGGATTGCAGTTTTGAAATTTCGTCTGCGATGTTGACGCTACTGCTATCCGAGAGATGCCGCAATTCCTCAATTTTTTTTTCGAGTTCGGCGATTTTTTGCTCGAAGTCCAGAAAAACTTTCATAGGGAGTGTATGGACCTAGTTTTGCGTTAAATCAACATACGGAAAAGTAATTAGCGAACGATAATTTTGGATGGACCGCATTAACATTTCTTCTTTGCGAGTGGATGCATATCACGGACAAGGTTTTTGAGGCGCGCATTTAGCACGTGGGTATAAATCTGAGTTGTTGAAATATCCGCATGCCCGAGCATCTGCTGGACCAGGCGTAGATCAGCTCCGTTGGCAAGCAGATGGCTGGCGAAGGCATGTCGCAAAATGTGCGGGCTAACCTGTCGGGGGTCGAGACCAGCCCGAGTCGAAAGGTTGGAAAGCATTTGTGCGAAACGACGTCGGGTTATGTGTCCGTCCTTGCCACGCGAGGGGAAAAGGAAGTTGGACTGCTTGCCGTCCGGCACAAATATCAAGCGGATTTCCAAGTACGCATCGACGGCAGCGCGCGCTGTGTCGGTGATGGGAATCACGCGTTCTTTATTTCCCTTGCCTGTAACCAGCAAAATTTGCCGTCCGCCTGTCACCGCATTCAGGGGCAGTCCGACTAATTCAGAGACTCGAAGGCCGGTTGCGTAGAGCAACTCCATCATGGCGGTGAGCCTAATACCAGCCGGCCCTTTGACTGTTGGTGCTGCAGTTAGCAAACGGTCTACATCGGCTTCGCTCAGAAGTTTGGGCAGACTTCGGCCTTGACGCGGACTGTCGACAACGGAGGTTGGATCATCGCTCCGGTACCCGTCGCCATGCAAAAACTTGAAAAATTGCCGGAGCGTCGATAGCTTGCGTGCGCTGCTGGAAGCGGCTAATTGGCGGTCTGCCAGAGTAGAGAGGAAACTGCGAATATCATGGCTGGTGGCAGCTTCGACGCTGAGGCCCTGTTGGCTCATCCATCCAGTAAATTCGGCGAGATCGCGTCGATAGGCTTGGCAGGTGTTGACGGAGGCGCCACGTTCTGCCGCCATCATTTCTAAGAAGATGTCGCTGAGATTGGAAATGTTCTAAAGACCTGCTGTAGCCGCGAATTCCAAAACCAGTCGGTTTGCTTCGGTCTGTAATCCTATAGTTTGTAGGGCCACAACGGCGTCTGCGACCGCATCTATATCCATTATGTCAGGGCCCATTTCACCGAACCGCAGCAGTATTAATATGAGGGTTTCGGCCCGCCGCCCGCTCGCCGCCGCGCGTTCGATTGCGGCGCGCAAACTGGGATGGCTTCGCTGCACTTCTGTGAGGTTACTGATTTCGAAGACCTGCCACCAAGCCTTGTCTGGAATTATATACCCCAAGGATTCTAGTAGCCGAAGCCCCGCGGCAGTTTTTGTGGACCAATTTTTTTCGTTGCGGGATTTATGGTAATCAATCCATTTCATCAGGTTTTTATCGAAGTCTTCTTCACTGACGGATGAATCTGTCAATAATTCCATAAGCCAAAGACTCGCAATGGTGGAGGCGAGTTGTGGATTGGTGGCGCTCGCTTTGCGTAATTCTGACAACCAATTCCGAGCCGGGAGCGGCCGTTCTAGCGCGTAGAGTGCACGGGCGGCCTTCGATGCAAACCAAACCAATTCACTGCTAGCGGCAAGGTTGGCCAAAGGCGCGCGGTATATGTCGATGACCTGTAAGTAGCGGTTTTCATTCGAGGCGATCTCCAGAGCCTTCTCAAGGATGGCAGCCCGAGTCATCGCCGGCGATTCGATGTGAACCGCCTGAAATAGTAATGCTCGCCCCCGGGGCGAACGGTCAGTTCCAGCGAGGCTGAGCGAATTGCTTAGTTCGTCGGTATCGAATTTCTCCGCCATGTAAATCTCAGCGAGCCGTGAAGACGGCATTGCACCAAATTCAACCGCCAGTTCAGCTGCCTCAAGGCGCGTTTTTAATTGAGCGTTTGGACTGACACCGATTGTTCTCAGCACAGCGGGGGTCGTCGTCGTGATGGCGTTATCGGGAATGCTGATTTGTGCGGTCCGGAGTGCTGCCAGATGTAGCGGGGTGGGATTTGGCAGACTGTTAATTGGAGCATCAGAGGATGTTGTTAGTCGATCTATGAGTTCAAAAAACACAGGGTCTTTAATCGACCGAGATTCTGCTAACAACTCGGCGCCAAATGCCGCCCCTTGCGTGTCGCCTTGGAGCGTTTGGCAGAACACGAGAAGCTGCTGCCAATAAGGCTTTGTTAAACTTTCACCGACCGTATTCACGATCTGGCATACGCTACCATAATCATTAGCAAATAACCTATCCTGAGCCTGAAGGCGCATCAGTTCAGGGTCGGTTGTGCGCTTTGGTGTCAGGGCCGTTAATTTCCGTGCATCTTTAAACGCTCCCATTCTTTGCAGGGTTGCTATTCGCGTGCTGATAAGACTCGGTGTTGATGTCTCGGTATTTCCTTCGGAAGTGGGCGGCATGGCGGCGGCAGTTAAAAGGAGACGCTTTTGTAAATCACGTAATACAGGCGAACGGATAGCTATCGGAAGTCTAGGTAATAAACGCTCAATCAAAATTCGTGGCGTTCCGCGCCACATGTCTTCGCCAAGACCACCATTCTCAATTGAGATACTGCCAATGGAATTAGGATCAATTTCCGAGAGCCCTTCGACTTGGATTGACCTGCGGCTTGAAGTGTCGACCGAAAAATCGCTTTTTGGCTCTGTGACGATTGAAGAGACGCCGGATGGTTGAGCAAGTGTTTCAACACGCTCCAATGTCAGCCGAGGCGTTTTGCCAGCTGTTGCCGGAGGTGCGGATTGTTGGATCTCTGCTGGTGCTGCCGAAGGTGTTAACCTTGTCGGTGCCTGCGCGTTCGCCGCGGCTGCAGTTAAAACAAAGGCTATAGTAAAAGCGGTGTTAGCGGGGAAAGCGCGAATCATCGAGGGTTCTCTTTATTTTTTGGGACGGTGCTGGGATGTCCCAGGTGGTTAGGAATACAAGTCCCCCGCCTACAACGAGAAATATTGCAAATACTAAAATAACGGCTAAACGCTGCATCTAAAACTTTCGTGTTGTCTATAAGATTTATGGACCCTGAAACCTTCCTATTAGGGAACGGACTTTACGCTAGTCCCCGACTGTGGCAATTGTGCGTCAGTTTAAAGGCGTGAACGTCGCTATTCAACGGTTTGCCCGCCGTATTGGGCGTGATTGAAATGTCTGCTCGTAAAATTCCAGATTTGGAAAAAACTTTAGTTCTCGTCGGTATGATGGGAGCAGGTAAAAGCGCGATAGGCCAGCGCCTCGCGGGTAGCTTGGGCATCGAATTCTTCGACGCGGATGAAGAAATCGAATCAGCCGCAGGTTGCAGTATACCTGATATTTTTGAATATCACGGAGAACAATTTTTTCGCGAGGGTGAACGAAGGGTCATTTTGAGACTGTTGAAGGGGCCCATAAAAGTCGTTGCCACCGGCGGTGGAGCTTTTATGCACGATGAGACTCGCGCAGAAATCAAGGAACGCGCGCATTCAATTTGGTTGCGGGCTGATATAGATACGCTGTGGCGCAGAGTAAGCAGGCGCAGCAACCGGCCAATGCTGCATACGACTAATCCGAAAAAGACGCTGCAAGACCTTATCGAGAAGCGGTATCCGGTCTATGGTGAGGCGGATATAACCGTCGAAAGTACTGACGGTCCGCGCCAACAGACGGTAGATCGGGTAATTAATGCAGTGAACGAATTTCTCGGGAATATAAACGATGTGCAATAGTGAAACGGTTACGGTCGATCTGGGCAATCGTGGATATGATATAGTGATTGGCGAAGGTGTCTTGGCTCAGTCCGGTACCATTATGGCGGATGTTTTGGGAACTGGAAAAGCAGTTGTAGTGACTGATGAGTCGGTAGCCAGTCTGCATTTGGGTACTTTGGAGCGGTCACTTGAAGATGCGAGTATCCCATTTGATACGATTATTTTACCGCCTGGTGAACATACTAAGGATTTCAACCATTTTGAGAGACTCTTGAATGACCTGCTTGACTTGCAGATCGATCGTGCATCGATGCTTATTGCACTGGGGGGAGGTGTAATTGGTGACATCGTAGGATTTGCTGCTGCGGTAGCGTTGCGCGGCATTAACTTTATTCAGGTGCCAACAACTCTTCTGGCACAAGTAGATAGTTCGGTAGGCGGGAAGACTGCTATCGACATGCCACAAGGCAAGAACCTCGTAGGTGCTTTTCATCAACCGAGCCTAGTCCTGGCGGATATGGGGGTATTGGATACGCTCCCGCACCGTGAAGTTCTTGCAGGCTACGCCGAAGTTGTGAAATATGGGTTGATAGAAGATGCACCATTTTTCGAGTGGCTTGAAGAAAATGGTGCTGCATTGGTAGGTGGTGATATGGCGGCGCGCCGCATTGCGGTTGTAAAATGTTGCGAAGCGAAGGCGCGGATCGTTGCCGAAGATGAGAGGGAATCTGGCCGCCGCGCCTTGTTGAACTTCGGTCACACATTTGGGCACGCCCTAGAAGCAGAAACTGAATTTGGGGATGTTCTTCTGCATGGCGAAGCTGTGGCCCTCGGCATGGCTATCGCTTTTGATCTTTCTGTTGCGTTGGAGCACTGTTCATCAAGTGACGCAGACCGGGTATATCGTCACTTGTCCGCCATTGGCCTCGAGTGTGACTTGAACGCAGTGGGTCAAGGTATCGTTTGGGATCCGCAACGGCTTCTGGCGCATATGGCAATTGATAAGAAGGCGATAGGCGGTCGTAAGACCTTCATATTAGTGCGGAAGATTGGTGACGCATTTGTAAGCCGCGATGTTGAGGACGAACTGGTGATTGCCGCTTTGTCGAAGGCAATAGCGGCATGACGGTCGATTATCTAATTCTTGCCGGCGCTATTTTCGTTTTGTTGATTCTTTCGGCGTTTTTCTCCGGCTCTGAGACTGCTTTAACGCGTGCATCTTTGGCTCGAATGCACGAACTTGCGCGCCAAGGTAACCGACGTGCCGATTTAGTGCTGGCGCTTTACGAACAGCGTGAAAGACTAATTGGGGCCATTCTGCTTGGTAATAATCTTGTAAATATTCTGTCAACCTCGTTGGCAACGACGGCATTATTATTGATTTTTGGAGACGCCGGTATCGTCTATGCGACGATCGTTATGACGCTGCTTGTTTTGATATTTGCTGAAGTGATGCCGAAGACTATCGCCCTTGCGAAAGCAGATAACACCGCATTATTTGTAGCGCCCTTGATCCGAGTCTTTGTATTAGTTTTTGCGCCTGTCACGCATTCGGTTCATATCATCATCAATACCGCATTGCGCGCTTTCGGAATCAATCTTGAAGAATCCGCCGATCGTGCCGAGAGCGAGGAGGAATTGCGCGGTGCTATTGCGCTTCATACTGGGCCCGAGCCCGAAATACGGCATGAACGTCAGATGCTGCACAGTATCCTGGAGTTAGACGATGTAGAGGTGGGTGAGGTAATGACCCATCGCCGTAATGTGACAATGCTAGATGTCGACCTACCAGCGGGAGAAATCCTTCAGATCGTCTTCGATAGCCCGTACACCCGGCTGCCGCTTTATCGATCGGACGCCGATGATATCGTTGGAATTTTGCATGCAAAGGCACTGTTGCGAGAGTTTGGTGCCCGTAAAGGCGATGTCGAAGATATTGATATTGTGTCTCTCTCTGTACAGCCGTGGTTCATACCGGAAACGACCGCTTTATTGGACCAATTGCTTGTGTTTCGCGAGCGCCGCGAGCATTTCGCGCTGGTAGTAGATGAGTACGGTGCCTTTATGGGTATTGTGACTCTCGAAGATATTCTGGAAGAGATCGTAGGTGAAATCGATGATGAGCACGACGAGATTGTGCGCGGCGTGCGACCGCAGCCGGATGGCTCTTATCTTGTCGATGGCACTGTTACGATTCGTGACCTCAACCGAGAATTTGACTGGGCTTTGCCGGATGATGAGGCGTCGACCATTGCGGGACTGATTCTATTCGAATCGCGTACGATACCAGAGCCGGGTCGGGTGTTTACTTTCCAGGGTTTCCGTTATGAAATCTTGCGGCGCCAACGAAACCAAATTGTTTCGCTGCGTTTGACGCCGCCCGCACTGGAATCATTAGCTAAAGAATGAGTGTGGCTGCCTTTTGACCGTGGTTTTGAGAAAATCATATTATTACTCAGTTCGGCTGCGAGGCGAATAAAACGTTCTAAACAAAACTAAAGAGGTCCAAATGCCCTTGCCCGAATCCGCTCCGCGAGAGCAGCTTCACACCCGCCATATCGAATGCCGTGGCTATCGGCGTGATGATGGTTTGTGGGATATCGAAGGCTCTTTAATTGATACCAAATCCTATGGATTTTTCAGTCATACCCGTGGAGAGGTTAAGTCGGGTCAACCGGTTCACCAGATATCCATTCGATTGACGATCGACGAGGATATGGTGGTCCAAAATGCCGTTGGCTGTATGGATTTTGCGCCGTATCCTGTCTGCGGCAATGCAGCGTTTACGGTGGCCGAATTGAAGGGGTTGAAAATTGGCCCCCATTGGACGCGTCGTGCTCATAAGCTGATGGCTGGGAGGCGTGGCTGCACACACTTGTTTGAACTATTGCGACCGATTGCAACGACATGTTTTCAGACCATGTCGGACTCTCGGTCCCGGGAAGATAGCAAATATCAAACCGAATTAGCGGGGGGTGGGAAGCGACCATTCTTTATCAATTCTTGCCATGCCTTGGCTGAGGACGGAGATATTGTTAAAAAATTCTGGCCAGAATTCTACGACAGTCGCAATTAATTGTTTAGAAACAGCAGTTTAAATAAATTTGCTTTGTTGTGATTTTGTAGGGTCTCGCTTGCTTAGAAGCAGCGCGCGGTTATTATTTAGAAAATGAGACATGGTACTGATAAATTTAAGCCGGCGCTATCTTTCAGGGCTACCGGACTTCGCGAATGCGATCATCCTGACTGTCATGTTGTGGCTGAACACCGTGCGCCAAAGTCGCGTGATCGTCTGGAGGATTATTTTTGGTTCTGTTTGGAGCATGTCCGGGAATACAACAAATCATGGAATTTTTGCGCCGGCATGGATGAGAACCAAATTGAAAGTGAAATTCGTGAAGACACAGTTTGGCGTCGACCAACATGGCCGATGGGCAGTGCCAAGAATGAAAAGCGTTGGCGCTTTGTCCGAGAGGGTGATTATGCGGACAGTTTTGGTTCGTTTGGTAGTGAGTTCGAGGCAAAAAGTGAGACAACCAATTCAAGTAGGGCGCAATCTGATTCACCGGAAGTACGCGCTTTTCGAATCCTAGGTCTTGACCCTACCGCATCCTTGAGCGAATTAAAGAATAAGTATAAAGAACTCGTCAAAACCCACCATCCGGATCGGAACGGTGGCGACAAAGTCGCTGAAGAAAGGCTTAAGGACATCAACGACGCGTATTCCACGCTGCGGAAGACCGTCACCGCGTAATTTCGCGCGGCCATCATCACAAATCGGAACGGATTTATGAGTACTGACAATGAAGAGCGCGTGAGGTCGCATCCGCTGGATGCGCCGAATTCAGAAGTTTCTGTTCGGGAGACTTTCGGGTTAGATTCGGATATTATGGTTCCGGCCTTTTCCGAAGGGTCGGACTATGTACCAGATGTGGATAATACCTATCTTTTTGATCACGATACAACGATGGCGATTCTCGCCGGATTTTCGCACAACCGTCGCGTCCTGATACAAGGTTATCATGGCACTGGTAAGTCAACCCACGTGGAGCAAGTTGCTGCCCGACTTAATTGGCCTTGCGTCCGTGTAAATCTTGACAGCCATATCAGCCGAATCGATTTGATCGGTAAGGATGCTATCGTTCTTAAGGACGGCAAGCAGGTTACCGAATTTCGAGAAGGTATCCTTCCCTGGGCACTGCAACAGCCGTGTGCATTATGTTTTGACGAATATGATGCGGGCCGTCCCGACGTTATGTTTGTGATCCAGCGGATCTTAGAAGTTGAAGGTAAGATGACTTTGCTTGATCAAAGTAAGGTCATTCGTTCACATAAGTTCTTCCGTCTCTTCGCTACGGCCAACACGATCGGTCTTGGTGATACGACGGGGCTTTATCACGGCACTCAACAGATTAATCAGGGCCAAATGGACCGTTGGAACATCGTGACTAGCTTGAATTATCTGCCGCACGACGATGAGAGGGAAATTATTGTCGCGAAAGTACCGAACTGGAATAACGATGACGGCCGCAAAACCATCGAAGCGATGGTCGCTTGCGCGGATTTGTCGCGTTCCGGTTTTATCAATGGCGATATTTCGACCGTTATGTCGCCGAGAACGGTGCTGACCTGGGCTGAGAATGCCGAAATTTTTGATGACGTTGCATTCGCTTTTAGATGTACTTTCCTAAACAAATGTGATGAGACGGAACGGCCGATTGTAGCGGAATATTACCAACGTTGTTTTGGGGCCGAATTGCCCGAGACTGGTGTTAAGGTTCAAATAACCTAAGGAGCAGCCTGTGAGCGACGACCTGTCGCCAGTCGAGCAGTTTAAGGAGGCAACGTCCGCGACGTTGCGCTCGATCGCGGAGCGCGACGATATCGACGTCGCCTTTTCGAATGAGCCTGCTGGTATAACTGGGACGCGCGCACGCGTGCCCTTTCCGAGCCGCGATTTGCCACCCGAAGAGGTGGCGCAGGTGCGAGGTGAAGCGGATGGAATTGCGCTGCGCTTGCGGTATCATGATGCGGCAACCCATTTGCGTAACATGCCGACGGGCGAAGTTGCCCCGTTAATGTTTGAAGCATTAGAGCAGGCGCGAGTTGAAGCGATTGGCGCCCGGCGAATGGTTGGTTTATCGGAGAATCTAGCTTCTGCTATGGAAACCCGATATCGCCAACAAGGTCTTCACCGTGTTAAGGAACGCACTGAAGCTACTCTTCCCGAAGCGGTCCGTCTTTTGGCACGTGAGCAGTTGACAGGTGCTCCACCGCCGCCTTCGGGGCAAGCAGTCTACGATCATTGGAAGCCGATCTTAGAAAGTAAGATCGGTCAGGCGCTGGAGAAACTTGAGTCACATATAAATGACCAGAAGTCCTACGGAGAGGCGGTCCGGAACCTGTTAACCGACCTTGATATTGATCTAGGAGCTGAATCCAATTCGGATGAAATGGATGGCAGTGAGGACGAAGGTGATAACGCTGATTCGCAACCTGATCAGGATGAGGAGGGTGGCGAGCTTTCAGGCGAAGGCGAAGCTATGTCTGAAGGCATGATGGGTGAGGCTGGCGAAGATGATATGGGTGATTCTGTCCCTGATGACCAGTTGGGTGAGACTATGCCAATGACTGGAAGTGAGGAACCCGGTGATCCAGGGACCCCGTGGCGTCCGGAAAACGATCTTTCGAATATTCCAAAGGAGCCTTTCTATAAGTCTTACACCGAACAATTCGACGAGGTGGTGCTGGCAGAGACGCTTTGTGATACTGAAGAACTGGGTCGCTTGCGCCAATTATTGGACCAACAACTCGTTAGCCTGCAAGGATTGATAGGCAAGCTTGCGAATCGCTTACAACGTCGCTTAATGGCACAGCAAATGCGATCCTGGGAATTCAATCTTGAAGAAGGGCTATTGGACACGAGCCGTCTCGACCGCGTTGTCATCAATCCATTGCATGCTCTGTCTTTCAAGGAAGAGAAGGACATGGAGTTCCGTGATACTATTGTCAGCTTGCTAATCGACAATTCTGGCTCAATGCGCGGACGGCCAATCAGTATTGCGGCAATGAGCGCGGATATTTTGGCCCGGACGCTTGAGCGCTGTGCAGTTAAGGTGGAAATTTTGGGGTTTACAACACGGGCTTGGAAGGGCGGTCAATCGCGCGAGAGATGGATCGCTGACGGTAAAGCGACCAATCCAGGTCGTCTTAACGACCTCCGGCATATTGTTTATAAGTCTGCGGATGCGCCGTGGAGGCGTGCACGGAAGAACTTAGGCCTTATGTTGCGTGAAGGATTGTTGAAAGAAAACATCGATGGAGAGGCTTTACTCTGGGCACATAATAGGATTGTCAATCGCCCGGAGGAACGTCGAATTTTAATGGTAATCTCTGACGGTGCGCCTGTCGACGATTCTACTCTCTCGGTTAATCCTGGCAACTATCTGGAACGCCATTTGCGGGACGTCATCGAATATATCGAAACGCGCTCACCGGTTGAACTTGTTGCGATCGGAATTGGGCACGATGTTACCCGGTACTATCGCCGTGCGGTCACCATTGTTGATGTTGATCAACTCGGCGGCACTATGATGGACCAACTTAGCGATTTATTTGAGGAAGAGTCGCTCGCCGTTTACCGCCGCCGGCGGGCAAGTTGACGCGTCAAATTTATTGTCGCTTAATAAGTCTAAGGTATATTGCCATATCTCCGCGGTTGCGGCGCACGGAGAAAATTAAAAAAAAGATCTTTTCTACTGTTTAATGCGCACGGCCGTGGCAGTGCTTGTACTTTTTACCTGACCCACAGGGGCATAGGGCATTGCGCGAAACCTTTCCCCAAGTGCTTGGGTCATGCGGATCGATGACTTTTGCTGCACTCCGAGACTGGATCGGCGTCGCATTATTATAGGTATCAGCCTCAGCAGACAAAAGTCTGTCAGTCACTGCGAAAGCTGGATCCTCCCGCGATTCCTGAGTTGACTGCTGTTTCCTCTGGAACAGATCTTGCTCTGATTCTTCGAATGTTAGTTCGACATGGCTGAGGACCTCAGTTACCGAATTTCGGACGCGGCGCAACATTTCTTCAAACATTTCAAAAGCCTCACGCTTATATTCGTTTAACGGGTCGCGCTGTGCGTAAGCCCTTAGCCCGATCCCTTGGCGCAAGTGGTCCAGTTGCAAGAGGTGTTCTTTCCAGGAGTGATCAAGGATTTGCAGCAAAAGGCTCTTCTCTGCAAGACGCATTAATTCAGGACCATGGTTTGCCGCCTTTTCAGCCATTTTTCGGTCTGAGAGGTCGGTCAAGCGTTCGAGGATCTCTTCGTCTGCTATACCCTCTTCTTTTGCCCAGTCGCCTACGGGCAAATCTAGGGATAGCAGTTGCAAACATTCGTTGTGCAAACTATCCAGATTCCATTGCTCCGACATTGCATCCGAGGGAATGCAGCGCGCCACCATGTCCTCGATAACTTCGTGGCGCATATCAATGATTGTGTCTGCCACGTCTTCTGCCCGCATCAAATCCTTGCGTTGCTCGTAAATAACCTTGCGCTGATCGTTCATGACGTCGTCGAAGCGCAACAACTGCTTACGGATATCGAAGTTGCGCGCTTCGACTTTCTGCTGCGCTTTCTCAAGCGCTTTATTGATCCAAGAGTGAACGATCGCTTCACCTTCTTCAAGACCGAGTTTCTTCAGCATACCGTCCATGCGTTCGGATCCGAAAATTCGCATAAGGTCATCGTCTAGGCTAAGGAAGAATTTCGATGCGCCAGGATCACCTTGTCGGCCCGAACGGCCGCGTAGCTGATTATCGATCCGGCGTGATTCGTGGCGTTCGGTACCAAGGACATAAAGGCCGCCTGACTTTTTTACAATCTCTCGATTTTCCTCAATATCAGCAATTGTAGCAGTTGTATGGCGTTCGATCTCGGCGGCGTCCGTTACGCCTTCTAACTCGCGCCAAAGACGCATTTCAAGGTTGCCGCCCAACTGAATATCTGTACCCCGGCCCGCCATATTGGTGGCGATAGTAATGGCATTTGGGATGCCCGCATCAGCAATGATATGTGCCTCGCGCTCATGATGTCGTGCGTTCAGCACTTCGTGCTTCATTCCGCGTTTCTTGAGCAATGACGACAGTTCTTCCGATTTTTCAATGCTAACTGTACCGACCAGAACTGGTTGGCCCCGTTCATGGCACTCTGCTATTTGATCAAGGATTGCGTTGTGCTTTTCGACTTGGGTCCGGTAGATCTCGTCGTCTTCGTCCGCGCGGATCATCGGCATATTTGTGGGCATTTCAACAACTTCGAGATTGTAGATTTCGCCAAATTCTGCAGCCTCAGTCATTGCAGTACCCGTCATGCCTGCAAGTTTTGGGTAGAGACGGAAATAATTTTGGAAGGTGATCGAGGCAAGCGTCTGATTTTCCGTTTGTACCTCGACGCCTTCCTTGGCCTCCAATGCCTGGTGCAAACCGTCTGAATATCGGCGGCCCTCCATCATGCGACCGGTGAATTCATCGATGATGATAACTTTGCCATCTTTGACAATATAGTCAGTGTCACGGCTGAAAAGTGTGTGCGCACGTAGTGCCTGATTGGCGTGATGGACAATCGAAATGTTCTGAACGTCGTATAGCGAACCGTTTGGTAAAACCCCTGATTCTTCCAGAAGGTCTTCGATATGCTGTGAGCCCTCCTCCGTCAGTGTGACGGTTCGTTGCTTTTCGTCCTTTTCATAATCTTCGGGTACTAGCTTTGGCATAAGCTTGTCGACCTGGATATACATATCCGTGGTCTCCTCGGTCGGTCCGGAGATGATCAAGGGAGTCCGCGCCTCGTCAATCAAAATGGAATCGACTTCGTCGACGATGGCGAAGTTAAACTCACGTTGGACCATTTCGTCCAAGGAGAACTTCATGTTGTCGCGCAAGTAGTCGAAGCCAAACTCGTTGTTTGTTCCGTATGTGACGTCACAGGCATATTGTTCACGACGTTCATTGTCGTCGAGGCCGTGGACAATGCAGCCGACGGTTAGGTCCAAAAATTCATAAATTTGCCCCATCCAACGCGCATCACGTTGCGCAAGGAAGTCATTAACTGTAACGACATGGACGCCTCTGCCCGTCAAGGCGTTCAAATAGACTGGCAGAGTCGCAACGAGGGTCTTTCCCTCGCCGGTTCGCATCTCGGCGATTTTGCTCTGATGGAGAATCATCCCTCCCAACATTTGGACGTCGAAGTGCCGTTGTCCAAGTGTACGGACGGCGGCTTCGCGGACTATCGCGAAAGCTTCGGCCATAATATCATCGAGTGTTTCACCCGCATCGATACGCTCTCGGAACTTAGCTGTGCTTAGCCTCAAAGCATCGTCCGATAAATTCTGGATTTCAGTCTCGAAAGCATTGATCACTTCGATTTCGCCTTTTAGGCGATTCAGCATTCGATCGTTTGCCGAACCGAAGACCCGTCTCAACATTCCGCCGATCATAGCGACCTCGAACCCATAAAAAATTGCAACAGCGCCGTACTTAAAAAGCAATACAGCGTTGCCATAAGATAGTTAAATATGTGCGTGTCAATGTATGTTGACATTCGATCCAACTAAGCCGGATTATGCCTATCGTGCTGGAGATTCTGTGTAAAGGGGAAGAATTGGGTTCTCGGCTGGCCGGTACTTGTTCCGATCGACCACATATGCTTTATGCGCAAGTAGAAATTAGCCATCCTAAACGGCAGAATCATAAGGTATTTTGCTGGTGTGATTGAGGGACAATCGATGATTATTCGGGCAATTACCGCTGTTTTTTTCATCACCTTAGGCATGATCCTGATATTCCATCCGGCTGGTGCACAGTCGGTCAGAGACCGTCTCGCCAAGGACGCAGTAGTTGCCGTGGTCAATGGTGAGCAAATCATCAGCAGTGAATTAATTAAGGCATTTCAGTCGTTACCACGTCAACACCGTCAGCGTGGCCTGCGGGCAGTATACAATGAGCTTCTTGAGCGATTGATTGACGACAAGCTTCTAACGATCCATGGACGTCTGAATAATTTGGCGGGAGACGCAGAAGTCAAGACGATGTTAAAGGCCGCCGAAGACCAGATTATAGCAAGAATTTACATGACTCGTCTGATCTCGCAAAGCATTACTGAGGAGGCTTTGCAGGAGCGCTATGCAGAGTTCGTAAATAAAACTCCCTCGCAAGAAGAGGTGCTTGCCCGCCATATCTTGGTCGAAACAAAGTCTGAGGCTGAAAGGATCATTAAGATGATCAAAGGCGGGCAATCGTTCGAGGAAGTGGCTAAAGCCCACTCGAAAGACCCGGCGGCTACTCAAGGCGGCGATCTTGGTTATTTTCGGAAAGGCGACATGGTCAAGCCATTCTCAGACGCCGCTTTTTCGATTCAAGTGGGTGCAATGACTGAAATACCTGTTCAGACGGAGTTTGGCTGGCACGTCATTAGGGTTGAAGACCGACGACAAAGTTCTGCCCCACCGTTTGAACGCGTCCGTGGCAAAATTGCTCGTGATATGGGACGTCAAATTGCCATCGATGTTTTGAAACAGGCCCGCGGAAGTGCAGAAATTGAGCGATTTGCGCTAGATGGACAACCGCTGCCGAAACCAAAAACACATCCGTTGAAAGTAAAGTAAAAAATTATGTTTAAGATATCGCCTCTTGCGCCAAGCCAGTTTCCCAAGACGATGCCAGTTCCAGGTGTTCGCGTCTCTGGCATCGCCGCTGGTTTTAAAGAGAGTGGGCGACCAGACTTGTTTTTTGCAGAACTTACTAAAGGATCGACGATTGCCGGTGTTTTTACGAAATCCAAATGCAGTTCGGCACCGGTCGAATGGTGTCGTTCCATTCTGAAGCATGGCAGGATTCGAGGATTGATTGTTAATTCTGGCAATGCGAATGCGTTTACTGGTGAGGCCGGTGACAAAACCGTTGCGCACACGGTTGCTGCCGCCGCTAAGCGGCTTGGCTGTCGGCGCCACGAGATTTATGTGGCGTCGACGGGCGTTATCGGTGTTCCCGTAGCGGAGGACTATATCGCGTCTAAATTGCCGGACGTCGTCCGAAAGCTCGGTAAGGCAAAGTGGGCAGACGCGGCCGCGGCCATCATGACTACTGACACCTTTCCGAAAGCCGCTATGCGCACAGTTGCAATCGGGGAAACCCAGGTGACGCTGGTTGGGATCGCCAAAGGATCCGGCATGATCGCGCCCGATATGGCGACCATGTTGTCTTTCATCTTCACCGACGCAAAGATTCCAGCACTTGTTTTACAGCGGCTGTTGAAAGATGCCGCCAACCGGTCCTTTAACAGCATTACTGTTGATAGCGACACGTCGACGAGCGACACAATGCTGCTGGCCGCGACCGGGCAAGCGAAGCATTCTCGGGTGACCGGCGTTCGGGACAAACATTTGAAGGCGTTCCGTGATGCATTGCGCGGAATTGCGATCGACTTAGCGAGCCAAGTTGTGCGTGATGGTGAAGGCGCTCAAAAGTTTGTGACGATCGATATCAGCGGCGCCGAATCTGCGGCTGCGGCCCGGCGCATCGGCTTAACCGTGGCGAACTCGCCGCTTGTCAAAACTGCCATCGCCGGTGGCGACCCGAATTGGGGCCGGATTGTCATGGCGGTTGGCAAAGCTGGCGAGAAAGCCGACCGGGACCGAATGTCCATCGGTATGGGTGGCGTGTGGATTACCGATGAAGGGCAGCTCGTCGAAGGGTACGACGAATCAGCTGCTGGCAAGCACATGGCAGGACGCGATATCTCCATTGCCGTCGATGTCGGCGTCGGGCACGGCAAGGCGCGGGTCTGGACCTGTGACCTCACCCACGGCTACGTCGAAATCAATGCAGATTATCGGACGTAAGCGATAATGGCGAAGAAACCCAAAAACGCTTTGCCGGAACTCCCGAAGATCCCGGCAATTGCCGGGGTCCGGATCGCCGGCGTAGCTTCTGGCTTGAAGGACAACGGGAAACGCGATCTCTTCGTTGCTGAGTTGGCGCCAGGTTCAACCATAGCCGGAACGCTTACCCGTTCGCGGTGCCCGGGGATGCCTGTGGAATGGAGCAAGCGCCAATTGCCCGGAGGCAAGGTTCGGGCGATCGTCGCAAGTTCAGGTAATTCCAATGTTTTCACAGGCGACCAAGGCCGCCAGCTTGTCGAGAACACGGCTACGGTCACAGCAAAGATGATTGGATGCCGGAAGTCGGAAGTCTTCCTCGCGTCGACGGGAATCATCGCCGAGAAGAAGGTGATCACTTTTGTGTCCGATAAAGTACCGGCGGGCGTAAAAGCGTTAAAAAAGACGGCTTGGCACGATGCTGCCCGCAGCATCATGACTACGGATTGCTTTCCGAAAGCCGCCTTCTGCAAGGTGAATATTGGCAATGTCGAGGTGACTCTCGCGGGGATCGCAAAAGGTTCCCAGATGATCGCGCCTGATATGGGCACGATGCTCAGCTTCCTCTTCACCGACGCAAAGATTTCAGCCAAAGTACTGCAAAGCTGTTTGAACCGCGCGGTCGACCGATCTTTTAACTGCATTTCGGTAGATGGCGATACATCGACCAGCGACACGGTGTTTCTGTCCGCGACGGGTCAGGTGAACCGTCAGCCTAAAATCGACGGCGCCAAAGATCCGTTGCTGCGCGATTTTCGAGCGGCGCTCGAGGATATAACCGGTGAGCTAGCCCGCATGATCGTGCGGGACGGGGCCAAGAAAGGCCGTCTGCTAAGTTGTGACGTGATCGGTGCAGAATCGCAGCGTGCGGCGCGGAATATTGGCCGCTCTATAGTCGATTCGACTTTGGTCCGTGTTGGCATCGCAGATGCTGAACCTCGCGTGGGGCGTATTGTGATGGCGGTGGGCAAAGCTGGTGAACGGGCCGAGCGTGATCTTCTCGGTATTGCGATCGGTGGCGTCCAAATTGCAGTGGCGGGCGAAGCCTTGCCCGACTTCAATGCCAAGGCCGTCGTCAAGCATCTGAAGGCGGATCAGATACACTTCACCATTAATATCGGAATCGGACGCGGCAAAGCCCGAGTCTGGTCCGCGCTATAGAGTATCCTTCGTGACCGCGCTACCAGAGGTCGGATGCTGGGGTGCGGTGTGGAACGGCACGCCGTTTACCAGTGAGCAACTCAGGTTTCGTTCGTTAGTGGAAGCCGACCTGCCGCATTTGGCCGAATTAGCTGGTGACAGCGCGATTACCTGTTGGGCGGCGCCGGTTCCGCATCCGTTTTCGGAAGAGAACGGCCGCGCGTTCTTGGAACATGCCGGTGCGGAGAACCGCATCGTCTTGGGTCTCGAGACGGGTGCCACCCGTGAATTTATTGGTTATTTGCGCATCGATATAACCGACGGTGTTGGCGATATAGCCTACTGGATAGGCCGACCCTATTGGGGTCGTGGCTTTGGCGGTGAAGCACTGAAGCGGGCGACGCGTTTCGCGTTTGAAGATTTGAATGTCAATGCTTTGGATGTCGAGGTTATTGTCGGTAATGCCGCGGCAGAGCGTGTCCTTGAGAAGGCAGGCTACGCCAAAACCGAACAAGTGCTCGGCGTGACCGGTCGCTGCGATGGAATTTTGGCTGTTCAATATCATTTGGATCGCGTGGTCTGGATGGCGAGGCAGGCGGCAAAGCCGACGCTTCTTGTGGTCGCTGTCGCGATGGTTGACCCTGATGGCCGGGTCTTGATGGCGAAACGTCCTGAAGGCAAAAAAATGGCCGGCCTTTGGGAGTTTCCGGGCGGCAAGGTCGATAAAGGCGAATCGCTGGAAGCGGCTCTGATCCGCGAATTGAAGGAAGAAATTGGTGTTGACACACGGGAATCGTGTCTCGCGGCGTATACCTTCGCGAGCCATGAATACGAAGACTTTCGCCTGTTGATGCCACTTTATGTTTGCCGCGTCTGGAAAGGCACGCCGCAGGCGCAAGAAGGGCAGGAGTTAGCGTGGGTCCGGCCGCAGCGCATGCGAGACTATCCGATGCCGCCCGCGGACGCCCCTCTGATCGCGTTGCTCTGTGATCTGCTTTAACCGGTCTGTATTCTTCGAGATGGATGGTCATGGCAGCTCCTAAGAATGAGGCCGAACAGGGCGTTTACACCTTTTGGGGAGGTCTTACTCGTCGATAAAGGGACCCGCGTCGAGCGTGTACAGCGGGTCGTTGGCGATGCGCGTGAGGAGGCGGTCGTAGCAAACGGAAATCGTTGCAATAAGAAATGCGAGCGAGATGTAGGCGACCGCGTACTCGCCGAGAAGCGTTGCGATAACGACCCATGGATTGTCTGAGAATATTGATAGCAAATCCAAGTTCGTTGGCGTCAGCTGATAGAGTCCGATCAGGATTGCTGGGACGATGGCACCACCGCATCCGATTGCAAACAGGCGCCAGGAATTTCCCCGTCCGAGTCGCCAAGCTTCAAGCATTGTAAATGGAGAGGCAATGGCAATCACAGATAGCCATTGCGCCAGCCGCAAGAATACGCACGAAAACAATATTGCGGCGACAATACCGACAAATACGGAGACCGTCTGAACATCGATTGGCGGTTTGACTTCGCCACCGGCTGCGAAATTGATCACCAGCGTAAAGATAATTACGATCACGACGGGGACGCTGATGACCGCGACAGCGATAAGCGTGGTGAGTAGAACGTTTAAGAAATACTTCAGATGCCGGGTGTTGGTAATGAGCGCATCCTTAATGCTGACTTGGGTGCCCCGGGTCAGATAGCGACGGTGCCAAGTAACCGCGAAGACAGAGAATAGAACGAGGCTTGGAATATACAGAACGCACAACTCCCAAAGTGCTGCCGGGTTAGTACCATCGCCCGGCGCTGTGATACCCACGAGGCCGACCATGGTGGCCCAATACAAAGTGAGCCCCGCCACTGGGATGGTTGCTAATAGGGTGAAGCTGTTCCTCGCGGTCCACAGAAACCGATAGATTTCCCTCAGTGTGTCGCTGATGGAGAGTTTAAATTCGTCGGAAGCGTTGGGCGTGATCATGGGATTTTGCTTACGATTTTTAAAGATTAGTCGATGTTGGTGCGGTTGAGGCCGACTGAATTACGAGTGGGAAACTCCACTGTCGCGAGTGCGTCCGCGAGGCTGTTTTTGGCGGAACCTGGACGCAGTGCTTTTGGTTGGCTCTCATGCGGAGCCCATCCATGCAAATAAATGACCTCAAAGGTTGCACGAATACGACCATCCTCGGTGGGATAGCGTTCGAGATAAAGTTCGGCCGCCCTTAGAAAGGTGTCGCGCCGGGTCGCGGTACGCAGACGTTCGTGCACGATGTTGGTCTCGCCCATGCCGCGCAGGTCGGCGAGAAGCCCGAATAGATTTTCATAAGTGACGGTAATTTCGTCCGTGTCGACCACAGGAAGCGCCAAACCGGCTCTTTGTAGCAGTGCGCCGGCATCGCGCAGCTCGGCGAAGGGCGATACGCGCGGACTGGCCCCGTCGGTCATGTCTAATTCCGCCGACATCAGAACGTCGCGCAATTCCGTGAGCGTATTACCGCCGAGGATCGCTGCTAGGAACAGGCCGTCCGGCTTCAAACTGCGGGCGATTTGCAAAAGACATCCAGGCAGGTCGTTCATCCAATGCAGCTCGAGATTGCTGTAAACAAGGTCGAAGCGGCCTTCGGCAAACGGAAGGAACTCCGGATCGGCAACTACAGCGCCGGTCTCGATTTTTCTGGTCATTCGTTCCGACAGTTCACACGAGACCACACGTTCGATACCGCCGGGGCCGCCTGGGACCGGTCCATATCCGCCCGTCCGCGCGCCAAGGTCGAGCGTCAATGGGAATGTGCGAGCCATATCTAATAGCCGGTCCGACAGGCGCGTGCCGATCTCCCGAATTAAAAAATCGTATTCGCCAAAGGTCTGCGCTGCCCTGTCGCGATGGTCGCGTAGCGCATTCCGGTCGAATATGTCCGGGGTGGTTTTCATCGATGCACTATGGCGAGCCGCGTCCGAAAAACAACCCAGACTTTTTATAATCCCAAAAACATCTGCAACAAAACGGCGGATAATGTAGGGTTGATAAACTTGTCCAAGGGCCGGGAGGTTCGTTGCGGTTGTTTCTGCGGCGTGCCGTTTGGCACTCGATGCTGCCTTCCGAAATGATGTTTCTCGTTCGGTGCGATTGTCGATAGTGGGGACGCGCTGTGTGTCTATTGCTGGCTAAAACTCAGGTTCATCGGGTCATTCATGCGCGATCTGCGGCTACCCGTATCCGTATGATAAGGGTCTCGGTTCGATCATATGGCTCAAATGGAGTCGAAACCGGTGTTCGATGCGGCACTGATCTATCTCCTCAAGTTTGCCCGTACGATCAGGCCCTAATAGACTGCCGTGTAATAACAACACTGTGCTGGGAGTGGCAAAACCGTCCGGAAATATATATATCTAATTGGCTGATTATTCTTCCTTGGGATACGAATACATGGCCAAAGTACAAATTTATACGAGCCCGCTCTGCGGGTTTTGCCATGCGGCCAAGCGGCTGCTCGACAGTAAAGGGGTCGAATACGAAGAGTTCGACGTGATGTTCAAACCATCGGTGAAGCAGGAAATGCTGGTGCGTTCGAAAGGCCGCAACACGGTGCCCCAAATCTTCATCGATGATATCGGGATCGGCGGCTGCGACGAGTTACATCAGCTCGAGGACACCGGTGAATTGAATAACCTGCTGGGAATCGATCAATGCCCGATACGCTGAAAGTTGCGTGTGCGCAGCTGACTTCGACTACGGATATTGCCGAGAATATCGAAATTTCGAGCGAGTTAATCCGCAAAGCGCATGACCAAGGCGCGCAATTGATCGGTTTGCCAGAAGTGGTCAATCTCGTACAACGCAGCCGCCGGAAGTCGGCGGAAGTCGTGAAGACCGAGGACGAGGAGATGTCGCTCATGGCCTATCGCGAGCTGGCGGCAGAATTGGGTGTATGGTTGCACACGGGCTCGCTCGTCATCAAACTATTGGACGACGATCGCAATGTGAACCGCTCTTTCTTGATCGACGACAAGGGCGCGATTGCTGCGACCTACGATAAAATTCACATGTTTGATGTCGATCTCGAAAATGGTGTCAGTTTCCGCGAATCAAAATCGTTCAAACCTGGCGACCGAGCTGTTGTGGCTGAAACTCCTTGGGGTGGTCTCGGGATGACGGTTTGCTACGACGTTCGGTTCGCGTATCTTTACCGTGCTTTGGCAAAAGCGGGCGCGAGCGTCCTGATGGTGCCGGCCGCGTTCACGCGTCAGACGGGCCAAGCGCACTGGCATATCCTGCTGCAGGCGCGTGCGATTGAGACCGGATGTTTCGTTGTTGCTCCAGCGCAATGCGGCGATCATGAAGACGGTCGGGAAACCTACGGTCATTCCCTGATCGTAGCACCCTGGGGCGAGATTCTTGTGGACGGCGGGGCAGAGCCTGGTGTAGTCATGGCAGAGCTGGATTTGTCGAGGATTGACAAAGCCCGCAGCATGGTCCCAGCGTTATCGCATGACCGCGATTTCACTCTCCCCGCACCAATTGGCTACAGGATCGCGGGCGAATAGAAGCTTCAACATTTGACAGCTGCTACCCGTTGTATGATTGCGGGCGATGGCAGTCGGCGAAGCCCGTGTTCGTATCCCAGGATGTTAAATTCCGCGCGAACTGTAGCGATTAATTCGCCCGGTTTTAGAAGAAAATTTGGATTACGCGGCCGGCCGTAGCTTTCATTGCCAGCCCCGAAGGTTTCATAAAGCAAGAGACCACCTATGTTTACTGCGTCACAAATATCGCCAAGGATATCGCGCTGTAAGTAATTTGTGACTAAGACACCGTCAAATGGCTGCCCTTCGATGGGAAAAGGAATGCCAGTCTCAAGGTTGGAACATATGACATCTGCTTGGGGATTGTTTTTAAGGTCTGCTAGAGCGGAGACGTCCTGGTCGAGAAAGGTAACGCGATGACCCGTCTTAATAAACCAGCGACCATTGCGCCCACTGCCACAGGCAAGGTCAAGAACCTTGCCGCGTCGCCTCACTTGAGATGCAAAGCGAATGACCCAAACGGAAGGGTTTTCGGTTTTGGTATGCACTGTATTTTCAATCATTTGTGGTTGGTCTTGCAGATTACTGGTTAAATAGCCATCTTGGTACACGTCTTTATTGTAGATCCGAAATTGAAGCGAAAAACTCATGATTTCGTTCAACATCAAATGCAGCAATGAACATGTCTTCGAGGCGTGGTTCAACAACAGTGCGGCCTATGAAGAACAAGCCAAGGCAGGTAAGGTTGCTTGTCCGATCTGCGGCGACACGAATGTTGTAAAAGCTCCGATGGCGCCACGCGTCAATATGGGGAAATCTCGCACCATCTCGAAAGGGATGCCATCGCCAGCAATGATTCGCGAGGTAATTACCGAAATGCACCGGCATGTAAAAGAAAACTGCGAGGATGTTGGCGACCAGTTTGCCGAAGAAGCTAGAAGAATTCACTACGGTGAATCTGAAGAACGTGGGATCCATGGTCAGGCGAGTGGTGAGGAGGTAGAGGAGCTTGCAGCAGAAAATATTGACGTTTTCCAGCTACCTGACCTGCCGCGCTCCGACGCCTGATTGCGGTCTAATATGCACGCGTCGCATAACCCATATAATTTACAGATAAATCTGAACTCACGCGCCAACGATCTCTAATTGGATCAAAACGAAGCCCGGCGAAAGCTTTGACAGTTAGTCCACGTTGCCGAAGATTGGCAGTTATTTCCGATGGGCGTTGGAATTTACGCCAATCGTGGGTGCCACGTGGTAGCCACCGCATAATATACTCAGCACCTACGATGGCAAAAGCGAAAGACTTTACGGTTCGGTTCAAGGTCGCGACAAACATACAGCCACCTGCTGCTACGAGATCGCTACTTGCTTGGAGAAATTCATCCGCATCGGTTACATGCTCGACAACTTCCATATTAAGCACCACATCGTAGGTCTCGCCAGCCGCAACTGCCGCTTCGACGGTTGAATACCTATAGTCGATCTGGAGTCCCATGCGTTCTGCGTGATTGCGGGCGGCTAAAATGTTTTTCTCGGACGCATCCAGGCCTGTAACGTTGGCGCCGAGGCGTGCAATCGGTTCCGTAAGCAAACCGCCGCCGCACCCGATATCGGCAATTCGGATACCTTCGAAGGGTTTTAGTTTATTCGGGTCGCGTTCAAATCTTTCACAAATACGATCGCGAATAAACTTTAGCCGGGTGGGATTGAGTTTATGCAGCGGTTTAAAACTACCTTCTGGATTCCACCATTCGTCAGCTAAGGCGCTAAATTTTTCGATTTCCTCCGCGTCGACACTACTGTCCAACGGTTTTTTGATTTGCTTTTCGATCATCTACTAGAATTCCAAATCTTGCGCCTGCGCGGACTTGCGAGTATGGATACGCCACTTCTGAAAGGTAATCAATTCAAGAAACGGTCCGACAGGACTCGCCGCGGCGTTGTTTAGGGTTGGTTTTATGGCGCGTGTAGTTCAAAAATTTGGCGGTACGTCGGTGGCGGATGTGGATCGCATCCGAAAGGCAGCAGAGAAAGCTAAAGCCGAAGTCGATGCCGGTAACGAGGTTGCAGTTGTCGTCTCCGCGATGGCCGGCGTGACCAATCAACTTGTTGAGTATGTCGGGGCGTTGAGCCCGATGCACGATGCGCGTGAATACGATGTTGTTGTTTCATCCGGCGAGCAAGTGACGGTGGGTCTTATGGCGATGGCTTTGCAAGAGATGGGTGTTGAGGCGCGCTCTTGGCTTGGTTGGCAGTTGCCGATCCGGACGGATGACAGCCACAGCCGCGCTCGTATCAAAAATATTGATTCAAGTGCAGTGGACCTCCGCCTAAAGTCGGGTGAAGTTGCTGTGATGCCTGGGTTTCAAGGAATAACTGATAATGAACGGGTGACTACGCTTGGACGTGGCGGTTCTGATACTAGCGCGGTAGCGCTCGCGGCTGCTCTCAACGCCGATCGATGCGATATCTATACGGATGTAGACGGTGTTTATACGTGCGATCCGCGAATCGTAGTGAAGGCCCAAAAGCTTGATCGAATTACCTATGAAGAGATGTTGGAAATGGCTTCTCAGGGCGCGAAGGTCCTCCAGACGCGCTCGGTTGAGATGGCCATGAACCACGGCGTTCGCCTCTACGTCCGTTCGACCTTCACGGATGGAAAAGGCACGCTGGTTTGCGATGAGGATGAGATTTTGGAAAACCAAGTCGTTAGCGGAATTGCATATAGCCGGGATGAAGCAAAAATCACGCTGGTAAAGGTACCGGACCGCCCCGGCGTTGCAGCAGCCATTTTCGGTCCGCTTTCGGATGAAAATGTCAATGTAGATATGATTGTTCAAAGCACCGCGGCTGACGGTGCGCTTACCGACATAACATTTACGGTTGCGAAAATAGACTCAGCACGCGCGGCTCAATTGCTGGGCGATCTGCAGAAGCAGATTGGTTTCGATTCGGTTATTGCGGATTCCGATGTTGTTAAGGTGTCAGTTATAGGCGTTGGTATGCGCAGTCATGCTGGCGTAGCGCAACTGATGTTCAAGACTCTTTCGGAGAAGGGAATCAATATTCAGGTGATTTCAACCTCCGAAATTAAAGTTAGCATTCTAATTGCGGAAGAATATGCCGAATTGGCATTGCGCGCGCTTCACACCGCCTATGGTTTGGATGTCGACCAAGGAGGGGCGGGGCCTTTTGGACAATAGTCCGCTCAGCGATAATGACAGACGAGAAAAGCTGGATAGGGTCGCGGCGGTTGTTGCGTCAGTTGCGGGATGCAATGGCCGCACACGGCACAGCGCAGGAGCGTCTCGATCGCATCGTGCAGCTGATTGCCCATGGTATGGTAGCTCAGGTTTGCTCTGTCTATGTGCGGCGTCCGGGAGATATACTGGAACTTTTTGCAACAGAAGGCCTGCGTAAGGACGCAGTGCACCGGACACGCTTGCGTGTTGGAGAAGGTTTGGTCGGCGATATAGCGGCCTATGCTCGCCCGCTGGCGCTGGCGGACGCACAATCCCATCCCCAGTTCGCTTATCGCCCGGAGACAGGAGAGGAAATTTTCCAATCCTTGCTTGGTGTTCCTATTTTACGAGGTGGTCACGGCCTCGGCGTCCTTGTTGTTCAAAACCAATATGAACGCAGCTACGCTGAAGACGAAACGGAAACCCTAGAAACTATTGCAATGGTTGTCGCTGAACTCGTAGCCGGCGGTGAGCTGATACAGGAGAACGAATTGACGGCTGCGGAAGCGCCGCTCGGCACTCCTCGGCGTTTATCAGGAAATAGGCTGAATGGTGGCGTTGGCTTTGGCCCAGCGGTTCTGCATCGCCGCGGTGGTACAGTCTCGCAGACAGTTTCTGAAGACCCCGAGCACGAATTGGAGCGCCTAAATGCCGCCATCGTGGCGATGCGAGGATCGCTTGACGATATGCTGGATAGCTATGGTTCAGAGGAGTCGGGCGAGCATCTCGAAATTCTTAAATCCTATCGGATGATTGCTGAGGATCGTGGCTGGTTTAGTCGGGCGCGTGAAGCGGTTGGCAGTGGTCTTACGGCGGAAGCAGCAGTCTCCAAAGTGTTAAACGATACGCGTGCCCGCATGCAAAAGGTGAACGACCCCTATATCCGCGAGCGCTTGATGGATATGGACGACCTGGGTTACCGGCTATTACAGCATCTCACTGGTGAAATTGGATCCGCTGAATCACTCGAATTTATTGACAGCTTTGTGTTGATCGCACGGTCTATGGGACCTGCCGAGTTACTTGATTATGACCGTGAGAAACTCAGAGGCTTGGTTGTAGAGGAAGGGTCTTACAATTCCCATGTTGCTATCGTAGCTCGGGCGTTAAATATTCCTGTAGTTGGAGGAATACGCTACATCTTTAGTCACATTGAGGAAGGGGCGCCAGTTGTTGTAGATGGTGATTCCGGCGTTGTTGTGGTCCGCCCGGGGGCGGATTTTCAGAACCGAATCGAAGAAAGTATTGCGACCCATGCGCAGCACCGGTGGGAACTGCTGGCGACGCGAGATCTCGCCGCCGTTACTGAGGACGGCATCCAACTTTCGTTGATGATCAATGCTGGTCTGTTGATGGACTGCGAGCACATAGAGGCGGAAGGGGCAGACGGCGTGGGGCTTTTACGAACGGAACTCACATTCATGCTGCATCCGGAGTTTCCTGATACTGCTGAGCAGCGGAAAACTTACGCTCAAATTTTTTCCGCTGCAGGCGACCTGCCAGTCCTCTTCCGCACTTTTGATATTGGCGGCGATAAACTGCTGCCCTATTTTAGGGGCAGTGAGGACGAAAACCCGGCTATGGGTTGGCGCGCCCTGCGCATTGCGCTCGACCGTCCGGGTATGTTGTGTCGACAGTTGCGCGCTCTGATAGAGGCGGCGGACGGTTGTGAACTCAATGTGATGTTTCCTATGGTAAGCGAGGTTTCAGAGTTTGATCAGGCTCGGGCGCTTCTGGATAGAGAGCTGGAACTTGCTGCGCGACGTGGCACGGTTTTACCGTCTGCGGTTAATGTCGGTGTCATGTTGGAAGTTCCGTCTTTGTATTTTCAGCTGCCAGCTATTTTGCGGCGAATTGACTTTCTCTCTGTTGGATCGAATGATCTGCAGCAGTTCTTTTTTGCCTGTGATCGGGGGAGCCGTCAGGTGGGTGAACGCTACGACAGTCTTGCCCCATCCTTGCTGCGGTTTCTTCGTGATGTGGTTAGCCAGTGCGATGCGGCGGGTGTGCCTTGTGGACTTTGTGGTGAGATGGCAGGCAATTCGATTGAAGCAATGGCATTGATCGGTATTGGCTTCCGACGCCTTTCGATGAATGCTAGCGCTATCGCGCGCATTCGTCAGATGACCCGAAGCCTTAACGTCGCAGGCTTATCCAGCTACGTCGACTCAATCATTGAGGGTGCCGACCATACTCTGCGAAACAAATTAGTGGACTTTGCACGAGACCACCGAGTGCAAATCTAAGTAGGAGTAGATTGGTCTATTTCATTTTGGATTTAGAAAAGCCATACTTCGATGTAAGCGCTTGTATTTGTGACTTTTGTAGTAAAAATAGCTCACTGAGTTTGGAATCTTGCTGGAATTTGGTGACTTCGGTGAAATTTTGCGCATCTGGCTTTTTAAGCTTAATAAAACGTAAAACGAAGGGATTAGACTGTCGTAATACGCAGACACATTGTCCAAATTTTGATTTTTAAAAACGTGTTTCGTCTACGGTAGCGTGGTAGCAATGACGGTTGGGCAGTACTTAAGATCACAGCGCGAGGGGCGTGGCGAGGATATCTCGCAAGTCGCTGATGTGTTGCGGATTCACAACTCTTATCTGAAAGCTATAGAAGAAAGCGATATAGAAAAGTTACCTGGTTCAACCTACGCGATGGGGTTCGTGCGCGCTTATGCAAATTATCTGGGCCTAGACAGTGCCGAGGTTGTCGAACGCTTCAAGGACGAAGCCAAAGTCCAGGCTAGCCGGACATTGCTGGTCCCGCCTTCACCACTTCCGGGGGGGCGTACCCCAAGCCGTGGCATTTTGCTGGTTGCCGTCGTCCTATTGGCTGCCGCCTATGGCGGTTGGATCTATACGTCATATTTAAACGAGGACCCTTCTGAAATAGTTGAAGCGCCTCCGGAACGCTCTGCCTCTTTTGTTGGTGGAGAAACATCAAAGATAGAGCAGCCTCTGGTATCTTCGGGGACCGAATCCGCCATCAAGAAAGGTCCGGAAACGTCTTCGTCGACCATCGAACAGTCTTCGGATAACGCACCTAAATTTGAGCAGGTTCTCAATCCAAAACCTGTCGCCGCTATCCCAACTAAAGCTGCGGAGGCCACTAGCACGGCAAACACTGTTGCCGGTGTCGCGTCACTGTCGAAGGAAAACTTGGCAGAGGCACAACCTACGGAACGTTTTGAGACGGAACGTGTAATTGACTCACGTGTTGTCATCCTGGCATCGGAAGACAGTTGGGTTGAAGTCCGTGACGGGAACGGTGAGTTATTACTTACGCGCGTTTTGCGCCAGGGTGAAAGTTATCATGTTCCGAACCGACCCGGATTGACCTTGGTAACGGGTAACGCCGGGGGCCTTAAATTCTCTGTGGATGGTGATGATGTAAACGACATCGGCCCACCCGGCACTGTTCGCAGGAACGTACTCCTCGATCCACAGGCGCTAAAAGATGGTACTGCGCATTCTCGTTAGCGAAGGGAATTTATCTAAGGTGAGAGGGCCCGCTTGATCAATTTGTCTATTCGTAGCACTTTTCGCCGATTTGTTAGAAGTAAGAAAAGAATTTGATATGGCTTCTTTAAAACCAATCCGCGGCACACACGACCTCTTGCCGGAAGCAATGAGGGTTCATCGATTTGTGGTCGAACGGTCGCGTGAAATTGTGGAACGCTATGGTTTTGAGGAAATTGCGACGCCGATATTTGAATCCTCCGACGTCTTTAGGCGTACCCTCGGTGATACGTCGGATATAGTAACCAAGGAGATGTACACTTTTGCGACCAAGGGTGGTGAGGAGATCACGCTGCGTCCTGAGAATACGGCAGGTGTCGCGCGCGCCTTTATTTCAGAGGGGCTAGCCCAAGCGACGCCGTTAAAATATTTCTATGCCGGTCCAATGTTTCGCCATGAACGGCCGCAGAAAGGCCGCCAGCGTCAATTTCACCAAATTGGCGTCGAAATCATCGGTGTCGCGAATCCGCAAGCGGATGTGGAGGTAATTACCGCTGGCGCGCGTGTCCTTTCGGAGCTGGGCCTCGGCCTGAAGACGTCATTGCAGTTGAATACACTTGGCGATTCTGAAAGCCGGGCGGATTACCGAGAAGCGCTAATCAAATATTTCACAGGGAGGATCAACGAACTATCGGCTGAGAGTCGTGACCGGCTCGGTCGCAATCCGCTGCGAATTATTGATTCTAAGAATGAAGGTGACCAAATCATAGTATCCAATGCGCCCAAATTTTCCGATTTTTTGAACAAATATAGCCGAGACTTTTTCGCGGAGGTGAAGGATGGATTGGATATGTTGGGCATCTCGTATGCATTGAACGAGCGTTTGGTTCGAGGACTTGATTATTATGGTCATACGGCATTCGAATTTACGACGACTGAGCTTGGTGCTCAGGATGCGGTGCTGGCAGGAGGGCGCTATGACGGGTTGATCGAAACAATGGGTGGTCCAAATACGCCGGGTGTTGGCTGGGCCGCGGGTATTGAACGCCTTAGCATGCTCTGTGATGAAGTGCCGGGTGCGCGGCGTCCCGTGGCACTAATACCCATAGGGGAAGAAGCTGTTGCTCAGGCACCGGGTCTAGCAGAGGAATTACGTACATCCGGATTGCGAATCGACTTGGGTTACAGCGGCAACCCTGGCCGGCGCATGAAACGTGCTAATAGATTGAATGCAGCCGCTGCGGTCTTTATCGGCGAGGACGAATTGGAACGTGGTGCCGTAACGCTTCGCGATATGGATGGTGGCGATCAAAAGGAAGTCCCGTTGAGCAAACTGGCGGAGCATCTCTCGAAATATCTGTAGCGAATGGCAAGGAGGTGTTATGGCGCCTGAACAGCCAGCACGGATATTTGCCGTTGGCGTCAATCATAAATCAGGTTCAGCTTTTCTTCGTGACCGTCTCTTCATTGACGAAGATATGCAGTTAGGCGTTTATGCGCGCCTTGCGGAGAAGCAGGTTGAGCAGGCAGTGATTTTATCAACATGCGATAGGGTTGAATTCCAGGGTGTTGCTGCGGATCCGCAAAAAGTGGCCGCTATCATTGGCGATTTGTTCTGTGAATTGGCCGGTGCGGGCATTGATACATTGCGAACTTCTATTTACGAAAAATTCGATGATGATGCCGTGCGGCATATTTTTGCTGTGGCTGCATCGCTCGATAGTCAGGTAATCGGAGAGCCGCAAGTTCTCGGTCAAGTCCGAGAAGGTCTCCGCGCTGCAAAGGCTGCTGGCATGGTCGGGTGGGAGTTGGATCAGCTTTTTCAATCGGCTTATAGCACTGCGAAACGTGTTCGCACAGAGACTACGATTGGTGAACGGGCGGTTTCCATCGCCTCGGCGGCAACTCAGATAGCTGTTGATATTCATGGTAATTTGAGAGATGTCGGCGTGCTTTTGATTGGACTGGGTGAGATTGCCGACCTCATCGTCCGGCACTTGAGGGCAGCAGGAGTTGGACGGATAACGCTGACTGCTAGTGGTCGGCGTGCCGAACGTGAGGCAAAGGCACTCGGATACCATTATTTGGCGATGGAAGATCTCACCCAAGGCCTTTTGCGGGCAGATGTAACGGTTACCGCCGCGGGGGTTGGAAAGTACCTTGTTGAGAAAGAGGCTGTGGACGAAGCTCTTCGAGGCCGGCGCCATCGGCCAATGCTTTTTCTCGACGGTGGTATTCCCAACGATATTGAACCGAGTGTACACGATCTCGATGATGCTTTCGTATATACTTTGGATGATTTGGAGCGGGTCGCACAGCAGGGCCGGATGCAGCGCGAATTGGTAGCTCAGGAGGCTTGGGCGATAGTGGATGAAGAAGTCGCGCGCTGGAAAGCTGGTCGAGCGGTGTTAAGGGTAACACCTGCCGTGGTTGCGTTGCGTGCACATTTCGAAGACTTGCGACTTACTATTTTAACGGAAAGGCCGCATGCGGACGCGGCTGAAGCGACACAATTGCTGATCAATCGTCTTTTGCATTCGCCCAGCGCCGCATTACGCGAACTGGCTGAGCAAGGCGATACTTCTCCAATGATGGATGTTTTTGTTCGGCGGCTCTTCGCCCTTGATGGCGACGACATGACGGGGGAAAAAGAATGAGTATCATGGATCGGTTGGATGGTGTGATTTCACGCCATGCAGAACTCTCGGCTTTAATGGCATCTGGTGATGTGGATCCATCAAAATATGCGGACATGTCGCGTGAGTATGCCGAATTGTCGCCAATCGTTGGTAAGGCGCAGGAGATGAAATTAACTCAATCTGAGATTTTGGATCTGGAGGAACTCCTCGGTGATGAGGAAACGGAAGTCGAAATGAAGGAGCTTGCTGAGTTCGAACGGGAGAAACTCATAAGTCGTTTGCCCGCGATAGAAGAAGCTCTTCGTATCTTATTATTACCTAAGGATGCGGCCGATGAGAAAAGCGCAATTCTGGAAATTCGTGCCGGGACTGGTGGTGACGAAGCCGCACTATTCGCGGGTGACTTGATGCGAATGTACCAGCGCTATGCAGAGGTTCATGGTTGGCAGGCTGAGTTTCTTGATCTCAGTGAGACTGAATTGGGTGGCGTCAAAGAAGTAGCGATTTCGATCGCAGGGCGTGGCGTTTTTGCAAAATTGAAGTTCGAATCAGGCGTTCACCGAGTGCAGCGTGTACCAACGACTGAGAGTGGTGGGCGTATTCACACCTCGGCCGCGACAGTTGCGGTTTTGCCGGAGGCGGAGGAGGTGGATATCGAAATTGACCCGGGCGATTTGCGGGTTGACACGTATCGCGCGTCCGGCGCCGGGGGACAACATGTAAATAAAACCGATAGCGCTATTCGTATCACACACATGTCCACCGGGATTGTCGTTCAATGTCAGGATGAAAAATCACAACATAAAAATCGGGCTAAGGCGATGAAAGTACTCCGGGCCCGCCTGTATGACCATGAACGCCAAATGCTTGATGCGGAGCGGGCTGCAGACCGCAAAACCCAAGTAGGAAGTGGCGACCGATCAGAACGTATCCGAACCTATAATTTTCCCCAAGGCCGGGTGACAGACCACCGCATCAATCTTACACTGCACAAGCTTGATCGGATTCTGAGCGGTGATGAGCTCGATGAAGTGATTGATATTCTTATTGCTGAAGATCAGGCGGCTAGGCTCGCTGAGATACGATGAAGCCCATAACGATTGGCGAGTATGTGTCCCGGGCCGCAGATCGATTAAAGGCAGCTCAAATAGAATCCCCACGTCGGGATGCGCGATTGTTGTTTGCCTATGTGACCGGCAAAACTGTTGAATGGATAGTTGCGCATAACGACGAAGCGGCCGAAGAATTCTCTGAATTTGAAAACGTTTTGCGTCGGCGTGAGGCGCGTGAGCCCCTATCCCATATTTTAGGTAAACGCGAATTTTGGAGCTTGTCGTTTAAGGTGAATGCATCTGTGCTGGACCCGAGGCCGGATAGTGAGATCGTGGTTTCGGCAGTATTAGGGAAGTACCCAGAATCTGGTAGGGCTTTGCAGATAGCGGACCTTGGAACTGGGACCGGCTGTTTGCTGTTATCTATCTTAAGTGAACGGCCTACTGCTGAGGGTATGGGGGTGGACATTTCCGAATCAGCTCTGTCGATAGCCCGTAAAAACGCCTTGAGATTCGGCCTATCCGCGCGGGCAACTTTCGTTCAAAGTGACTGGGATTCTGCACTCGACAAAACATTCGACGTGGTACTGTCGAACCCACCCTATATTCCCACCGCGGAAATTGAAGGTTTGGCTCCCGAAATTACACTTTATGAGCCGCGCTGTGCCATTGACGGCGGTGCAGATGGACTTGTTGCCTATCGACAGATCGCAGATGCATTGCCCCGAATTCTCAAGCCCAACGGTTTAGTGGCGTTGGAGATTGGGCAGGGCCAAGAGGGTTCCGTGCCGGAAATCTTGCGCGATTCCGGAATTCAGGCCGTTAGTCTCGAAAAAGATTTAGCTGGTATTCCTAGGTGTGTTCTTGGCAGGCTGAGAAGTTCTGAAAAATGATGAAAAAACTCTTGGAATTTGGCAAATAAACCTTTAATAGGGTCGACGTGCTTAGCGTGTGATTATGAAATCCGCGATGGTAGATGTAGTAAAGCACAAGATCTTCAGAGGTTGATCTTTTTAGGTAGGCGCGTTCCGCAATCCAACTGGATTGTTTAGCGATTTCGTTATTGGGATGCGGAAATTGCTTCGACAAAAATGGAAGTCATGAGACAAAACCACGGCTCTAAACGCTCGCGCGGTCGGAATTCAAACAGACGTAACGGACCGTCCCGCAACCAAACATACGACAGTAACGGCCCCAGCGTCCGGATTCGCGGCAACGCGGTCCAGGTGCACGAGAAGTATCTCGCTATGGCCCGCGATGCCAGTTCATCCGGTGACCGGATTTCGGCGGAGAACTTTCTTCAACATGCGGAACACTATTACCGTATTCTGGCTGCACAGCGCGAGGAAGCAGAGGCGCGTGGCGAAAAGCAACAAAATCACAGGCAACATGGCAGTCGTCGCAGCCGGCAGGACGATACGAATGGGAATGTGGAAGATGTTGGTGAGACATCGGCGGTGGCGACTGAGCAACCGGAAGTGGATGTTGATGAGATGCCCGCATTCGTTACGAAGAAGGTGCCGGAGCCGGCAGAAGGTTCTCTTGAGGCCGATGAAGCAGAACAGGAAAAAGCCGCCGGGGATTGATCCTTGCTAGCCGAACGAATTTGCCGCAGAGGGGAATTTTTCCCGGTGTATTGCCATTTGGGTTTATGCGGTCAGGAACCATATGGGTGGGAACAATAAAATCCACCCATCTGAAGTTGTGTTACTAGAGAAAAGAAATACGTGTACCTCGGTTAGCTAAGCAATTTTGTTGTTTGGGCTAAGTTGGAGACATTTGTTTTTTGTGATGCAGACCCAGACACTTCGTTTGAATATCCTCATTGGCTGTACCGAAGCGATTTCTGATTACAGAATAAGGGCTGTTTGAGCCCAGACTTAGCTGAGGTCAAATCTAGTTAATTAATCCCTTTAGGAGATATTAGTAAATTTATCTTAGGGCGATTGTTATGCGAGTAGGCGGGGTTGCCCGTTTGCAAACTGTGAACAATCGGGCACTTACTAACGCGATCTTGAAAGGCAACCGCCTTCGGAGAGAACAAAGGTGCCACCTTGGTAGATTTCGTCTGGAGAATTGGAGTTGGTATTAGGCTCTTTGGAGAGCAATGCTTCGGCATAAGGTTCGCTTTGATCTTGCGGGCGATAGCCGTACGATTCTGCGTTTTGGTTGTCATACCAACTGCGTGCATTTTTTGAGGTACCATAGAATGTTTCGAATCGGATATCTGGGTGATCAAGCGCGATGATACAGAGTTGCGCCAGGTCACGGGGGCTGATCCAGATCGAAAGCCGACGTCTGTCCACGGGTTCCGCCGAAACGTTGCCGATTCGAAGATTGACGACCTCTAGGCCATATCGGTCGGCATAAAGGCTGCCCATCGCCTCGCCAAAAACTTTAGAGACACCATAGCGACTGTCGGGCTTAGGATAGACTGTATGATCGATGGTCACGTCCCGGCGGTAGAAACCGACCGCATGGTTGGAGCTGGCCCAGACGACTCGCTTTACACTGCAGAGTCGCGCTGCTTCGAAGATATTCCGCATGCCGATAATGTTGGCATCAAGGATCGTGTCCCACGGTGCTTCGCCTGCACATCCGCCGTAATGCAGGATAGCGTCGACGCCTTCGACCGCGGCGCAAAGCGAATTGAGATCGGTCAAATCCGCTTTGATGAAGCTTTCGCCTTCGTTGAGTTTGTTGATTGTTTTACGATCCGAGAGCCGCAGCGCGTATTTACCTTTGAGTTCTGGCCGCAGATAGGTCCCTATACCGCCGGCAGCACCGGTAACAAGAATAGTTTTCATGGATTCAGGTTTCCTCTTGGCACATGTGTGAAGTAAAAATATTTATCATGAGCCGCCTGAAAAACTAATGTTGTGGCGCAGGAGGATAACAAACTGTTTCTTTGAATATTAGTGTAAACTTGCGTCTCTACATTGGGCAAGGTGCAGGCTATTTTCCTAAGGCGGATAACCTCACAAGTTATAGGGTGTAGAGGACAAAGAGTGGGTGGTTTTTTGGGGATCCTGCGACAAAGGTAGTAACATAAAGATTATAGGTATTATGAGTAGCTTCGAATATCTAAATGCAACGGGAGTTGGGTGAAATGAGCGAAATGATGGATCTGGTGATCCGTGGTGGGACCGTAATCGATGGGACCGGTGTACCAGGGCACGAAGCCGATGTGGCGATCTCAAATGGTCGGATTATGGAGGTTGGGCAAGTTGCTGCGCTCGGGCGGGAGGAAATGGATGCTTCGGATCGAATCGTTACCCCTGGCTTCGTCGATGTCCATACCCACTACGATGCACAGGTAACCTGGGCCAACCAGATACTGCCATCCTCGGCTAATGGTGTGACGACAGTCCTGATGGGCAATTGTGGCGTCGGTTTTGCACCAGTCCGTCCCGACCACCACGACATGCTGATCAGCCTGATGGAGGGGGTGGAGGACATCCCGGAAGTTGTAATGAAAGAAGGACTGCCCTGGAACTGGACGAGCTTTCCTGACTATCTCAATTCATTAGAAGGAAAGGAATACGATGTGGATGTGGCGACACAAGTCCCCCACGCCGCACTTCGTGTCTTCGTGATGGGTGAACGGGGCGCTAACCGAGAAGAGGCTACGACCGAGGACCGGGCTAAAATGGCAAAACTTGCGGCGGAGGGGATGCTGGCTGGCGCCTTTGGGTTTTCGACTTCACGTTTGTTACAACACAGGACGGCAGAGGGTAAGCCAATTCCGTCTTACGGTGCGGCACAACAGGAGCTGCTCGAAATTGCGGATGCTTTGGCGGAAGTTGGTCGGGGTTGGATTCAGACCGTTGGTGATTTTGAGGAAGCAATTGACGCGGAATTTGATTTGCGCCGGGAGATGGCGGCTCGTTCCGGTCTGCCTCTGACAATGACATTGCTACAAAAAGAAGCGCGACCGGAGGAATGGCGCGACCTACTCAGCCGTATAGAGGAGGCGAATGCCGAAGGTTTGAAAATCACAGCCCAGATACGCGGCCGGCCGACGAGCGTATTGCTAGGATTCGAATTGTCTATCAATCCGTTCAGCGCATGCCCAAGCTGGTCCGAGGTCAAAGACCTCGATTTCGAAGCACGGATTGTCCGTTTAAGTGACCCGGCTTTACGTGCACGTCTCATTTCGGAGCCCTGTGGAGATATCATTCGCAAACGCCGCTTCCAGCAATGGGATCGGATTTTTCCATTTGGCGATCCACCTCAATATGAACCGGATCCTGATACCAGTATCGCTGCAGAAGCGGACCGCCGGGGCGTGAGCCCGGCAGAACTAGCATATGACTTGATGTTAGAAGGAGCGGGCCGAACCATCCTTTACCGTCCGACAACTAATTATGCTAATGGTGATCTGGCTGTTGTGCATGAGATGCTTGAACATCCAAATACACTGATTGGTCTCGGTGACGGTGGGGCCCATGTGGGTGTGATGTGTGACGCAACTGATTTGGCGCATACGATCAGTTTCTGGACGAGAGATCGCACCCGTGGCCCGAAACACCGATTGGAACAGATGGTTCGTCGACTAACATGGAACAATGCGGCAGCTATTGGCCTTTCCGACCGCGGCCGGATTGCGCCGGGCTTCCGGGCGGATATTAACGTAATTGATTACGATGCACTCACATTGCAGTCACCGGAAGTTCATTACGACCTGCCTGCCGGCGGCAAGCGCCTATTACAACGGACGACTGGAATTGACGCCACATTGGTGGCTGGCCAACCGGTTTGGCTTGGAGGCGAAGCCACAGGTATTCTGCCGGGCCGCTTGCTTCGGAGTGGCGGTTCGCGGATCTAAGCCGCCATCCCTTGGTCCGCGGCGGCGGTTTCCTTAATCATATCGGCTCCTTTTTCCGCTATCATAATTGTCGGCGCATTTGTGTTTGTTGAGGTTACGGCCGGCATAATGGAGGCGTCGATCACACGGACGCCAGCTATGCCATGCACGCGCAGCTGGTCGTCGACAACCGCCAATGGGTCGTTTCCCATTTTACAGGAACAGGTAGCGTGGAAGACGGTCGAACCCATTTCTCGGGCGTAGGCGAGCAGCTCGTCCTCACTTTGAAGATCAGCGCCTGGAAATTTTTCGGTCCGGAGATATTTCTTTAAGGCGGGCGCGTTAAACCAATCCCGGACCATGCGCAGTCCGGCAATGACTGTACGACGGTCACGATCTTCGGCCATGTAATTCGGATTGATCGCCGGCTGGGTGTGCGGGTCTGCCGAAACTGCTTTGACATAGCCTCGACTCTCTGGTCGCATTTGCCAAACGCCGGATGTCATGCCTGGTGTCTTATCCAAGATGCGTTTCGGGCCCAACGCGAAACTTGCGGAGGAGAACAGCGCTTGTACATCTGGTGTAGCCGATTCTGGCAAGACCTTCACGGATGCGGCCAGCAGCGAAGCTGCATAGGTTAGCATGCCGGTTCCGTTAAAGGCGTATTTCATTAATTCCCCAGCGAAGCGGATGCCCCGTGAACGCTCGTTTAATGTGGCGATATTCTGGACGTCGGCTTGGACGCGGACAATGAAATGGTCTTGGAAATTCTTACCGACGCCAATCAGGGGATGTTTTGTTTCAATCCCGATCTGGGATAGATGATCAGGATCACCGATGCCGGATAGTTGCAGGATATGCGGTGAACCGATGGCGCCCGCAGAAAGTATAACCTCTGCGTTCGCGTCGACATGTTCAATCCTACCGTTGCGAGAGAACTCGATGCCGGTGACGCGTTTGCCGTCAAGTACCAATCGATGCACTGTGGCGTTGGTTAACACCGTGAGGTTGGGTCGGCTTATCGCGGGGCGTAGGTAGGAACGTGCCGTGCTGGCACGAAACCGTCCGCCCCGGGTCTGCTGCACCCAACCGACGTGATCACCGAGCCCATGGGGCAGATCATTAAGGTCCTTTCGGAACGTCCAACCCATTTGTTGACCAGCTTCAATTGCGGCTTCGCAAAGGGCCGGTTTGTCCCGGTTCTGTGAAGTGAAGAGCGGCCCACCTTTAGAATGGACGTTGTCCGCCGGCCCCTCCCAATTCTCCGCCTTGCGGAAGTAAGGATAAGTTCCGGCGGCGTCCCAGCCTCGATTGCCCATCTGTGCCCAGTGGTCGTAGTCCTCTGGCTGAGAGCGGATATAGATCATACCGTTTATAGAGCTTGAGCCGCCGAGCACCTTGCCGCGGGGATAAAGAATCTCGCGGCCGTTCAAACCAGAATCCTTATCTGCCGTGAAACCCCAGGTTAGCTTGGGGTGGTCCAGCAGTTTTATATAGCCAGCGGGTATATGGATATACGGATTGGTGTCCTTACCGCCAGCCTCTAACAAAAGAACATGCGTATCCGGTTTCTCCGTTAACCGGTTGGCCAACACGCATCCGGCTGATCCGGCGCCGACGATTACATAATCTGCTTTCATTGCGAATCCCCCCTGTCGAGCCATATCTGGCACCACGGTCGTCACTATAGTTTTAAATAAAGGGCTGCTAAACATTTATCTCTAAACACTGCCTAGATAATAGGCTAGACAAGCTCGATAATGGATTTGTGAAGCGGGAGTATATCTTGGTACTGCACCTACGCTTAGCTCCCAAAAATACATTAAAATATTATAATGTAACCCTTAATACTTAAGGGTCATATCTAAAAATGGGGGGACATAAAAATGGATGCTAAGCCAATCCCGATCACTTTTCTGACCGGGTTTTTAAAAAGTGGTAAATTCACTTTGTTGTCCCTCATTCTTAGTGATTTTCGAATCCGAAGTACTGCGGTTGAGGCCAATGAATTTGGCGAAGTGGGGTTCGATGATGAATCGATCCGACACAGCGAAGAACGTTTACGTCAGCGAATTCATTAACCCATATTACGGTGTCCATTTGAGGAGCATTAGTTCCTGTATTAAAACGTTATTCCGGGGCAAGGTTATTGGCGTATTTATGTTAAAGGGGCGGAGGTGATGTTTGCTGACCGAATTGAAGCAAAATGGATTGACTCCTTTAAGCGGGTCTTCACGCTTTGTGGTGTTACAGACGGTGTGACTGTAGCAATCCTGTCGGAGACACAGTCTCGTGAGTTGAATATTCATATCGCGGAATTGGCGCTGCAGCTGCTCGGTGCACGCACTTTCCATGTAATTATGCCGACACCGCCTCAAAGCGCACCTGTACCGGTCCGCTCAACCGGCGCCAGCAACTCTCTTCAGGGGCTAGGTCCGGCGATTGCGGCATTAGCGACGAGTGAATTGGTGGTGGACTTAACGGTTGAAGGCTTGCTACATGCCCCCGAATTGCCGGATATTCTTAAAGGTGGCGCGCGGGTCCTGATGATATCAAATGAGCATCCGGAAGCACTGGAGCGGCTCGTACCCGACGAGTGTCTTAAAGATTCTGTCCGTGCTGCCGTTGCGTGTTGCCGCGAGGCCAGCACGATGACGGTGATGTCAGAAGCTGGCAGTAATCTGAGGATTGATCTTCGAAATAGCCCGGTGGCCGGCGTTTGGGGTTGGACGGACCGGCCAGGAACCGTGGCCCATTGGCCAGGCGGCGTTGTTGTTGTCTTTCCCAAACGCCATGCGGTCAACGGACAATTGGTGATGAGCCCAGGCGATGTAAATCTGACTTTCAAAAGATATCTTGAGTCAACTATTACGCTAATCATTGAGGACGACTTTGTCACAGAGGTTCAAGGAGATGGTCTCGATGCGGCGTTAATGCGTGAGTATTATGCGGCCTGGGATGATCCTGAAGCTTACGGCGTCTCCCATGTAGGCTGGGGCCTCAACGATGCGGCGCGATATGAGGCGCTGACTATGTATGACCAACGTGACACCAATGGCACGGAACTGCGCACGCTTTCTGGGAATTTTCTGTTTTCGACTGGGGCTAATGAAGCTGCGGGTCGTTACACCCTCGGCCATTTCGACCTACCCATGCTTAGGTGTAGCATTGCGCTGGACGGTTTGTTAGTGGTCGAAAATGGTAAACTGGTAAATTAGATGCACCATCACTAAAAAAAATCCCTTGGAGTATTCATGACCTCGATGGTCCACAAGCCCGATTCCCCAATGTTTGAACCCGATGCCTGGCAGCTAAGCGAACAGGAACGCAACCTTGCCTCGCTTGCCCGGGATATTGGTCAGAATAAGATTGTGAACCGCGCTGCCGAATACGACCAAAACGCGGCTTTTCCTATTGAAAACTACCGCGATATGTACGATGCGGGACTGATGGGGATCTGTATTCCCAAGGAATATGGCGGACATGGTGCGGATTTGCGCTGTTATGCGGTAGTCGCCGCGGAAATTGGGCGATACTGTGGTTCGACCGCTCTCACGTGGAATATGCATGTCTGCTCCTGTCTCTGGTCAGGAGCTCTTGTAGACGATTTGATCACGGATGAAGCCGACCGACAACGTCATCGGATGAATCGTGCGGTCCACTACCGCCGAATACTTGACGATGGTGCAATCTATGCCCAGCCCTTTTCGGAGGGAGGTGCTGCAGCAGCCGGGAAGGCTGCCTTTGGAACCACCGCTCTAAAGGTCGATGGTGGTTGGCGAGTCAACGGCAAGAAAATCTTCGCCTCGCTTGCGGGTAGTGCGGATTATTACGGTATCTTATGCACTGAATTGCAGAGCTTAGACGAACGGGCAAGCCGGGGAAATACGCTCTACCTAGCTATACCGGCTAAAACGGAGGGTGTGACGGTCTTTGGTGATTGGGACCCACTTGGCATGCGTGGCACAGTGAGCCGGAATTTGTTGTTTAAAGATGTCTTTGTGGCCGATGGGTCGGAGTTGATGCCAGCTGGGCTGTATTTCAAGGCGGCCAGTCAGTGGCCTCATATGTTCATGACATTGACGCCTGCCTATATGGGCCAGGCCCAGGCTGCTTACGATTTCACCGTCCGCTACCTGCGGGGTGAAATGGAAGGTGTGCCTCCGGTTAAGCGGCGGATGTATCCGACGAAGCAAATCGCGGTTGCGCAGATGCGGGTTATGCTCGAGCAGACCAAATCAGTCTGGTTTCAGGCGATTTCAGAGGCGTGTGCAAACCCATCTAAAGATCAGGTTATGCGGGCCTATGCTGCCCAGTATACGGTGATGGAGAATGCTAATGAGTTGGCCCAGCTAGCCATTCGCACCTGTGGTGGCCAATCGATGTTAAAGAACTTGGCACTGGAGCGAATTTACCGCGATAGTCGGTGCGGCTCGCTAATGCTTCCCTGGACGGCCGAACTCTGCCTCGACAAGCTCGGCCGCGATTGCCTCTATGAGGTGAATGAGAGCGACTAGGTATAGTCTGCATTGTTAACTGGTTGAGCATCGCATTTTTTGCAGCCTCCGTTCATAGCGCAAATTCAGTCCACGTAAAGGGCTAAGATTCAGGGACCTGCTCATGGTTTGCCTTGGGAGTAAGGATATCGGAATTCCAAAAAATGGGCCCGACGTATTTTGTGCGCAATTGTCAGGTAGAAATGTACATCGGTGTTTTTTAATTTGTCGAAGTGAGCAAGGCCGACATGATCCGTGCCCTGTTCAGCGGCATGTTGTATATCCTTTGGCCAAGTGCGTGGGCTACTGCATTGCCTATAGCAGCGCAAGTCGGTCCAATTGTGCATTCACCTATGCCGAGTGGTGGATCTTTTGGTGAGCTGATTAATTCGACATTGACGGGTGGCACTTCGCTGAATCGCAGAATTGGGTAGGTATCCCAGTCCCGGGACGCAATACCGGTACCTTCAATTTTAACCTCTTCTTTTAGGGCGAAACTAGCCGCTTGCAAAATACCGCCTTCCAATTGGTTGCGTGCCCCGTTTGGGTTGATTACCAGTCCAGCGTCACTGACGCTCCAGATGCAATCGAGTCGCACCTCTTGTTCAACAGTTACCGCGACGGCGACCGCGGAGTAGGCCGCCGTATTCTTGTAACGCGCGAAGGCAATCCCCAAACCTGTGCCGTTACCGCTTGCGCCACGATTATCCCACCGGGCCATAGTCCCTGTCCGTTCAAGCACAGCGTAGGCCCGAGGATCGTCTATGAGTGATAGCCGGTATTCCAATGGATCTTTTCCAGCGCGGTTAGCTAATTCGTCTATCATGCATTCCATCGCAAACACATTAGTTGGTGCACCGAGCCCGCGGAGCGCGGAAGTCCGGACCGGGCCCTCCGTCACGAGATGATGTTCGATGCGGTGGACGGGGATCCGGTAGAGTGGGACTGCATTTCGTGTTCCGCCGCCGCCGCTTTCTAGCGGTGGGTCGGTGACCTTGACCCTCGGCGGCGGGTTTTCCAACGCCTCGCTTGCGAGCAGATAACCACTGCCGGAACCTGGGCGCTGAACATGGGTGGCGCTCCAGATTTTTTGGTTCCAATCCATGGGGTTTCCGCGTATATCGACGGCAACCTGGATGGTCACCGACATAGCAGGACTAACGGGCTCATAGGCAAATTCTTCTTCCCGCCGCCATTGTAGGCGAATTGTTTCATTCGGAAGGGCCAATGCTACAATGGCGGCATCAGCTGCTGCATCGTCCGCTCCATTATGGCCATAGCAACCAGGACCGTGACGGTGATGACATACAACCTTCTCCGGATCGAGTGCGAGCATCTCCGCAATGTTCCGCCGCAGCGGATGCATGCCTTGCCCGTGCGACCAAATCAACATGGTTTCGCCATTGTAGCGCGCTACTGCGGCTGATGGTCCCAATGATGCGTGGGCAATATATGGGCGGGTGTAGGTTGCTGTGATCGTGTCTGTGGTCCCCTTAATATTGGCGATGGGCAAACCAAATTTCCGTAATTCGGCAGGCTGGCTCACGAGCCATGCACCCTCCTGTTCGTCTCCGCGATAGTTTCGTAAACCTGACCATTTGGCATGTGTTTCGGCATAAATAGCAGCGGCTTCCGCCTTACCTTCCTCTGCGCTGACGAATGCCACGAAGTTGGCGCGGTGAATGATGCGCAAACCTTTATCACCACTGGCGCGCCGAACGGCATCTTTATCTAGTGCTTGCAAAGTTGCGTTTGGGCCAGGTTGGCGCAGCGTTCGGGCGTGGAGTACGCCGTCTGGGTAAAAATCATGGAGATAGGCGTTGGGGGCACCTGTCAGCTTTCCCGGAAGGTCTGTTCGCGGTACTTCACGACCGACAATTTTATAGTCATTGGTTGATTTGGGTATAGTAGATCCGGAAGGAGCTTTGCTCAGATCGAGGGTTGAGGCGACGTCCCAGTAGTCGAGACCAGTTATTGCACCATCCTTGACGAATACACCATCTACCACGTCCAGATCGTCTGGTGCGCAGTTTAGCTTCAAAGCAGCCTGCTCCGTAAGACTGGCACGCACCTCGGCACAGACCAGCTTGATAGAAGTGCCGGAGACCATGACAGATAGACTAGAGGACGTATAGCGTTCGTCGGGTCCATGTTCTGTGCTCCCGGAAAGCAACGTGACCCGCGCTAACGGCAGGTCGAGTTCTTCCGCGGCAATCTGTGCAAGGGCGGTGACGATGCCTTGGCCAATCTCAACTTTGCCAGAAGCGATCCGCACTGTGCGGTCAGCTTCAAATTTTATCCAGCGGTCGAGGCGTGGGTTGGCGGTTAGGCTGAGTGGCAGCTTGGTAGTCTGGCTCACCATTCAAGCTTCTCCACGGATTATTGCGGCGGCCCGTGTGACTGCGTTTAGAATGCGCACATGTGAGCCACAGCGGCAAAGATTGTTATCGAGAGCTAGCGCAATCTCATGCCGTGTTGGGTCTGGATTTCGATCCAAAAGTGCTTTCGCCGAAATCAGAATGCCCGATAGGCAATAGCCACATTGGCCAGCCTGTTCATCTAGGAAAGCCTGCTGCAGCGGGTGTAATTCGCCATCGGTGTCACGCAAGCCTTCAACCGTGGTAATTTGTTTTCCCATGACTGAGTCCAAGGCGGCGTTGCAGGATTGCGTGGGCGCTCCGTTTACGAGCACCATGCAGGCCCCGCATTGCTCTAATCCGCAGCCAAATCGGGTACCCGTCAGACCGAGTCTATTGCGCAGGAAATCTAGGAGCGGGCTCTTTACCTCGACATTGTCCGGTAATGGTTGGGCGACACCGTTTATGGTGAGGGTAGTTGTCTTAGACATCTGTTAGACCTCCGTCCCGGTAAATTCGCTCGTCTTCAATCCTAAACCGTGTTGCCCGCATCGTGGCCGCTTGCCGTAGCAAATAGCATTTCCTGTGGTGCTCGAGCATCGCCAATGGGGATAACGGGTATACCTGCTTCTTGCAGCGGGGCGAGTAGGGTGTCGTTTGGCGCACGTGGGCTGGCGAAGGTAATTAATGCGAGACCTTCGAGGGTGGTAACATCGCCGTTGTAAATATTGACCAGATCGAGTTTTCCTTCGGAAATGCTTTCGTTCCACAACGGTTCGGTCATGGTCACTAACTCGATGCGCAGCTCTGCCATCCGCCGCACAATTCCCTGCCGGGATACTAACGGTACGTCGGTCGCTATAGTGTCTCGCGGCGTGACGATGACGGTTCTGGCAAACCGTTTCTGGAGCGCCTCGGCTGCGGCGTAGACCGCTTCTGTGTGATCCGTGTCGCAGATCACTGCCGTGCCGGGATTTATGACGCCGCCCTGCAGTCCGTTATGTTGCAGTACTTCCTTCAACGCGGTTCGGAGGTCAACGACCAAGCCTTCTTCATGTACGTCTTCTGGCAGCCAGGAAGGCCGAATCATATGTGATCCGGTCGCCAGGATCACGCTGTCTGGCTGGAATGCGATCAACTCGTCAAGCGTCACCGCCTGTCCCAGGGCCAAACGGGCTCCGCCCCGCTCTGCTGCAACGGTTTGATAATCGTATATTGACGATATGGTCTCCCCGCCCGGAAGTTTCTCCCTCCACCATGCCTTCCCGCCGATCTCGTCGGACGCTCCAAATACTGTAACTTCATGTCCCCGGGCCGCGGCGACCCAGGCCGCCTCCATCCCGGCGATCCCAGCGCCAACGACAGCCAAGCGTTTTGGCTTTTCCGTTGGCTTTGGCCAGAAATCAGTTTCGTCAGGCAGCGCAACGCGGGGATTGTTAACACATGCGATGGGGACTTGTTGCGCCACGATTGTCCCCCAACATGTGTTGCAGCTCAGGCAGTAGCGAATGTCTCCGCTGCGGCCAGCCAGCGCTTTTTTCGGCCAAGCAGGGTCGGCAATTAAGGGTCGGCCAAGCGAGATCAGTTGTGCGTCTCCACGTGTCAGGATGCCGTCTGCCTCCGCGGGATCGGTGATTCGACCAAGCGCCATAACCGGCACGCCGTTGACACTCTTCTGCAGGTTTTTGATTATGTCCATGTAGGGCATGGCTGGGCCATGCCGATCTGGCGTGTGCATTTCAAGCGTGCGGGCATGTGCACCTCCCGCAAAACAAACGTAATCAACGTTTCCAGGCGCGGTCAGTTTGTCAGCTATAATTGCTGCTTCGGGGGGGCGAATACTACCTTCGATACCGTCGTCGCAGGGAAGCTTTAAACCAATAATGAAACCTGCGCCACAAGCTATGCGAAGCGCTGTTACCATCTTGGCTACGAAACGAGTACGGCCGTGCCAATCGCCACCAAACTCGTCATTCCGTTGATTAGCATGCGGTGAAAGGAACTGATGAAAGAGGTGTCCATGGCCGGCAGAGATTTCTACGCCGGAGAAACCACAATTTTGCAGATGGACGGCGGACTCTGCGACCTCTTCGATAAGGTTAAGTATTTCGGCCATGGTCAGCGGGCGCGGCACGGTCCAGGATAGGTCGTCTGGTAAGGCAGAGGCGCCAATGGCCTCAGGATTTCGGCCCGGGAAGTGTCGCCCACGTCCGGCATCCTGAATTTGGCCAATCAACCGGCAATCCTGGCTTTCGACCGCCGCTGCGAGACGTTTTAGACCGTCTGGGTCATCCTGCCGCCAGACTTGGACCCTTGGCAGACGCGATTGATGATGCATCATGCCAAGCGGCTCGGTCACACTCAGCGCGGCGCCGCCTGCCGCTCGGTTCGCATGGTAGTGGATCTCTCGGTCCGTGACACGGCCTTCGGGTGTCGAGAGTGTAGTGATGGACGCATGCGTAATTCGATTTCGTAGCGTCTTTCCAGCTAGGTGGAACGGTTTGAAAAGAGCATTAAAATCGTTTTGGTCTCTATTTTTGCGCATATCGACCATGGTCTGTCATGACGGTTTGGGCAGTGATCTCATAAAAAAGAAATAGATTGGTCCGGCACGGTGGTAAGGTTTGAGTGAAAATCGGTCTGCGCGATTCCAAGGCGGTTTACGATCGGCCGCCGTCAACGGAAAGGGTCTGGCCAGAAATCCAACCCGCAGCATCGCTTGCCAAAAACAAGATTGCTGCGGCGATATCATCAGCGCTTCCAAGCCGTTTGGTGTGCAGGCCTTCGACCAGGCGTTTCTGAACCTCGGTGCCGTAGCTATCCCACTGCCGTTGGCTCGCAGGATTTGATAGTATGAAGCCAGGTGCAACGGCGTTCACCGTGACGCCGCTTGGACCAAGCTCCCAGGACAGTTGTTTTGTCAAGCCAATCAGGGCGTGCTTTGCAGCAGTATACGCTTGAATGCCGGTCCGACTTGGCCGAAGCCCAGCGCCGGATGCGACAAAGACGATCCGCCCCTTGCCACGTTCGGCCATGCCGGGGCCGATTGCTTGGGCAAGCCAGAAAGCGGCGTCTACATTGGCTGCAAAGACGTCACGCCAGTCTTTTTCAGAGACCTCCGAGATCGGCCGACCAACCTGTCCCCTAACGCCGCCTGCCGCGCTCGCAAGGATATCGACTGGCCCATGTTCTGCTTCGATTTTGCTAATGCATGCTGCTACGGACGCTTGGTCGCCGAGATCAACCACGCTGTAACCGATGTCGATAGCATCCGCCGCCGCTGCGGCGCCAGGCGCATCTATATCCAAGAGGTGCACTCGCGCGCCCGCAGCTTTAAAGCTGATTGCCGTTGCTTTTCCTATCCCTTGTGCCGCCCCAGTTACAAGAACCAGCCGGTCGTCAAATTCAATATTCATTTTTCCATCCTCTCTGACTACAATTTGCTATTCCGCATCACTGACGGTTCCCTGATGTTGAGGATGCCGAAGTAAAAGAGCCGGTTTTCTGCGGTGTTAGCATGGTTTTGGCCCCTGTGAACGGGACTGATGGATCGGCATAAAAAAGCACTTACTCCTGTTTACGGCTATCCTTATATATCCGTTTTTGATGCTAGCGGATAATGCTTTGTTGACCCACAAACCGTTGACTCAGGGAATGTGCAAATCCTTTTCAATTGAACCGGTGCTTCCAAATTTGATAGTAATGAAGAAACCGTCAAAAGTTTTTTGAGGGTTATCAGACTTTACCTTTTTTGACGACTGGGTGTCATTCGTTGTTGTATTGAAGCGGCCCCTACTGTTGTTTTTTCATCAGTATTTCACCTCGATAAAACCCCAAATTTTTAGGTAGGACAGCGCTGACAGATCGGAAGCTTACCGTTGAGAGCGATTGGTCTTTCCGTACTTTTTATCTCGTCATCATTGCCAAGATTTCCGTTGCAAACTCTTTTCTGAAACAGAGAAAAATGGAAGCATCCAGCCGTTACTGAGATAACACTCGCCGAACACCAGTCGGTCACGCGATGCCGCCCCAGTGCGAATTTGGCATGGGATATATCGGGGCCAATTTTTCAAAATTGACTGCTATGCGTACCTCCTTGTTTCAGGCGTAAAAACTTGCGCCCTGACCACTGGATCGCCATATACCCTGATCGGATGCCATATTTGGGTCCGTAGTCATATAAACGATCCTTCAACGTCTGGCCTCAGAGCAGGGAGACGCATGGAGATAACGAATGAATTTTGATAACTATACGGAAAGATCCCGCGGCTTCGTTCAGTCTGCTCAGACCTTGGCGGTGCGATCCGGCCATCAGCAATTGACACCCGAGCATCTCCTGAAGGTGTTGATAGATGACGAGGAAGGCATATCCGCTCGATTAATTCGGGCAGCCGGTGGCAATGTGGCCGTGGTATTGAACTGCACAGAAGCGGCACTGGAAAAATTGCCCTCAGTTAAAGGCTCCGGCGCAGGCCAAGTTTATCCGGCCAGCGAATTGGCCCATTTTTTCAAGCAGGCTGAGGAATTAGCCGAGGCAGCCGGGGATAATTTCGTGACTGCCGAGCGAATGCTCATTGCGCTCGCTCTTTTGCAAGGAACGGCTGCTGCAAGCGCCCTTGCTGACGCAGGGGTGAACCCGCAAAGTTTGAGTGGCGCGATCAAAGAGCTTCGTCAAGGGCGCACGGCAGACACCGCCACCGCAGAAAACCAATACGAGGCTCTCAAAAAGTACACCCGCGATCTGACATTGGCAGCGGCCGACGGCAAGATTGATCCAGTAATAGGTAGGGACGAAGAGATCCGGCGTACTATGCAGGTTATCTCGCGCCGTACAAAAAATAACCCAGTTTTGATTGGTGAACCTGGCGTTGGTAAGACGGCCATCGTAGAAGGTTTATCCCAGCGGATCGTTAACGGCGATGTGCCCGAGGGGCTAAAAAATAAGCGTCTATTGTCGCTTGACCTCGGTGCGCTGGTCGCCGGCTCCAAATTTAGAGGCGAGTTTGAGGAACGCCTGAAGGGCGTGCTCCAGGAAGTCGAAGCACAGTCGGGCGAAGTCATACTATTCATCGACGAACTGCATACTCTGATTGGGGCCGGGGCGGCGGAAGGTTCTATGGATGCTTCCAATATGCTTAAACCGGCCCTGGCTCGGGGCGAGCTGCACTGCGTTGGTGCTACGACACTCGATGAGTACCGCAAACATATAGAGGAAGATGCGGCTCTGGCGCGGCGCTTCCAGCCGATATTTGTCGCTGAACCGACTGTTGAGGATACAATTTCAATTTTGCGAGGCCTAAAAGAGAAGTACGAACTGCACCATGGTGTGCGGATCACTGATGGGGCAATCGTCTCCGCCGCAATGCTCTCCAACCGCTATATCTCCGACCGGTTCCTGCCAGACAAGGCCATCGACCTCGTTGACGAGGCGGCAAGCCGGTTGCGTATGGAGGCAGATTCGAAGCCGGAAGAAATTGACGAACTCGACCGTAGGATTATTCAGCTGAAAATTGAGCGTGAAGCTCTTAAGAAGGAGCCTGACAAGGCCAGTCAAAAACGTTTGAATACGCTCGAATCCGAACTCCAGGTACTGGAGGAAAAGTCCGGTACCCTGACCCAACGCTGGGAAATGGAGAAAGAAAGTCTTCAGGATAGTCAAGGTCTCGCTGAACAATTGGATGTGGCGCGGATTGAGGCGGAGCGTGCTCAGCGCGCCGGCGATCTCGCGCGGGCCGGCGAGTTGTTTTACGGTGTAATTCCGGATCTCGAGGCCAAGCTTTCCAAATGTGCCGGCGATCCTGAAGCTGAGCGGATGATCATAGAGGAGGTGCGCGATCAGGATATTGGCGCCGTCGTCTCGCGCTGGACAGGGATCCCAGTCGATTCGATGCTGCAGGGTGAACGTGAGAAGCTGCTCTCTATGGAAGACAGCTTGCGCGAGCAGGTTATCGGCCAGGATGAGGCGATCGTCTCCATCTCCAACGCGGTGCGTCGCGCCAGGGCCGGACTGCAGGACCCAAACCGGCCGATCGGCTCGTTTCTGTTTCTAGGCCCAACCGGCGTTGGAAAGACGGAACTTACAAAGGCGCTCTCGGGTTTCCTCTTTAACGATGAACAAGCGATGGTTCGCGTAGATATGTCGGAGTTCATGGAGAAGCATTCAGTCTCACGGCTAATTGGTGCGCCCCCAGGTTATATAGGCTACGACGAAAGCGGCATGCTGACAGAGGCTGTGCGCCGACGGCCCTACCAGGTGGTGCTTTTTGATGAAGTGGAGAAGGCGCATCCAGATGTCTTTAACGTGCTCTTGCAGGTGCTTGATGACGGGCGGCTCACTGATGGGCATGGCCGTACGGTCGACTTTAAGAACATTCTGCTGATCATGACCTCGAATCTTGGTGCAGAGATCCTCGCTACTCAGGCTGCGGGCGAGGATAGTGACGCTGTGCGGGACGGTGTGATGGAGGTGGTTAAAGATTCCTTTCGACCGGAATTTCTCAACCGGATTGATGAGGTGCTGTTGTTTAACCGTCTGTCGCGGCAGCATATGGATGGTATTGTGGAAATCCAGTTACGGCACCTAAGGTGTATGTTGGAAGGTCGCAAGATAACACTCGATATTGACGAGGCTGCTAAGAACTGGATGGCTGATAAGGGTTTTGATCCGGCATACGGAGCGCGGCCACTGAAAAGGGTCATCCAGCAAGAGCTGCAGAACACACTTGCGACAATGGTGCTTGCAGGTCGAATCGCCGACGGCGATAAGGTTCTTGTCTCCGCCCTTGAGGGCCAGCTGGTTATCAATGGCGAGGTAGCGGGAGCAGTGTAACCGTTATTTTACCGGCGCCCGGCCAGCTGTTGTGCTGTCAGTTCGGCGTATTGCTTTTCAAACGAGGTAACGCGGGTCTTGAACGCACGTAGCTCGTGTCCAGTTAGGATACGACCCGACGGCAACTTGATACTTCGTGGATTAACCTGTCGGCCATTTTTGTGCACTTCGTAGTGCAGGTGCGGTCCAGTTGAGCGGCCTGTTGAGCCAACATAGCCGATGATCTGGCCTTGATGCACGCGTCGTCCCTTGCGAATGCCTTTGCCGTAGCGATGCATATGAGCATAGGCGGTTTTGAAGGTGCCATTATGGCGTAAGCGGATGTATTTTCCATAGCTGCCGTTTCGACCGGCGTACTCGACGAAACCGTCTCCAGCGGCAAAAATGGGGGTGCCCCGCCGAGCAGCAAAATCTAGACCTTTATGCATCCGAGTATAACCAAGAATCGGATGGCGCCGTTTGCCAAAGCCTGAGGAAATCCGCGCGCCATCGATGGGCGTTCTCAGCAGTGCCTTACGGACGCTCTGACCCTTAGAGTTATAAAAATCGGTGAACCCGTCCCGCGTCTTAAATCTATAGAGCCGGTTTTTCCTTCCGCTTAATGTCATCTCTGCCACTAGGATGTTGCCAGCTTTGGCTACAGCTCCGTCTTCGTCGAGGTACTCTTCGTAAATGACATCGAAGGCATCACCGCGGCGGATGTCGCGTTGGAAGTCTACATCAAAACTGAAAATTTGAATTAATTCAGCCAATGTTTCGCGGCGCAGGCCCGCCTTAATGCCAGCGTGATATAGACTAGAGTCGATGGTACCCTGTGAATATACCGCCAGTTTTGTCAGCGGCCGCTTTACCACCTTTGCCTGGAAGCTTGTCGCTTCCCGTATTACGAAAATGTCGTGATCTACGTTTGGCGAGATTTTCATGGTGACCAGCTCGACCGTCTTCGCCGGCAAGTTGGGTTTCAGCGTCAAAAAGATTTTTTGGCCTGGCTTGATTTGCCGCGGTTTATAAATTCGCGACATGTGTCGCAACGCTAAGTCGGCGGCGGCGGGGGCGACGCCCGAATCTACAAGCAAAGCCATCAAAGTGTCGCCCTTGCCGACTGTCAGGGTTTTTTCGTAAATTGAGGAAAGCCGGACGGAATTACTAGCGCTATCGCTTGCAAGTGGCGTTGAAACACTGGAAATAGCGGATCCTCGCGATGAATCGATGTCGGTCGTCGGTAATGTCGTTTGGTCCAGATCGATAGCAAACAGCGTTAAGATGCCAAGCATCGTTATTAATGAGGTTATAAAAATTATATTCCGCATTGTTTAATGAGCATTTACCTGTAAAAATTAACAATAAATAACAATGGGTTATTCGCAAAAACTTCTGTTTTTATTCGAACCGATTATGGTCAGATATTCTGTTTTTGCACCGTTTGTTTGTCAACTGTGAGGACCCAAAGCATTACAACTCATTAAAAAAGCTGGAAAAACCTAAAATAAACCGATTGACACCCATCATGGCCGGGCGTATAAGCCCCGCCCACAGCACGGACCTCGTTGGGCGGGGCCGTGCTGTTTTGCCCCTGACGGTATTATCGTTTTGGGTAGAGTTCTTTGACAAAGTGTAAAGTTTAATGTCGGAAGGGATGCGCGGTC